>Ga0210388_10005063_pt1 | contig 10291 bp, 5 predicted proteins | sample IncBWC19OmetaG_FD_155485 | JGI IMG/M metagenome (GOLD analysis project Ga0210388, IMG submission 155485) | Forest soil microbial communities from Barre Woods Harvard Forest LTER site, Petersham, Massachusetts, United States - Inc-BW-C-19-O ...
CTGCGCCTTCTCTTTTGTCCAAAAAATTCACGCCGGAGAAGCAATTACTACCGAAGCCCCGCAGAAAATGCAGTGCCGCTACATCAAGTCCGACGGATTCCAATGTCGCGGTCTCGCCATCCGCGGCCAACTCTACTGTCACTCGCACGGACGCGACCTTCGCCGCCAGACCCGCACCGCAACTTCGCCCGCATGGATCGAGATTCCCCGCCTCGACAACCGCGCCGACATCCAGTTGGTCATCACCGACGTAGCCCGCGCCGTGGCCGCCGGCACCATCGACCACAACTCCGCGCGGCTGCTCATGGCCGCCGCACGCCTCGCCTCCACCCAGCTCCCATCGCCACGCGCTCTTTCTGTCCGGCGCGATGACGACCGGCCCGCGCCCATCGAACCTGAGCCTGTCGAGGAAATCGTCATCGGACCCAACGGCGAAGAGCTCGCTCCCGAATCGCCCTGGTACGGCATCAACGGCAAGCCCGAGCGACCCTGGAGCTTCGCTGAATATCTCTACCACCAGTCGTGCCCCGGCAACGAAGACAAGCCGCTTCCCGAAGAAGGCTACTGCAATCACATGCCCCCTGCCGGCGTACCATTTCCCCCGAAAGCAGATCGCAAATACCGGGGCCCCGATGCAAATCCAGCTCCGGCTCCAACCCCGACTCCAGACCAGCCCGCAGCAGTCATCGATCAGCTCCACGCTGTGGCGCAAGTCGCAGCCGGCCCAAAGCCCGGTACCGAAGTACCACCCCACGCAATCGCCTGAAATCACAATAGATCCAGCAACCACCCCCAAAAAATCCGCCGCGAGCGAATGTCATCCTGAGCGAGCGAAGCGAGTCGAAGGACCTGCGGTTCGGTTTAGTTGCAGTAATCCGCACCGCCTACTGCTTCGTCTCCAACGGATGCCGCGCATCCTCATAGAACTGGTTCTGCAGCTTCAGGCTCTCGTCATCTGCCTTCACCGACCGGATCACGTTCGCGATCCCATCCTCCCAGGCCTTCATGTCGAACTCGCCCAGCTCCTTCGTGGCCACGCTGCCGTCGCCCGAGTAGTGATTCGGAAACTTCGCATACCACCAGATGCCCGTATACACGCCCTCCGGCAGATGCAGCCGGTTCTGGTCCGCGCCCGACTCTTCGCCCGTGCGATCCTGATGCACCAGGTCCGGCCGCGAGATCATCGTGTGCGCCGTCTCCGATTCGCCCGCGTGCATGTCGTTCTTCGAGTGCTCCTTGGGACGCCCCGCCGCATCGCCCGCATGCCACCAGTAGACGTACACCACGTAGTCGTGCGGAATCTGTAACTGTGACTGAGCAAAAAAGGGAAGCAGGCTCTCGTTGCCCCCATGCCCGTTCACGATCACGATCTTCTTGCAGCCGTTGCGGGCCATCTCATCGGTCGTCTCCTGCAGCAGATCGAGCTGCATCTTCCAGCTATACGAGACCGTTCCCGGCTGCTGCCGCGCCTCCGCAATCTGCCCGAAGTAGTAAGGAGGGAAGACCACCGCATACTCCTCAGCCGCGCCGCGCTGCGTCGCATAGCGAACGTTGATCAGGTCCGTGCCCAGCGGAAGATGCGGACCATGCTTCTCGATAATCCCGAAAGGAAGCAGGCACACGCCCTGCGATTGGTGAATCGCCTTGATGAAATCAGGACCCGTCAGCTCCTCCCACTGCGTCGACAACCCGTTCGTCTGCTGTCCCGACGCCGCAACCGCGCACATCGCCATCACCCAACCAGCTATCAGCCTCACGCATCCTCCAGTCACAAACCATTGTCACCCTGAGCGGAGCGGAACGAAGTGCAGCGAAGTCGAATGGACCTGCTGTTTCCCCTCCGCGCCACTATCCTGCCCACGCTACGTTTACTCGCTTACGATACGGCGCAAGCCCCGCGTCCGCGTCACGCTGTATCCTATCCTCGTCAAGCAACGGAGGAAACCGTAACATGGCGACCTTGACCGCAACCAATTCACCGGGCAGGCTACCGCGCATCCCGTGGTATCTCTGGTGCGCGGCCCTGGCCGTCACCTCGGTCACCATCGGAGCTCACTGGGACGTCTCCTGGCATCGCTCCATCGGACGCGACAGCTTCTGGACACCGGCCCACATGGCCATCTACGCCTGCGGCATCCTCGCCGGAATCTGTTGCGGCTATCTCATCCTCACCACCACTTTCAAGCGGCCGCCGCAGATGGTCGCCGCCTCCGTCCGCGTCCTCGGCTTCCGCGGACCCCTCGGAGCCTTCCTCGCTGCCTGGGGCGGCATCGCCATGCTCACCTCCGCTCCCTTCGACAACTGGTGGCACAACGCCTACGGTCTCGACGTCAAGATCGTCTCCCCGCCGCACACCGTCCTCATGCTCGGCATCTGGGCCGTGTGCATCGGCGCGCTCTTCCTCATCGTCGCCGCTATGAATCGAGCCGCTCCATCCGAGCCCCAGGCCGTAGCGGGGACTCAAGCCCAGGCCGCAGCAGGGAACCGGACCGCGCAGTTCCGCAATCTGCAATGGCTCATGCTCTATCTCTCCGGACTCATGCTCGTCCTCTCCATGTTCTTCCGCATGGAGTACACCTGGGACGTCTACCTGCACTCCGCCAGCGCCTACATCGCCGTCGCCATAGGAACGCCGCTCTACTTCGCCGCGATCCACGTCTGCTCCCGCAACCGCTGGGCCGCCACCTGGATGAGCGCCATCTACACGCTCTTTGTCATCGGACTCATCCTCATCCTCCCGCTCTTCCCCGCCCAACCCAAGCTAGGTCCGGTCTACCAGCACGTAACCCAGTTCATCCCGCCGAAATTCCCGGTATTGCTGATCGTCCCAGCTATAGCTCTCGACCTGCTCCTCGCCAGCGCTGCGAAGTGGAAGCCGTGGCTGACCGCGTTAATGGCAGGCCCGGTCTTCGTGCTCTCCTTCGTCGCGGCGCAGTGGCCTTTCGCCACCTTCCTCATGACTCCGGCCGCGGCGAATCGCTTCTTCGGCACCGCCTATGTCGACTACGGAATGCCGTCCTGGTCGCATGACGTCCTCCGTCAGTTCCTCAATCCCGAACACGGCCTCATCCTCTGGAAGGGACTTCTGATGGCCATGCTCTACGCCGCCATCAGCACCTGGCTGGGCCTCGCCCTCGGCCGCTGGATGAGCAGGATTCAACGATGACCCGCACCCCGCCGCCCGCATCTTCGCAATCGACACCATTGCATTGTCATCCTGAGCGGAGCGAAACGAAGTGGAGTGAAGTCGAAGGACCTGCTGTTCCTCTCGGCTCTCACCATGTCATCCTGAGCGAAGTGAAACGAAGTGGAGCGCGGGACCTTAGTCCCATTACCTCCCAACTCCGTTCAGCGACGAACCGCAACTTGCTCCAAACACTGTTACAGATACTGCTCCTCTTGGCCCTCGCCACTCCCGCGTACGCCCACGTCGGAAGTCCCGACGTCTATGAAGAAGGGAACGCCGGCCCCTACAAGCTCTTCGTCGTCGTACGTCCGCCGCAGGTCATCCCTGGAGTCGCCGAGATCGAGGCGCGCTCGCAGGCGCCCGGCATCGACCGCATCGAGATCACGCCCATCCCCCTCACCGGAGAAGCCTCGCAGCACCCGCCCGTACCTGACACCATGAAGAAGCCGTCCTCTGACGCGCAGTTCTTCACCGGCCATCTCTGGATCATGGCCACCGGCTCCTGGCAGGTGCGCTTCAACGTGACAGGCAGTCAGGGCGCCGGCGTGCTCTCCATCCCGCTGCCCGCAACCGCCAGCCTCACGCGCAAAATGCAGCCCGGCCTCGGCATCGTTCTCGCCTGCCTGGGGCTCTTACTCCTCGTCGGCATGATCGGCATCATCGGAGCTGCTGCCCGCGAGGCACAGCTTCCGCCCGGAGCCGCAACTCCACCCGTCCGTGTCCGGCGCTCGTATATCGCGATGGCAGTCACGCTCGCCGTCCTCGTCGCCGCCGTCATTCTTGGCAATAAGTGGTGGAGCGCCGAAGCCGCCGATTATGCCAACTACATCTATAAGCCGCTCCAGATGAGTTCGTCGCTCCAGCCCGGCAACGTTCTCGACCTCAAGCTCACCGATCCCGGATGGCTCAAGCAGCGCAAACTCGACGACTTCATCCCCGACCACGATCACCTGATGCATCTCTACATGATCCGCTGGCCCGGCATGGGCGTCGTCTTCCACCTGCATCCGCAGCCCGTGGCGACTGGCGACTTCCACCTCGCACTGCCTACCATCCCTGCCGGCGATTATCGCCTCTACGCCGACGTGGTCCACGCCAATGGATTCCCCGAGACCACGGTCTCCGAAATCAAGCTGCCCTACATCGCCGGACGCGCGCTCCAGGGCGACGACGCCGAAGGGACTGCAGCTCCGCTCACATGGAACGGAGGCGAATCACAGACCAATAACAGTTACAAATTGCCCGACGGCTACACCATGGTCTGGAAGAAGCCCGCGCAGCTCGTAGCCAAAGCGCCCCAGGAGTTCAGCTTTACCCTGCTCGACCCCAACGGCCAGCCTCCGAAGGATATGGCACTGTATATGGGGATGACAGGCCACGCTGCCTTCGTCAGAAACGACGGGAGCGTCTTCGCGCACATCCACCCATCAGGCAGCGCCTCGATGGCGGCCATGATGATGGCCCAGTCTCAGAACCAGCCATCGCCAAGCAAGCCGTCTGCGGACATGGCCAGCATGTCCGGAATGACCATGTCTGAATCTGCGCCGCCGAACGTCGTAAGCTTCCCATACGGACTGCCCACGGACGGGATCTACCGCATCTTCGTCCAGATGAAACACGGAGAAACTGTGGAGACCGGAGTCTTCGACGCCGAGGCCGAGAGATCGCAACAGTAACCGTTACGATTATGACTGGATATAGACATGAAACAGTTACGAGTTAAGGATGTTCGGCCATAACAGGCAGAGTCGCCGCTGCGCAATCGAAATCGTAGCCTTTTTCATGCCGATCACTTCGCCGTCGGCTTCGATTAGTAACGGAGACTGATACGAATAATCGGTTACCGGCCGGCACGACAGGGAAACAGCGTCCTCATATTGAGGATAAGGAAGTTGCGAGCTGCCACTGCTCTTGCGCGTCACCAGCGCATGAAAGCTGGCGTGCACCAGTCCAAGGCGCGTCGTCTTCGGAATGCTCGCTACCCGCAGCGTCGGTTTTTCCAACTCACCACCCGGTCGCCAGCGATTGATCTCGCCCACCCGTACCGCGATTACTTCGCTCGCCCGGAACTCGCGCACGCTGCCATCGGCCATGGTTATCTCCAGATCAAACGGATCGATCGGATGCTGCAGCAGCAGGCGGAAGCCGCCCGCGTAATAGGCTGCGCGGCCGCCCACTCTCTTGCCGCTGCCCGTAGGCGCAAGGTTCATCAGCGCCGCGTGAACGCCCATTCCCGCGGCAATGGTGAAGTACCAGTTACGGTCCTTAGTGTGCCCCGCGGCCTTGCACGTGATCTTGCCCAGCGGAATCGAGACCACGCGCGCATTCATCTGCACCCGCATCGCCTCCATCGGATCGCGCGGCAGGCGAAGGTTTTGCGCCAGCACGTTGCCGGTCCCGAAAGGAATCACCCCCAGCTTGGTGGACGATCCGGCCACGCCTTGGATCACTTGAAAGATCGTGCCGTCGCCACCGCAGACAAAGATCGTGTCAAACCCGCTGGCCACGGCCTCCGCAGCCTGCTCGCCCGCCGAGTACGCCGAGAGCGTATCCTGCAGCTCAACGGTGCATCCCGTCTCTCGCAGCATCGCAGCCACACGATCGACTGCCGCGCGCCGGTCGCGGTGCTCCATCAGCAGCGGGTTGAGGAAAAAGAGGACACGGCGCATCTGCAAATTCTGAGACTACGCGCTCGTGCAAGCGCCACCTGGTAAATAAATGATGAGAAGCCCGCGCGGAGAATCCGCAAAGTGAACAGAGCGCTTAGCTGAGATACAAAGCGGACTGCAGTTGCAGCCCGCTTGTATTATCACGCGAAATGCTCCTAGAACTTCAGCGGCTTGTCCCACTCGGCGAACACTGTCTCACTCAGATCCTTGCGCTGGCGTGGTGAGGTTTCCTGCTGCTTCATTTGCTCCGGCAGCGTGTTGGGATCGCCCAGATAGCCCAGCGCGGTCACAGCACCGACCTCGAAGTCAGCGGGAATGTTGAATGCCTTTCGTGCCTTGTCCAGATTGAATCCGCCCATCGAGTGCGTATGAAAGCCCAGCGCCGTTGCCTGCAGCGAGAGATAGGCCATCGCCGCGCCCGTGTCATACAACTGGTAATGGTTCGGTGATCCGTTTGAGGTAAAGGTCTTCTTCCCTGCCGAGAGGATCAGTACCGGTGCGCTCTTTGCCCAACCCTGATTGAACTCCACCAGGCTGTCGAAGATCTTCTTGTAGGTTTCATCGCCGCGATGGCCAACCAGAAAGCGCCACGGCTGCTCGTTGAACGACGAGCCTGCCCACCGCGCCGCCTCGAAAACGGTTTTCAGATCTTCTGCCTTCACGGGCCTTTCCGAAAAGGCTCGCGGGCTCCAGCGTTGAAGGATGATTTCCAGAACGCCCGGTATTGTGGGCGCGTGCTTCAATTTCTCAAGTGCATCAGGGTTCGCGGACAAAGATTAACTCCTCGGGAGGTCTCCAGCAGGCAATTGGATTCGCCAGCGATAAGAACGAAGCGGTGAATTGCCACTTTGGGCTTTCGGGGTTCCGAAGTGGGTTTATCCAAGTTTCATTGGACGGAAAGAACCCGTCTCGCGTTGTGTGTACCCGTCACAACGCCGTTCGCAACGCAATCCGCGCCTGGGCGTGTTGTCCACACTTCCCACAGCCTGTCCGGCATTTGCACAGGCCGGGCGCCTTGCCCTGTCCCGCCCTGCAGCGTAGCCTTCATGAGGTGGTCAGAGGTTCAATCCCGCGCTCATTTTCTGTTCCTGTGACACTCCCCGGTCTGCTTTTTGGCTCATCCCCGCAAGGGAGGCGGACGTTCGGACTTCTCCACAGGGAAATGACCGAGAATGAGCCAATATGTTCCCGTCGAGCATCTAATCCACTAGATATTGTGGTTCGCGCTTGACACGCACCATTAACAGCGGTACTTTCCCATCTGCGGCTCTTGAAATCGCCGCAAGGTTCCGGGACGTTCGATCAGCGCTCCCACCCCAAGAATTGCACTAGATCTGAAGCAATTCGGTGTGCGGCAGGCAGTTCCCGGCGGCCTCTATTTCCCCATTGAGGGTTTCCTCACTGCGACGTAACTGGTGTCGCCGAACCCGTATTTCCCCCGCATCGAGCGGGCATCTCAACTCGAACCTCCCCCCGTAGGAAGGAGCACCACGAATGGCCGAGGCCACCAAGAAATCCGTCGTTACTGCCTCCCCCGCAACTGCCAGCATCCATGGCCAACAAGCTTCCCCGTCCGCAAAATCCGACCAAAAGTCGGCCCTGCGTTTCGAGCGCTTTTTCTCCAAGCCCAATGTTTCGCCTTATGACGAGGTCCAGTGGGAGCGCCGTACTGCCGCCATCACGGACGCGGGCGGAAAGACGATCTTCGAGCAGAAGGACGTCGAGATACCCGTCGACTGGTCGATGACCGCGACCAACATTGTCGCCAGCAAATACCTCCACGGCCAGCTCGGCACGCCCGAGCGTGAATCCGGTGTCCGCGCCCTCGTTGGCCGCGTCGCCGAGACCGTCCGCGACTGGGGCCTCAACGGCGGATACTTCGCCACCCCGGAAGCCGCTGCCATCTTCCATGACGAGCTGGTGCACCTGCTCGTCACCCAGAAAGTCGCCTTCAATTCGCCCGTCTGGTTCAACGTGGGCTGCGACCGCCTCGAGCCTAATTCCGACGCCCAGAACTGGCACTGGAACGCACACACCTGCGCCGTGGAGTTCTCCGTAACCGGCTACCGCACGCCGCAGTGCTCTGCCTGTTTCATCAACGCTGTCGACGACTCGCTGGACAGCATCTTGACCCTGGCCAAGACCGAGGGCATGCTCTTCAAGTGGGGATCGGGCACGGGTACGAACCTTTCGACCATCCGTGGATCGATGGAGGTATTGTCGGGTGGCGGAACGGCATCCGGGCCGCTCAGCTTCATGCGCGGATTCGACGCCTTCGCCGGCGTCATCAAGTCCGGAGGCAAGACGCGCCGCGCCGCTAAGATGGTCATCCTCAACGTCGACCATCCGGACATCATCGACTTCGTCGAGTGCAAGATGAAAGAAGAGGCGAAGGCCTGGGCGCTCATGCGTGAGGGCTACGACGGCTCTTCGGGACCGGACTCCGAAGCCTACAGCAGCATCTTCTTCCAGAACGCCAACAACTCTGTTCGCGTCACCGACGAGTTTATGCGCGCCGTCGAGAAGGATGGCGACTTCACCACCTACACGGTGAAGGACCACAAGCCGGTCAAGACCCAGAAGGCCCGCGACATCATGAAGAAGATCGCCGAGGCCACCTGGCAGTGCGGCGACCCGGGCATGCAGTACGACACCACGATCAATAAATGGCACACGTCGAAGAACACTGCCCGCATCAACGCCTCGAATCCATGCTCGGAGTACATGTTCCTCGACAACTCCGCCTGCAACCTGGCCAGCTTCAACCTGCTGAAGTTTGTAACGCCGGCAGGCACATTTGACATCGAGGCTTACCGCGTTGCGATCGACATCATGATCACGGCCATGGATATCCTCGTCGACAATTCCGGCTACCCGACCGAATCCATCGCGAAGAATTCGCACGACTACCGTCCGCTCGGCCTCGGCTACGCCAATCTCGGCGCATTGCTGATGGCCTTCGGTCTGCCCTACGACAGCGATGCCGGGCGCGACTTCGCCGCCACACTCACCGCCATTATGTGCGGTGAAGCGTACCTGCAGTCGTCGCGCGTCGCCGAGAAGGTGCCCGCGCTGACCGCGGCCACCACGCTCACCGCATCGGCCAACCACCAGGGTGGAGCGTGCCCGGGCTTCTACGTCAACCGCGAACCATTCCTAGACGTCATCCGCATGCACCGCGCCGAGGTCAACAACATCGGCAAGTCGAAAACCGCTGATGACAAGACCTTCGCTGTTCCCCAGCTCGAAGCCCTCATCGAAGCCAGCAAAGATTGCTGGGACAAGGCACTCGCTCACGGCGAGAAGCACGGCTACCGCAACTCTCAGGTGACAGTGCTCGCGCCCACCGGCACTATCGGCTTCATGATGGACTGCGACACCACCGGCATCGAGCCCGATCTCGCCCTCGTCAAGTACAAGAAGCTCGTCGGCGGAGGCATGATCAAGATCGTCAACAACACAGTGCCCGCGGCGCTCTTCAAGCTGGGATACAACAACGATCAGGTCGATGTGATCGTCAGCTACATCGATGCCACGGGGACGATCGAAGGTGCGCCCGGCATCAAGCCCGAGCATCTGGCCGTCTTCGATTGCTCTTTCAAGCCATCGAAGGGCACGCGCTCCATTCACTACATGGGCCACGTCAAGATGATGGCTGCGACGCAGCCATTTCTCTCCGGAGCCATCTCGAAGACCGTCAATCTTCCGCACGACTGCTCCATCGACGACGTGGCCGAGGCTTATCTCGAATCCTGGCGTCTCGGCCTTAAGGCTGTAGCCGTCTACCGCGATGGATCGAAGGGCGCGCAGCCGCTCAACGTCTCCGACGGCAAGGGAGCTAAGGCCATCAAGAGCGCCAAGGAGAACGCTGACGACGTGGTCACCGCCGCAGCGGGACGCGTCCTCGCCGCACTCTCCACTGGCCACGCAGCGCCCGAAGCAGATGTAAAGACCCTCGAAGCCAAGGTTTCGGAAAAGATTGAGGTTACGGCCAAGGCAGTGCTTGACGCCACCAGCGCCTTCACTGCTGCTTTGAATGGTGGCATCCTGACCGGGGTGCAAAGCGCGCAGTCGAAGGATCTGCGTCTGCCCGACCAGGACTCGAGTGCACCGCCACGCGCAGTGCGTCACCGTCTGCCCGAGGAGCGTGCCTCACTCACCCACAAGTTCGGTCTCGCCGGACATGAGGGCTACATCACTGTCGGCCTCTACCCCAACGGGCAGCCCGGCGAAATCTTCATCAAGATGGCCAAGGAGGGCTCGACCGTCTCCGGCTTGATGGACAGCTTCGCGACGGCAATCTCGCTGGCTCTCCAGCACGGCGTACCGCTCAAGGTCCTGTGCGAGAAGTTCGCGCACAGCCGCTTCGAGCCCTCAGGCTGGACCGGAAACGAGCAGATCGGCTACGCCAAGTCCATCATGGATTACATCTTCC
>Ga0210388_10005064_pt1 | contig 10291 bp, 4 predicted proteins | sample IncBWC19OmetaG_FD_155485 | JGI IMG/M metagenome (GOLD analysis project Ga0210388, IMG submission 155485) | Forest soil microbial communities from Barre Woods Harvard Forest LTER site, Petersham, Massachusetts, United States - Inc-BW-C-19-O ...
GGTCATATGGACCACCATGCTGCGCAGGGCGCCGGACCGCTCGGTCAATGTTGGCGACGTGAGGTGAGCGAGGTCGGACAGAGCTTTCACCGCTCCGCCGAGCGTTCTTTCCAGAAGCTCGCGCTCAACCTGCCGGGCGCGATGAAGCTGGAGATGCGTCTCCACGCGAGCACGCACTTCTTCCAACTGAAAGGGCTTCGTGATATAGTCGACGCCGCCCGCTCGAAAGGCGCTCACTTTATCGCGCGTCTCGCTGAGGGCGCTCAAGAACAGCACGGGAATGGAGGCTAGCTTTGCGTCGGCCTTCAACTTCTTGCACACTTCAAAGCCGTTCATTTCCGGCATGTTGATGTCGAGCAGAATCAAGTCCGGAAGACTCCGCGCCGCTGCATCCAGCGCCAGGCGTCCACGCGGAAACGATCGCACGGCGTGCCCCTGCTGCGTCAGTAGATCTTCCAGCAATTTCAAATTGGCGGGCTGATCATCCACCACCATGAGGTTGCTCTTGGGCTGTGCGTCCCCAGTGGGGCTCGCCTGAGCCGGGGATACCCCAGCTCCAGCGGACGTCCTCTCAGCCAGTCGCCGGAGTTCCTCCATTACTTGCTTGCCTCCGTCAACAGGTTGGTCAGGGTGTCGTATTCGTATTTGTCCGCTAGCTCCTTCAATGCGCGAGCGGACTGCGAGTCTTGATTCGCGACGGCCCCGATGAGTTCATCGAGACGGTCTTTCTCGCCGTCTTGTACGGCGCTGAGCAGTTGTTCAATCAAACCCGAAGGAAGTGAGGCGAGCGTGGGCGTTTCCGGGGCCCATCGCAATTCCATGACTGGCTGTACGATCGGGCGCGGGTCCCCGGCGGCGTCTTCTCCCGGCGTCAACGTCGTCTCCAGCAAACCGATCATTTGTCTCACGTCCAAAGGTTTAGTCAGGTAGTCGCGAGCGCCCGCGGCTTTGAGACGATGGATCTGGCTGGGTGTCGCATCCGCGCTGAGCACAGTCACCGGAATTTTCTCGGTTCTTGGGTCTCGCCGCAGGCGAAGGAGCACCTCTTCGCCCGACATGTCGGGCAGATGCATGTCCAGAAGAATCCAATCCGGTGCATGTGTGTGTGCCAGATCCAGGCCCAGTTTGCCCTGCATGGCTTCCAGCAATCGCACCTCGGAATAGGGCGCCAGGATTTCCTGGATGAGCCGGAGATTCGCAATGTTGTCCTCGATGTACAATACCGTTCCCCGGTAGGAAGTGTCGTGGCGCACCGATGGGCCCGCCGAAGACTCCACTCCTTCCTTCCGAGTCAGCGGATCCTCCACCAACGGCAGCTCAAAATAGAACCGACTGCCGGCGCCGACCGTGCTCTCCACACCGATATTCCCTCCCATGGCTTCGATCATGCGTTTGGAAAGCGCCAGACCCAATCCCGTTCCCTCCACGGCGTTCCTGTCGGCGCCCAGGCGCTCGAACGGCATAAAGATCTTCTTCAGTCCTTCTTGGTCGATACCTAAGCCGGTATCCGCGACCTCAATTCGCAGCCACTGATCGCGGGTCTCTTCGCACCTCAGCGTAACCACCCCATTGCTGCGATTAAACTTGATGGCGTTAGAGAGGAGATTAAGCAATACCTGCTTCAGCCGCTGGCGGTCGGCGTGAACGAACCGGTCCCCGTAAGCCGAAAACTCCACGCTGAGCGTGATATTCCGCAGGCTCGCGATCGGCCGCACCAGATCCAGGGCCTCCTTCGCTGCATCCTTGACTTCAACCGCCTCCGGTGACATGCTGAGCCGTCCGGCTTCGATCCGCGCCAGATCGAGCACTTCGTTGATCAACTCCAGAAGATGATATCCGCCCTTCAGAATCTGCTGTACGTGATTCTGGTGCTGAAGGGCCAACTCCGCCAAACCGAGCAGTTGCGCGAAACCGAGGATCGAATTCAGAGGCGTGCGTAACTCGTGGCTCATGCGCGAAAGGAATTCGCTCTTGGCGCGGTTGGCCCGCTCGGCCTCTTCCTTGGCCTGCCGCAACATGGATTCGGCCGATTTCGCCAGCGTGACGTCGCGCACCACGGCCACGCCGCCTCGAATGTCTCCGCTGTCGTCCTTGAGGGGCCGCACGCTCACACTGAGAAACCTGCCCTCCGGCCTGTCCGCGTTTTGGACGTACAGTTCGATTCCATCAGCAGTCTCGCCCCGGATGGCTCTCGCCAAAGGCAACTCTTCGGCCGGATAAAGGGATGCAGTACCCGGGCGATAGATGCCATATCGCTCACTCCATTGGGACAGCGGGGTCTCCGTGGCGCCCGCATCGGCCAATTGTTCCGCGGCCGGGTTGAGCAGCATAATCTTGCCACCCTTGTCTGCCACCATCACTGCGTCGTCCATGCTGTCCAATACAGATCGCAGGATTTTCGTTTGCTGGCGGTAAGCAGCCTCCGAATGTGCCAGCGCCTTTTGTTGGTCGGCCACAATTTCCGCCGCCTTCTTCCGCTGGCTGATTTCCTTGGCATAGATAGCGGCCTTCAACACGGTTACCTTGAGGTTGGACGGCTCCCAGGGTTTGGGCACATAGGAATGGATCTGGCCATCGTTGACCGCGCGAATCAGTGCATCGATGTCCACGTAGCCTGTGATAAGAATCCGCGTGGCGTCGCATATTTCCCGCGCTCTTGCCAGGAACTCTCCGCCTGTGAGCTTGGGCATCCGTTGGTCGGCCAGAATGACCGCCACCTGCGCGTTCCTGAGGAACTCGACCGCTTCGTTGGCATCGGTTGTGACCACGACGTCAAAATCGTCTTCGAGCAAATCGTGGATAGATTCCAGAATCTGCGGCTCATCATCCACCACCAATACTCGCGGCTTATAGCTCTGTTCCGTCATGCCTGAACCCTCAACGAAGTAGGGATCTTTAAAATGAACTCGGTGCCCTCGCCGGCTTTACTCGAAAATTCCATCGACCCTTGGTGCGCCTTCATAATCCCGTAGGAGATGGCAAGCCCGAGGCCGGTGCCCTGCCCGATGGGCTTGGTGGTGAAGAACGGCTCGAATATCCGGTTGCGGATTGCCTCGGGTATTCCTTTTCCGGTATCGCGGACGCGAATCACGAAATCCCCGTTCTGCTGCCCCGTGGCGATGCAGATGCGCCCCTGCCCATTGCTCGGATCGATCGCGTCATTCGCGTCAATGGCGTCGATTGCATTGGCGATGATGTTCATGAGTACCTGGTTCAGCTCACCCGCCAGGCAGGTCAGCATTTCGACCTCGCCGTAATTGCGCTCCACTTCGATACGGCCCTCCGTCTTGTGCCGCAAGAACAGAAGAACGGAATCGATACTCTCGTGGATATTAATGGTCTTGACCGTGCCCTCATCCAGCCTGGAAAACGTCCTCAGCTTGGTAACCAGTTCCTTCACCCGCGTGGCGCCGGCGTGCGCGCCGCTGATCTGGGCCTGCATCTTACTAACCTTCGTTGACACCCTTGGGGGCAATTCCGCGCCTTCGGCAGCCAGCTTTTCCAGGGTCTCTTGCACGATGAAGACATTGTTGATCACGAACGCTAGCGGGTTGTTGATCTCGTGCGCGATGCCCGCGACAAGCTGGCCCAACCCCGCCATTTTTTCGGAATGAACCAAATGCGCCTGCGCCTCCCGCAGCTTTTGGTTGGTCTGCGCAAGCTCTTCGGCGAGTTCAGTTCGCCGCTGCACCTGCTGTTCCAACGAAGCATTTTGCGCCCTGAGCTGAAGATGGAGCTGGCGAGTTTGCAACAGGTTCTTGACGCGGAGCTGCACCTCGGTCCGGTTGAGGGGCTTGGAGAGATAGTCATGGGCGCCATGCGAGAGCGCCTTCTCCTTGGCTTCGGAGGTGCCATCGCCTGTAAGGATCAGTACCGGAAGATAGTCGTCCTCGGGGATCACGGTGGCCAGTTGATCCATCGCGGCTAAGCCGTCCACGTGAGGCATATGGAGGTCCAGCAGGATTAAATCCGGTTGGAATTCCTGGAAGATTGGGAGAATGTTGCGCGAGTCGCTAAGACAATTGACTTTCGAGTACCCTGCGAATTCGAGTACCGTGGCTAGTACTCGTAGGTTGTCGGTTTGATCGTCCACGATCAGAATCCGGGACTCCGTGAGGTTCGCGACTCTCAAAGCCTCATCCTTTCCTACTCACACCCCGCACTGGGAATAGCTATTTCCCCGTATTCCCCTAAGACATATGCAGTATGAATCGACCACTCTTCCTCGGTTCTTTATAGCCGTAATTACCAAGGAATTAAAGGGAGGCCAATGCGCAGCCGATCAGTTGAATGCCCTAAAACCACGGTGGTCGGCAGTGATATACCTGCCGGAGAAAAGGGGGGCCTCCAGTGACCGATTGGTCGTCAATTGCAAGAAAATTCTTCGTCGCGGGCGTGCTGATCGCGGGCGTTGCTGATGCGCAAACCTCGGGCGGCGTGTTTAGAGGCGAGGTGCGCGATCCTTCCAGCGCGATCGTGCCCCAAGCCAAAATCGTGATTCGATCCAACGACAACGGCACGCAGGTCATAGCCGAGTCGAATGGCGATGGGCTCTATGTGACCCCCACGGTGATTCCTGGTTCCTACACCTTGAGCGCGACCAAACCGGGTTTCGAGACTGAGGTGTTCGGGCCGGTGACGCTCGAAGTCGACCAGACGGTGCGGGTGGATTTTGCCCTGAACGTCGGGGCGGCTTCCGAGTCGGTTCAAGTGGAGGCATCCGGAACGCAGTTGCTTTCCACCGAAAGCGCCGAAGTGTCACAGGTCATTGTCAGCAAGCAAGTCTCTGAGATTCCTTTAAATGGCAGAACCTGGCAGCAGCTCATCGACCTGAGCGCGGGTGTTAATCCTGGTGCGCCCGGTGAATCGGGCTCGCCCAATCCGGTGAATATCGACGGGCAGCGGACCAAGGCAAATCTCTATCTGGTGGACGGCATTTCCACCACCTCGTCCGTCGAGGGACGCGGGAACGATTTCAATATTCCCTTGGAGGACGTCCGCGAGTTTTCGGTGCAGGCAGGCGCGTATTCCGCTGAGTACGGTGACGTGGCAGGCGGCGTCATTAACCTACAGTCGAAATCTGGCACCAACAACCTGCACGCCTCGCTGTTCGAATTCTTTCGCAACGACGCGCTGGATGCAGCCGATTTCTTCTCTAACCAAACCGGCCAGGCCAAGAATGCGCTTCGCTACAACCAATTCGGCGGCTCGGTGGGCGGACCCATCCGGCACAACAAAACTTTCTTCTTTGCCGATTACCAGGGCAACCCTACACACAGCGCCCAACCCATGCTCACCACTGTGCCTCTCAGCAGCCAACGCAGCGGCAATTTCTCCGGCTTGCTTGGACCCGGAGGATCGATAATTTACGATCCGTTCTCTTCTTCGTTCACGCGCGCGCCATTTCCAAACAACACCATCCCGGCCAACCTCCTGGATCCCGCTGCAGTGAAGATCACGTCCTTGCTGCCGCTGCCAAACCAATTCGGAGCATCCGGCAATCCGTTGCCCTTCAATAATTACGCGGTGACGCGGGTCGCCACTTCGAACTTGGAGTCCTTTGATATTCGCGTGGACCACCAGCTCTCGACGAACAACAATTTGTTTGTGCGTGAGTCGTTCCAGAACACGGACGCCTTCGTCCCCTCCATCTTTGGACCGCCTTTGGGCGGCACCATTGAGGGCGCGGGAGCCACTCGTGCGCGCAATCAAAACGCTGGTATCGGCTATACCTCGACCATCAGCCCCACCATCATGAACGAAGTCCGCATCGGATTGAATCGTCAAACCACCGCGCTTACCCAGGAAGATTATGGGCAGAATCTCTCGCAGCAGTTCGGCATTCCGGGGGTCAATGTGAGCCCACAAACGTCCGGATTATCGAACCTGAACGTGGCCGGTCTTTTTGATATTGGCGACAGCCTGCTCACTCCGTTGCAGCTGAACACGACGGGTTGGAACTTCACCGACAAAATCACCTGGGTGAAGGGCCGCCACGTTGTTCACGTGGGAGTCGACTACCAGCATGAGATGGGCAGCACGGGCTATCTCGTTTACGGCCGCGGATACGACACTTTCTTGAATCTCTCCACCAGCTCACTGGCCAGCGTGGTGGCCGGTACGGGAGGCGGCAACGCGTTTGCGAGCTTCCTGGTGGGAGCGCCCTATGAAATTCTGCAGGATGAATTTCCGCCCGGCATGGTGGGGCTGATCTCGTATCGCATCGGCTTCTTTGCGCAGGACGACATCAAAGTTAACCAGAAACTTACTCTCAACATTGGCGCCCGCTACGACATCATGCCGTACCCGCGCGAAATGCATGACCGGCTGTCGAACTTCGATCCGGCCACCGGGACCATGCTGATCGCCGGTCAAGACACCAGCCAGCGGCTGGTGAACACGGACTACAAAGATCTTGCCCCGCGAGTTGGGTTGGCTTACTCGCCCACCGCCAAGACCGTGATTCGGGCGGGCTATGGCATCGGCTTTATCGATCCCTACGGCGCCGCCGGAGTGCTCAACAGCAACGAATTCAATGTCCCGTTTTACTATGTCGGCAACACCATCGAGTTTCCGTTCAGCGCGCCCACCTACACGCTGAGCGGCGCCATGCCCAAGCTGGTGATGCCCTCCCCCGGCGCGCCCACCGGTAATCAGCGCTACATCGTCCCGACGGACGGCAATCAGTATTCTCAGACTTGGAGCTTCACCATACAACGGGCCATCACTCCGACTTTGATGCTCGAAGTGGGATACGTGGGCACCAGCGGCAACCGCCTGCTCACAGCGTCCGACATCAACGCGGCGCTGCCTGGCGCCACCAGCCCCACCACCCGCCAGCCGTACGGTCCGGCGCTCGGCGAGATCCGCGAGCTCTCCAATAGCGCTCATTCCATTTATCACGGACTCCAGTCGAAGGTCGAGAAGCGCTTTTCCGGGGGCCTGTATTTCCTGGGCTCTTATACCTGGTCGAAGTCCATCGACAACCAAAGCAACGGCACCGACACCGCCATAGCCAGCGGCCAGTATCCGCAGGACCCGCTGAACACGAGCCTGGATCGCGGACTCTCCAGCTTCGACCGCCCACAGGTCCTGGTGGGAAGCGCCGTGTGGGAAATTCCGTTTGGGCGCGGCCCCGCCGAGCGTTCCCACGTTCGGGAGCTGGTAAATGACGTTCTTGGCCGCTGGCAATTGAGCGGCATCTTGACTGCGCAGAGCGGGACGCCGTTTAGCGTGCTGATGAACTGCGCGGACATCAACGCCGAGGGCAACAACTGCCGGCCGAATCGTGTTGCCAGCGGCGCACTGCCTTCGGGCCAACAATCCATCAACGAGTGGTTCAATACGGCCGCTTTCGCGATTCCTTCCACACCCCAATATGGCAGCGCCGGCCGCAACATCCTATTCGCTCCCGGGCTCAACGACATCGATATTGCATTGTCCAAATCGTTCCTCTGGGGAACGGTCGAAACCAGACGCCTTCAAATCCGGACGGAGTTCTTCAACGCCTTGAATCACACCAATCTCGGTGTGCCGCAGAACTCCATCGATTCGCCAGCGTTTGGGACCATTACATCCTCGCTTCCCGGGCGTGAAATTCAGCTCGGCGCGCGTCTGGAATTCTAGCCCATGCGCGTGCCTCGAAACTTCAAGCGGTTCTTCGAAAGTTTGTTGAAGCAGCCCGGACCTGTTGTCCGGTACCTTCTACCATTCGTCACGCTCTTCGTCTCGATCTGCATTCAGGCGGCCATCTCTGTGTTTGTGCCGAAGAATTCGGACTTTCCCTACGTCTTTTTCTTCCTGATCGCCATCTTTGTAACCGCGTGGTTTGGCGGCTACGTGCCCGGTGCGTTGACGTGTCTGATCACCATGGTAGGCATTCCACTGTTGGCGACTCCCGGGTTCCAGGTGGCCAGCGTCGATCCCAGCCGTCTGGTCCTGCTGATCGGAATCTCCGCGTTGGTCAGCCTGGTGGCTCAATCCCAGCGCAAGAAACGCGACCAACTGCGCGAAGCCAACGATGAATTGGACCGGCGAGTTCAAATCAGGACGCAGGAATTGGAATTTGAGATCGTGGAGCACAAGCGCACCGAACAAGCGCTCCGGCGAAGCGAGGAACGCGTGGACTTGGCGCTGGACGCCGCGGGGATTGGCCGATGGGATCTGGATCTCGTCACGGGCCAGGTGGACCGCTCTACCCGGCACGATCAAATCCTGGGGCGCGACCCGAGCAGCGCGGCAACACGAGCCTCACTCTTCGAGAACGTTCTCCCGGAAGACCGTCCGGCGGTGGAGGAGAAGTTTCAGACTGCCGTGGACCAGGGAGGGGCGTGCGAATTCGAGTGCCGGATCAAGCAGCCGGATGGAACTGTTCGCTGGGCATGGTGTCGCGGCAGAGTCCTTCAGGATGCCGAGGGGCACGCCGCCAGCTTCCTCGGAAGCTCGCGGGATATCACCGATCGCAAAGTCGCCGAGCAGAGGCTGCAAACTCAGTTGGAGCGGCTAAATCTGCTCGGTCAGATAACCCGAGCCATTGGCGAGCGCCAAGACCTTCGCAGCATCTTTCAAGTGGTAATCCGGAGTCTGGAGGACAGCCTCCCGATTGACTTCGGCTGTGTCTGCCTCTACGACGCGCATGCCGAGGAAGTGGTTGTCAATTGCGTGGGTGTGCGCAGTGAGGCACTCGCCATGGACCTGGCCATGACGCAGCAAGCCCACATCAGCGTCGGCCAGAACGGGCTGTCCAAATGCGTGCGCGGCCAGTTGGTGTACGAAGAAGATGTGAGCCAGTTGGACTTTCCGTTTCCGCGGCGTTTGGCGCGCAGCGGACTGCGTGCGTTGGTAGCGGCGCCGCTACTATTTGAAAGCCAGGTTTTTGGGGTACTCATCGGTGCTCGCCGGGAGCCCAACAGTTTCAGCAGCGGTGAATGTGAGTTCCTCCGGCAGCTCAGCGAGCATGTCGCGCTGGCGGCTCACCAATCGGAGACCCATAACGCCCTGCAGCAAGCCTACGATGATCTGCGGCAAACGCAGCAGACCGTGATGCAACAGGAGCGGCTTCGCGCGCTGGGACAAATGGCGAGCGGAATCGCGCACGACATCAACAACGCCATTTCGCCGGTCGCGCTTTACACGGAAATGTTGCTGGAGCAGGAGGCCGGTCTCAGCAAGCGAACGCGCGAATATCTGGAGACCACGCAACGCGCCATCGGCGACGTGGCGCACACCGTGGCGCGCATGCGCGAGTTTTACCGCCAGCAGGAGTCCGCGTTGATTCTGTCGCCGGTAGACTTAAGCGTTCTGGTGCAGCAAGTCGTCGACTTAACGCGCGCGCGCTGGTCAGACATGCCGCAGCAGCGTGGAGTTGTTATTCAATCACGGCTGGAGTTGGGCCAGAATCTACCTGCCGTCGCCGGCATCGAAAGCGAGATCCGCGAGGCGCTGATCAATCTCATCTTCAACGCCGTGGATGCAATGCCGGAAGGAGGCACGCTGACCATTCGCACCAAGGCCACGCCGGGCCCGGAGAAGAGGGGGCAAGCAGAAGTGGAAGTGACGGACACCGGCATCGGTATGGACGAGGAAACCCGGCGCCGTTGTCTGGAGCCTTTCTTCACCACTAAGGGAGAGCGCGGAACGGGGCTCGGCCTCGCCATGGTCTATGGAGTAATGCAGCGGCACAAGGCCGACATCGAAATGGAGAGTGCCATCGGCCAGGGAACCACGGTCCGCCTTCGATTCCCAGTGCCCGCCCCCAACGTTGGCGAGGGACAGCCCGCGGCCCCGGATGCGATGCCTCCACGACTACGCATTTTGAGCGTGGACGACGATCCGCTGTTGATCAAGTCGCTCCGAGACGCCTTGGAAGCGGATGGCCACGCCGTCGTCACGGCCAATGGCGGCCAGGAGGGTATTGACGCCTTCCGCGCGGCCGAAAAGCGGGACGAGCATTTCGCGGTTGTGATCACCGATCTCGGAATGCCCTATGTGGATGGCCGCAAAGTAGCCAGCGCAATCAAGAACGATTCGCCGTCCACGCCCGTGATTTTACTAACGGGTTGGGGTCAGCGGCTGGTCGCCGAAGGCGATATTCCACCGCATGTGGACCGCGTATTGAACAAGCCACCCAAACTAAAGGAACTTCGTGCCGCCTTAGCGGAACTGGCGGGCACGAAACTTCCCGAATAGAATCAATCAGTGACGTCCGAGAACTTCGAATACCGCTGATTCTATTGGACGGGGCGGTGTGGTTGTGTTCTGGGAAGTGCTGGCAGTGTTCCCGTGATAGTCC
>Ga0210388_10005065_pt1 | contig 10289 bp, 7 predicted proteins | sample IncBWC19OmetaG_FD_155485 | JGI IMG/M metagenome (GOLD analysis project Ga0210388, IMG submission 155485) | Forest soil microbial communities from Barre Woods Harvard Forest LTER site, Petersham, Massachusetts, United States - Inc-BW-C-19-O ...
GAAGGCTCTGAGACCGAATCTCCCATCTGGATTCTTCCCGTGCCCGCCGGTTCCCCGCGCCGGGTTGGCGAGGTTCTCGCCCACGCCGCCGTCTGGACCCCCGACGCCCAACACATTCTCTACGCCAACGCGAATCACCTTTATCTTTGTGATCCCGACGGCCTCAACTCCCACCCGTTCCTCGAAACCAAGGGCATTCCCTTCTCGCTGCGCTTCTCTCCCGACGGCCACCGCCTCCGTTTCTCCATCCGCGATACCACCCAGCATAGCTTCGCGCTTTGGGAAACCAGCTTTGACGGTCGCGACGCAAATCCGCTTCTCTCCGGCTGGAACCAGCCGCCAGCCGAGTCCGGCGCCAACTGGACTCCCGATGGCCGCTACTTCCTCTTCTCCTCCGCGCGCGCCAATGCACAAGACGTCTGGGCCATGCGCGATCACGCCTCCTTTCTCCAGAGAGCTTCCACCCAGCCAACTCAGCTCACCTTCGGTCCACTGCTGTTTTCAAATCCAACGCCCAGCACCGACGGCACGAAGCTCTTCGTCATCGGGCAGCAACTGCGCTTTGACCTGATTCGCTTCGAAGGCCAGTCCGGACAATCTTCCATCTTCCTGCCCGGCGTTTCCGGCGGCGAAGCCGACATCGCTCGGGACGGCCAGACTGTCGTCTACGTCGCTCAGCCGGACACCACGCTCTGGCGCAGCAAGATCGACGGGGGCGCCCGCGCGCAGCTTACCTTTCCGCCGCTGCGGGTCCACATGCCACGCTGGTCGCCCGACGGCAAACAAATTGTTTTTATGGGGGCTCGCCCCGGCCATCCCTGGAAGCTTTACTTGCTCCCGGCCGAAGGAGGCACGCCGCAGGAACTAAAAGATGGAGAGCGCAATCAGGGCGACCCAACCTGGACGCCTGACGGCCATTCCATCGTCTACGCCGGCATGCCTTGGCTCGAATACTCCGTCACACCCGGCCCCAATATCCACATCATGAATTTACAGACCGGACAAATTAGCGACGTTCCCGGTTCCGACGGTTACTTCAGCCCGCGCATCTCGCCCGACGGCCACTACCTTGCCGCACTCTCAGCCGATTCCACTAAGCTCGCGCTCTACGACTTCACCAAAAAAACCTGGCAGCCCCTCGCAACCTCCATGTTTGCCTACGAAAATTGGTCGCACGACGGCAACTACCTCTACGCCGAGGACTATCCCAATAACCTGGACGATATCGTCCGCATTCACGTCCCGGACGGGAGACTAGAGCGCCTATTTAGTCTCAAAAACACGCCCCGCGGCTTCGATCCCTGGGTCTCCTGGGTTGGCCTCGCCGCCGACAACTCGATTCTTTTAATGCGCGACCGCAGCACACAGGAAATCTACAGCCTCGATCTCCGCTTCCCTTAACCGCGTACCGGCTTATGTTCAAACTTTCATCCTGAGCGCAGTCGAAGGACATACCGCAGGATCGAACACCGGCTTGAAAAGGCGTTCTCCCCATTTACTCAATCGCTTTACCGTCTTGGGAAATTAACGGGCCTGAAAATGCCCTGTCTCAAGCCTGTCGAGACGTGGGAGCCACCCCACGGACGAGCAGTCTTCAGAACTGCGCAGACCGATTGCAATGTCTACGAACTCGCCCCAAGCATCTTTCCCAAACAATGCTTCCTTCGCGGACGCTATAATCGGCCCATCTGATGAACCTCGTCCGCATGAAGTCGGTCATTCGCATCATCCTGCTTGGCTTGGTTCTGGTCATGGTCGCGCTCATCTCCGCGCTCACCGCGATGCGCTTCGCCATTCATGGAACGGAAGTCACCGTTCCTAAGCTCATCGGGCTGACACCCGCCGAATCTGAACGCGCCGCCTCAAGCCTCGGCTTGAACGTCATGATCGAGCGGCAATATTTCAGCCCGCAGATCCCTGAAGGGCGAATCCTCTCGCAGCTTCCCGACGCAGGCACGAAGGTTCGCCGCGGCTGGCAAGTGCGTGTCGCACAAAGTCTCGGCCCGCAACGCGTAGCCATTCCCGACGTGCTCGGCGAAAGCGGCCGCGCCGCTGACATCAACATCGAACGCCGCGGCCTCGACTTGGGCAGCATCGCCTACATCCAAATCCCCGGAGCGACGCCCGATCAAGTACTTGCCCAGAGTCCTCCCGCCAATGCGAGCGGAATCGCGGTCCCAAAGATCAGCTTGCTGGTCAGCACTGCGTCCGCGCTCGTCGCCTATATCATGCCCAGCTTCACCGGCCAACCGCTTGGCAGCGTGAACCAGCGTCTGCTCGACGCCGGCTTTCATGTCGGCAATGTGATCTCAGTCGCCCCGCCGCTCGCTGGTGAGCCGACATCGACGCCTGCATCATCGTCGACTGCGCCTCAGTCATCAGCGCCGCAGCAAGCGCCCGCATCTTCATCGCAGCCGCAGGTTCCCGCAAACGCCGCGCAGCCGAACCCCGCAAGCATCATAGTCTCGCAAAGCCCAGCTCCCGGACAGAAGGTCAGCGCAGGTGCGACCATCAACTTCGAAGTGCGGTGAGAAGAGCGGTTGTGATGACCGAATCCAGATGAGTTGGTGAAATGCTTCGCCTCCGCTCGGCCAAAGCGACATAGCAGTTTGCCGAAACCGGAAGCCCCGAAGCCTGGAACCTGAAGCTAGAGCCTAGAGCCTAGAGCCTAGAGCCTAGAGCCTAGAGCATGTCCTTCCCGACGATTGCCGCAAAGAACCCATCGCAGTCTCGAACACCAGGAATGGTTCGCAGATAAGCGCCGCGCACGAACGGCACACTCGCTGGCGCGATCCATTCGCCAGCGGCTCGCAAGCGTTCCAGCTCCGAGTTGCAATCGACAATGTGAAAGCCGGTATTCTCCGCGAGCGCTTGTTCGACAATGCTTTCATCCTCTTCCTGCTCCAACGAGCAGGTCGAATAGAAGAGTTTTCCTCCGACCGCAACCTGCTTCATGGCTGCGCGGAGAAGCGCGACCTGCCGTGCTGCGAGATCGCGCAGATCTTGCCGGCTCAACTTCCACTTGATCTCCGGATTCCGCGCCAGCGTGCCAGTCCCCGAACACGGCACGTCGAGCAGCACGCGATCGAAGGGTTCCCCGATCGCGAACTCCTGCAGATCGCCCGTGATCACCTTCACGTTCGCCGCAACGATACGCTTGCGCAACAGTTCAGCACGGTGGGAATGCAACTCGACCGCCACAATCGCTGCCTCTGGATTGCGATCGGCGAGACTCCACGTTTTCCCGCCCGGAGCCGCACACCCATCCAGAATGCGTTTGCCCTTTCCCACCAGTGCAGCGACCAGTTGCGAAGCTTCATCCTGAATCGCGATGCGATTCGCCGCAAACACTTGCGTGCTCGTGACGTCGCCGGACAGAACACGCCTCGCCGATGCAAGGAAGTCTCCGTCAGCAAGCTCGATTCCTTCTTTCTCAAGATCTGCCGCCGCGTTGCGATCGCGCAGTCGAATGGTCGTTCTGGGAACCTTCTGGTTGTACGCGCAGATGCTACGAGACACTGCAAGTCCGAACTGTTTCATCCATCGCTCAACGATCCATCCCGGATGAGCTGACTTCGCGGCGAGATCTTTCACAGAGTTCGTCGCCGCGATCGCCTTCGCATGCGCATCGGCAGAACTATCCGGCGCAATTGCCGCCGCCAGCTTGCGCAGGACCGCATTCGCAAAGGGAACCGCGGATCGCTTGCGTGCACGCTTTACCAATTCCACACTCTCGTGGATCGCGGCCCGCCCCGGAACACGATCCAACCATCCGAGCTGATACGCGGCGAGTTGCAGCGCGATCCGAATCTCCTGATCGAGCTTGGCGATCGGTTGAGATGAAACACGCGCGATTTGACTGTCGAGCAGCGAACGCCAGCGCAAAACGCCCATTACGAGTTCCGTAGCGAGCGCATGGTCGGCAGCCGACAACTGTGCACACCTGGATGAATGCAGTAATTCAGACGCGTATGAATTCTCGCGCTCAACTCGAAGCAGGATGTCGAACGCCGCTGTTCGCGCTGGAGAGATTGACATGAGACTACCGCTTATGCGGGATGCTTGCCGCGCGAATCGCGGGATGAACCGGCGTGCCTTGAAGGCTCTCCTAGTCGTTCCCCGGCGAATGGCCGATAGCCGTTCACGAAGTCTCGTGCAGGCATGCGCTTCTTGCCTTCAATCTGGACCTCGAGCAGTTCGAGCGCAGTATGTCCGCCGCAGCCCACGAGCACGAGTTCCCCTTCGGAATCCAGTTCGCCAGGTTGCAGAGTCTCGTCGAAGATTTCCGAAGGCACAACCTTCGCCGACCACATTTGCAAGTTCTTCCCGCGAAACGCGGTAAACGCTCCTGGCCAAGGCTGGAAGCCGCGCAGCCGATTCCGGATTTCAGTCGCGGTACGATGGAAGTCGATCCGCCCGTCTTCCTTGGTGAGAATCGGCGCAAGCGTCGCGCGCGAGTGATCTTGCGGAGCGCTCTTCACGGTTCCCGCTTCAAAGCCACGTAAAGCCTCGACTATCAAACTGGCTCCCATCGCCGCCAAGCGAGGAGCGAGCGTTTCGGAAGTGTCAGCAGCATCGATCGCGAGTTCCCGCTGCTCGAGAATGTCGCCTGTATCGAGGCCTGCGTCGATGCGCATGATGGTCACGCCAGTAACCGATTCGCCCTGCGCGATCGCCCACTGAATTGGAGCGGCGCCGCGATATTTCGGCAGCAACGAAGCGTGCAAGTTGAGGTTGCCGAAGCGCGGCAAGTCGATCATCCATTGCGGAATGATTCGGCCATAACCGACCACGATGATCGCGGCTGGTGCAAGCTCGCAGAGTTGCGCGCGAAATCCGTCATTCGACTTGATCTTGTCCGGTTGAACGACGGGTAGGCCCAGTTGCAGCGCCAATTGTTTCACGGGCGACGCAGCGAGTTCCATCCCACGGCCGCGTGGTTTGTCGGGCTGTGTCACGACGAGCCGAACCGGGAACCCGGCCTCGACCAGGCGCTCCAGCGCTGGCACCGCGAAACGCGGCGTGCCCGCGAAGACGAGGTCGTTTACCATTCGCCGGCTTTCACGAGCTTGCGGATCTTACGCTTCATCAGGTCACGCTTCAGCGCGCTGATGTGGCTGATGTAGAGCTTGCCATTGAGGTGATCGGTTTCGTGGAGGAGCGCGCGCGCCAGTAATTCTTCACCGGTCGTCTCGAAAACCTTCCCGTGAACGTCCTGCGCACGGACGGTTACAACATTCGGTCGCGCAACCGGTTCGCGGAAGTCAGGAATGCTCAAGCAGCCCTCGTTCGAAGATTGCTTTCCCTCCGTATGAATGATCTCCGGGTTCACCAGGACGAGTTTTGCGTCGGGCTCTTCTTTGAAAGTGATGTCGATGACGGCAAGGCGCTTGGAAATTCCGATCTGCGGAGCAGCCAAACCGACGCCATGTGCAGCGTACATGGACTCGAACATATCCTCGACCAGCTTCTTAAGATTGTCGTCGAACACGGTGATCGGCGCTGCAGGTGTTTCCAGCACAGGATCGCCGTACTTTACTATGGGATAGATCATGGATCAGTCGTTGGTCGTCGGCCGTTGGCCAAAGACTCGCAAGGCCCTTTCTCTCTCATTCCCGAAGCTAGAACATCTTCAGTTGATTCTTGTAGCCTTCGAAGTTGCGCCTGGTCTCAAGCATCGAATCGCCGCCGAACTTCTGCAGAGCGCACGAAGCGAGGGTCAATGCAACCATCGACTCGGCCGCGACACCGGCAGCAGGAACCACGCACACATCCGAACGTTCGTAAGCGGCCTTGACAGGTTCGCGGGTCGCAAAGTCCACCGATTGCAGCGGCCGCCGCAGCGTCGAAATCGGTTTCAGGTACCCGCGCACGCGAATCTCTTCGCCATTCGAAACGCCACCTTCAATCCCGCCAGCATTATTATGTGCGCGGCTGAACTTGGTAAATCGATCGGAGGCTTCGTACGCGATTTCATCATGCACTTGAGAGCCAGGAGCGAATGCGGATGTGACGCCCGAACCGATCTCCACCGCCTTGACCGCCTGCAATGACATCACGGCTGCTGCAAGAAGTGCGTCCAGGCGCTCGTCCCATTGGGCATAGGTGCCCAGTCCAGGTGGAACGTTGTGAGCGACGACCTCAAAAACTCCGCCCACGGAATCACCCGTGCGGAGAACTTTGTCGACTTCTTCTTTCATGCGCGCTTCAGTGGCGGCATCGACGCAGGCCAGGAGGATTTCGTTCTTCCGGCAGACGGATTGAATCTGTTGCCAGGTCGCTGGGGATTCCAAACTTGCCGATCCAACGCTTACCACGTGACTGAGAACCTCGATGCTAAGTTCGCGCAAAAACAACTTGGCAAGCGCACCAATGGCGACTCGAGCCGCCGATTCACGGGCGGAGGCGCGCTCGAGTACGTAGCGCGCTTCGGGAAAGTTGTACTTGAGAGCTCCGGCAAGGTCGGCGTGGCCGGGACGCGGCGATTTTACGCTCTTGTGCTTTTCCGGATCGCCCCCGGCGACGGGGAGGGATTCCTGCCAGTTCTTCCAATCCCTGTTTTCAAGCAGAACGGAGATCGGCGAGGCGATGGTCATTCCGTGATGAACGCCCGAAAGAATGTGTGCTTTATCTGTCTCGATTTTCATGCGGCCGCCGCGACCGTAGCCCTGTTGGCGGCGCCACAGTTCGCGGTCGAGAAAGGCTTGATCGACCTTCAACCCGGCGGGCAAACCGGAGAGAAAGGCGACCAGAGCTTCACCGTGAGACTCCCCTGAGGTGAAATATCGAAGCATAAACCTTTGATTCTAACTGACGGCTCTTCAAAAACGAGGGAGGCGTAGTCGCGAGGTCGTTTTTTGTGGCGGTTTTGGCTGAAATTGATGCAAGAAGTGGATACAATACGGCGAACAGACGTTGATGAGTTAACAGAGCCTACCGAAGCACGCGCCGCTTCCGAGAGAAGTTCCCAAGAGGAGGAGCGGTGTATCTAGGAGAAGAGAGTTTGAACGAAAGAAGAACGGCAAACGTCCGTTGTCTGGTGGTAGATGATCATGCGCTTTTGCGGCAAGGCGTGCGCCGCTTGTTGCAGGATCAAGAAGGCGTGGAAGTGGTCGGCGAAGCGGCCAACGCGACGGCGGCTCTTGAGCAGGTAATCACGCTTCGACCGGACGTAGTGCTCATGGATATCGGGATGCCCGGCGTGTCGTCGTTCGACGTAGCTCGAGTCATCCAGGCGGAGTACCCGGAGACGCGGGTGGTGTTCCTCACCATGCACGAGGACCAGGATTACGTAATGCAAGGGCTGCAGGCGGGTGCTGCGGGGTATGTACTAAAAGACACGCCAGCCGAGAAGCTTGCCAGCGTGCTGCGCGAAGTCCACGGTGGCGGCAAATACGTGAGCCCCGAGGTGCTTAACGGCTTATTGCTGGACGAGCCCTATGCTCAAGGGGAACAACCGGGAAATGGCAAGCCGGCGCTGACACCGCGCGAGACCGAAGTCATGAAATTGTTGGCGGAAGGGCACACGGTGCGGAAGATCGCCGGAATGCTCGGAGTCAGCATGAAGACAGTGGACGCACACAAGTTCAACCTGATGCGAAAGTTGGACATCCACAATAAAGCAGAGTTGGTGCACTGCGCGATTCGCAACAAACTGGTGAAGGTCGCGGTTGGAAATTAGGCGTCCCGATCGTCCTGGCAAACCTCAGGCTCACGCGTAGAAATGTCTAACGGCGCTGCTGAGAGAGGAATTCCTCGGACGACAGCCCGAACAGCATTCAACAGCGAAGTTGCGGAGAAGGGCTTGGGAAGATAGGAAACGGCATCGGTCTTTTCCGTGCCGAGAAGCGCGATGCTTTCTCCATAGCCCGAAACCAGAATCGTCTTGATGCCCGGAACTCGATCCTTGATGTCTCTCGCGAGTTGCCTCCCGGTTTTGCCCGGCAACATCACATCAGTGATCAGCACGGTCAGTTTGCTTAAGGCCAACTGCGGATGCGTGAGTGCGTGTTCAGCGGTTGCGGATTCGAGGACGGTATAGCCCTCCATGCAGAGAACTTCTGCCATCACCTTCCGAACACGAGCCTCATCTTCCACCAAAAGGATCATTGGAGATTCGGTTGCAACCGGGCTTGGCCTTTGAAGAGGCATGCTGGCCATGGTTCCCTCCTGGGATTCAACAGGTGTAAAGCACTTTCGCTTCCTTTTCGCCTCCTGTGATTTGTGAAAGACTGTGCCTTTGGATGGAAAGAGATACCGGGGCCGGGCTAAGCCTATCGCGGACGATTCGCAAGGTGATTCCGGGAAGGCAAGGCGCGAAATTCCCAAGAAAGAAAGTTGCTTATCTGCTGGTGAGGAGCGTTCCGTTTGGATCGATGAGGATGGAGCGAGTTCCGGCCGGAGCGGCGATGTGGAAGGGTGTTTCGGGGCCATCCGCGAAGACTCGCGTTATGAAGACGTTCTTGTGGCCGATGACCGCGTAGAGCGGGACGGAAGTAACAAGTTCAGGTGGCGCGTCTTTTTGGAGAAGCACACCAGAGACTGCGATCACATTGCCCTTGGGAACAAGCTTCAAATTGTGGAGTGCAAACTGGGGTAATGAGGTTCCATGAACCCACCCGTCTTCGAACCAGTCGAGTGAAGCTTTGCCCTCGAACTGAAGAGAGCGTGGGAGCTTTTCCGCGAAAGCTGCCATAAGTTCGTGGGTGTCGATCGCGCGACCTGCATAGCGCTCGCTCACTTCCCGGAGAACGCGGGTAAAGGGCTCATCCGCAGGAGCGGAGGGATTGAGAGGCGAGGGTTCGGTGTTGAGAAGCATGTAGCGCAACATGTGAAAGAGCCATGTGCCTCGCCCATAACTGACGGCTTCGTATCCATTGGGAAATTGAGAGGAAGAAAGACGCTGGCCGAGAGTGACGGGACCGGCCTCCTGCAACGTCTTCCCGTCTTTATTCTTAGCCTGTAACTGCTGGCGATACTCCTCGAGGATTGCGCGGAATTCAGTGGGATTTTCAGTCTCGAGTTTCATGAGGGAGCAGTAATTGGCGAGAGCCTCGACAATCCATTGGTCGCGATAGCTTTCCCAGAGCACGAGATCCCCCCACCATTGGTGAGCGGTTTCATGGGCAAGCGCGATACGGCGGAGAGAAGAGCGAGCCGGGCTGAAGTGCAAGCCCTCGGCTTCCTGGGCCGAGAGGAACGACAGGCTGGATAAGAAAATAAGTCCGGGCCAGCCCTGGCTGATGGGCCCGGGCATTTGCGTAAGCGAGAGCGAGCGGTAGGGGAAAGGGCCGAATCGCTGGGCGAAGAAATCTACGGCGCGAGCCGCTTCGTTCGCAACCGACTGAGCATGTTTCGCGGGTGAAGGTTGCGCGGCAGGATTCAGGACCTGAATGTCGGGGGTGGGAGTGATTCCACGAAGGTCGGGAAGAGGCGGCAAAGGACTCGAGGTGCGAGGGAAGTCTTTCTCGACGCCACGTGCAGCATAAGTTTCCACCCGAACAGGACCAGCCTGGGCACTGGCTTTCACGTACTTGCCGAGGTTGAAGCCGGCGAGCGCGATGGGACGGTCGGATTTCCAGCGCGCCTCAATCTGGGACGAGGGGGCGGGTTCGGCAGGAGCGGGAGAGGCCTCATCGGTGCCAGATACAAGTGTGCCGGTTGCGATCAGTGTCCATCCTGAAGGGTAGCGAAAAGTAAGGTCAAAGTTGGCTGGGGTCAGACCTCGACTGGGATACCAGGCTCCGCGAGCGCCAACATAAAGGAGTCCACCGCCAGCCTCGGAGAGAACGGCTCCGGAATAGAGGAAACGAAGCGTGAAGGCGTCGCCTTTGCGAAGTGGCTGCGGAAAAACGACGGCGACAAGATCGTTCCCGCGACGGTCAAGCTGGCTTCCCTCCAGCGCCGGATTATTGATGAACTCCACAGGGCTGCCATTGATTTCAACCTGCTTTACCTGCAAGGACCGGGAGAGTTCGAACAAGACGGTTCGCTCGCCGGAACCCCGAATTTTGACCGCCAGTGTGGCATCTACGGTCAGATCGGTGGGCGGTTTTACCTCGGCGCTGATTCGGTAAGAGTCGATCTCCAGAAGGTTTTCAGTTGTAGGTTGAGGCGCAGGCGAGCTGGGGGGTGGGGAAAAGGAAGTCCATACGTCGTAGTAGGTCACACCATCTTTTTCAGTGCTTTTGCCCGCCGATACCTCTTCGTAGGCGAGCGAGTCGTAGTGGATGTCGAAGGCGCCGAGATTTTCGCCCTCCACGCGAACGTGCAAGTAGAGGTCCAGAAGC
>Ga0210388_10005067_pt1 | contig 10288 bp, 7 predicted proteins | sample IncBWC19OmetaG_FD_155485 | JGI IMG/M metagenome (GOLD analysis project Ga0210388, IMG submission 155485) | Forest soil microbial communities from Barre Woods Harvard Forest LTER site, Petersham, Massachusetts, United States - Inc-BW-C-19-O ...
CTTCATCCGAAATTGCCAGGATTACCAAACCTTGGCCCTTGAACTCCTGGTACAGCGCTTCCATATCCGGCATTTCCTTCCGGCAAGGTGGACACCATGTGGCCCAGAAGTTCACCAGAACGGTCTGGCCGCGCAGATCTTTCAGAGCCCAGCTTTTTCCCTGCAGGTCCGTGAGGGTGAAGTTGACATTCTCGCGTTGCCGGTCGGCAGCCTCCAGCGTGGACATCGCTGCTTGGAACTGTGGATCGGCCGTCGATACCTGGGTTGATACCTGGACGTGCTCGTAACGCACCAGTTGGGCCAACGTCATGTAGCCGGAAGCGTTGGCCGCGGCTTCTTCGGCCAGTGCTTGGGCCAGCGTGGTAGCCACTTCCTGCAAGGTGCCGTGTCCCGGATCGCCTTCGGTGGCCAGGTTCGCGAGATTGCCGGCCAGAGCCGATTTGACATTTCTGGACGGTAATTTGCGGATTGCAAGCGCCAGCCGTTTGGTCACGTCGGGCCTTTGGTCGTCGGGGACTTTCCGAAGCCCGCGCATTTCCTCGGCGATCGATGTTTCTTCAGCGGTCAAGGAGGGCTTTTGGGTTTGCGCGCTGACCACGACAACGGACAACAAAAATGCAATTGGCAAGGCTCGAGCAAAGGAACTCATTGACTAATAATATCTCCCCCGCCAGCAACCAGCCCCAAGCCCCCAGCCACCAGCCACCGGCTACCAGCCCCAGCCCCCAACCCCCAATAAAGCGTTTCCCCCCCCATGCCGATGGAAGGTGATACGGAGGATTACTTGCGTCCGGTTCGCAATTGGCCACTAGCCATTTTGCTCGGCATATCCCTGCTCGGACTGCCGCCGCGCGCGTTCGCGCAGCGCTATAGCTTCAAACTGTATTCTGGCTCACAAGGTTTGGGGAATCTGGCCACCTTGTGCCTGCTCCAGGATTCCACCGGATATCTTTGGATTGGCACGCAACACGGGCTCTATCGCTATGACGGCGCCCATTTCCTGACCTTCGAGATGCGCGACGGACTGCCGAGCGCGAGAATAGAATCGCTCTATGAGACCGCCGACCATGTTTTGTGGGCTGGAACCTCCGCGGGATTGGCCCGGCGCGCGGGAGCGAGATTCCAATACGTCGACGTCGGCCGTCCTATCGAAATAGTAGGCCGTTCCGCCATCGCCTCGGACCAGGCCGGCCATCTCCTGGTGGGCAGTTCGGCCGGGTTATTAATTGGGACTTCATGGGGAAACAGTTATCGCTTTGTTACGGGGCCGGCCATCCCCGGGGACGATCCGGCCGTACACGGCATCCACACCGCTCCGGACGGCGTGGTGTGGTACGGATGCGGTCGCCGGATTTGCCAACTGGATGCCTCAAGTCAAGTCACGGCGCTCGGTGAGGAGCGCGGCATCCCGCCGGACCGCTGGGACGCCATCATCACCGATAAAGAAGGAACACTCTGGATTCGCAGCTCCACCCGCTTGCTCCGCCGTCCCCGCTCGGCGTCGCGATTCGAGCCGGCCGAAGTGCCGATCCCCGAAAATAGCGACTTCGCCGCGCTATCCATTGGCCGTAACGGCGAGCTGTTTGTCCCCACTGATTTTGGCATCACCATGCGCGCCGGAGGAAAATGGCGCTACGTCGGAAAAGAGCAAGGGCTCCCCGCAGATCCCACCAGCAGCGTTCTGGTTGACCAGGAAGGTTCCATCTGGGTCGGCCTGCTGGGATTTGGGCTCGCGCGCTGGCTCGGTTATCAACAATGGGAGAGCTGGACCTCCGCCGACGGCCTTACGAACGATACCATTTGGGCCATCCGGCGCGATGCCAATCAGGACCTGTGGATCGGTACCGACCTCGGCCTGAATCGGCTGCATATCGGCGCCGATGGCAAACCGAACTGGCGCAACTGGACCGAGCGGCAGGGAATAAACGGCAATAAAGTCCGGTGCGTGCTGGAAGGCAAAGACGGAACTATCTGGACCGGCAGCTCACCAGGCGGCGTTTCCCAACTCGATCCCAACATCGGAGCCGTAACCAGTTATGGCGCGCGTGACGGCATCACCAACGATCGCGTCACCAAGCTCAAGCTGGACGACGCTGGAGGGCTATGGGTGGGCACGCGCGGCGGCGTATTTCACGGCGTGCCCCAAGGACGCCGCATGCATTTCACCCGCGTCCAGCTTCCTTTCAGCAGTCCGGATGAAATCTTCTTTGACGCCATGGCGGATCGGCAGGGCCGTTGGTGGTTCTGCGGCAGCCGCGGTTTGGCGCTGATGGAAAAGGGGCACTGGCGGCGCTTCACCACCAAAGATGGTCTGGCCACGAATTACCTCGGCTACGTTACGCAAGCCAAGGATGACTCCATTTGGATCGGCTATCGCGAACCTTACGGCGTTTCCCGAATCACTGTGGACAATGGAGGACACCTGGCAATCCGGACTTTCACCGAGAAAGATGGTTTGGGTTCCGACAAAGCCTTGTTTGTCGGCGCCGACATCGGCGGACGGATCTGGTACGGCAGCGATCGCGGCGTGGATATCTACAACGGAGTGCGCTGGCATCATTACGATCAACAGGACGGCCTGATCTGGGACGATTGCGACGCGGCATCTTTCCTGGCCGATCCCGACGGCAGCGTTTGGATTGGCACCAGCGGAGGACTCTCTCACTTCCGCCCAGCTCTGAGCCCAGCCTCGGCCCCTCCCAAGGTGGAAATCACGGAAGCCAACATCGGCGGCCATCAAATAGATCCGTCCCAGCCCGTGAGCGTGCGGCACGGCCATGCTCCGCTGCTGGCGTTCTTCGCCGCGCTCACCTTTGTGGATGAAAGAACTGTGCGCAGCCGCTACCGGCTAGCCGGCTTCGCCGATGAGTGGGTGGAAACTTCTCTGCGACAACTGGAGTACGCCAACTTGCCGCCCGGCCAATACACGCTGGAGGTGGAAGCACGAAGCGCGGAGGGCGAGTGGAGCCAGAATCCGGCGCGCATGTCCATTGAGGTGCTTCCGCTCTGGTGGGAAACCTGGTGGGCCCGGTTGGGCGCCGTTGGAGTGCTGATTCTGGCCGCGTGGTATTTCATTTGGTCGCGCGAGCGCAGCTACCGCCGGGAGCAACAGCGCTTGGAATCGGCGGTTGATCAGCGCACTCATGAATTGCGCGTCGAAAAAGCCCAGATCGAAAGGAAAAATGCGGATATTGAGCTGCTCCTCAAAGATTCCCAGGAGGCCAATCGCCTTAAGAGCGAGTTTCTGGCCAATGTCAGCCATGAAATCCGCACGCCCATGAACGGCGTGTTGGGCATGACCGCGCTCGCGCTCGAAACTGAGCTGGATGGCGAACAGCGCGAGTATCTGGAGACCGCCCAGCAGTCTGCAACGTCCTTACTAAGCTTGTTGAACGAAATCCTGGACTTTTCTAAAATCGACGCCGGCCGTCTGGAATTGGAGAGCGTGCCTTTTTCACCGGCCGAGTGCGTGCGTGAGGCAGTCAAGACCCTGGCCGGAACGGTTCATCAAAAGGGTCTGCAGATTCACTCGTCCATCGCCGCCGATGTTCCCGAGAACCTGTTGGGAGATCCCACCCGGCTGCGTCAGGTGCTGCTGAATCTCATTGGCAATGCCATCAAGTTCACCGAGCAGGGCATCATTCGGATTGAGGCCCGGGTGGATCAATGCGCGGACCCTGAAATCACGTTGCAGTTCTCCGTGAAAGATACAGGGATCGGCATTCCGTCCGAAAGTAAAGAATTCATCTTCGAAGCTTTCCGCCAGGCCGACGGGTCCACCACCCGTAAACACGGAGGCACCGGTCTTGGCCTGGCCATCTGTTCGCGCCTGGTGGAAATGATGGCTGGCCGCATTTGGGTAGAGAGCCAGGTGGGCAGCGGCAGCACATTCTATTTCACCGGCATTTTCCGGCCGGTGGACCCACTGGCGACGTCCCCTCACTCACGTGCGGGGCTACAATCCGGCGGTGTCCCCTCACTCACGTGCGGGCTACAATCCGGCGGCAGCCCCGCGCGTCAGCAAGGGGACATCACTCCATCGGCAAGCCCACATAATTCTCAGCTAGCGACATCGACGCTGCGCGCGACCCAGTCAGATAATCCAACTCCGCCAATTGCCGCCGAAGCTCAAATCCATCTGCTGTCTCAAAGCGATGCAGCATCGACGTCATCCACCACGAGAAGCGCTGTACCTTCCACACCCGCCGCAAACATCTAGCCGAGTATTCATCGAGCAGATTCGTTTGCGCGGAAGCATAAAATTGAGCCAGCGCTCTGGCCAGAACTTGAACATCCGCGATGGCCAGGTTCATTCCCTTCGCGCCGGTGGGCGGGACAATGTGAGCGGCGTCGCCCGCGAGAAACAATCTGCCGAATTGCATCGGCTCAACAACCAAGCTGCGCATTCCGGTAATGCTTTTTTGCAGGATCGGTCCTTCGGCCGGTCTCCAGCCATCGCTCGTCGCGTGGCGCGTGCAAAGTTCCTCCCAGATCCGCGCATCCGGCCATTGGCCGAGATCTTCATCCGGAGCGCATTGCAGATAGAGACGGGTGATCTTCGGCGATCGCATGCTGAAAAGCGCGAAGCCGCGTTCGTGATGCGCGTAAATCGGTTCTTGGGATCCCGGCGGCGCCTCCGCCAGAATGCCGAGCCATGCGAAAGGGTAAACGCGTTCGAAGACCGCGAGAGCACTCGGCGGTATCGATCCGCGCGAAATGCCGTGCGAGCCGTCACACCCGGCCACGAAATCGCACTGGATCTCTTGTGCATCGCCAAACCGAATGTAGGGCGCGGTGGTGTCCAAGTCATGCAGGCTCACTCCGCCCACTTCAAAATGAATCTGACCGCCGGCGTCAAGCCGCGCCTGTATCAAATCCTTGATTACTTCCTGCTGGCCATACACCGTGATGGAGCGGCCGGGCGTGAGATCGCGAAAGTCGATGCGATGCCTTTGGCCGTTGAAGTTGAGCTGGATTGCGTCATGAACCAACCCCTGTTTCTTCAGCCGCGCGCCCACACCGGTTTCCACCAGCAGATCCACGGTGCCTTGCTCCAGCACGCCCGCGCGAACGCGTTCCTCCACGTATTGGCGCGAGTGAGCTTCGAGCACAACTGACTCGATGCCCTCGAGATGCAGCAGATGCGAAAGCATCAAGCCCGCCGGCCCCGCGCCGATTATCCCGACTTGGGTCCGCATGTTTTCTCGATTTCTTCCTTCGCAATCTGAAATCCCGTGTTGGCCGCCGGCACGCCCGCGTAAACGGCGGTCTGGAGCAGCAGCTCTTTCAGATCGCTAGGCTCGAGTGAGTGTTCCAGGCCGGTGCGAACATGCAGGCGGAATTCTTCCCAGCGTCCCAACGCCGCTGTTGCGGAGAGGGTCAGCAAACGGCGCGTGCGCCGGTCCAGGCCTGGGCGCGTCCAGACAGTGCCCCACGCATAGCGCGTAATCAGTTCCTGAAACTCACGAGTGAAGTCAGTAGTTTTCGCGATGGCCGCATCCACATAAGTGTCGCCCAGCATTTCCTTGCGCATTTGGTAACCGGCATCCAAAGTATCGGGGACCGAAGCAATCAGGAAGTCTAAGAGCGCGCTCGTGAATGATCGCGGACGTTCCAGGTTGGACAAATGCGCGGTGGGTAGATGTTCGACGCGCGCATTGGGAATCTCGCGCGCCAGAATCTCGACGTGCCCGGCCCAGGGAGTAGATACATCGAAATCGCCGGCGATGATCAGCGTGGGCACCCGGATGTATGCAAGTGATGGCGTTTGATCCGAATCTCGAATGGCCACGCAACATCCGGCATAGCCGCGCGGATCTGTGTTGAGCAGCGTCCGCCGGACTGAAGCCACGTCCGCATCCCGGCGCGCCAACTTCTGGGGAGAGAAGAATCGCCCCATCACTGCTTCGGCCACTGCGGCCATGCCGCTTTCGAGCACTGTGCGGCGGCGCGTCTCCATTGCGGATGTGTCCATGCGCGGCGATGTATTCGCCAGCACCAGATGCGTGAGCCGGTCCTTTGCTGACGCCGACGCTCCCAGCCATTGACCGATGATTCCGCCGATGGAGAGACCGCAGAAGGCGAACCGCTCAATTCCGAGCGCGTCAACGATCGCCAATAGATCGCGGCCGAGCCGCTCCATGGAGTAATCGTCAGATGGGACATCCGATGCCCCATGGCCGCGCATGTCGTAACGCAGAATCCGGAAATACGGCAACAGATCGCGCGTCTGGATGTCCCACTGACCGTGATCGCAGCCGAGCGAGTGGGAGAAAACCAGAACCGGCCGGTCATCCGAACCTTCCAGCCGGTAGAATAGCCGCGCATCATCAACGTTCACGAATGGCAAGTTGCACTCCTTTATCGAAGGCGCTTTTGAAACTCTTTGGCTGAGCCGAGATAGTCCTCGGGCGTGTCCAGCTCACGCAAGACATCCAAAGGGATGGCGCGCGTGATCTCGGGAATTTGCTCAAGAACTTCAATCAGCCGCCGATTCTGAGCAATGCTCTGGCGCGTTGCTTGTTCCAGCAACTGGTGAGCTGCATCGCGGCCAAGGCTCGTGCCCAGCATCATGACAACGCGTTCGGCGAAAATGTTTCCGCGCGTGGCATCTATGTTCGCGCGCATTCGCGCCGGATCAACCACCAGGCCTTCAGCAACTTCCGCCATGGACGCAGCGGCCAAGCCAGTGCTCTGGACCACGGCTGTGACAGTGGGCCACTCGGCTTGCCAGCCTCCGACGCCGCGCTCATGCTCCTGCACCATTGATGAAAGGAACGTGGCGACCAGACCCGGTACTCGATGAGCCGCCGCCAGCGTAAGTGAACAAGCGATCGGATTGTGCTTGTGAGGCATGGTCGATGAGCCGCCCCGTCCATCGCCGCCCGGCTCCGCCGCTTCAGCGATTTCGCTTTGCATGAGCAGCGAAATGTCGCGCGCCATTTTGCCGAATGATCCTGTGGCAACTCCACAAGCAGCAACCAAGGCGGCAAGGCGATCGCGATGCGTGTGCCAGGGCGCATCCGGATACAGCAGGTCTAATTCTTCGGCGAGCGCTTCACCCACGGCAATTCCCTTGTCGCCGAGCGAGGCTAGAGTGCCGCTGGCTCCTCCAAACTGCAGAATGAGAGCCTCCGAGAATCGGCTGGCGATGCGAGCCCAGCCGCGCCGTGCCGCGGCTCTCCATCCAGCGGCTTTCAATCCGAACGTGATGGGCGGCGCCGGTTGCAGCAAGGTGCGGCCTAACATGACGGTGTCCCGGTGCTGCTCGGATATGTTTCGTAGCGCGACATCGATACGCAGGTGGTCTGCTTCGAGCAGGGGCAGCGCTTGTTTGAGCAACAGGACAAACGCGGTATCCACCACATCCTGACTTGTTGAGCCCCAATGGACGAATCGCGCTGCATTCGGATCTACGGATCGCACGTGCTCGGTCAGCGCTTTTACAAAAGGTATGACTGGTGTTCCGGCGCGCAACGTCTCGCGCGCAAGCTCTGGCGCGTCGAAGAAATCCGCGGTAGCGGCTTGCCCAATTGCATCGGCAGCCTCGCGTGGAATAACATCGAAGCGCGCTTCTACGCGGGCCAACGCGACCTCGAAAGCAAGCATCGCTGCGAGGATGGACCGGTCTGAGAAAACATCCGCAAGCGGTTCCGTGGTGGCGAGACTCTCGATCACGCGAATAGACATGGGTCACTCAGACATCGAAGAAAACCGTCTCTGAATCGGCACAGAGGCGAATTTCGAAATTCCAGAGGTTCGAATCCTCTGGGTTCGGGCGCGCCATTAACGTACCACGGCGATCTTCGGGAACCAGCGCGAGCACCGGATCACTAGCGTTCGACGATTCACCTTCGAAATAGATGCGCGTGAATAGCTGCTTGAGCAATCCACGTGCGAAGATCATTACGTTCACATGGCCGGCTTTGACGGTCTGGAATTCGCACTTGCCATCCTCATTGGTACACTGCCGGCCGAAGCCGCCATGCTCACCCGCGGCGTCGGCTTGCCAGATCTCGATCATGGCGTCATTCACGGGCATCCCGTCGCCATCCAGTATCTGGCAGACCAGCCGTATTCGTTCGCCTTTGAGGGAGCCCAGATCCGTTTGAGGAGTGAGGCAGAGATGGAAGAACGGCCCGATAGTTTGTGACGGCGTGGTCATTTCTCAAATGGTGTGGATTCGCGGCCGCGCAGCACGATGTTGAACTGATAGCCCAAAGCCCAATCTGGTTGCGTGTTCGCGAGATCGAATTTGGCGACAAGACGTTGCCGGCCTTTCTCGTCAGGGATGGACTGCAGGACGGGATCGAAGGGCAGCAGCGGATCGCCGGGGAAATACATCTGCGTGATCAAACGCGTGCAGAACGCCGGGCCAAAAAGCGAGAAATGGATATGGGCCGGACGCCAGGCATTGTGATGATTCTTCCATGGGTATGCGCCCGGCCTGATGGTGGTGAATCGATAGACGCCATGCTCATCCGTCAGTGTGCGGCCGGCGCCGGTGAAGTTGGGATCGAGCGGCGCGGGGTGCTGGTCCTTCGCGTGCCGATAGCGGCCCGCGGCATTGGTTTGCCAAATCTCGACGAGTGCTTGCGGCACGGCATGGCCGTTATCATCCAGCACCCGGCCGGTGACTATGATGCGTTCGCCGTGCGGTTCTCCTGAGTGCTGGCGCGTGAGATCGTTCTCGGTTTCGCCGACGGTGTCAGGACGGAAAATGGGGCCGCTGGTTTCCGAGAGCGTGTGCGGCAGGAAAATCAGTGGCCGGGAAGGCGCGCGGCGAACCGTGGAGCGATAGGGTGGATGAAGATATGGCGGCTGATCGGTTGGAGCGGGGCGCCGATAGGTGTTCTGAGACATGGAACTAATCCGAGGCTGCTACGCCGTGCGCGGTGGCTGTGCGGGCATTCAATTCGCGCAGCGCTTCGAGCTCGAGCCTGGTGGGCGGCCGAGTTTCTTCCACGGTTTCGGCGAAGCGGATGGGCCATCCAGTGTTCTCGCAAATCTGTTCGCGCGAAACACCAGGATGCAGCGAGCGGACCACGAATTCGTTGCCGGCGGGGTCCGGGGTCATGGTGCACAGGTCTGAAATCATGAGCGTTGGTCCTTTGGTTCTTATTCCGATGGCCTGTCGTTCCGTGCCATTCCGTCCGTGCCCGAGCGAGGTAAGGAAATCGAGTTCAGCGACAAAGCTGCGCTTGCTTTGGCGCATAACGATGAAGATTTCGCCGCAAGACGTAGCAACTTCCGGCGCGCCTCCGCTGCCGGGCAGCCGGACGGTGGGCCGGTGGTAATCGCCGATGACCGTGCTGTTGAGGTTGCCGAAACGATCCACTTGCGCGCCGCTCAGAAATCCGACGGTAATGCGGCCGCCCTGCAGCCAATAGCGAAACATCTCGGGCACGGAAACAGTAGCTAACGCAGTGTCGCACAGCTCGCCGTCGCCGATGGAGAGCGGCAGTACGGAGGGCCGCGTTCGAATGGTCCCCGATTCGTAAATCAGCGTGATTTGGGGTGCGTGGGTGAGCCGCGCCAGGTTGCAGGCAGCGGATGGCAGGCCGATGCCGACAAAACAGATATCGTCGTTCGAAAGAGCGCGCGCGGCGGCCACGGTCATCATCTCTTCAGTGTTGTAGTTCATGAATGGGCCTCCAGAACATTCACCCGCATCCATTCGAGAAACGCATTGCGATCACGCGAGATTTTGTCCCAGGCGACGTAGAACGAATTATCGCGGACGTAATAACCATGGGCATAAGATGGGCGCGCGCCGCCGGGCACGGCCACTATGGCCGAGACGGTCCAGCCAGGCAGCACCACGGCATTCGGGCTACGCAAATCGAGTTCGTCAACGATCTGTTCGACGGTAACAATGGAGCGGCGCGCGGCCAGCACCGCTTCTTTTTGTACTCCAACGATGCCCTCGATCAACACGTTGCCTTCGCGGTCCGCTTTTTGTGCGTGGATAATGGCCACGTCGGGCCGAATGGAAGGGATGGCGGCCAGCTCTTCGCCGGTGAACGGACAAGCGACAAATTTGATGTTCGGATTCACGCGCGCGAGATCCGTGCCGCGATAGCCGCGAAAGAACGCGCAGGGCAGGCCGGCGGCTCCGGCTTCATAGGCGTTGGCCATGGCGGCGTGGCTGTGCTCATCGAGCTCCAGAGGAGCGGGCCAATGGTGCTCTATCGCGTCGCGCATGCGATGCAGCGATCCAACGCCGGGATTGCCGCCCCAGGAAAAGACCAGCTTACGCGCGGCGCCCATCCCGATCAACTGATCGTAG
>Ga0210388_10005068_pt1 | contig 10287 bp, 10 predicted proteins | sample IncBWC19OmetaG_FD_155485 | JGI IMG/M metagenome (GOLD analysis project Ga0210388, IMG submission 155485) | Forest soil microbial communities from Barre Woods Harvard Forest LTER site, Petersham, Massachusetts, United States - Inc-BW-C-19-O ...
GGCGCCTGGCCAGAGTCCGGTTGCGGTGATCAGCGACGGACTCTGGGAACGGCAGTTTGCCCGTTCTCCAGCAGTGCTGGGCCAGATCATCAAGGTCAACAACGCTCCAGTGACCATTGTTGGCGTCAATCCAAAAGGATTCACAGGCGCGAAGAATGTGCAGCAGTCGCCCGATGTTTTTGTGCCGCTGGCCATGCAGCCGCTGCTTGCTCCCCATTCCGAGAACGGATCGCTTCTCACCGATACGCGGCAGTGGTGGGTAAATGTGATGGGCCGCATCAAGCCCGGGGTCGGCGATGCTGAGGCGCGGTCTGTGCTGGACGGGCAGTTGAGCGCAATCGTGCGTGGCACCATGACAGTGCGGCCCAACGAAGACATGCCGCGCATGGTTCTGCGCGACGGAAGTCGGGGCCTGTTTGAGCAGCAGGCGCAATTCGCCAAACCGATGGCCGTGCTGTTGACGATGGTGGGTTTTGTGCTGCTGCTGGCTTGCGTCAACATCGCAAATTTGATGCTGGCGCGTGGGTCGCAGCGGCAGCGGGAGATGAGTGTCCGCCTTGCCCTGGGCGCGGGGCGCCTTCGCATCATGCGGCAGATGCTGGTAGAGAGCATGCTGCTGGCTGTACTCGGCGGAGCAGGCGGGTTGGTGGTGGGTTATCTGTGCCGCAACACCATCCCGAAAATGACTGAAAACGCCTGGGAGCGCAGCGATTTCCAGATTCACTTCGACTGGCGAGTGTTTGCGTTCACGGCTGCAGTGACGATACTGACCGGCCTGCTGTTCGGGATGGCGCCGGCGCTTTCGGCGGCGCGCGCAGAGGTGACGCACGGCTTGAAGGAGACGTCGCAGACCACATCGCGGCGGCGCAAGGGGATGGGCGGCAAGGCGCTGGTTGGCTTCCAGATTGCGCTTTCAACCCTGCTGGTGATCGGCGCGGGGCTATTTCTGCGTACGCTCGGCCTGCTGAGCAAAGTCGATGTAGGCTTCCGCACGGATCACCTGTTGCTGGTGGAGATCAACCCGCCGGCGAAGGCTTATCCGCCGGGAAAAGATGTACTGCTGCATCAGAAATTGGAGCAGGCGTTTGCCGCGGTGCCGGGCGTGGACTCGGCCGCGGCCACCTGGAACGCTTACCTCTCTGACGATAGAGACTCGACAGGTTTCTTGCCGCAGGGCGTTCGAATCGACTCCAGCAAGAAACAGACCGAATACTTCAATAGCGTTGGCGATCGCTTTTTTGAGACTCTGGACATACCGATCATTGCCGGGCGCGCATTTGGAGCGCAGGATACGACGGCCTCGCAAAAGGTTGCAATCATAAATCAAAGTCTCGCCCGTTCGCATTTTCCCGGCCAGAACCCGATCGGGAAGATGTTTTCCACCAGTTCCCACGACGCGGATGGGCACAAAAGTACAACCGGCGACGAATGGATCCGGATCGTCGGCGTTTGCGCCGACACGCGCTATGCGAACATGCGCGATGAGCCGCCACCGCAGTTCATTCTGCCCTTTGTGCAGCAAACCCAGATCGGCGGCATGACCTATGTGATACGCACACGCATGAAGCCCGAGGCCATTCTGCCCGCATTGCGGAGTGTGGTGCAGCAGGCAGACCCGGACCTGCCGCTGGTGAATGTGAGAACCGAGGACCAGCAGATCGAAGCCGACCTTCAACAGGAGCGAATTTTCGTCACGCTGACCTCCGGCTTCGGTGTGTTGGCATTGGCGCTGGCCTGCGTGGGCATCTACGGAATCATGGCGTACTCGGTGGCGAATCGCAGAAATGAAATTGGTATTCGCCTGGCGCTCGGCGCGCAGCCGGGACAAGTGCGCGCAATGATTCTGCGGGAGAGCACCTGGCTTGCGGTTGCCGGAATCATTGCGGGTATGGGCGCCGCGTTGATGCTCACGCGCCTGGTCAAGTCGATGCTCTACGGCATTCAGCCCTACGACCCACTGACTATGGCCGGTGGAGTGGCGATCCTGCTCGCAGTCGCGCTCGCCGCAAGCTGGATTCCCGCCCGCCGCGCCGCAAGGGTTCAGCCCATGGAAGCGCTGCGGCACGAATAAAGCAGGGAATAGGGAATAGGGAACAGAAAAAGTATAGCGGCGAAAAGAGCGAAGCCATCAGCATGCGGCACGGCGAGTGAATGAGGCCGGAATCTCCAACCAAGATCCCTAGTCCCTATTCCCTGATCCCTGTCTTTACGCAATCACCGGCAGCGTCGGCATGGCGCCCAGCGCCTTGGCTTCGTCCACCACCACGTCCAGGTGTTCAAGAACATCGGGCACGGTCATGGTATAGATCTCCCGCCGGGAGTCGTAGCCTTCCTCGATCAACTGTTTCAGATAGCGCCCCGCGATCTGCACGGCAAGCTGGTCGGTAATCACCTTGCCGCTGCGCTCCTTCTGCTCCACCCAGGCGGTCGAGGGCAGGGCGATCCACATGGGCCGCCCATTCACGTCGAAGCGGACATCCACCGCATCGGCGTGGCGGGTGGCGATGGCCACGATGGTGCCCTTCCAGGTGCAGTGCAGGTCCTCGCCACTCCAGCGGTCGGTTACATGGAAATCTTCGTACATGGCTCTAGCCTATCGTTCCGGCTGCAGGACAGCAAGCTGCGCCGGCATCGTCTTTTTGGGCGCGTCTTCTTTCAGGGCGCAATGCTTCGACGTGTTTCTTTCCCGCACATCGGCTATTTCCGTGGTGTTGCCTGCCGATAAACCCGGAAGGGGAATCGCCAACCATGCAGATTACGCTAACCATTTCCGATTCAATCGTCCGCGAAGCCGGGGTTCGCGGGCTCCCGGTCATTGATTTTGTTGAATCGCTGATCGACAAGAGCATGCTCACATTGAAGGAGCCGGCAGTCTTGAACAGCGCCATCGAGCGCATCCGCGCCCTGCGGACCGCGCCTGCTGGCGGCAAGAGATAGCCCTCTGGAAAAGGTCCGGCAGTCCGCTGCGGTGGACGCTGCTCTTGGCACACTGTTAGACTAGTAGGGTTGCAGTGAAAGCGCGTAACCCCGCCTGCAAGTCGAATCAGAGAAGGACACAAGAAACTCAGTGGATACTCAAACCCGTCATGCCCTGAAGAAGGACAAATTTGCCCAGGCGACAGCCAGCAGTGTCAGTTGGGTCAGTTTGCATCGCTCCGGCGTTCTGCGCCTGGTGATTGCTGTTGTTGTGGTGATTGGCCTGTGTGTCGGCGGGGCGATCTTCTGGAACGTGCGCACCACCGCGGCCGACACCGCCCTGGGTACTGCCGTCGATACCTATAACGGGCCGCTTGCCGTGCCCGGCGCTCCTGCGGAGCCCAACACCTACTCCACGGCCGCCGACCGCTCCCGCGCGGCAAACAAGCAGTTTGTGGCCGTTGCGCAGCAGTATGGATGGCTGCCTGAAGGCGCCAAGGCGCACTACTTTGCCGGCATCACTTTTCAGGAACTGGGCCAGAACGGCTCTGCCGAATCGGAACTGAAGATCGCCGCCGGCTCTTGGGATCGCAATCTGGCCAACCTTGCCAAGCTGGCGCTCGCCGGGCTATATCACCAGACCGCCCGCGACCCCCAGGCCATCGATCTCTATAATCAGCTCGCCGCCAAGCCGTCCGACACGGTTTCGGCAGGCGTGGCACAGATTGACCTGGGCAACCTGTACGCCGCTGAAGGCAAGCAGGAGCAGGCGCGCGCCATCTGGGCCAAGGTCAAGGACGCGGACAAGGACGGCGCTGCCGGCTCCATCGCCGCACAAAAGCTGGCCGGCAAGCAGTAAGGTCCAGGGGCACGCTCAGCTCCCCGGTTTTCCTTACCTAAGAAACGGTGATTCTCGGTCCTGTTTTGAAAGGGCTCGGCTTCAGCCGTGCCGCCAGTGCAAGAAGACAAGAGTTGGGCTTTTGCCCACGAGGATTCTCTCTTGTCAATGGTCGACCACCATCGAGAATTTTGCACTGGTTGCGGTCCCTGGCAAAAATTCCTCTCGCGCTTCCAGGCCGCAAAACCAAATGTGAGCATTTTCCAACGCGCCTGCGTCTGGTTCGGTATGAGCGCCAGCCAGGCAGTATTCTCAGGTTGGATGGAGATTCCTAAAAGCGCAGTGCTCGATCAGGGCCGTACCCACGCCGACCAGACTCAGGCTGACGAGCAAACCCTCGTGGCACTGGTCAGCCAGTATGCGGGAACCCTGTATCGCGTGGCTTTCTCCGTCCTCCGTAATGCTTTCGACGCCGAAGACGCAGTGCAGGAGGCGTTTCTGCGCGTGCTGCGCCATCGCGATACGCTCGACGAAGTGCGCGATCAGCGCGTCTGGCTCATCCGCATCGTGTGGAATATTGTTCTCGATCGCAAGCGCCGCGCCAAAACCCGTCCCGAGACCGACGACGTGGCCGAGCTGGCCCGCGTGCTGCCCTGCGAAGGCCTGAGCGCCGAAGAACGCGCCTCCGCCGCGCAGCATCATGCGCATGTGCTGTCCTGCGTGGAGCAACTGCCCGCCAAGGAGCGCCAGGTGCTCATGCTTTCCGCTTTTGAAGAGCTCAACAGCGTGGAGATTGCCACGGTATTGGGCATTACCGAATCCAGCGTCCGCTCCAGGCTGTTCCGGGCGCGCAACCTGATGGCCGGGCTGCTCCACCACGAGAGGCAGTAGCCAGTTGTCATTGATCTGTTGTAAGGTGCACCACCAGGGTAGGAGTTTCCTATGAGTTACCCGACTAAGAACGATTTCACCCCCGATTCCGGCGTTGGCGACACGCCCAGCCCCGCAGAGGTCACCCTCCGCCTGATCGCCAATCTTCCCGCACCCCAGGGCCTTGAAGACCGCGTCCACGCCGGTCTCCGTTCCGCTCCGCGCGATGCCAAAGTTCTGCCATGGCCGGCGCGATTCCCAGTGTCCGCCGAATGGATGCGCACCGCAGCCGCGGCTGCCATTGTGTGCGTAGTCGCTGGCGGCGGCTATGGAATTTATTCTCGCGTTCAGCCTGCCCAGCCGGGACATGGAATTGCTGGACCCAGGATGGCCGCGCCAGGTGGATTCTCTGAGGGCGGCGCCGTTCGCCGGCCGCAAACGCTTCAAGGACCGGTAGTGCTGACGCATCCGGCGGCTGCCGCGACGCCCAAGCCGAAAGTTCCCGTCAAGGCAGCTGTAATGCCGGCGGCTAAAGTGCAGTCCACAGCAGAGACTAAAACAGCGGCATCGTCCGCCGCACCGGTTGTCCAGTAGCCGATTGCGATCTTTTTGTGCGTGGTTCGCAAATGGACCGGCACTTCGGAATTTTGGCACTACTTCAAGCAGCCCGAAATAAACTTCCCTGGGCGCCGGTTTACACTTTTTTCTGGCCGGCGTGGACGGCAATGCCCACCAGTGCCAATACCACCGCGCCCCACAGCGCGGGAATCCATCCGCTCACGTGGAATCCTGGGACGAGGTGCGACGCGAGCAGAATCATGGCCGCGTTAATCACCAGCAGAAACAGTCCCAGCGTGATGATCGTAATGGGGAAGGTAATAACCTTCAGCACCAGCCCCAGCGTGGCGTTGAGCAGCCCGATCACCAGCGCCGCCACCAGGGCGGGCTCCAGACCCCGTACTTGGAATCCATGCAGAAAATGAGCGATAACCAGCAGCGCGGCGGCGCTCAGCAGCCAGTGAAGCAAGAGCTTGATCATTCCGCATTTCTCCTTTTTCGGGGAGGGCGCAGTTCATTCCTGCGATAGCATCGTCTCAGACGATACTGAATGGCGCCGCTGGCCTCAGGCTGGTCAAAATGGAACAACCTTTCACCGGAAATCCAAGTCCAACTTGAAGAATCTGCTGCTTCAGGCTCGAACCAATCCGCTCCCTTTTCCTGGATATGCATTCATGCGCGGTCTATACCTAATCGGCGCTTCAGCTTTCATCGCGCCTTTGCTTCTGGCTGCTCCCGGCCTGGCACAGTTGCCGCCCAACGGGCCCATCCCCGACGTGCGCCAACTGATGCGCGAAGTCGAAGAGCATCAGAAGCAAGTCGACAAAGTGCGGGAAGACTACACCTACACCTCAACGGAGACGACCCAGGACATCGACGGCAACGGCCAGGTGAAGAAGACAGAGAGCGAAGAGTACGAGGTCTTTTTCGTCAACGGCCACGAAGTCGACCGCAAAGTGAAGAAAGACGGCAAGCCGCTCGACGACGACGAACAAAAGAAGGAGACCGAACGCGTAACCAAGCAGGTGGAAAAAGCAGAGAAGACCCCGCCTGGCCAGCCGCTGGGCCAGCAGATCAGCATCTCGCAGATTCTGGCCATCATGGATGTGAGCAACCCGCGCCGCGAGTTCTATCACGGCCGCCCCACCATTCTGTTTGACTTCGTTGGCCGCAAGGACGCCAAGACCCACGGTCTTGCAGAAGATGCTTCAAAGAAGCTGCAGGGCACGCTCTGGGTTGACGAGGCCGACCGCGTTGTCGCGCACATCGACGTCAGCTTCGACGACAACTTTCATGTGGGTGGCGGCCTGGTTGCCACCGTCCAGAAGGGTTCGAATTTCCACTTCGAGCAATCGCCGGTGAACGGCGAGTTATGGCTGCCCACCGGCGCGGAAGCCTCGGTGCAGGCGCGCGTCATGCTGTTGAAGGGCATTCGCCAGCACTTTACCGAGCGCGACTACGACTTCAAACGCTTCCACGTGGACGCGCAGCAGAACAAAGACGCCAAGGCGCTGCCGGAGAAAACGCAGTGAGTAGAAACCGCGGAGAAGCCTCTGAAGAGTTCGACGTTTTGAAAGGGCACGACTTTAACTTGTTGATGATCTCATCGGTAGCGGCAAGGAGTGTCAGGGCACGGCTTCAGCCGTGCCGAAAGCGTCCCAAAAAGCTTCGGCTTTAGCCCCTGAGGGAATGCAACTCAAATGAGTCGCACTCCCAGATTGGCTAAAGCCCGCACTTTCGTTTGACCTGAGCTCAATGGCTGGTCCGCTTCATGCGCCCGTAGGAGGCGGAGCCTCACCCCCGCCCTGCTGTTGCTTCATCCTCGCCTTGCGCTCTTGCTGCCAAGCGGCAAACTTGGTCTTCTGGTCGTCATTCAGCAGCGCCGTGATCTTGGTATCCGTCGCGCTGCGGATCGCCATCACCTGATCGCGATTCGGCGGCGCTCCCTGCGCGGAAGCGTCGGTTCCCGCAGAGGCCTTGCGCAATTCCTCCATCTTTTGCCGGCGCTCGGCAAGCAGGCCCTTCACCTGCGTCTGTTGATCCGGAGTCAGCGACAGCACTTGCGTAAGCTGCTGCAGCTCACGTTCCGGGTTTCCGCCGCGCCCACGCATCTGGCCCGCGGGCGGGGCATCGTTCTGCGCCCAAAGCGCACAACTTGAGACTGCAAGCACACCGGCCAGCAGCAGTGTTCGTCTTGCATACCTTGACATCAACCGATTCATAAAGCGATGCTCCTCTTCTTCAACGGGGATTTTGGAACTGTGCACTGTAGATGGGCGGAACTCCCAGCGGGGCAAGTCGAGCGCCCGCATGGGACGATTCCCAACCGAATCTGCATTTGTCGTTCCTGAGCAAGCATCGCCGGCGAAGGTGCTCATCCAGCTAGACGAGCATTGCGCAGCTTTCGTTGACGTGTACGCGCGATTTGTTTTCGCCTTCTAGCCGGGGAACGCCTGAGCACGCGGCAACAGAGGCTCAGGTTAACCATGTTGAAGGGTACGGGCTTCAGCCCGTACATTCATTGCACCAAAATAGACTCGGGCTTTAGCCCCCGAGGGAATGATCCTTCAAACTGATCGATAGCCCCGCGGTAAACACAGCTCGAGATCCATTACAGTGGAATCATGTTCGCGCGCCGCATCTCCATCCAGCGAATTGACGCCACCGGCGCGGCGCATCCCTGCCCCATCCGACAGATCGACAACTTCGCCATGCGCAACTTCACCAACGATTCGGTCTTCGACGACACGCTTCCCGCCGCCGACGGCCTGCTCGAAGCCGGCCACCGCGTCCCGCTCGATCGCCTGCAGGCCGCCATGGAAGACTGGTTTCGCCGCAAGGGCTACCTGAAGCCTGAGGAGCGGCTTGAAGTGCTTGAGATCGCTCCGCCAGCCTAATGCGTTACGGCCTGCGCCTTGCCCGTCAGCGACTCAAACTCCAGCAGCAGCGCCGTCACAGCGTCATCGAAGTTGCGGTCGTGTGTTTTCTGCTTGAATGCGATATCGATGGATTGCGTGAAGGCCCAAAGAATGTAATGGGTCTTGCGGTCGTAGACCACCAGGCGGAACATCGGTACCGGATCGGACGACCCATTCACCTTGCTGCCGTTGGACGGGCCGTTGGGCGCGGTTAACTGCAATTCCAGCACCAGGTCGGCTTCGGATGGATCGCTTACCAGTTGGTATTGACTATTGGCCTTGAGCCCTGCGTAGAGCTGGTTGTAGCCGCGGCTCGGATCGCCGCTGAAGGGCGAAGGGAACAGACCGCTGTCCCCGCCGGCATTGGAGACGAAAATCTTTGTGGCCGATCGAAGAGCCGCCGGAACGGGTGCCTCGGGTGCAGGAGCCGGCTGTTGCGCAAGACCGATAGCCGCAGGGAGAAGTGCGACAAAGAATGCTTTATACATTCCAAAACCGATTTTGCTCATGGAAGACCTCTTCTGGCTGCGCGAATTACGCCCATTGAAAAGACTGCGCGACAATTGGGTTGGTTAGTGCAGATTCTACTTAGACCGCAGTAAGGAAAAACGGCCAGCCGCAAGGCTGACCGTCGCGATGATCGACAATTACATCTCACTCAGTATCCGGCAGCTTATAAGGTTTCTGCAGCCATTGACGGCCTTCGTTGACGCAACCCTGGGTGTTGTCGTTAGTCTGCACCGACAGCCGGTACTCGTTCACTGCGCGGTCGCGTTGTCCGGTTATGTCGAAAATTTCTCCCAGCGCAATGTGGCTCCAGCACTCGATCCAGCGCGGCTCGCCATCGCCTCGCAGCGCGTCGCGATAGGAATTTACGCTGGCCTGAAAGTTGCGCTGCTTGAAGAGCAGTTCGCCGATGCGATAACTGGCCAGCGAACTCTGCGGATTGGCTTCCAGAGCCTTCTGGTACTGGGCCAATGCGCCGGTCAGGTCGTCCTGCGCCACCAGAAACTGCCCCTTCAGGATGGCGATGCGCACTTGCAGGTCCGGTGTGGCCTTGAGCACCCAGTCGTTGGGGTCGATGCTGATATGCCGCGGCCGCCCGAACGTGTCCACCACGTACTGGGTATCGGTTCCCACCACATCGATCTTCTTGTCTTCCGTCTTGCCCTCGGTCTCGATGCGCAAATCCACAGGCATGCGAAACAAGTCAAGATCCTGCTGAATTTCGCCGATTGTGCGGAAGCCCTTGTTGTTTCCCAGTCGAAAGATCTCGTATTTGTCGGTAAACGTCGGTGCTCCGGTGCCGTCAATCCACTGCGCAAAGAACGGCGTGAGCTCTTGCTGGCTCTGTGCCTCGGCTACCTTGTTGAAATCCTGCGCACGAATGCCCTGGTCGGTGTACTGGCTCAGGACGCCCTTCAGCGTGGCGAGAAAAGCCTTGTCGCCAATCTCCCAGCGCAGCATGTGGAATACCATGGCGCCCTTGTCCAGCGTCGCCGATTGAAACTCAGGCGAAAACGGCTGTTCCCGTCCCGCGCTCGAAAGTGGAATCGTGTCGTAGGCCAGCGCCGAGGCGGCGATGTCCTGCATTGCCGCGTGCAACGCGCTTTTGCCGTTCTCATCTTCCAAAAACATAAGTTCGCCGTAACGCGACATGCCGTTGGTAATCCAGGCGTCGTTGAGCGTCCTGGGGCTCACCTCTGAACCCCACCACTGGTGTGCAATGGTGTTGGCCAGCAGGCGGATGCCGCTCTTATCGCCCACGCGCGAGCCCTGAATCGCCGCAATTTCCGGCGCCCACACCGCCGGCAGCGTATCGTCCGGCAGTTCCACTACATTCAGATGGCTTGACTCCGGGGCGCCAAAGTTGTCGGTAAAAAAGTCGTACTCCTTGGCAGCAGTCTGCGCCAGTTGGTTGCCGCTTGCCTGGTGCGCCACCGTCAGGTGAACTTTCACGTTGCCGGGCCCCGCCGATGCCGGGGCAACAAATCGCCCCGCGATTACAGTGCCCGGAAATCCCGCCTTATCCCACTTGAAGTCAAACTCATCGCCCGCCTTACCATTGGCCAGCTTCGCCGGCTTTGCTCCGCCCTGCGCGCCGCTGGCAAAAACCTTCATGCCCTGCGGTACGCGAATGTGAATCTCCGCAGTGAACCGGTCAATGAGGTAGCCGGTCATGGGGAA
>Ga0210388_10005069_pt1 | contig 10286 bp, 7 predicted proteins | sample IncBWC19OmetaG_FD_155485 | JGI IMG/M metagenome (GOLD analysis project Ga0210388, IMG submission 155485) | Forest soil microbial communities from Barre Woods Harvard Forest LTER site, Petersham, Massachusetts, United States - Inc-BW-C-19-O ...
ATTTCGCAGGAGCATGCAATCTATGGCAGAAAAAGCATCGGCAATAGGCAATGAAGGCGGGTACCGCTACGACGCGGCATCCATCAAAGTGCTGGGCGGCCTCGAGGCCGTGCGCAAGCGCCCCGCCATGTACATCGGCTCGACGGGCGAGATGGGTCTGCATCATCTCGTCTGGGAAGTGGTCGACAATTCCGTTGATGAAGCACTCGCCGGATTTTGCGACGAAATCAACGTCGTGGTGCACGAGGACAACAGCGTCACGGTGACGGACAACGGCCGCGGAATTCCCGTGGACATGCACGCCACGGAAAAAAGGGCCGCCGCGGAAGTCGTGATGACGGTGCTGCACGCGGGCGGAAAATTCGACAGCGACACGTATAAAGTTTCGGGCGGCTTGCACGGCGTCGGCGTCTCCGTGGTGAACGCGCTTTCCGACTGGCTGGATCTGGAAATCTGGCGCGATGGCGAGGTGTGGGAGCAGTCCTACAACGAGGGAAAACCGAAGGCCAAGCTGAAGAGCACCGGAAAAACGCGCAAGACCGGCACGAAAATCACCTTTCATCCCGATCCTTCCATTTTTGAAAATCACAAATATAGCTACGATATTCTGGCGCAGCGGTTGCGCGAGCTCGCCTTCCTCAACAAGGGCCTGAAAATCACACTCACCGACGAGCGCAGCGACAAGGCCGTCGAGTTCCGTTTCTCGGGCGGCATCGCCGAATTCGTAAAGCACCTGAATAAGGGCAAACAGGTTTTGCACGATTCGCCGATCTACATGGAGGGAAAGCGCGACACGGTCGAAATCGAGATCGCGCTGCAATACAACGACAGCTACACGGAAAACGTTTTTGCCTTCGCCAACACCATCAACACGGTGGACGGCGGGACGCATCTTTCCGGCTTCCGCTCGGCGCTGACTCGCACAATCAATAATTTCGCTTCCGCGTCGAACATGCTCAAGGAGCAGAAGGACGAGGTGTCGATCACCGGCGACGACGTGCGCGAAGGGCTCGTCGCGGTCGTCTCCGTAAAATTGCCGCAGCCCCAGTTCGAGGGCCAGACCAAGGGAAAACTGAATAGCGACATTAAGGGCCCGGTCGAGCAGCTCATCAACGAGCGGCTCAGCGAATGGTTCGACAAGCACACGACGGTGGCGCGGCGCATCGTCGGCAAATGCATTGACGCCGCGCGCGCTCGTGAAGCGGCCCGCAAGGCGCGCGAGCTCACGCGGCGCAAATCCGCCATGGATTCAGGCGGCCTGCCGGGAAAACTCGCCGATTGCCAGGAACGCGATCCGGCGCGCTGCGAGCTGTTCATCGTCGAGGGGGAGTCCGCAGGCGGCTCGGCGAAAGGCGGGCGCGACCGGAAATATCAGGCCATCCTGCCGCTCAAGGGAAAAATCCTCAACGTCGAAAAAGCTCGCTACGACAAGATGCTGGGCCACGAGGAAATTCGCGCCATCATCACGGCGCTCGGCGCGGGCATCGGCAAGGACGATTTCGATATCGCAAAATTGCGCTATCACAAAATTATTCTCATGACTGACGCGGACGTCGACGGCAGCCACATTCGCACGCTGCTGCTCACGTTTTTCTTCCGCCACATGACCGAGCTGATCAAGCGCGAGCACATCTACATCGCTCAACCGCCTCTTTACCGCGTGAAGCGCGGGAAGATGGACCGCTACATCCGCGACGAAGACGAATTCAATAATGAGCTGATGTCGCGCGCCACCGAGGACCACGTTGTGAAACCCAAGGAAGGCGGAGCCATCCAGGGCGCCGCGCTGACAAAATTTCTGCTGGACGTGCAACTCTACGTTTCTGCGGCCCAGAAACTGGCGCGCAGGTTGCGCGATCCGCAACTGGTGGATTTGCTGGCGTCCAGCGACTTCGAAAAGAAGACCGACTTCGAGGACAAGAAAGCGCTCGAAAAACTCGTAAGGGCGATCGACAAAGCGAAGCTCGATATCGAGCCGAAGATCGTCTACGACGAAGAGCACAGCCTGTACGATTTGCTGATCCCCGGGACGTCGTCGCATCCGGGCGACAAGAAATTCAACTGGGCCTTCGCCACAACGCCCGAATACAAGCGCCTGCGCGCCTCGGCGAAAGCGATCAGCGAAATCGATCATCCGCCCTTCACCGTGACGCGCAACGGCGACAAGGAAGTGAAGGAAAAAGCGTCGGACGTTCTTGCGTACGTGCTCGAGGACGCAAAAAAAGATTTCACGATCACGCGGTTCAAAGGCCTCGGCGAAATGAATCCCGAGCAGCTCTGGGAAACCACAATGAACGCCGAAACGCGCACACTGCTCAAGGTGCGCTCCGACGATGCCGCCGCAGCCGAGGAAATTTTCTCGACGCTCATGGGCGAAAATGTGGAGAGCCGCCGCAAATTCATCGAGGAGAATGCGCTCGAAGTGGTGAATTTGGATATTTGATTTTGAAGCTTGAAGTATGTCGTTAACGAAAGATTCGTAATTGGAATGTTTTTGTGGGTCGCGGCTTAAGCCGCGACCCACAATGGCAACCGCTGGGCTTTACACCTTGTTGGGGGAAATGATCTACCAATTGAGTTGGACGACGCTGCCGGGGTTGCGCGGATTGTCATGCTCGGAATTTCGCGCGACGCCGACCGCGGCGCCGGACAATGAACGCGGCCTGGCTGTTGCGTGCGCGAGCGAAACTGAACGCGACGCGTTGCTCCAAGAGCTTGAGGCGCATTTCGGGCCCTTGCGGTTCATGAACACGGCGGGAGCCTTTGATGCGGTGAAGGATTACGTCGCGCTGCGCGCGGCGAAGCGGTAAACGACACTTAAGGACGGATTGATGGCGGACGAACCGAAAACACCACACATGATCCCGGTTGAAATTGAAGCCGAGATGAAGAAGTCATACCTCGATTACGCGATGAGCGTGATCGTGGCGCGCGCGATTCCCGACGTGCGCGACGGCTTGAAGCCCGTGCAGCGGCGCATCCTCGTCGCGATGAACGACCTGGGACTCGCGTCGAATCGCGGTTACCGCAAGTGCGCGAAAATATGCGGCGACACTTCGGGCAATTACCACCCGCATGGTGAAGCCGTCATTTATCCGACGCTCGTGCGCCTCGCGCAGTCCTTTAACATGCGCTACCCGCTGATCGACGGGCAGGGAAATTACGGCTCGGTCGACGGCGATCCTCCGGCGGCGATGCGGTACACGGAAGCGCGCCTCGCGAAAATTTCCGAGGAAATTCTCGCCGATCTCGAAAAAGAGACGGTGGATTTCATCCCGAACTTCGATCAGACGCGCGAAGAGCCCGTCGTCCTGCCTTCGAAAATTCCGAATCTTCTGGTGAACGGGGCGAGCGGCATCGCCGTCGGCATGGCGACTAATATTCCCCCGCATAATCTCGGCGAAATCATCGACGCCACCGTTACGCTGATCGACAAGCCGGACACGACGCTCAAGGAAATCATGAAGATGGTGCCCGGGCCGGATTTCCCGACCGGCGGATACATTTCCGGCGCCGAGGGGATTCTCTCCGCTTACAAAACCGGGCGCGGCAGCTTTACCATGCGCGCCAAGGCCGCGATTGAAAGCGTGGCGAAGGACCGCGAAAACATCGTCATCACCGAAATTCCCTATCAGGTGAACAAGTCGCGCCTGATCGAGCGTATCGCCGAGCTCGTGCAGACGAAAAAGATCGAGGGCATTTCCGATGTGCGCGATGAATCCGACCGCGAAGGCATGCGCGTCGTGATCGAGATCAAGCGCGGCGAAGAGCCGAAGCTGATTCTCAACCACCTTTACAAGCTCACGCAGATGCAGGAATCCTTCGGCATGATCTTGTTGGCGATTGTGAACGGGCAGCCGCGCGAGTTGGGCCTGATTCCGCTGCTCAAGCTGTTTATCGATCACCGCGTGGAAGTGGTGCGGCGCCGCACGCAGTTCGAGTTGCGCAAGGCGGAAGCGCGCGAACACATCCTCGTCGGCTATCACATCTCGCTCGATCACGTCGACAACGTCATCAAGATCATCCGGGGTTCCGCGAGCCGCGCGAACGCTCGAGAAAATTTGCACGATTTCTTTGAAAATAAAGACGTCAAAATCACGACCGCCGGCAATCGAACGGAAACCGTAAAAGGCGTCAAGCTCGATCGCAAGAAGTACGGCCTGCTCGACGTCGGTTTTGGCGCGATGCAGGCCGGAGCTGGAATTGGGCTCAGCTACCCTCAAATCGACGCGATTCTCGAATTGCAGTTGCACAGACTGACGCGGCTCTCCGTCGACGAAATCCTCAAGGAATTGGCGGAGATTCGCGCGCTGGTCGCCGAGCTGAAGGAAATCCTCGCGAGCGACAAGAAACTGAAAGGCGTGATCATCAAGGAATTGCGGGAGGTGCAAAAAGAATTCGCCGACCCTCGCCGCACCGAAATCGTCGAAAACGTCGAGGAGATCAAGCTCGAAGACCTGATCGCCGACGTGGAAATGGCCATCACCGTCAGCCACGCGGGCTACATCAAGCGCACGCCGGTGGATGTGTACCGCCACCAGTCGCGTGGCGGCAAGGGCCGCATCGGAGCGAAAACGCGCGATGAGGATTTCGTCGAGTATTTATTCATCGCCTCGGCGCACAGCTACATCCTGCTCTTCAGCTCGAAGGGGCGCGTGTACTGGCTCAAGGTATATGAAATTCCCGAAGCCGCGGCGGCCACGCGCGGCAAGGCGATTTCCAACCTCGTGAAATTCCAAGAGGACGAGCACCTCACCGCCGTCATCGAGGCGCGCAACCTCGAGGAGGAAGGCACGTTCATCTTCTTCGCGACGCGCAACGGCACCGTGAAGAAGACTTCGCTCAACGAATTCTCAAACCCGCGCTCGACCGGGATCATCGCCATCAACCTCGAACAAGATGACGAGCTGATCGGCGCGCACCTCACCGACGGCAAGCAGATGATTTTCCTCGCCAGCCGCGATGGCCAGGCCATTTTGTTCCGCGAGACCGAGGTCCGCTCCATGGGCCGCAACGCCGGCGGCGTGAATGGCATGGACCTCGCCAAGGGCGATTACCTCGTCGGCATGGAACCGGTGAAGCCCGATTTCGAGATCATCAAAAAGGAAACGAAGTCGGAGTCGCAGAATCTCGATGAAATCGAGAACGAAGCGATCAAGGATTCGCTCACGTCGCTCATGCTCACCGTTTCAGAAAAAGGCTTCGGCAAGCGCACGCCTCTCGCGGAATACCGCATTACTTCGCGCGGCGGCAAGGGCGTCATCAACTTGAAGTCCACCGACCGCAACGGCCCGGTGGTCGCGGCGCTGCAAGTGGCCGAGGAATCCGACGTCATGATCATCACCGAATACGGAAAAGTGATCCGCGTCCACGCCAACGAAATCCGCGAAGCGGGCCGCTCGACGCAAGGCGTGCGCCTGCTGCGCCTCGAAGACGAGGACAAAATCGCCGCCGCCGCGTCAATTTTGGAGGAGACGGAAGATACGGAAGAAAAGAAATAGGGGAACCCGCCGCAGTCAAAATAAAATAGCCGGTATGGACGCACCACCGAAGTCTCTTCAACCCATTTTCGCAGCCCATCTTTTTCCAGGCTTGGAGGCGCGGCTGATTGAATTGTTGCGATCGCTCGCGCCGGAGGATTGGGAAAAGCAAACAATAGCTCCCAATTGGAAAGTGAAGGATGTGGCGGCCCATCTGCTCGATACGCAGACACGCAAGCTTGCGGCCGCGTGGCACGGATATAAGCCGGAAAACTCGAAGAAGCTGACTCCGGAAAAGCTCGTCGCTCTGATCAACAACCTCAACGCGGAGGGCGTGCGCCAGTACCGCCAGCTTGCTCCACAGGAATTGATTTTGAGGATGGAGACAGCTTCGCGGGAGAGCGCGGCATTTCACATGGCGCTCGATCCATTCGCTCCGGCCATGTTTCCCGTAAGCTGGGCCGGCGAGGAAGAATCCTTGAACTGGTTTGATACGGCGCGCGAATTCACCGAGCGCTGGCACCATCAGCAGCAGATTCGGCTCGCAGTCAACAAGCCCGGCATCATGACGTGGGAGTTCTATTTCCCTGTTCTCGACTGTTTTCTGCGCGCGCTGCCGCACACTTATCGAGACGTGGCGCGCGAGGACGGCGTGATGGCTCAGTTCAATGTTTCGGGAGAGTGCGGGGGAAGTTGGTATCTGTTCCGCGAAGGTGGCGAATGGATTTTGATTGCCTCACCCGCGGGAGAGAAAATTGCGGAGACAACGATTCCACAAGAGATTGCCTGGCGCGTTTTTACGAAGGGGATTGCTTACGAGGACGCTAGAGCACAAGTGCATGTTGCGGGTGACGAAGCGGCGGGTCTACACATCCTCAAAATGATTTCGATTGTGGGGTGAGTAGCACAGACTTCAGTCTGTGGGGTTCCGTTCAAGGTCCCGCGAATTACTAGGGAGCCGGGGAATTACAATCTTGGGAAGGTCATTTGGAGCCCTACAGGCTAAAGCCTGTGCTACTTACTTCCCTTCGAGGTAGTATCCGGGGCGGGTGCGCACTTTCAGTCCCGGGCGATCCACGGTCACCCGGATCTGGTGATAGCCGGGCGAATCCGCGCCCGTGGGACGATAACTCAGGATGTACTGAGAATTCAGTTCGCCGCCGATTGCATCGATCGCATTTTCAAGTTTGCCTTCGCGGAAGGCGGGCTGATAGGCGCCACCGGTGGCGGTTGCGGCGACCTCCAGCGGACGATCCTTCACGATGGCTGTGGCATTTCGCACGGCCCATTCGGAAAGCCCGAGGAGGTCAATGTTGGCGCCATACTGCTGCTGGCTCGTCGGAGTTTGCGCCTGGCCGGGAAATGAGGGACCTCCAAACGTGCCCGGAGGAGTGGCTGGAGCCGGTCCGGCCTGCGAAGGCGGAGCGCGCAGCGCGGCTGAAGTAGGCGAAAGCCCCACGCTGTAAATCACAACGTTGGCGTTCTGCGCGAGGCGCAGGACGCGTCCGAGCCTGGCTTCGCTCCCCGAGTCACTCGCTTCTCCCACGACGACAATCGCCCGGCGCGTGCCATCCGGCCGCCCGCGCAGCAACGCGACGGCGGAGGCCAGCGCGTCATACAATTTAGCGCCGCTGTTCCCCGGCTGCAAATTCGTGATCGTCTTTTCAATTTTGTCGTTGTCGGTGCTGAACGGCAGCAAGGTGGTCACGCTGTTGTCGTAGCTGAGGACCGCAGCCTCTCCCGACGAGCCGACGATCGTTTGCGTGAAGATGATCGCGGATTTCTGAACTGAGGGCAAAAGTGGCGCGATGCGCGAACTGGTCTCAAAGACGAGCACGGCAGAAAGCTGCTCGCCGCCCAGATCGAACGATTCGATCTTCTGTTCCACGCCGTCATCCTGGATGCGGAAATCTTTTTGTTGCAGGTCGAGGACCGGCTCTCCCTTGGGGCCGATGACGATCACGGGCGCGCTCACTAGAGCTACGCGCAGGCGGATTGTGCCTTCCGGCGCTTGTTGCACGGGCGCGCCTGGTTTGGGCGGTATGGGACCCTGGGTTTGCTGAGCGCGAGCGGCCGGCGTAGCGATCAGGATGCCCGCGGCGAGGATCGTCAGGCAACAGGCGAGAGTTCGTTTCAATTTCATGCCCCCCTGACCAGTCTACTACTTTGGAAGCGAAAACGCCGCTTGGCGATCGCCGCGCGCGACTGGGGGGCGGATCATACTCTTCCTTCGAAAGTCCATATCGAATTGCGGCACGGATTTCACCTCAAGAATGTATAGAGAAGCCACACGCGTCGACAGAGTCTCTGGCGTTTCCGCTCGCGCGTTTCGTAGAATGACAAACTGGTGCCACACGAAATGGAGGATTCATGAGCCGCAGGCGCAGTCAGAAAGAAATCGAGCCGCCTTACCGCGATCCGATTTTCATGGAGAGTCTGCCGGCGCGCCCCGTGCGCATCACGACCGAATATATCGATCCGCTCGAGAGGCTGCGGCGAGAGAAAGTGGGCGACACGATCGTCATGTTCGGGTCTGCGCGAATTCTTTCGCGCGATCAGGCTCTGGCGCACCTGCACAAGCTGCAAAAGGCAAAAACAAAACGCCTGGACGCCCCGCAATACCGCGTCGCACTGCGCGACGCGAAATCGGCCGTTGAGATGTCCCGCTACTACGAAGAGGCGCGCGAATTGGCGAGGAGAATCACTTCCTGGGCCATGTCGCTCGGCGACCATCCGCGGCGCTTTGTGATCTGCTCCGGAGGAGGCCCGGGAATCATGGAGGCGGCCAACCGCGGGGCGGCCGAGGCGGGCGGGAAATCCATCGGCTTGAGCATTGAGCTGCCGCACGAACAGCGTCCAAACGATTACATCAGTCCCGAGCTGAGTTTCATGTTCCATTATTTTTTCATGCGCAAGCTCTGGTTCGCGCAACTCGCCAAAGCCCTGATCGTGTTTCCCGGCGGCTTCGGCACGATGGACGAGCTCTGGGAAATGCTCACGCTCATGCAGACGGGAAAACTGCACCGGCGCAACCTGATTTTGATTTACGGGCGCAAATATTGGGACCGCGTCCTCGACTGGAAACACATGGTGCGCACCGGAACCATCAATGAGCACGAATACGGGCTGCTGCAATTTGCCGATACGGTGGATCAGGCATTCGACCGTGTGCGCGAGGATCTCGAAAGGCATCACCTCGAGCCGGACTCTCTTCTGCAATAACGCGTACAACCTTCCCGCCGATTACCAGGATCAAATTAACTGTAGGTAAAACGGCCGGCACCACCCCCGGACCTGTAAGCGCACCCGAGGAGGTGCTTAATGGTCTGGACGAAGAGGATCTTGCATACCGCTCTGTCTTCGGCTCTGCTTGGCGGCCTGCTGCTCGTGGGTGGCGCGACGTCGCTCCACGCGGCCGATTATTACAGCTGCCGCCGGAGCGTCGAGAAGTGGGAATCCCGCCTGGACTACGATATCAACCATCACGGAGTTTACAGCCGCCAGGCCAATCACGACCGGCATGAGCTTGCCGAGGCCCGCGAAAGTTGCGACCTTCGGTATGGAAATCGTTGGCGCTGATCGGCCTTACGCAGCGCAAACCGGCAGAAACACGAACGGGCCGTCCCGAGGAAGCCGGGGCGGCCCGTTCGGCCATTTGGAGGATGAACCGGTAAACTTAGTTCTTGCTGGCGACCAGGTCATCCGAAAAGACGCCTTCGAACCGGCGCTTCTCGTCCTGGTCGTGCAGCAGGACGACTGGAGCAATCCGCAAGGAATGCCGGCAAGAATGGCACGCGGCCATCTCCCCCTGCAGGTCCTGCAGAAACCCATCTGTAAAATGATATTGGTCTGGTGTGCGTCGCGCCGCCTTTACGCCATGCTCACCGCAATAGGGACACGTATATTCCAGAGTGTCCTCTTGCGGATCGCGGCCCAATGCAGCCCAGCCCGTGTATCGAACCCCAACTGCTTCTTTAGAAGGAATGCGCATAATTTCCTACCTCGCCTTGGTCTCCAACCTGCATATGTGATGCGCGAACATTGGAAATTGGTGCACGGCCGGAGGACAGAAAAGAAATCACAGTAATCGACTGATAATAATGATTTTATCTTTTTCGGATCATGGCTAACGCCTTAGCCGGACCCCCAAGGGAACTCTCCTCCTGGCGCGGTGTCCAAATTATGGAGAGCGCGCTCCTCAAAATCTCTAAAAAAAGCCAGCCTGGCAGGCTCGGTGGCCGGGAATGGCGGAATTGAGGAGTGTCCATGCAAGGAACGATTAAAGAAAGGCTCGATCCGGTAGATGCAAGGCGCCAAATGTGGCTTGGGCGGTGCCTCGTGGAAGACAATCCTGAGGAAACTTCAGGCGCGCGAAGCAGGAGCCGCAAGGCATTCGGAGCGTCACTTACGATCGAGTTTTCGCTTTTGGCCTTACTTTTGGTGACGCCGCTCATCACTGGCGTCGCCCAGCCTCAACTTAAGCGAGCACTTCCTCCCCAACTGGCATTCTTTGGGAACTGGCGAGAACACATCCAAAGCCAACACTTAACGCCGACAATTCCAGGGCATACGTTGCAGATTCGTGACGTTTTTTTTAACCCTTCCGCACCTAAACCGACCAATCCCTTTCACTCCAGTAATGAAATCGAGGATGTGGTAATTCCGGACGGACCCGGAGGAGAGGAAGTGCCAGGAGAGGTTGAGGCGGCAGGGATCGGATTTACCCCGCCGATCCAGCCACCTCACAACGAACAACCCGTACAGGAATCAAAGCGCCCGCTGAAATTAAGCGCGGGCGTCGTGGAA
>Ga0210388_10005070_pt1 | contig 10285 bp, 13 predicted proteins | sample IncBWC19OmetaG_FD_155485 | JGI IMG/M metagenome (GOLD analysis project Ga0210388, IMG submission 155485) | Forest soil microbial communities from Barre Woods Harvard Forest LTER site, Petersham, Massachusetts, United States - Inc-BW-C-19-O ...
ACAGCTTGCGCCCGAATCTCGATCTCTGCCTCGATTCGTCCGGCGGCAAGCGCCGCGGCGTACTCAGCATCACTGATTTGTTGTGTGTTCGTCGTCATAATTTCACCTGTTCTGTTGTGCCGTCCTGGAAAATCACGCGAACCTGCGTGTTAGCCGGATCGTACTCAGCCTCAGCGATCTGCTTCGCGCTCGGAGCCGATTTCGAGAGAAGCTCGATTCTTCCCGGTCCGCGCACAACGGCCCACTGATTCGCCAAACATGTCGTTCTTCGCGTCAACCACCAGCTGCGCCGACAATCGGGCAGTCGCACTTGAACGTCGCTCAAAAGGTGGTTCACTACGCGTTGTAGAGGAACGTTCTTGACCGGGATGATGCTGATGAGCTCCACCGTATTGCCGAGGTAGGAGAATCTCACGCGCGCGATCCAACCTTCACCGCGGTGGCGAGCGTGGATGTGCGCCGGGCAATGGTCGTCCGAGAAGACGTAAATCCCAGCTCCTGTGCTGTCCGAAACGAACACGCGGCTCATGGAATATACTAACCTATCGGCTTAGGTTATTCAATGCGCTGACACGTAGCTCCGTGTCCCATTAAGATTCCCGGTATTCGTGAATTCAGGGCCTTATCGCAGCGTAAGTGAGCGAATTGTGGGACAGTCTAAGTGGTGTAAGTATTTGTTATTAAAGGGGAAAGGTTGGGTGGGACCCGGCTTCTCTTAATCAATTGGTCGTAGGTTCGATCCCTACACGGCCCACCATTTAAGCCAGTATAGTCAATAACTTACGCGGCGTATTTACATGCTCGCGAGCGATGTTGTGCTATTCAATTGCCACTGTGCTATTGGGAGCGAATCGAAATCAACTAGTTGGTTCAATTCTCCACCGCCACGGCCGCTATTCGGCAGCTCTTAGTGCCGATGAAAGTGTAGACAGGGCACCTATATCTGTATACGATTTCATCGGTGCGTTCCAAAGCTACAATTCCGTTCCGCAAAAAACTTCCTTCGGTCTTCACCTACACCGAGGCGATAGCTCGCGGCCTTTCCGCGGAGCGCCTCTACACCTATCGAGACCAAGGGATTGTCGAGCAAATTAGCCGGGGCCTGTATCGGTGGGCGGACGCACCGGAAATCGACCAGAATCTCCTAGAGGTCGCCTATCGCATTCCCAAAGGAACTCTTTGTTTGACGACTGCGCTTGCGCGTCACGGGCTGACGGACGAAATTCCGGCGCGTATCGATGTCGCAATTCCACGGGGGAACCGGATTCCGACACTGCTATCACCCGTCGATGTTCGCGTTTTTTCAAAAGAAACATTCGAATTGGGGCGCGGGGAGTTCAAAGTCGGGGAGGGCTTCGCTGTTGGCTTATACTCGCCCGAGCGTTCGCTGGTCGACATGATTAGATTGCGACATCGTGAAGGAGCCGAAATCGCCTGGGACGCGCTTCGTCGTTGGCTAGGCCGCAGAGGTGCCAAACCGGCTGCCTTGATCGAGATGGCAAAGTCTCTACATGGCGCCGAGCGCGCCGTTCGCAATGCGCTAGAAATTGTTCTATGAAGCGTGCGAGCAACGATACTCTGGCTGGCCGCCGCTATCTCGATCTTCAAAGAGCGGCGAAGCACACCGGACGGCCCACTGATGAACTCATCCAGCTCTATGCCCTGGAGTGCTTTCTCGATCGCCTAATCCATTCGAAGTTCGCTGACAACTTCATCCTGAAGGGCGGTGTCTTACTCGCAGCGCTGGATGCACGGCGACCGACCCGTGATATCGACTTTGCGGCGCACGCGATTGAGAACACCACCGAAAAGGTTCTGTCGGCGGTGCAAACAATCGCCGCAATATCACTTGAGGATGGCATGGAGTTCGATTCCAATGGCGCCACCGCCGAGAGCATCCGCGAGAAAGATAGCTACAGCGGAATTCGTGTCACGCTTGGAGGAACACTCTCGCGAGCTGTGATTCGATTTCACGTGGACGTCAACGTCGGCGATCCCATCTGGCCGGGTCCGCAGCAGATTAGCGTCCCTCGTCTGATCGATGGGGTGATCGTTGTCCGCGGCTACCCTCTTGAGATGGTTCTCGCCGAGAAGATCGTTACGGCGCTCGAGCGGGGTACGGCAAGCATGCGTTGGCGAGACTTCGTTGATATCTATGTCCTGACCGGACGTTACGCAATCAACGCTCAAACGTTGAAATCGTCAATGCAACGCGTGGCTCAATTCCGCAATGCCGACCTAACTACACTACGAGCCACGCTCAATGGATATCCCGCAATTGCTCAGACGCGTTGGCGCGCCTGGTTACGGAAGCAGCGTCTCGATAGTGTGATTCCGACGGACTTCTCGATTGTTCTTGAGCGGGTGGCGTCATTTGCCGATCCATTGATAGTGGGAGACTCCGCTCAGAGCGATTGGAATCCGCTTCAGGGAAAGTGGATCTAAGTCGGTGAAGGTAGGGGTGTTGGTTTTGGATTCTTGGCGGTCAATGTCCGGTTTTGGGAGAAGCGTCCGGCGCGTATCGGCCAAGAGCGGGCGCTGGAGGTCACATTTTGCTCGCCACTTAGGGGCCATTCACTTCGTCGGCTAAACTCGTCGTGCCGGCGTCTGACAAGATCAAGGAGGAATAGCGTGGAGCGGACGAACTTTTGGCCGACGTGGCGTATGGCATTGATAGTCTTGGGCACGGCAGTTGGGATCGCCGTTGCAGGAGTGGGCTGCGCGGCCTTTCGAAATCCAATGCTTGATATTCCGATTTCCGCGGGCGGAACTACAAGGTCGCCGCCATTTCGGCTTTACAGCGACACTACCTATCAGATCGTTATCGGCCTAGACCCAGTGGCAGTCGATGAACCAACCTGCGCTGCCACATACGCGGCGCAATCAGTTGCAGTACCATCACCCTGTCGCGAGATCCGGCCGCCGTTTGGTCCGCTCCATTGGGTGGTGACGCAGGGCGGAAAAATGATCGCTCAAGGTTCACTGCCCGGTGAGACGGCTGACATTCCGCGGGGCCGTCCTAATTCCTGGGCGAAAGATAAAAAGATGACTTGGGGAACCTACTCTGGGTGGTTCGGTCACTCTGGAAAAGATTACGTGATTGAAATCAGTCTAGGATCGGGAGCTGTCGACTTGGCACCGTTTCATCCCCGGTTTGCGATCGTCGAGCCTTTGTAGTGAATGACTTTGCGTAGAGCGTACGGTCGTTCGACCAACGGAAGGTGCGCTGTTTCGATTCCGTATAACGGCCAGTCACCAACGACCTCTGTGGCTCGAAAGGGGTCCGGTAAACTTCTCGGCGTCTCCTGTCCAAGAACGCGCTTCAGGGGCGTTGGCGGAACGGCGCTGCTACATCTGGGAGGTGGAGAGCCCTTCGGCAAAGGTAGCTGAATCGGATAAGTTTCGCTGTTCTGGCGTCCCGTTCCGGCAAGCCATGTCGTTGCGCCTTGAGCCAAAATCTAAATTCATCATTGGCGCAGAGGATAGCGAAGATCTCAGGCTGCGATTGGGAGTTTGCGTCGGGAATCGCCGCGGCAGTATTCACATTCTGCGATGACTCGTTTAGCCACGAGGGCGTCGCTGGATCTATATATTGCGTCGTCGTATCAGTGGGACATGGTGCATCGGTGTAAGTGATGCTGCCATCTGGGGCAGTGCATTTATAAATGGCCGCTGAACTTAGCGATGGGATCAGGATGAGAGCTAGAAACGCAGTTGCACGAGTAATTGTTCTCCGGGGCCAGGAAGTCAGCATTCCGCGGCTGCTTTCACGAGGGCGATATTGTAACTTTGGTTTGCGCAGCTGATCTTCGATATACATAAATGCATCTATACTAAAACTGGACTTCGCCCTCACTGAGGATAATCTCCGGGTGCACGCCTAAAACAGCCCCTGGATTCCCCAATCACTGTAGGAAGCGTCCTATGCAGGCACACATCGGCCAGGCTAACTGGGTGAGACGCAGTTGGGCGCCGCGAATCTTCGCGTTGCTGACAACAGAGTGGGCGCGTTTGGCAACATGACTTTTGTGGGTGCTGATCTGTCCCTCTGATTAGAATGAGAACACACTTGACCGATCGCCAATACACCACGTCACCTCAAAGGGTGATTGTTCGCGTCACTACGCACTCCATGTGCCCATGAAGAACCGACATATGAAAACATCCAGGCTACCGTTCGGCGCACTCGCTGCCCTGATCGCAATGCCGGGCTCGTCGCGGGCAGCGGCTCCGGATACACCACCAGCGCACCCTGGTGCGCAGGCGGCGGAGTATCAGCGACTAACGACGGTCTGGGCGTGCGCGACGTTGCGCCTCTATCTCCGGGAACGATCATCGACGAATGAGGAGGCTTGGGAGTGGAGTCATGGATCATGGCGCTTGTTGGAAGTGGTGCGGGCCATACAAACGCTGCGTGGACGACCTCGCTGCGTCAGCGATTCGGTGCTCGCGGATCTTAGACTTCACGTCGATATCATCGAGGCGGGGGCCGCTCGCGCGGAGGAAGCCTATCACCTATTTTGGCTGATGGACCTGCTAGGGCAGAACGATCAGGATTCGAAGTCTTCCCGCCCACCGCTCATCGCCGAGATAGTAAGTAAGATGCGCGCCGCCGGATGGGGAAATGACGCGATATTGGCGGCTGTCTCGGATCCAACGTCTCGGGAAGCGAAGATTTTTCGTTCGTCCCTAATCACGCGGGTTCAGCAATGGGACCGGCAAATGAATTTCCCTTATCGCGACCCAGTCCTGCCCTATCTTCCGCCGCCTGAACCTGGACAAGTCGAGGCGCTGCGTCACGCCGCCTCCGCCGCAACCGACGCGGCACGAGCAGCCACAAGTGCGGCCAAGGCATCTGTGGCAGCGCCACCGATTCCCGCTGCGGCGCCGGCAGGCTCCGTGCCTAAGTAGTTGACGTCCATCTCTTGAGTCCGCGCCCGCCAAGAGTGCTCAATCCACTGGAAATGCCTGACACTCACGGTCCCCGGTACCGGTCATGGGTGGAGGACAGCTCCGGGCGGTCCTTACCGACCACATCGGTATGAGGACTGGCTACTTCCTTGACAAAAAAAGGCTTGAAGATGAGGCGCAGACAGTCGCCGAAAAGCCGGTATTCACCGGGTGTGATGCCCACTCCTTCGATGAGCTTGGTTAATTAGCCTTCAGATCACGCTTGCCCAGATTGCGCGTTCGACTTGATCTGGATCGGCCGAGACCCGGGAACTCGCTGCGATCGTCATCGTGTGGCGTTGAGCGAGATCGAAGGCCGGCCAGGTCGGTAGATGCTCGCCGGGACTTCCAATCTTGATAAAGGAGACCCAGGTGCCGTGGACCAGCTTCGCCATCGGTAAATCAGCCGACGTGTAGCCAAATACAGTGCGAGCAAAATCGGTATCGACGCGCTCGAATATCAGCGGCACGTCAATGCCATGCGGACTGTAGGCGCCGAACGGGCCGCGGGGAATCGCATAGCTCAAGTGGTAATAGAAGACTTTCGCACCCAAAGAGGCCTGTGCCTCGGCGATTCGAAGGCTCGGAATGCCGACCCAATCCGCGCTTAAGAGTCGCAGCATCCTGTCACCTCGCGTTGCATCAGGGAATGCACGCGCATACGCGCTTATCATCGATGGCAGCGTCGAGGAATCGAGATGCAGCAATAGTTTTTGCGAGGCCGGACTATCTGCGTCTGCGGGTGAGAACAAATAGCGAATTTCGTCGCTGGTGTGGCCTACCAGCGTCGTGACCGAGCGTGCGCTACCGCGACGCAGGAGCTCGATCGGTGCCGCCGCGAGATAGTCACCGTCGATCACGGGTCGGAAGACGATGGGATTTGATGCATTCGCTTGGGCCGCTTTTTGAGCTGTCAGAAGCTCCGGGACTGACGCGCTTCGTAATCGCTGCTTGCCGCCCAGGCGAGCGACGAATTGTCTGGCGAACTCGTTGGCGCGATCGGGCGTGTAAACCACATCGGCTCCGCCGCTCGCTAGAATGGCCCGATGGAACAGCCCATTGGCGGCCGGAAGGGCCATGAGGGTCGCGCAATTCCAGGCGCCGGCCGACTGGCCGCCCAGGGTCACGTTCAGCGGGTCTCCCCCAAATGCAGCGATGTTGTCCCTGACCCATTTGAGGACCAGGACCTGATCGCGCAGTGCATTGTTGCCGCTGCCAGTGTCCTCCGCGCCGGTGATCTCGCCCAACTCGAGGAAGCCCAACACCCCGACACGGTAGTTGCAGCTGACACAGACGACGCCGTCGCGCGCGAACGTCTCCCCCTGGTAGGGTGGCAAATTGATGCTGCCCGACGAATTTCCCCCACCATAGATCCACACGAATACCGGATGCGGGCCGGGTGCCCGCGGAGTCCAGACGTTGAGCTGGAGGCAGTCCTCGGACATTGGCATCGCTTGCGGTAAAGCAGGGTCATTGTCTTGCGGTGGCACTTGCGTCGGGCGGGTGGCGTCCAGTTCTCCTGACCAAGGGCGGGGCGGGCGAGGTGGACAAAACCGCAGCGGTCCCACCGGAGGCTGTGCGTAGGGAATCCCCGTGAATGCGAATACGCCGTTCGTTGGACGACCGCGCACGAGCCCGTCGCGAATTCGAACAATCGGCCGGCTGTCCGCCGCACGTCCACCTGCCGCGGCGAAAAAGACCCCCATGCACTCCCCAGCACGAATCCCCTTCGGCCGACCACAACTAACTCCTCCCTAACGCGATTCGTGTCGCTTCATCGCCTACATGAGCCACGCGTTCTTGTGGTTCCGCATCGCCAAGGTTCTAACGTCGATTCCGTTTAAACAGTAATGCGATCGGCGCGTGAGTTTATGGGAATCATCATAGCGTCTTATTTTGCGGGTGACCATATTTTTATATATGAAAATACTATGAATACACTGCGGGGTCACCCCAAGTGCTCCAAATTGGAACCAAACCTACTCCCAGCTCCGCCCACGAAGCTCCTCGATCAGCCGCAAGTTGCTGGAGGTATGCGTGTCCGCCGCTTAGCGACGGCAATGCAGCGTTCAGCGGATTCCTTTAGCCCTTGAGCTTGGCGATTTCGGCTCGCGCAACCCCCACCAGCTCGTCATTCGTATGGGCATGTCCTCGCAGGCCCCATCCTCCCGCGATCGCCTCGGTGAGAATCACCCACGTTCGATCCGGGAGGGTGGGATCGCCCGCCGCGCGCGACGCCAGATCCGTCAGCTGGCGAACGACGGCGATCTGCTTCTCGCGTTGCGCCAGGGCGCCGGGATTCGTGGTCACATGGATGCGAACGTAATTCGTATCACCATCGACGTTGCTCAAGGCTCCCTCGTGCATTTCGTGCACAAAGGCGGCGGTGTTTTTACGAAACAAGGGAATATCGGGAACGCCCTCGACGCCCTTGACCACGGCCGCCGCGTCGATTGCCAGCTGATGGACGTCTTGAAACGTGCCTCGGGTGGCATAGATGTCAATGGGATATCCAGGAACCGTATGGACCCTCGGACCGTAACATAGATCGTATCCCGACCAAGCAAGGTATGCCCAAGGCGCACATGCTATTGACGCGAGGATTCGCTGCGCAGACCAAAACTTCCGTGATTCAGCACTGGTTGTGTCATTCACCGAAAGCTCCTTATCGACAGTACTCGGGCCCCAAGCAGTCTGTTTCGACCGGCAGCTCTAGGGCAATGCATATGCGCTCATCAAAAGCCCCCTAAGCAGCTTTTTCGGTTGTAGTTCGCTCCAAAAAAAACCTCGACAACAGAAACACGGCTAAGGGCGGGGTGGCAAGCGCGAATAGAACGTAGACGCCAAGCGGCAGCCAGAGCACCCAGACCACATTCCCTAGATTTTCTAGATCCGCATTCCCAATCAAGCGCGTGGCAGCTGTTGGTAAGATCGACGTCGAAGACCAATCGACGACAAACAAGCTCGTGTACGCGATGACGCCGCCCGCGAAAATGAACAGCAGCTTTCGCCGCAATCGTCTTCTCGCAAAATAGGTAATGCACAGAACGGCTAGTCCGGGCCAAACCCTCAACAACACCTCCCCCGCGGTTACCCATCGGCGGGCAGCCGAAGGAGGGTGCATGTACTTAGAGGTGTAGTCCGCAGCTAACCGGTCCGCCTCCGCGGCTTGGCGCTCATCGAAGGTTCCACGAAGCCGCGCGGCCAATTTCTTGTCCCCCGCGGTAACAAGCCACGCATAGCCTTCTACTGGATTCCTCAGATCGGCTTCTACGAGCTTGTCTGTCAGAAACACGCCTAGAGACGATTGAGCAAGACTATGACTCTGCCGTGCACTTTTTCTAAACCAATCCAGAGCGGCACGCCGATCACTCTGCCGATCATGGGCACTCCACAGAATTAGGCCATAGCCAAATTCAGCGTCCGCATCCCCGGTATTCGCAGCGGCCTCACAAGAATGCAACTCTGATGTTCTTTCAACGTGCCAATACGCGACAAAGCAAGGGTCATCGCCCGCATATGCCCACGTGGAGAGCAAAAGCAAAATGAATGCGAGCGGAGCAGCCAACTTCCCGCACCCAATTCGCAACGCGCATTCCTCCATGTCACTGCTACCGTTGAGGCTCTCTACCAAGAAAGGCAGGTTCGCATTTCAAGCGGTAGCATACCGCGGTATTCAAATGACCGCTCTGAGGCATGTCCGTTGGGTCGGTGTATTTCCGCTCTTGGCCGGCTGCTGCCTGTCGTCCGTTGAGGTTACAAGTGGTTCGATGCGGCCGGGCGATCGAAATCTATGGGTCGTCGGTTCTTGTTCGCGATTTTGGAATAGGGTCTCAGCCAAATATGCGGGAACTTGCATAATTATACAATTTAGTGCATATTAAAGTCCGATGACACAAGTCATTTGGATGGGTAGCAGCAAGGAGGATTTGAAGGCTTTTCCAGAAGAGGCGCGGCGCGAAGTTGGCTATCAGTTGGAGCTTGTTCAGGAAGGTGTGGACCCCGACGATTGGAAGCCCATGTCCACCGTGGGGGCAGGGGTACGCGAAATTCGCGTCCGGGAATCGTCTGGAACCTTCCGCTGCATGTACGTGGCGACTCGGCCGGAGGGAATTTATGTTTTGCACTGTTTCCAAAAGAAGACGCAGAGGACAAGTCGGCCAGATTTGGACTTGGCGCAGACGCGATTTAAGTCAATACAGGTAAAATCATGAAAGCTAAGAAAGTGATGCGCGATGAACACGGCCCCGGTCATGTGACACCAGCCGGCCGCAGTGTGTTCTACGATCTGTTTCCGAAGGCCGAAGCCGACGAATTGGTCATGCGTTCGACGTTGCTCAGAGGACTTGGACAATGGCTGAAAGAGAGCGGCCTGACGCAGACTCAAGCCGCGAAGGCGCTGGGTATCACGCAGGCCCGGGTGTCCGATATCAAGCGCGGTAAATTCAATCAGTTCAGTTTGGACATGCTGGTTCGACTGGCATCGAGGGCTGGACTCAAGCCAAGGCTGAAATTGGCGGCGTGAGCGGATAGAAGCCGGCTAACGTCCACTGGCGTCCGGATACAGCCACCCTTTGGTGGGGGCATGACCGGGGGCATCGCCGAATCATGGCGATTTTATTAATTTATTAATCAATAGCTTATGATGTGAATGTGGTGGCTACACGGCCCACCAATTTTTAAGCACTTAAATCAGACAACCTCAGTGGATGTCTTTTTTCTTGGCCGACCGCCCTTACGGCCGTTGGCTCGCGAGCTCTTGCGCTTCGCGCGTGAGGTCGCCTGACCGCCGCGACTGGCAAAGACGGCGGCAACGGACTGCGAGGGCAGCATCGCCGGCAGGATCGCTGTCAGGAGCCCATGCACACTAATCTGAATGCCTCGGTCCTCGAGTTCAATCGCCGATCCGTCCGGCCACACTTCGAGTTTGCTCAACTCGTCGGTAGGGACGTCCTGCAGTACCCCGATCCACTGTCGTGGAATCAAGAAGCCAGCATTGCGGCTCGTGACGATCTCAATGGCATCCCGCTCGGGGACGTAGCGGACAGCTTGCGCCCGAATCTCGGTCTCGGCCTCAATTCGGCCGGCGGCAAGCGCCGCAGCGTACTCGGCGTCACTGATCCCTTGTACATTCGTGGTCATAATTTCACCTGCACTTTTGTGCTATCTCGAAAGATCACGTGAACCTGTTCCTTGGTGGGATCGTATTCGGCCTCGGCGATCTGTTTCGCACTCGGAGTGGGTTTCGAGAGAAGCTCGATCTTTCCCGCTTTGCTCACCATGGCCCACTGGTTCGCCAAACAAGTCGTTCCTCGCGTCAACCACCAGCCACGTC
>Ga0210388_10005071_pt1 | contig 10285 bp, 8 predicted proteins | sample IncBWC19OmetaG_FD_155485 | JGI IMG/M metagenome (GOLD analysis project Ga0210388, IMG submission 155485) | Forest soil microbial communities from Barre Woods Harvard Forest LTER site, Petersham, Massachusetts, United States - Inc-BW-C-19-O ...
GTGGGATGGTGCGCGAAGTCGTCGATGATGGTAATGCCGTTGATGACGGCCCGAACTTCAAGCCGTCGCTTGACGCTCTTGAAGCTGGCCAGCGCATCCTGGATAGCTTCCTTGCCGATGCCCAGCCCGGATGCAAGCGCCGCAGCGGCTGTGGCGTTAAGTGCGTTGTGTTCGCCGGCAAGATTCATTTCGAATTCAGACCATCGCGCGCCTTCGTGCCATACCTCCCAGCGTGTAAGGCCGTCTTCGTGGCGCAAGTTGCGAATGCGCCAATCCGCTGCTTCAGAGAACCCGTATCGCTCCACGCGGCAAAGTGCAGGCCGCAGACATTCAGTGATATTCTCGCTGCCGTCGTAGGCCACAATGAGTCCGCGGCGGGGAACCAGATTGACCAGACGCCTGAACGCCGTCTTTACTGCTTCGAGATCCGCGTAAATATCCGCATGATCAAACTCCACGCTCGTCAAGATGAGCGCGTCAGGAAAATAGTGAAGAAATTTCGGTCCCTTGTCAAAGAACGCGGTGTCGTATTCATCGCCCTCAAGGATGAAGGTGCGCGTGGGCCGCAGCTGAAAACTGGTTGCAAAGTTCTCCGCCACGCCGCCGATCAGAAACGATGGCTCGCGCTCCGCGTCAATCTTCGATGCGACCTGGTAAATCCAGGCCAGCATGCTGGTGGTAGTCGTCTTTCCGTGAGTGCCTGCAACCACCAGCGACTCGCGCCCGGGAAGAAACTCTTCATGCAGCAGCGCGGCCATCGAAGTGAATGGAATGCGCTGATCGAGCACACACTCTACTTCAGGGTTGCCGCGCGAGAGCGCATTGCCGATAACCACCAGGTCTGGCGCAGGCATGAGATTCGCTTCTGCGTACGGCTCCAGAATAGGAATGCCAAGCGAGCGAAGCAGATCGCTCATCGGTGGATAGGCGGCCTTGTCCGAGCCGGTGATGCGATGGCCTTGCAACTGGAGCAGTCCGGCCAGCGAGGCCATGGCAGTTCCGCAAATGCCGCTGAGATGAATGTGACGGGAATGTGATTGCATAAAAGTCAGGGAAGTACCGCTGATTGCAGCAGGCGCAGTTCGGCATCGTTGGCTGCGAGCAGTTCGGCCTCGACGCCGAAGGTGAGTGTGACGTTGCAGCGCGAAACGTGACCGCTACGCAGACCGATGACGATCGGCCCCGAAAAATCCTCGAAGGCGCGCAGGATGACCTCATCGAGCATTTCCGGCGGCGCGCCAGGCGCATCGCAATCGAGCATCTCGCCAAAGACGATGCCTTTTACTCCGTCGAGTTTGCCGGCCTGGCGCAGTTGCCAAAGCATGCGGTCGACCTGGTAGGGCTTTGCGTTGACGTCTTCCAAAAAGAGCAGCTTGCCCTCGGTTTGCGGTTCGTAAGGCGTGCCGAGAAGGGCAATGAGAATGCTGAGGCAGCCGCCATAAAGAATTCCGCGCGCGCGCCCGGGATGCAGGGTGCGAAGGCCTTCCGCGGCGCCAACGGAATACGTCTCTCCGCTGAGCGCCGCACGCAGGCTATCCAGATGCACTCCGTCTTCGCGCGAAAAATCGGCTGCAACCATGGGCCCGTGAAAGACCGGCAATCCGACCTGGTCAAGCAGCCATAGCTGCACCGCGGTGAGGTCGCTGTACGCGAAAAAGGGCTTGGCGCTTTCAGTTATGAGATCGAGATCGAGCGCATCCAGCAGGTAATTGGATCCGTAACCGCCGCGTGTACAAAAAATGGCGCGCACCTCATCGTCGGCAAAGGCATGATGCAAATCGCGAAGGCGCATCTCCGGTGTTCCGGCAAAGTAAAGCGGGCCGCGGGTCAGAATGTGATCGGCAGCCTGTGGCACGTAGCCTAGAGAATGCAGAGCTTCAAGCCCTCGCTCCACAAGGTCCGGCTTTGGCGTAGATGCCGGAGAGACAACGGCCACCAGCGCATCGCCGGCAACTGCATTGGGCTTGAGCAAAGCGGTCACGCGTAGAAGGCCTCTCCACGAGCGATGAGTGAAGCTGAACCGGTGAGCCGCAACTCCGCGCCGGGCCCGTCCCAGCTTACGATCTGCGCGCCGCCCGGAGCGAGAACGGTGAGGGGCGATAGACAGCTCATGAAAGCCAGCGCGGCTGTGGCAGCAGCGGAACTGCCGGTGCCGGAAGAAGCCGTAGGACCGACCCCGCGCTCAAATATCCGAATCTCGATCTGATCGGGATTGAGCACCCGCACAAATTCCACATTGGTCTGCCGGGCGAAATCGGAATGGCCGCAGATCTCCGCCCCGATTGTCGTCCAGCGCTTGCCGGCTACTGTGAAATCGTCGTTGTCCACCACAATGACGAAGTGCGGATTGCCGGTGGACACGATTACTCCGACGATGCGAAGCCCGCCTGCGAGAGTGACAGTGTGTGGTTCGAAGACCGGCACGCCCATCCCCGCGGTGACTTCAACGGTGAAACCGGCGGCAGCGCTGAGGGAATTGATCTGGCAAACGCGCAGGCCCGCATCGGTGGAAAGCTCCAGAATATCGCCGGGCTGCGCGCGGATCACGTGCGCCATCCATGCGGCCACGCAGCGGGTGCCGTTGCCGCTGATCTCGGCAATCGAGCCGTCGGCGTTGTGCAGCCGGATGCGGCCGGACTTGGGACCCGTCCAGGCAAAGAACTCAATCCCATCCGCGCCGATGCTGGTGGTGCGGGCGCACAAACGTCGCGCGATCTCGGCCCAGTTGTATCCGCCCGCGTCGTCTTCGGTGACGACCAGAAAGTCGTTGCCGCAGGCGTGCGCCTTGACAAAGGGGATCAATCGTCCTCCGGATCGCGGAAGGTTAACAGCTTGTCGATGTCCGGCCGGGCATCGAGTTCCGCACGCAGCCGCTCATGCTGGCGCTTGGTGGTTGCCAGAGAAAAACTGATGCGCTGCAATTCTCCGATGGCGTCCGTTTGAATATCGCAGAAGCGCTGGCACACGTGGTCCATGGCGTCAAGAACGGACTTGAGCATCTGCGGCTGATTGTGACCGCGAACCTCGTAGGTGACAGGGTAGGACTTGATGCTGGCGTTCCGTTCGATCAGGCCGACTATGGCAAGCGAGCAGATGACGATAAAGGTCCCAACCACTGCGGCCGCATAAAGGCCCGCGCCGCAAGCCATCCCAATCGAGGCCACAACCCAGATGCTGGCCGCGCTGGCCAGGCCGCTCACGCGGCTACGGTTGTGCAGGATAAGGCCGGCGCCCAGGAATCCGATGCCCTGCACAATGTTCGAGGCTACCTGGCCTTTGTTGGTCCCTATATCGCCCGCCAAAACCGGAGAAAGAAGCGTAAAGAACGCCGACCCCATGCAGATGAGCAGGTTGGTGCGCACGCCCGCGGAATTGCGTTTGAGCTCCCGTTCCAGGCCCACCAGGCCGCCAAGCAATGCAGCCAGCAGCAGGCGTCCGATGGCGCCATTGAGCACCACCATCTGTTCCAGCCAGGTAAAGCTGAAAGGTTGCGCGAACTGTGCCAAAGCGGCGGTCAATTTCGGTTCCTTGTGGCGATGCTACCACCGGAGACCGCGGTTGTTGAGGATTCATGCGCCGGGAGTATCGGAGACGTAAAGCGTGGCCGCGGGCTGGCCGGGGGCAGAGAAGCGGCGATACAAGGTAAGGCCGGCCGGATGTGCGTGGACGGCCTGGTCGATTTCGTCGCCATCGAACGCCAGAACAAATCCCGCGTGAGCCGCCGGTGCGGCAAGCGCATCACGAAAGAAACCCCGGTCGCTCTCGTTGATGGTCTGGCGCAGAGGAATGCCGGTCAAAGCGACGATCTCCGGATCGGTCGAAGTGATCATGAGCAGCACGCCTTCGGGGCGCTTGGCAAGCAAAGCCCGCAACAGCGGCGGAATCTCAAGTTCATAGGGGCGGTGGGCCGCAATGATCTTCGTCCCTTCCACGTAGACCGGCGGACGCTCGCGCACCATTGCAAATACATTGAGCCCGACGAGCACGAAGAGAAGGGCAGCGGCAAAATTCGTCCATTTGGCATGCCTCTTGAAGTGGCGCACCGCGTCCAGGCAAAACTGCGTTGCAAACCCGGCGCCCAGCGCAAGCGCCGGCAGCAACTCGATTCCATAGCGCAGGTTGTACCAGGAGAACGGCCACCATACGGGAAGAAAGATGGGCACCGATCCGTACGCGATGGAGTACGCGTAGAAGGGAACTGGAAGAGCCAGCAGCAGCGCCCAGGCAACGGCATGGCGCCGCGCCGTTCGCCACGCCCAAGACGCACCTAGAAGGCTGAAGGCGAGCAGTGTGTTGCCCCCCGCAAGGGCCGCCGAATCCATCTCGGCCGCCTTCATGTAAAAGAGAAACGCGACCCAGGGATCGTGCCAACCGGGATGCGGTGGGAATCCGGCCACAGAGGTGCGCATCTCGATCGCCTTTGCGGAATAAGGACCGCGCATGAAGAACAGCCAGTCACCGAAAGCGCCGGCGTTATAAACGAACCATGCCGCTGGCGCTGCGGCCACGAGGGCCGAGGCCTGCCAGAAGGTGCGCGAATTCAATTGACACCGTCGCGCAAGCGTAATTCCGATCGCGAGCCATGCAATCATCGCCATGATCCATCCGTCATAGCGGGTATAGATGGCCGCAACCAGAACCAGCGCGATGAGCCACAACAGGCGCGCGCTTTGCCTTGTGTGAGCGTCGATGCTTGCGCGCCACTCTACCAGCCACACGGTGAGCCAGATCATCTCGCACACAAACAGCGGTTCCGTCATGGCCGTCGTCTGCAGGTAGAGCAGGTTGGGATTGCTTGCGAAGAATGCCAGCGTAAGTGCGGCTGCCAGGGGCGGAAGCCAGCCGCGTGCGAGGCGGTAGATTCCGGCGCACGCGGCGAGATACGCCAATGCCGATGGAAACACGCCGGCCAATCCGTTAGCCCACCAACCATCCACCTGCACAAGCGGGATGAGAAGAATGTGCGGCAGCGGCAGCCATACGGAGCCGAGCTGCGTAATTCCCGGAAAGTGCGAGTCGAGAACGCGGCGCGCAATGTGCAGGTGCGCCACCGCGTCGCCATAGTTGAGCAGCGCGCCGTTACGCCAGCTCCACGCGATTGCCACCAGTGAAGCCGCCGCGCACGAAGCCATTACAAGCAGCCATTCCATCTTCGAAATGACCGGGCCGGTAATGGCCACGCGCGCAATGGCCCTTTCAGTCAAGATGAGTCAACTCGCGGAAGACGATAAAGCGCTCGTCAATCTCCTTGCGGGAAAGTTGCTGCAGGCGCTCGGTTCCAAAGCGCTCGCACGCATACGAGCCCATCACGCTGCCGTAAAACATGGCGCGGCGAAAGACGTCGGGCGTCAATTCTTCCTGCGAAGCCACATAGCCGAAAAACCCGCCGGCAAAACTGTCGCCCGCGCCCGTGGGGTCCACCACTTCTTCAAGCGGCAGTGCCGGCGCACGAAATGGGTGAGTTGGAATTTTATTCGGGGAAGCAAAGCTTTTGCCACTGAAGAAAGCCGTGGCTCCGTACTCACCATGCTTCACAATGAGCGTATGCGGCCCAAGCTGCTGCACCCCGCGCGCAGCTTGCAACAGGTTGTTGTTGCCGGCCAGAATGCGCGCCTCAGTGTCGTTGATAAGCAGAACGTCCAGGCCCTTCAGCACTTCCAGCAGCGCGGGCCGATGGTCATTGATCCAGTAGTTCATGGTGTCGCCCGCCACCAGTTTCACGTCGGGCATCTGTTCTCGCACGCGTTTCTGCAGCACCGGGTCAATGTTTGCCAGGAAAAGAAACTTCGAGTCCCGATAAGCATCCGGAATCTTCGGATTGAAAGAAGCAAACACGTTCAGCTCGGTGTTGCGTGTCTTGGCTTCATTCAGATTTTCAAGATAAGAGCCTTCCCAGAAGAAGCTCTTTCCCGCGGCTCGCTCAATGCCGCTGGTATCGATCTTGCGGGCCTGGAAAACCGCTTCCTGTTCCGGCCCAAAGTCCTCACCCACCACGGCGATGACGCGCACATCGGTAAAGAAACTTGCGGCCAGCGAAAAATAAGTTGCCGCGCCGCCCAGGCAGCGATCCTGCCGGCCCGCGGGAGTTTCAATTGAATCGTAGGCAACGCTGCCCACTACGGTAATAGCCATTGGTGTTTTCCTCTTTCAGAGTAGATTTAATTTGCTGGGTCGCAAGCGTTACCAACCCAGGTACTTCCCAAAAAGCAACCCTACTTTTTCCTTTGTTGCATCAGGAATCAAATCCGGCTGAGTCAGCACTGCGTACTTCGCAGCCGACGCGCATGCGCACCCGCGCTCCGCTGGCAGCGCTGCAACGGCAGCCTTCACCACCTTTGCCGCGTTCTCAGCATTCTGATGCAGCACTGCAACAATCTCTTCGATCGTCACCGCGTCGTGCCCCTCGCGCCAGCAATCGTAATCGGTAACCATGGCGATGGTGGCGTAGCAAATCTCCGCTTCGCGCGCCAGCTTGGCCTCTTGCAAATTGGTCATCCCGATCACGTCCGCGCCCCAGCTGCGATAAAGATTGGATTCAGCGCGCGTCGAGAACTGCGGCCCCTCCATGCATACATAAGTGCCGCCCAACTTACCCACCACCCCCACCGTAGCGCACGCTTGCACAGCCGTATTTGCCACCGTCGCGCACACCGGATCGCCAAACGCCACGTGCCCCACAATCCCTTCGCCAAAAAATGTGGCAATGCGCAGGAAAGTTCGGTCGATGAACTGGTCGGGGACCACGAAGTCGGTAGGCTTGTGCTCTTCCTTGAGCGACCCGACGGCCGACACGGAAAGAATCCGCTCAACGCCGAGTTTTTTGAAGGCATAGATGTTAGCCCGGAAGTTCAACTCCGAGGGCAGAATGCGGTGGCCGCGTCCGTGCCGCGCCAGAAAGGCTACCCGCCGGCCCTCCAGCTCACCCAGCACAAACGCGTCTGAAGGCTCGCCAAAGGGCGTTTCCACGCGCTCTTCGCGCACGTTGGTGAAACCGGGCATCGAATAAAGCCCGCTGCCGCCGATAATGCCTATCTCTGCTTCCGCCAATCCAACGCTCCTGAATTAAGTCCAAAATTAAATCCGGCCCAAACATCCCAGTATAAAGGCCTGGCCAGCGGTGGGCATTGGCGCCGACCTTCCCGGCCACGGCAATCGCATGGACGATTCCTGTCGCTGGGAATGGTTCCTGTCGCCGGGAATGGTTCCTCTCGCCGCCTGCGCCGGTTAAACACGGCTTCCCCTCCCGAGGGAGGACCGAAAATAGCCCAGGGTGAAGCACAGCGGAACCCTGGGACTGCATCCAGACCCGGATCTCGCGTCCCGGAGGGCCGCGACGAATATGCACGCAGGCGCTCAATCGGATTCATGCAATTGCCCTGCGTTTCACTGCGTGCTGAGCCACCCACCACTCACTTTGCCGAGGTTTCGGGAGCCGGATCTTCGCACTCATACTCGAACCTGCGAAGATTTCGCAAGCATTCCGAGAGCGCGCCCATCAGCGTTTCATGCCAGCCAACAGGCCGGAACGCGAGCGTCTTCTGATTCAACTCAATATCGGCGGTTGCCAGAAACTTCATATCGCTTGTCTTATACGTGGCGAATTCCTTTACCGTGATGCGCGCTTCAATCTCACCGCACACATGCTTCTTGGTCACGGAGAAAAAATGCAGCTTGGCAAGCGCCTCCGTGGGGTCCTTCTGCGCAAATTTCCAATCTTCCATTGCGTACACTCCGTATCGTCTCCGTGCGCTGCAGGCCTACGTCTGCGGAACCACAATCAGCGTGATCGATTGCGCGGGGAAAGTAGTGCTGATGGTGCTGGTACTTCCCGATGCTGGCGGAGTCACCGTCAGAGTGGGCTGCGGAACAATCCCTGCCGTATTTGCATTGCTGTAGAGGTACGCACTAGCCGTGCCGGTCGACTTGACATTGGCCAGATTCAGCGTCTCCGTCAAATCGCCATACGTCTTGTTGATCACCATCACGGTTACCGCATTATCGGTCGTCCGCAGCGCGCCGTACACCGAAAGCACGCCCTGATTTGCGCTCGTCGAGGTCAGCGCCATATCGCCGAACTCCGATTTCTTGCCGTCGTAGTTGCGGTAAATCATGTACGCCATCAAACCGGGCATCTGGCTCTTCGGATCAGGCGGACCCCAGAGGTTTGCCATTTCGAGTCCGTAGCTTCCGAAGATACCCAGGATGTCTGCCTGCGCCACCGCGCCGTTCATGCTTTCCTGCCCGCCCCAGTTGTATTCAGAAAAGGCCAGCTTGGTGCCGGGGTAGTCTTTCGCAATCCACCCCTTCGCCATCGGAATAAGTTGCGGAGCCTGCAGCGGGGTGTTGCAATTTGGGGCGGCAGTGTAATCAGGGTCGGTGATATAGTTCGGCTGCGGGAAATTGGGATCGGTATACGTCGGATCCCAGAACACGCGCGTCGAGTTCACCCGCGCCTGCTGCTCGCCGGTATCTCCGGCGGTGTCGAAGGCCACGCCGTTGCCGTTGTATGTAGCCGCGAAGTACGTGTGCATGTCCAGATAATCCAGCAGGCGAATTTTGTTCGTCGCTTCATAAGCCGCAAATTGCTGCAGATAGTACTCAATATTCGGCATGCCGCCGTGCGCTGTGCGATCAACTGGGTTGGCCCATGGGGCGTAGCACGGGCCTGTGCCCCAGCCGCTCTCCATATCTTTCTTGGAATAGAAATAGTTCCACCAGTTGTCGATCACCGGGCCGTTGATCAGCGCAGTAGGATCGGCAGTCTTCACCGCAAGCGCAGTAGCGATTTCGTTATTCGTCACCTCATCGTAGGTCGACGCCACCGGGTGCACATCGCGATGCACAGCATCCCACCAGGCCGGTTCGTTGTCCAGGTCGTAGGCATACACACCACCGTTCGCCGCCGTGCCGAACTTGCCCACGAGGTAAGTCACCCAGGTCTTGGCCCATGTTGGAGGATCGACGGGAATGCTGGTGAGGCTGGCCTCATTCGCGGGGTCGGGGATCGCGCATCCCGAAGCGTTGTTACATCCGGCAACTCCATCCGGATACGTGCCATTGCCGCAATTGGAATCGTACTGGTCGAACGAAGTCTGCTGGGGATAAGTGGCCTTGGTATAGCTGCACGAAGTTGCGTCCTTTGAAATCCAGCCCAGCACATCCACCGTTCCCAGTGTCTTGGCCCCAATGGTCGCGTCGGCCTCCACCGCCGTGTTGAAGGCGCCGGTGTCCTCCTGCCCCTGGTTGCCGTAGTGATTTTCAAAGTAATAGTCACTTGCGGAGTTGATTACGTCGAGCTGGTAGTTGTACCGCTGCGATCCATCACCGCCCCAGCGATCAACTGGCAGGCTGATGGACTCGGCGGCCGCCGTATCGTCGCTGCTATTGTAATAACTCATGCCATAAATGAATGGGCTGATGGCGTGCGTCTGGCTGCCCGCATCCACCGTAAGCGCCGGTCCCGCGGCCGTGGCCGGAGCCGAAAGCGTCACTGTTGCGCTCCCGGTTTGGCTGGTGTCCGCATTGCTGGTGGCCGTAACCGTGACGGTGGCCGGAAACGGGTATGGCGTGGTGTAAAGCCCGCTTGCGCTGATGGTGCCCGCACTCAGGCTGCTGCTGGTTGGCGCAGCCACCGACCAGGTGACCGCACTGCTCGCCGCGCCATTTACCGTGGCCGAGAATTGCACCTGGGCTCCGATAGTTGCCGTACCCGGATTCGGAGTTACCACCACCGTAGGCACAACATATGTTGCCGTAACCGTGGTATTGGCGCTCATTGTCACGTTGCATGTCACGGTGCTGGTCGAGGTGCATCCCGTCCACTTGGAGAAGTTGTTGCCGCCCGCGGTTGCAGGTGCCGTAAGTGTGACAGCCGTGCCGGAGTTGAAAGAAAGCGTAAAGCTGGTGGTCCCCTGAGACGAGAGAGCGGTGTTGCCGGAAGTGACGGTAATGACAACGCCACTGGCAGGGCTGGCCGAGTCCACCGTCAGCACGTAGGTAGTTGGAGGTGGCGGCGGCGGCGTCGTCCCGCTGCCACCGCCGCCGCACGCAGTCATCACTAGGCCCAGCCCACTGGAAATCAAGATCGCCGCATTCCAACCCCGTGCTCTCATGCTCAAGCTCCTGATGGCGATTGTACCCTTTGTCGTCTGTCCTCCGACACACCGGCAGTGGTGCAGTTTGAAGGGTACGGGCTTCAGCCCGTACGTCAAATACAGCAAAATGAATCGGGGCTTTAGCCCCTGCGGAGGCGATCTCTCAAACTGCACCACTACCCACGCACCAG
>Ga0210388_10005074_pt1 | contig 10282 bp, 6 predicted proteins | sample IncBWC19OmetaG_FD_155485 | JGI IMG/M metagenome (GOLD analysis project Ga0210388, IMG submission 155485) | Forest soil microbial communities from Barre Woods Harvard Forest LTER site, Petersham, Massachusetts, United States - Inc-BW-C-19-O ...
GGCCAGGTCGTCGCGACGCTGGATGCCGTCGACGCCGTCGTAGGAGCTGACCGGCTCGCCGGTCCCGGCGGCGAACGCCGCGCGGAGGTCGGCGCCGAGAACGGCCGACGGCCGGACGATGGCGTTGTTGATCCCGTCGGCGACCGGTTCCAGGATGGCGAACCCACGGCCGCCGGGTGGCCCTCCGTCGGCGTGGATAGAGACGGCCGCGTTGGCGTGGACTTCGTTGCCGAGTGCGGCCCGCTCGGTGACGCACGGGCCCACTCCGGTGTCGGAGGTGCGGGTCAGCACCACGGTCGCTCCCGCGGCGCGCAGGTCAGCGGTGAGGTACAGGGCGACGCGCCAGTTGAACAGTGCCTCGGTGTAGCCGGCGTCGGTTTCGGCACCGGTCGTGTCGCAGGTCTCGTACTCCCGGCCGTTCCAGATCAGCCGGTTGATGACCGACGCGGCGGCGAAGTTCCCGCCGTTGTGACCCGGGTCGACCAGGATGACCTTGCCGTCCAGGCGTCCATGGCCGGTGGGCGGGAACCGGCCCGGGCCGCCGCCCTTGGCGTCCGGCAGCGTCGGCAGCGTAGTCGGGTCGCGGCTCGACGCCGGGGCCGGCGACCCGGCGGGATCGTTGGTCCGCGCGGTGGCGGAATGCGTAGCGCTAGAGCTGGCCTGGGGCGCCGGGGTGGAGGCAGTTGGCTGGCTAGCGTTCGGCACCAGACTGCAGCCGGACAGGACCGCCGCCAGGGCCGGCAGGGTCCAGGCGAGCCGGTGCCTCAAAAGCTTGTGGCCGTATACGTCTGCTGCCCGTAAGTGGGCGCCATCGGGTTCCACAGGCTCAGGAAGGCATTCTTGGAGGTGGTCGCGTCGCTGGAGGCAGTCCCGCCGTTCACGTAGTTGGAGTCCTGGTTCGGGTTCGATCCGCAGGTGTTTCCCGAGCTGACCAGATCCGCCATCCAGGCATGGTAGTCGGTGTCGGCGTTGAGCGAGTTCTGCATCGCGGTGGTGAGCGCGCTGACGAGCTGAGTGCCGTTCGGCAGCCCGGATACCGAGAGCGTCTGCAGACCCTGCAGGATGCCCTGCCGGGCGGTGATGGCCTGTTGAATGGTGGCCGCCGCGGTAGACGGGTCTTCTGAGCAGTTCTGTACGTTGCTGATCGCGGCCTGGACGGTGGGCCGCACGGCCGCGCTCTGTCTCAGGTAAGAAGCGAGGGTAGCCATGGCGGCGGTACCCGGCGGCTGGGACGGCGAGGAAGAAGAGGGAGAAACCGAAGGACTCGGAGCGGGCGACTTCACCGACGAGGACGCCCCGGCCACGTTACCGGCGTTGGCCGTGGTGGTCGGCTTCCCCTTCCCGGCCAAGAAGACCACCGCCCCGACGGCGGCCAGCACCACCACCGCGACGGCGGCGATCAGCGCGCCCCGGCGGCCCGTACCGCGACGCTGAGGTCCTGCCGCCCGGCGTGGCTCCGGATCGGCTACCAGCCCGCCCCGCCGGGGCTCGGGCTCCGCCGCGGACCCGGCCCACTGCCGCTCCCCTCCGGTCGCGTGTCCCTCATGGGCGCGCTGGGATTCCGAGGGAGGATTGGTCGGTCCCTCGCTCCGTGCACCGCCCCGGGACGGGGGCGGCGTCACGGCTCGCTCCGTGGCCGGGTACGCGGGCCCGGGCACTGGCCCGGGAGCTCCGTTCGTTGCCCGGCGCCCGGCGTCGGGCACGGCGGATTTCCGGGTAGTGCCCTCTCGTGCCGGGTCAGCGACGACGTCGGCCGTGCTCAGCTGGGCCAGGAGCTGGGCCGCGGTGGGTCGCTGGCGAGGATCCTTGGCCAGGCAGTGCTCGATCACGGGCCGGATTTCGGCGGGTACCGCCTGGGTGTGCGGCTCGCTGGTGACCACCCGGTACAGCAACGCCACCGTCGACCCTTCTCCGAACGGTCCCTCTCCGGTGGCGGCGAAAGTCAGTACGGCGCCCAGGCTGAAGACGTCGCTGGCCGGCCCGACGGGCCGGCCCTCGGCCTGTTCGGGTGACATGAACCCGGGTGAGCCGACCACCATCCCGGTCCGGGTCAGCGAGACCGTGTCCAGGGACCGGGAGATCCCGAAGTCGATCAGCCGGGGCCCGTCCTCGGCCAGGAGCACGTTGGCCGGCTTCAGGTCACGGTGCACCACCCCGGCGGCGTGGATGGCGGCCAGGCCCTCGGCGAGTCCGGCGGCCAGCCTCAGCACCAACGCGGCGGGCATGGGCCCGCGCTCGGCTATGGCATCACTGAGCGATGGCCCGGCAATATAGGACGTCGCCAGCCACGGGATGGGTCCGTCAAGATCAGCATCCACGACGGGCGCGGTGAATATGCCGCTGACCTTCCGAGCCGCGGACGCTTCCCGGGCGAACCGGGCTCGGAAATCGGCGTTTTCGGCCAGTTCCGCGCGGATTACCTTGATCGCGACGTTCCGGCCACCGGGAGAACGGCCCAGGTAGACGCGGCCCATGCCACCGGAGCCGAGGCGCCCCTCGAGCCAGTAAGGCCCGATCCGACGAGGATCGGAAGATTGCAGCTCATCCAACTCGCCCACCCCCCTTGGGTGCAAGTCGAAGAATGAGTCAGGGAATACTGCTTTAAATCCCCCTCTTACCCCAAGAAGACCTCCGCCGACACGCCCGGTCAAGGGGTGGGACGCACTTTTTGAAATGGCGCTGGGAATGCGCCGGCGGCGCGATAAGCGGCCCACCGCGTAGCCCTGCATCCCGCGAGGGTTGGCGGCGGCGTAGAGCATGCCGTCGCGGCGGGCGACCGCGCTGACCCGGCCGAGAGACCAGGCTGGGCGGACGTTGACCAGGTGACCGCGGCGCCGCAGGTCCTCGACCACGGCGGTCCCCACCCGGGACTCCACGTCGAGCACGCGGGGCTGGGCCTGGCGCGGGTAGAACGACGACGGCATGTGCGCGGAATGGAATGACGGGAAGTCGATCGCCTGCTGCAGGTTCATCCCGGCCAGCACGTGGTTGAGGAAGAACAGCAGCGACCACTGATCCTGCTGGTCGCCGCCGGGCGTGCCGAACGCCAGGTACGGCTCGCGATCCTTCAGGGCGAGGCTGGGGGTGAGAGTGGTCCGGGGCCGCTTGCCCGGCGCGAGGGTGGCGGGCAGGCCGGGAGTGAGGGTGAACATCTGCGCCCGGGTGCCGAGACAGAAGCCGAGGCCGGGGATGACCGGCGAGGACTGCAGCCAGCCGCCGCTGGGCGTGGCGGACACCAGGTTACCGAACCGGTCAGCCACGTCCAGATGACAGGTGTCCCCGGCCCGGTAGCTGGACGCGGCTGCGCCGCCCGGGCCGCTGGTCCGCAGGGTCGGCTCGCCGGTGCCCGGGTCGAGCAGCGGGGCCGGTGGCTCGACGTCCAGGCTCGGGGCCACGCTCGCGTCGCCCTCACCGCCCGCCTGGAAAAAGCGGGTGGTGAAGTCCGGCAGCCGGGGCGCCCGGCCGTCGGGGGCGCCGGGACGCAGTTCGGCCGAGGCCTGCGGCCCGACCAGGCCGCGCCGGGCGTCGGCGTATTCGGCGGACAGCAGCGCCTTGACCGGAACGTCGGTGAAGTCAGGATCGCCGTACCAGGCCTCCCGGTCGGCAAAGGCCAGCTTGGCGCATTCGGTCACGGTGTGGATGTAGTCCGCGCTGGCCGGGCCCATGCCCGACAGGTCGAAGCCCTCCAGCAGCGCGAGTTGCTGGGCGAACACCGGGCCCTGGCCCCACGGCCTGGTCTTGCAGACGGTCAGGCCGTGGTAGTCGTAGGTCAGCGGCTCCTCAAGCCGCGGTCGCCAGGCCGACATGTCGGCGTAGGACAGCAGTCCCCGGTGCGGCCTGCCGGTCACGTCCATGACCTCGGCGGAGGCGACGTAGGCGGCGATCGCCTCGGCCACGAAGCCCTCGTAGTAGACCCGCCGGGCCGCCTCGATCTGCTCGTCACGGTCGCCGCTGGCCGCCTCGGCCTCGTCGAGGATGCGCTGGTAGGTCACGGCCAGCGCGGGGTTGGCGAACCGCGAACCCGGTGCGGGCACGGTCCCGCCCGGCAGGTAGACCTCGGCCGAGCTCGGCCAGTGGTCCCGGAACAGTTCGGCCACGCTGGCGATGCCCCAGCTGATCGCGGGCAGCACCGGGTAACCGCGGGCCGCGTAGCCGATCGCGTAGTCCATCACGTCCCGCAGCCGGAGCGTGCCGTACTCCCGAAGCAGGACCATCCACGCCCCGAACGCTCCCGGCACGCAGGCCGCGAGCAGCCCGCTGCCGGGCACCAGGTCGAGCCCCAGATCGCCGAACGCCTCGAGGGTGGCGGCGGCGGGCGCGCTGCCCTGCCCGCACAACACGAAGGTCTCCGCACGGCCGGCGTGGTGGGCGATGACCGGCACCTCACCGCCGAGGCCGTTCAGGTGCGGTTCGGTGACCTGGAGCACGAGCCCGGCGGCCACCGCCGCGTCGAACGCGTTACCGCCGCGCTCCAGCACGGCCATGCCCGCCGCGGAGGCGAGCCAGTGCGTGGAGGCCACCATGCCGAACGTGCCCGCCAGTTCCGGCCGGGTGGTGAATTCGGGAATGTCACCCATGCCTTGATCCTCTCATCACGCCCTGACGGCCCACCTGGGTGTCGGCTGGGTCCCCGGGTTGGCCAGCACTGTAGCGTCGGCCTATGGACCTTTCCCCGCGGCTGCGCGCCGTGTGCGACCTCGACGTAGCCACCGTGCGCGAGTACAGCGGACGGCACGAATACGACGGCAAGCCGCAGGACCTGTCCCCAGGCGGCGTCCGGGCCGGGCTGGCCCGGCTGGCGGCGGCCCGGGACGGCGGCGAGCGGCTCGCCGACCCGCACGACGAGGCGCACCTGACCGCGGTCGAGGACCTGCAGCGGGTCACCTTCGCCGAACTCGAGATGCACCGCCGCAACCCGATCCTGCACCTGGCCGAGCTCGAGCTGGCCACCTATGACCGGGACTACGCGCCCGCGGCGGAACGGGCGGCGGCCTGCGCCGAGCATCTGGCGGCCTGGCCCCGGGTGGTCGACGCGGCCATCGAGTCCCTGGACCTGGTCAGCGCGCCGGTCGCGGAGGCCCTGCTCGCCGCGGCCCGCGGGCTGGCGGCGGGGATCAGCGCCGGGCCGGAGGCACCTACGGACGGTCCGGGTGTATCGGACACGGAGAACCTGGCCGGCCACGCGGACCAGGCGGTGCGCGAGGCCGCGCTGGCCGCGCACGCGCGCCTGGTCGCTCACCTGGAGCGGATTGCGGCCGACGGCGACCCGGATCCGGCGCTCGGCGGGCCGGCGCTCAGCGCGCTGATGAGCAGCGCGGAGGCGTTGCCGGTCGACCTCGCCCGACTGGCCACGCAGGCCGACTCGGAGCGGGACCGGCTGCTGGCTCTGCTGGCCGAGGGGTGCGCGCAGGTGGCCCCGGGCCGTCCGGCCCTGGAGGTGGCCCGGGAACTGGTCCGGGTCCATCCGGACGCGCGGGGCGTGATCGACGCGGGTCGGCTGTGGACGCAGCGGGCCATCGACTTCACCCGCGATAAGGACCTGGTCCCGTACCACGACGGGGAGTGCCGGGTGGGCCTGGCGCCCGAGTCGCGTCGCTGGGCGATGGCCATGATGGCCCCGGCCGCGCCCGGCGAGCCGGACGGCCCCTCCTGGTTTCACATCACGCCGCCGGAGGAATCCTGGCCGGAAGACGAGCAAGAGGCGTGGCTGGAGGTGTTCAGCGACACGACGCTGCCCGGCATCGCCGTGCACGAGGTGGCGCCCGGGCACTTCTCCCACGGCCGGGCACTGCGCCGCGTGACCTCTGAGGTCCGCCGGACCGTGCACTCCAACGCGTTTGTCGAGGGGTGGGCGCACTACGCCGAGGAACTGTGCGTGGAGGAAGGCTTCGGCGCCTCCGATCCCCGGATCGTGATCGGCATCTGGCTGGAGGCGCTGGTCCGCGTGACTAGGCTGGCCTGCGCCATCGGCGTGCACACCGCGGACATGACGGTCGAGCAGGCCGCGCGCCGGTTCGAGGCGGACACTCACCTGTTCGGTCTGGCCGCGCTGTCCGAGGCCCGGCGGGCCACGTTCGACCCGACCTACGGCCGTTACACCTGGGGCAAGCTGGAGATCCTCAAGCTGCGCGAGCGGGCCAGGAAGGAATGGGGCGCCGGCTTCACGCTGCAGCGTTTCCACAAGGCACTGCTGGATCTCGGCTCTCCCCCGCTCGGCCTCCTCGGCACTGCGGTGGAGCGAGGGTAGCGGTAGCGTGGGGGGCATGCGCAGACTGACGGCGGTTGTGGGCATCGCGGGTGCGGTGCTGCTGGCGGCGCTCGGGGTGAGCGGATGCGGGACGGCCAGCGCCGCGGGGTCGATCACCGTCACCAGCGCGTACGTGCCACAACCGACCACGCCCGGCACCACGGTCGCGTACCTGGACATCCGCAACAACGGGCACGCCGACCGCCTGATCGCGGTGCACACCAGCGTCGGCGGTACGGTGCAGCTCCGTGCCGCGGGCGCACGGCACGCGGGCACGCTAACCATGTACACCGTGACGGACATCCCGGTCCCGGCGGACTCGCTGGTGCAGCTGAACCCGGACACCTACCACCTGCTGATCACCGGCGCGGGCCCGATGCACGACGGCAAGGACATTTGGTTGCGGCTCACGTTCGCCAACGCGGGGACGATCACCGTCCTCGCCCTGGTGACCAACCCCCAGTCGGGCGGCAGCAGCTACTTCCTCAACTGACGAGCTGAGGCCGCGGTTACTTGCTCAGCAGAGCGACCCCACCGACGGTGGGTCCCTTGAGCGGCGTCCGGTCGGTGTTGAACGCGGGCCGCCACTCCGGCAGGCTGACCAGGCCCGGCTCAACCAGGTCGAAGCCGTCGAACAGGTCCAGGATCTGCGCTCGCGACCGGAGCGTGAACGGCATCCGCGCCCCGGCGTAGGTCTGGGTTGCCTCGGCGAGCATCTCGGGATCGGCGCCGTCGGAGGTGCCGACCGAGACGGCCAGGTAGCTGCCGGGCGCCAGGCGCTCACGGAACTTGGCGATGATCCCCGACGCGTTTTCCTCGTCGCTGATGAAGTGCAGCACGCCGAACACCAGCACGGCGACCGGCTGACTGAAATCGAGGCAGGCGGCGAGCGCCTCGTGCGCGAGGACCGCATCCGGGTCGCGGATATCCCCCCGGATGGTGACCACGCCGTCCCGGGTGGCGAGGAGCGCGTCGTTGTGCGCCACCACGATCGGGTCATGGTCGACGTAGACGACCCGCGCGGCGGGGATGGTATCCCGGGCGACCTCGTGCACGCTAGGCGCGGTGGGCAGGCCGCTGCCCAGGTCGAGGTACTGCGCGATGCCCTGCTGCGCGAGGAAGCGGACCGCGCGGAACAGGAACGCGCGGTTGGCCAGCGCGAGCCGGCGGGGGTCGAGCCGGGATTCCATCAGCTTCTCGGCCGCGGCCCGGTCGACGGCGAAGTTGTCCTTGCCGTACAGCACGTAGTCGTAGATCCGGGCGATACTCGGCCGGGTGACGTCGACCCCGTCGGGCACGCGCGGCTCATGCTTGCTGGCCGTGCCCGCCGCCGACATGAGGCCCCGCCCTTCGCCGCAACCGATTGCAGCCAAGCGTACAACATCGGTACCCGCGGCGCCGCTGGACTGCCGGCCAGGAGTCAGCCGGAAATCTGGGCCGTGGCTGGGTCACGGCGGGTCAGCGGCATCTTGGCCCGGGTGTCGTCGTCGTGCGGGGTGTACACCACGATGCGCGCGTCCGGCATGTCGGGCAGGTTGAGCTCGCTGACGGCCAGGCTGAGCGTGCCGGCCCGCGGATGCAGGTAGGTGAGAGTACGCGGCTCGGCCTCGGCGACCTCGTGCCGGGCCCAGATCTCGGCGAACTCGCGGCTCATGCTGGCCAGGCGGCGGATGTCCTCTTCCCAGTCCGGGTCGCCGACGTGCCGGCCGTACGCGGCGCGCAACCGGGCCACCATGTAGCGCACGTGCGTGTCGTACTCGGCGAACTTGCCGCGGGCGCTCGGCTCGGTCACGCAGCACCACAGGGTGTTCTTGTGGATGCAGGGCATCGTGTGCCACTCCCAGAACAGTTCCTCCGATGCGTTGTTGGACATCAGGAAGTCGAACCGGCTGTTGATCAGGCTGGCCGGCAACGGTTCGAGCGAGTGCACGATCTCCCGGATGGCGTCGGGGATCACCAGCCGCGCGCACTCGGCGCGCAGCGGCGTCGCCTCGGCCAGCCGGTACAGGTGCTCGCGCTCGGCGCGGTCGAGGCGGAGCGTACGCGCCACCGCGTCCAGGACCTGCGAGCTGGCGTTGATCTCGCGGCCCTGCTCCAGCCAGGTGTACCAGGTGACGCCGACGCCGGCCAGCAGTGCGACCTCTTCCCGGCGCAGCCCCGGCGTGCGCCGCCGCGAGCCCGGCGGCATGCCGAAGTCCCCGGGACTCAGCCGGGCCCGCCGGGCCTTGAGGAACTTGCCGAGCTCGGCCCGCCGTCGCTCGCCCGCCCGTTGCGAGACCTGATCTCTTGCTTCGTAGGTGACCACGAGTTTTCCAATCAGCGATCTGCCCCGGACCCAACTTAGCGGGCACCACTGACATTCCGCGGGCCCGGGACCGGGCGGGTGGGAATGCGGGCGGGAATTGAGCCCGGGTCGCCGCGCGGAGCGGACCGTGTGTAGCCGGCACCGTCCCGCTCCGCGTGACCGTGTGTAGCCGGAACCGTTCCGCTCCGCGTGACCGTGTACAACCGGCCGCGGCGCGAACGTGCTCGCTAGGCTTGGGCGGTGCGGCTGACATTCTGCGGTGTCCGCGGTTCGACACCGGCACCGGGCACGGAGTTCGTCCGGTACGGCGGCCACACCTCCTGCGTGGCCGTGGCCCACGACGGGGCGGCAGCGCCGACCCTCATCCTCGACGCGGGCACCGGCGTACGCCGGGTCACCACGCTGCTGGCCGGCCAGCCGTTCACCGGGACGATCCTGCTCACGCACCTGCACTGGGACCACGTCCAAGGTCTGCCGTTCTTCCGCGCCGGGGACCGGGACGACGCCCAGGTGACGCTGCTGCTTCCCGACCAGCAGGATGGCGTCGACGCCGAGGAGGTGCTGGCCCGGGGCATGTCACCGCCGCACTTCCCGATCCGCCCGAGCCAGCTGCGGGGACGCTGGAGCTTCGGCACCATATCGCCTGGCCAGCTCGAGACCTGCGGGTTCACCGTGCAGGCGCGGGAGATCCCGCACAAGGGCGGCCGGACGCTCGGGTACCGGGTCAGTGACGGGCGTTCGGTGGCGGCGTACGTCACCGATCACTGCCCGACCGCGCTGGGCCCGGGCCCGGACGGCTGGGGCGAGTATCACCCGGCCGCCGTCGAGCTCGCCGCCGGGGCCGACGTGGTGGTGCACGACGCCCAGTTGCTGGCCGAGGAGGTGGCGGCCGAGGCGGCATTCGGCCATGCCGCGGCCGACTACGCGGTCGCCCTGGCCGGGCGCGCCGGGGCCCGGCGGGTCGCGCTTTTCCACCATCGGCCGGACCGGACGGACGACGCGCTGGACGAGCTGGCGCAGAGGTTCGCCATGACCCCGGTCCCCGTCATGGTGGCCGCGGAGGGGTTGGCCCTCGACCTGTGATTCAGGCCCGGATCCGGGGCTGCGCGCCTTCGAGGGCGTCGGCGCGGTCCACCAGGGGCTGGCAGCGCAGGCGACGGCCGATGTCGCCGGCCTCGTCGGCCGCCTGGGCGGCGGCCTCGGCGTCACCGCGGCGGATCAGGTACTCGGCGTAGTCGAGCAGGCCATGGGCCAGGTGGTAGGGGGTGCTCCGTTCGCGCAGGCCGGTGATCGCGGCGGCAAAGGCCGCCGCGGCCTGGTCACCATCGCTGTTCCCTGCGGCGAGGCGGGCCCGGGCCAGGTCGCGCTCGGCCCGCAGCATGGGGGTTAGGTGCCCAGGCTGGTGGGAGTCAAGCAGGGCGATCAAGTCGCCGACGGCCGCGTTATCGTCCAGTTCGTGAGCCATGCGGACGGCGAGAGGCCAAGCCCAGCGCATCGATTCACTGCTGATGCTCAGGGCATCCGCGTGAGCGAGCGCGGCCCGCGCATGGTGCAGCGCGTTCTCCGGCTGGCCGCGGGCGGCGGCGGTGAAGGCCTCCGCGACGCTGACAAGCGCCTTGTCCTGAGGGTCTTCGCTGGCTCGTGTGTCGGCCAGCTCCGCCAGCATAGTCTCGGCCGTTCCGACGTCACCGCGCAGGGCGGCCAGCCAGCCGCGCTGCACGATGAGATGC
>Ga0210388_10005075_pt1 | contig 10282 bp, 8 predicted proteins | sample IncBWC19OmetaG_FD_155485 | JGI IMG/M metagenome (GOLD analysis project Ga0210388, IMG submission 155485) | Forest soil microbial communities from Barre Woods Harvard Forest LTER site, Petersham, Massachusetts, United States - Inc-BW-C-19-O ...
CAGCGGCGCCATCATGATGCTCTTTCTCAACAACGCTATCTTTCGCGGCGCCGGCGATGCCGCCATCGCCATGCGCTTGCTCTGGGTCTCCAACATCATCAACCTCGTCCTCGACCCCTGCCTCATTTTCGGATGGGGACCATTCCCCAAGCTCGGCGTCACCGGCGCCGCTCTCGCCACCTTCACCGGCCGCAGCATCGGCGTCCTCTATCAGTTCTATCGCCTGCTCCGCGGCTCGGAACGCATCCGCATCCTTCGTCAACAGATTCGCCTGAATTTTTCTGTCCTCTGGCGGCTCCTACGCGTCTCGCTCACTGGCATTCTCCAATTCGCCATCGCCCACGTCGGCTGGATCGGCCTGATCCGCATCGTTAGCATTTTCGGCTCAGCCGCTCTAGCCGGTTACACCATCGCCATTCGCATCATAATCTTCGTCATCCTGCCTTCGTGGGGGCTCAGCAACGCCGCCGCTACTCTCGTCGGCCAAAATCTCGGCGCCAAACAGCCCGACCGCGCCGAAAAATCCGTCTGGCGCACCGGCTTCTACAACATGCTGTTCCTCGGCGGTATCGGCGTAGTCTTCATTTTCTTCGCCGAACCCATCGTCCGCCTTTTCACGCAAGATCCGGCTGTCGTCCCCTACGCCGCGTCTTGCCTCCGCATTCTCAGCTTCGGCAACGTCGCCTGGGCCTACGGCATGGTAATGTTGCAGGCATTCAACGGCGCGGGGGACACGCTCACACCAACTCTCGTCAATTTCGTCGGCTTCTGGCTGCTCGAAATTCCGTTGGCATATTTTCTGGCGATTCCCGTCGGCATGCACTCGAGCGGAGTGTTTCTGTCGATCGTCATCGCCGAAGCCTTCATCGCCATCGTCAGCGTGATCCTCTTCAAACGCGGCCGCTGGAAGCGCCAGCAAATCTGAGCTCTCTTCGTGAGCTTGTAGGGGAGGGGCTCGCCCCTCCCGCTCTTGCGCACCCGCTCTTCACGTTCGCTCCGCCCGTACTTTAAGCGCATTTCGTGATAAGAAGGACTCGCGCAAGGTGCGCACTGAGACACTCATGCCCGACGCGAAAAAAGCTGTTCCGCCATTTGCAGTATGGAGGCAAATCCTCACCGACATCCACTTCTGGGTCCCGGCCATCGTCTTGATTGCCGGCCTGGCCGTGCTCCACTGGATCCGCTGAGCCCCCGCGTGACCTCCGCCACCACAAACACAAATATGCTCTCGCCCACCGTAGAAGCCGCGCGTCTCCGCAAATTGCAACTCGTAGGGATCCTCTGCGGATTCGGCGCAGGCGCCTGGCTCGGTGCCGCGGAAGCTCCCACAAAATTGGTCAAACTCGGCGTCTCTCCACTCGTCGTTTCCCTCCTGATGGTTGTCGGTGTCTTCCTCGCCCGCTGGAGTCTTCCCGCTCTCATCCGCGGCACCGGCCAAATCCGCATCGACATTCGCCAAGCCCCTCACCTCATCGTCTGGGGCATCCTTGCTGGCTGCCTCTGGGCCGTCGCCAACACACTCACCATCTTCGCCATCCGCGACATCGGCCTCAGCATCGCCTTCCCTCTCTGGAATATCAACAGCCTCCTCGGCATCTTCTGGGGCTGGCTCCTCTTCAACGAACTCCGCGACGCCGGCAAACTCCGCTGGCTCACCGTCCTCGGCGGCGCTCTCCTGATGTTCGCAGGCGCCACTCTTCTCGCCATCGCTTCCTCCGCACAAAGTCCCGCCGAGCATCCGATGCGCGGAATCGCAGCCGCTCTCGCCGCTGGCGTTCTCTGGGGCACCATGTACGTCCCCTATCGCAAAGCCTACTTGACCGGAATGAATCCGCTGTCCTTCATCGCCTTCTTCACCATCGGCGAACTCGGCATGATGCTCACTCTCGCCGTCGCCTATGGTGGTGGCCCCGCCGCTCTCTCGAAGGAACTCGCTGTCGCCAAGCCCGTCCTCTTCTGGCTCATGCTCGGCGGTTTTGTTTGGGTCATCGGCGATCTTTTCCAGCAGTACGCCGCAAAATATATCGGCATCAGCCGTGGCATTCCTCTCTCTAACACAAATCAATTGTGGGGCTTGCTCTGGGGCATTCTCGTCTTCGGAGAATTGCGCGGCCTCAGCACTTCGCTCTACGCGCAAGTCATCGGCGGCTCTTTGTTAATGGCCGCGGGCGCAGGCGCCATCGCCCTCTCTGGCGTCAGCGGAAAGGAACACGCCCGCTGGAAACAAGCCGCCGACCGCGAAGGCCAACGCTACAACGTCAACGCCGACTACGTCCAAGCCGCTCTCTCCGGCAACGACGCGAACATAGCGAGCAGCGCGCGCGACGCCAGCATTGCGACTAACGCAAGCAAGGCAACCAACGTAAGCAACGCGAATAACGTAAGCAACGCGATCAACTCAGGCGTTTCGACCAGCCAGCCTGCGATGCAATCCACGCGCTCCTGGCTCGACTATCTCCTGGTCATCACCGCCACCACAATCTTCATCACGCTAGCCATCCTCGCGCGCGCCCCGAATCTCGCCCTCAACTGGCCCGCTCTCGTCACGCTCGCGCTCGCCATGCTAATTTTTCTCGCAGCCTGCGGCCTCGCTCTCTGGCGCACCACGCGCTTCAATTAACGCCTGTAGGGGAGGGGCTTGCCCCTCCCGGGGTTTGCCCTGGGCCTACCCCGCCCGCGTCATCATCTGCGATGTCCATTCCCGGAATTCCTAATCCAATGTAAACTAAACAATGTAAAGCGAAATCAAGCGGGAAAACGCAAAGCAAATCCCGCCTCGACCAATTGTTCCGGAGCGCATCCCAAATGGCCGACACTCTCCCCCTCCCGGCAACACTCCAATCCCGCACAGCCGAGCGCGTCTCCGCCAAGTCTCTTTCCATCCCCTGGTACATCTGGTGCAACGTTCTCGCGGTTGCTTGCAGCGTCGTTGGCGGCGTCTGGGATATTTCCTGGCACGAAAGTGTCGGCCGCGACACTTTCTGGACTCCCGCGCATCTCCTCATTCAACTTTGCGGCATTCTCGCCGGCTTCGGCTGCGGCTATCTGATTCTCGACACAACTTTCCGCAAAGACTCTCCTCTCCGCGCCAATTCCGTTTCCGTTTGGGGATTCCGCGGCCCGCTCGGCGCGTTCATTTCCGCCTGGGGCGCCGTCGGCATGATCACTTCCGCCCCTTTTGACAACTGGTGGCACAACGCCTACGGCCTCGACGTAAAAATTCTCAGCCCGCCGCACATCCTGCTCGCGCTAGGGATGACGGGCATTCGCTTCGGCACGCTCGTCATGGTCCTCGCCGAAGTCAATCGCGCCACCGCCGAGTACCGCGCGCGCCTCGAACGCGTTCTCTTTTTCTGTTTCATGTTTCTGCTGGGCATGACCGTCGGCATCATGCAGGAAGACACCTTCCGCATGTTCATGCACGGCGCAAAATTTTATTTGGTCGTGATGCTCGTTATGCCTATCTGGTTCGCGGCCGCATCACGCGCCTCGGAAAACCGCTGGGCTGCCACCATCGTCACCGGCGCCTACACCGCCATGCATCTGGCATTTATGTGGATTCTGCAACTGATCCCTGCCGAGCCCAAGCTCGGCCCCGTCTACCAAAAAATCACGCATCTCGTCCCGCCCGATTTCCCACTGCTGATGATTGTCCCCGCGATCGTTTTCGACATCATCCGCCGCCGCATCACCACTCTGAATCGCTGGACGCAAGCCGCGATCCTTGGCGCGTCCACTCTCGTCAGTTTCTTCGCTGTCCAGTGGCCCTTCGCGAATTTCCTCATGTCGCCGGCGTCGCGCAACTGGTTCTTTGCCACCAACAACACTCCCTACTTCATCCCGCCAAACTCTCACTGGGCGCGCTACGCATGGCTCCCCACCGAATTCACCGCATCCCAATTCGCCCTGCGCATGGTGCTAGCGTTAGTCGCCGCCATCCTCATGACCCGCGTAGGCCTAAGCTGGGGCGACTGGATGCGCCGCCTCCGCAGATAATTTGTTTTCCTTGTTTTGGATCTCGTAGGACAGAAAAGCCCCACACGCCGGCTAACGTGTGGGGCTTTCGAATTTCTCGATTTGTTTATTCGGTTCGGGTTTCTTGATTCTTGTAATTTCTCAAAGACTCACAGCCCGCTCGGTGCTTTAGCGGGAGTTTCCGCTGCGGCCGCACCCTTCTTGTACACGATTTTCTTTGCGCCGCCTTCGCAAGTACCGACGACTTTTCCGTCGCCCGCGTCGGCGTCCTTTGCCACGATGTCCAGCGAATATCCCTTCACGCCTTTGGCATCCAGCTTCGCGGCGATTTCCGTTTTCAACTCGTCACAAGCCTTGGGTCCCTGGGCGTAACTGCACGCCGGCACAAGCAGCACACCAGCCACCGCCATCCATACTTTCATTTGGGGATCTCCTTTGTGGGAAATTGAGGGCCACTTGCAGCATAGCAAATCCATTCTCCACTGGCCGTCCTGCGCACTCCTCACGTTTCGATTTAGGCACCCTCCCTTGCCTGCCCTTCTCTTGCAAGCCGCCGGACATGAGTGATAATCAGAGCGTCGACAAACTCCCAACCTTGTTACTTCGTCCACACCGAGCACGTATCCCTTGACGAGAGGCGGCAGCAGTCATTCCGCCGAGATCTTGCGGCGGGACGCAGACGATGGACCGGGTGCAGATTCGCTGGTACATTGCTTGTCACACGGAGGGTCTCACCTCGAGGGCATCCGCCGCATCCATTCGGCTGGGAAGGCTCACTATGAGGTCCCAAGAGTTTTCCGTCTCCCTTACCAATCACAAAACGAAAGCGAGCAAATCATGATCAAGCAACTGAGGGCAGCAGCGGCTATCGCCGTACTCGCATGCGCGGGCGCGACCGCCGTTCGGGCACAGGAAGTCACGCAAGCGGAAAAAGAAAAAACGCTGGTGTATCTCGAGAGCACCAGGAAGGGCGTTTTGGATGCGACGAAAGGCCTCTCCGATGCTCAGTGGAATTTCAAGGCAGGACCGGATCGCTGGTCCATCGCGCAAGTGATGGAACACATCGCGGCCGCGGAAGACTACATCCGTGGCATAGTCGTCGAAAAGGTGATGCTCGCTCCGGCAGTTCCCGACCGCGACGTGAAAGCCACCGACGACGCCGTGCTTTCCAAGGTTCCAGACCGCTCGAAAAAGCTACAGGCGCCCGAGCCGCTGGTTCCCACGAACCGCTTCGGGTCGCCCGATGCGGCGATCAAGCATTTCGTGGAGAGCCGCGCCAAAACCGAAGAATTCCTGAAAACGACGCCGGGACTACGCGATCATGCCGTGGATAGCCCCTTGGGGGCGAAGCTGGACGGCTACGAGTTTATTCTTTTGATCGCAGCGCACAGCGAACGCCACACGAAACAAATCCTGGAAGTAAAAGCCGACCCCAACTATCCGAAGAATTAACGAGGCATCCGCAGCGCGCAACATCTGAGTACGAAGAAAATCAACGAAGCAAACAATGGCAAAGGGCTCGGCGGGGCGTAACGATTCCGCCGAGCCCTCGGTTTTTTTTGGCGAATTGAGTCCGAGAATGAATGCGTGGCAGTTCTTGCTCTCTTGCCCCGGCGGGCGTATGTTGCCAGCAAAGTTCCTTCGGAGGGAACAAGCATGAACAAGACATTTTTCAAGAGTGTTTGCGTGGGGGCGTCGGCGCTGGCGGTTTTCGCGGCGGCGAGTTACAGCCAGGAGAAAAAAGAAGCCGACGCGGCGCACAAAATTATTCATTTCGCCGACCTTAAGTGGACACCGATCATCAAAGGCTGCGAATTGGCGCCGCTATCGGGCGACCCCAACTCGGACGGAACGCCTTTTGTGATTCGTATTCGATGCGCGGATGGCGCGAAGATTCCGGCACACTGGCATCCGGTGGACGAAAACATCACGGTGATGAAGGGCACGTTTATGGTGGGGATGGGCGATGCCTTCGACGAAAGCAAAATGCAAACGATGAACGTCGGCAACTTTCTGACGATGACCAAGGAGATGCATCACTTTGGGTTGTGCAAAGGCGAGACGATAGTACAAGTCCACGGCATGGGGCCGTTCAAGATCAACTGGGTGAATCCGTCGGAAGTACAGCCGCCGGATACGCCGGCGGCCGCCGCGAAACCGTAGAGTTGCTGCGGGCCGATCTGTCACGCGGTGAGCGCCGCATCGGAAATTTCGTTTGGAAAAATCCAAACGCTCCGCCGAGAAATTTCCGGCATGGCGCAACTTAAAATTCTGTGTGTTAAACTCAAACCAGCAGCGGCGCGAAATGTGCGGCTGCCGGAGCGTGGAACTTCGGGCTCTGTGCAACGAGGTCCCGCGAACCCCGCCAGGCCCGGAAGGGAGCAACGGTATCGGGATAGCCTCGGGTGCCGCAGATCACCCGAAGTTCCTCGCATCGGAAGAAGTTCACAGTCGACAGTTGAAAGTCGAACGTGAACGGCGAAGAAGTGCAACATGCTTTTAGGTGGGACGGTTCTCGTTGTATTTTTCCTGGGGTGCATCGGAGTGGCGTATTTTGTTTTTTGGCTTAGCAAGCAGGGGAGGAGTGCGAAGTCGACTGACGCGAAATGAGCTATCAAGTTATAGCCCGGAAGTGGCGCCCGCAGACCTTTAGTGATCTTGTCGGACAATCCCATGTGACATCGACGCTGGCGAACGCGATCAAGAACGATCGCGTGGCGCATGCGTATATTTTTTCGGGAGCGCGCGGCGTGGGGAAAACGACGGCGGCGCGGATCCTGGCAAAGGCCATGAATTGCGTGAAGGGTCCGACGCCGGAGCCATGCGGCGAGTGCGATTCGTGCAAAGAAATCGCGGCGGGAACTTCGCTGGATGTGATCGAGATTGACGCGGCTTCGAATCGCGGTATCGACCAGATTCGCGAACTGCGCGAGATGGTGCGGTACGCACCGGCAGCTTCGCGGAGCAAGGTTGTGCTGCTCGATGAAGCGCACATGCTGACGACGGAAGCTTCGAATGCTTTGCTAAAAACTTTGGAAGAGCCGCCGGACCGCGTGATTTTCGTGATGGCAACAACGCAGCCGGAAGATTTAGAGGACACCATCCGGTCGCGTTCGCAACATTTTCATTTTCGGGCGCTGACGTTTGCGGAAATTACGGGGCGGCTGGAAGAAATTGCTGCAAAAGAGAATTTGAAGATTGAGGCAGGCGCGCTGGCGGTGATTGCGCGGATGGCGGAAGGAAGTTTACGCGATGCGCTATCTTTGCTGGAGCAGGCGCGAGCGTATTGCGGCGACGTGATTCCGGATAAGGAAGTGCGCGAACTGCTCGGCGTGGTGCCGGAAGATTCGCTGAATGAATTAGTGGAAGCGATTGCGGAGGGATCGGCGGACCGAGCGCTCGGCTTGGTGCACACGTTTCAAAAAGAAGGGCGCAACCTTCAACATTTTTGTCGGGAAGCGATCCGGCATATACGCAACCTGCTGATCGCGCGCGTAAGCGGAGCGGATTCGGATTTGATTGCGGCGACGGCGGACCAGCGTCCGGCGCTTGCGAAAGCGGCGGCGCAATTCACGGAAGAAGACCTGACGCGATTTTTCCAGATTCTTTTGCAAACGGATGATGATCTGCGGCGCAAGCCCGACCCGCGTGTGCATCTGGAGATGGGATTGTTGCGGTTGATTAATGCGCAGCGGCTGGCGCCGATGGAAGAGCTGCTGGCGGAAATGCGCGGAGGCGCGGCGGCAACATCAAGCAGTTCCGGAGCAATGCGCGGCAGCGCCGCATTCGCGGCTCCTGCGGTTGCGCCACAAGCAACACCGGCGCGGAGTTTTTCTGCTGCGCCCGCGCCGCAAACAACATTTGCAGCACTGCCGCCGAGGATCGCTACTCCAAATTTTGGAACTTCAGCAGCTGCGGCAGCAGCGACCGCTCCCGCGCGCGCGGAAATAAAAATCGCCCCAGCGCCGCCAGCAGAAGCGACTCCTGCAACCATTTCGACTACGCCAGAATCTGAGCCAGAGACCGAGGCGAGTATGGAAAGCGCGGCGGCAGAGACACGCGCTTCGGGAATCACGCAGGAGCAAGTTGCGGAGATCAAGGGGGCGATTCAGGCGCAGCAAAAATTTCTTGGCGAGATCATGAATCAAGGCAGCCGATGGGAACTGGAAGGCGCGGAGTTGCGAATTTATTTTTCGGCGGACAAGCGCGCGTTTGCGGAGATGATGGAAGGACGCGACTCGCTGGAAAAGGTGCGTACCTGTTCGAGCAAAGTGCTGGGCCGTGCGGTAAGAGTGTGTGCTAAAGTAGAAGCAGTTGCAGCGGCTGCGCCGCGCGGAATTTCTGGAACACAGGAATTGCGCGAACAGTTTGAACGAGATCCGATGGTGCGGTCGATGCTGCAACGCTTCGGAGGAAAAATCTCCGAAGTAAAATGGCGCCAAGAGGAGTCCTGATGGAAGTCAATGCGATCCAGCAGATGCTCTCGAGGTTGCGGCAGGTTCAGGAAGACTTGCAGCAACAAGTGAATGGCGTAGCCGTGGAAGCTTCGGCGGGCGGCGGCATGGTCACCGTGAAGATGAACGGGCAGAAGCAGATTGTGGACCTGCGGATCGAAAAGGAAGTTTTTGACAGCAAGGATCAGGAGATGTTGCAGGATTTAGTGCGCGCCGCGGTGAACGAGGCTTCGCGCCGCGTTGACGATGAACTCGCGAACCAGATGAAGAACCTCGCGGGCAGTATTCCAGGAATGTCGGGAATGAAGATCCCCGGCTTGTTTTAGATTTTCGAATTTCTCTTCAGAGTTTTTCCTCCCTCACAAATTCATTTACCTCGTGTCACGTCTTGGCTACAGGTGGCATGTCTTGCGCTTAAACCGGAGGGCGGGGCAAGCCCCGCCCCTACAGCACATAGGACACAGTCTGCTTACTTTACGAATTTACCGTTGTGGACTTCGTATTCGACGTGGAACGGCTTTTGCGTTTTGCGCTCTTGCCAATTCTCCTGGGCGATTAAGCGGTTGATTTGGTCGAGGCGCTCGGAGGGGAGCGGGTGCGAGCGGAAGTAGCCGGTGAGGCTTTGGATGGCGAGTTCGGAGAGTTCTTGTTCGGGGCTGCGCGCATGGATGACGTATTCGTTGCAGAGCTTGTCCAGGCGCGTGAAGAGGGTGACGGCGCCGTAGGGCGAGTAGCCGGACTCGACAGCTAGGCGAACGCCCTCGCGATCGGCTTCGAACTCTTCGTCTTTGTGATAGCCGGCTTGCCAGAATTCCAGAGGGGTCCGCAGCAATTGGCCCATAAGTTCGAGATTCGCATTCTTGAGCTGGGCTTCGATCTGCACGCGCTCAACGCAGTGATAGTGATCGATATGCTCGACTTCGTGGGCGAGGATGCTGGCCAACTCGTCTTCCGTTTCCATCTGGTCGAGCATCCCCTCTCCGATATAAACAGGGCCGCCTGGCAGCGAGAATGCGTTGATCATGTTGTGATCGGGGAGAACATAAAAGAAATAAGCAAGGTGCCGGTGCGCGTGAGCGGCGACTGTGCCTCCGACGCGGCGGACATATCTTTCCAAAGCTTCTTCCTCCGGAGTCAGCTTGCGCTGCTGCAAGGCGTAACGCTCCGAGAGTTCCCTGCCGATAACGATTTCCTGTTCGTCCGAGAGACGCGTGAAGTGCATGGGGACGCGCGTGAGATCGCGCTGCGCGTCGGCGGCCATATTCAGAATGGCGTTGGGGGAGACGGGAGGAGATTTGGCGCGGCGCTGGCTCCAATAGAGGCCGGCGAGGGAGATGCCGAGAATGGCGAAGAAAATAATGAGGAGGATGGCGCGCTTCATGGATGATGCTCGAAGACTTCTTTGAATTTCGTGTGGAGCAGGGCAACAGCCAGGATTACGCCGCCCACCAGTGCAAAAGAGATTCCTTTTTCCAACAGGGTCTCACGCCAAAAATCCATGGCGACAAGTTTTCCAATGCAGAGCAAAAAGAGGGCATAAGCGGTCAGACGATAGCTGTGTTCCTTCACGAGGTAGGCAAGCAAAACGATGCAAAGTCCTTCGAGGCCCCAGGAGGCCGTGACCCATTCGGCCGTCATTTTCAGCGCGAACATCGTGGCGACTAAAATCACGGGAACAAAAAACTGGAGTTGCTCAGGCCGGGCGACTAGAGCGGTGGTGATTTTTTTCCAGCGGGTGGCGTTGGCGGGCGGGGCGTATCGTCCGCGAATTTCAAACGCAAAGTAGAGGGTCGCCAGCAAAATGGCAGCAGCTGAGCCCACGACGAAGTAGCGGCCGCTCCAATTGCCGCCAG
>Ga0210388_10005076_pt1 | contig 10282 bp, 19 predicted proteins | sample IncBWC19OmetaG_FD_155485 | JGI IMG/M metagenome (GOLD analysis project Ga0210388, IMG submission 155485) | Forest soil microbial communities from Barre Woods Harvard Forest LTER site, Petersham, Massachusetts, United States - Inc-BW-C-19-O ...
GGAAGAGCTTCCTCCGGTAAAGGGCATCAATCCGGATACTGATCAGGAAGAGACCAGGAGACCTGATCCTAAAGATAAATTTTGTGCATTGGCATTTAAAATAGCTACCGATCCATTTGTGGGCCGTTTGGCATATTTCCGTGTATATTCCGGTACCCTTTCTTCCGGTTCGTATGTAATTAACACACGCAGCGGAAACAAAGAACGTATTTCCCGTATTTTCCAGATGCACGCTAATAAACAAAACCCTATCGATCTTATCGAAGCTGGGGATATTGGTGCAGCTGTAGGTTTTAAGGATATTCGCACAGGAGACACTCTTTGCGAAGAAAAGTCACCATTGGTTCTTGAATCAATGAGCTTCCCGGAACCGGTTATATCAATTGCAGTTGAGCCTAAAACTCAGGCTGACCTTGAAAAGATGGGTGTTGCACTTAGCAAACTTGCTGAAGAAGATCCTACCTTCCGTGTTAGAACTGATGATGAATCAGGCCAAACCGTATTGAGTGGTATGGGTGAACTTCACCTTGAAATTCTGCTTGACCGTATGAAGCGCGAGTTTAAGGTAGAATGTAACCAGGGCGCTCCTCAGGTTGCTTATAAAGAAGCTATTACTAAATCAGTTGAACACCGTGAATTGTATAAAAAACAATCTGGTGGTCGTGGTAAGTATGCAGACATGACAGTAGTTATTTCTCCTGTTGATGATGCTACCAAGCCGGGACTGGTATTTGAAAATGAAATTACAGGTGGTAATATTCCTCGTGAGTTTATCCCTGCTGTTGAAAAAGGCTTTAAAGCTTCCCTTTCAAATGGTGTATTGGCTGGTTACCCTGTAGATAGCCTGAAAGTAAGGCTTATTGATGGTGGTTTCCACGCTGTGGATTCTGATGCTCTGTCATTTGAAATTTGCGCCCGTACTGCGTACCGCGAAGCAATGAGAAAGGCAGGACCGGTTCTTCTTGAGCCAATCATGAACGTAGAAGTAGTAACTCCTGAAGAATACATGGGTGATATTGTTGGTGACCTTAACAAGCGTCGCGGACAAATGCAGGGTATGGATACCCGCCATGGTGCAAGGGTTATTAAGGCACACGTTCCGCTTTCAGAAATGTTTGGTTATGTAACAACACTCCGTACACTTTCTTCAGGCCGTGCAGCATCTACTATGGAATTCCATAGTTATGTTGAAGCTCCGAAGAACGTTGCCGAAGCAGTTATAGCAAAGGCACAAGGTAAAAAAACAGTTAACGCGTAATAAAAATAAATCTCTAAATGAATCAGAAGATTAGAATTAAGCTGAAATCGTACGACCACAACCTGGTTGACAAGTCGGTAGAGAAAATTATAAAGACCATACGCCAAACCGGCGCAGTGGTTAGCGGTCCTATTCCGCTGCCTACCGATAAGAAGATTCTTACCGTGCTTCGTTCACCACACGTGAATAAAAAGGCAAGGGAACAATTCCAGGTTTGTTCATACAAGCGCCTTATGGATATATACATCAGCTCTTCTAAGACCGTTGATGCATTGATGAAGCTTGAACTGCCTAGTGGCGTTGAAGTAGATATTAAATAATTTGTAAATACAGAACATCATGTCAGGATTGATAGGTATAAAAATAGGAATGACCAGCATACACAATGAAGGGGGCGAATACGTTCCCTGCACTGTTATTCAAGCCGGCCCATGCGTGGTTACCCAGGTTAAAACCACTGAAAAGGAAGGCTACAGCGCCGTTCAGTTAGGTTTTAAAGAACAGAGGGAAAAGCTTGCTACATCGGCAAGTAAAGGGCATTTTAAAAATGCCAATACTACACCAAAGGCCAAGCTGGTAGAGTTTAAGAGTTTTGAGCAAGAACTTAAATTAGGCGATACACTTGATGTTAGCTTGTTTGCTGAAGGCGACATAGTTGATGTTTCTGGCGTTACCAAAGGTAAAGGCTTCCAGGGTGTTGTAAAAAGATGGGGTTTTAGCGGTGTAGGTTCAAGGACACACGGTCAGCATGATCGTCAACGTGCTCCCGGTTCTGCAGGTGCTTCATCATTCCCATCACGCGTATGGAGAGGTAAGAAGATGGCTGGCCGCACTGGTGGCGACAATTGCAAATCACAAAATCTTCAAGTAGTTAAGATATTGGCTGAAAAGAATGTAATACTTGTAAAAGGAGCTGTACCGGGCCCTAACGGCGGCTATGTAATAGTTCAAAAATAAATTTAGAAATTAACATACCATCATGGAACTGAATATTTATAATACCAAAGGCGAGAAGACAAGCAAGAAGGCTAAGCTTAGCGATGAGGTATTTTCTATCGAGCCGAATGAGCATGCAATGTACCTTGACGTAAAGCAAGTACAGGCAAACCAGCGCCAGGGAACCCACAAGGTGAAAGAGCGTGGTGAGAACAGCGGCAGTACAAAGAAGATCAAGAGACAGAAAGGCACAGGCGGCGCACGTTCCGGTAGTATTAAGAACCCTACCTATGGTAATGGCCGTACATTTGGACCACGCCCTAGGGATTATGGTTTCAAACTGAATAAGAAACTTAAAAAGCTTGCACGTAAGTCAGCTCTTTCACAAAAGGTGAAGGATAACCAACTTAACGTTATTGAGAGCTTTACTTTCGCTAAGCCTAAAACCAAACAATGTATTGATTTGTTGAACAACTTCAAGTTGGATGGTAAAAAGGCACTTTTAGTATTGGATGGAGCTAACGACAACGTAGTTCTTTCAGCACGTAACCTGTCAAAGTTTAAAGTGATACAGGCAACTGATATCAACACAATAGATATTCTGAATGCGCACCTGGTGCTTCTTTCAGAAAAATCTATCCCGGTAATCGAAACAACCTTAAGCATAGAATAGTCATGAGTATAATACTTCGCCCGATCATTACGGAAAAAATGACCAACCAAACCGATAAGTTTAATCGCTATGGTTTTTACGTGGATCGCAGAGCTAACAAGATCGAAATTAAAGGCGTTATAGAGAAAATGTATAGCGTAACCGTTACCGAGGTTAGAACCATGAACAACGTGGGTAAGGTGAAAAGGAGAATGACCCGTGCAGGTGCAATAGCCGGCAGGGTAGGTAAGTATAAGAAAGCTATTGTTTCATTGAAACAAGGCGAAAACATTGATTTTTATAGCAATATCTAATAACACGCACTATGTCACTCAGGAAAACAAGACCATTAACACCAGGACAACGTTTTAAGCTTACCGATAGCTACGAGGATCTTACTATGAATAGTGAGAATAAGCCTGAAAAGAGCTTATTGAAGCCAGCTCGTAAAAGAGGTGGCCGTAACAATTCAGGTAAAATGACTATCCGTAATGTTGGTGGTGGACACAAACAAAGGTATAGGGAAATTGACTTCAAAAGAGAAAAATTCCAGATTCCTGCTGTAGTACAAACAGTAGAATACGATCCAAATCGTTCTGCACGTATAGCATTGTTGTTCTATGCTGATGGCGAAAAGAGGTACATTATCGCTCCGCATGGCTTGAAAGTAGGACAAAAGGTTATTTCCGGTAAGGACATAGCGCCTAACGTAGGTAACGCGCTTAAGTTATCTGACATGCCATTAGGTACAACCGTTCATAATATTGAATTACGTCCGGGCCAGGGAGCTAAGATGGCGCGTAGCGCAGGTTCTTATGCACAACTTGCTGCCCGCGATGGTAACTATGTTGTATTAAAAATGCCTTCCGGCGAAACCCGTATGATCCTTGCATCTTGCATGGCAACTGTTGGTTCAGTTTCAAACCCTGACCATAGCCTTGAAGTACATGGAAAAGCAGGTCGCCGCAGGTGGTTAGGCCGCAGGCCAAGAGTTCGTGGTGTAGCCATGAACCCGGTAGATCACCCTATGGGCGGTGGTGAAGGTAAGGCTTCAGGTGGTCACCCACGTTCAAGGACAGGTGTTCCGGCTAAGGGCTTTAAGACACGTCACCCTAAGAATTCTAGTAATAAGTTCATTCTTGAAAGAAGGAAAAAATAGTATTATAAAAATCACACAACATGGCTCGTTCGATTAAAAAAGGTCCTTTTATTGATGCTAAGCTGGAACAAAAAGTTACAGAGATGAACAAGGCTGGCAAAAAATCAGTGATTAAAACATGGTCACGCCGCAGTACCATATCTCCTGAGTTTGTAGGAAACACTTTTGCCGTGCACAACGGACACAAGTTCATTCCTGTATACTGCAATGAAAATATGGTAGGACATAAGCTTGGTGAATTTGCACCAACACGCACATACAGAGGCCACGCGGGTCACCGTAAAGCTGATGCAGCGCCTGCAGGTGGACAATCTTAATTAATGAAGAATAACGAAACTCAACTATAAATCATGGGATCAAGGAAACAAAATAGCGCAGACGCAAGAAAAGAGGCACTGAAGACTACCTATGTAGCTAAGCTTAACAATTGCCCTACTTCACCAAGGAAGATGGACCTGGTGGCTGAGCTTATCCGCGGTAAAAATGTTTACCAGGCGCTTAACGTACTTCATTTCAGCCCTAAACATGCTGCTAAGAAGATGGAGAAGCTGCTTACCTCTGCTATTTCTAACTTCGAACAGAAGTCAGGAGAAAGGGCTGAAGACAGCAACTTGTATGTAAAATCAGTGCATGTTGATGGTGGCGCAATATTAAAGCGTTTCCGCCCGGCACCACAAGGTAGGGCATACCGTATACGTAAACGTTCAAACCACGTAACACTTATTGTTGACAAGCGTTTGGAAGAAGCTGTAGCAGAAACCGCAACAGCACAAACAGAGAATATTTCAGCAGAATAATAAAATATAACTAAAGACGCAACATGGGACAGAAAGCAAATCCAATAGGTAATCGCCTCGGTATCATCAAAGGTTGGGATTCCAACTGGTACGGTGGCCGCAACTATGCAGACAAGCTTGTAGAAGACGAAATGATTCGTAACTACCTTCTTGCCAGGTTACCTAAGGGCAGCATATCTAAAATTATTATTGAAAGGACATTGAAGCTGATCACTGTCACTATCAATACTTCACGCCCTGGTATTATTATTGGTAAGGGTGGTAAGGAAGTAGACAAGTTGCGCGAAGAGCTTAAGAAAATTACCAAGAAGGAAATTCAGATAAACATATTTGAAATAAAACGCCCTGAACTTGATGCACGCCTTGTATCTGAAGGTATTGCACGTCAAATTGAAGGACGTATATTTTATAAGAGAGCTATTAAGAATTCTATTTCTACAACCATGCGTATGGGTGCAGAGGGAATTAAGATTAGGATATCTGGCCGTGTAGAAGGTGCTGATATTGCACGTTCTGAAGAATACAAGGAAGGCCGTACTCCGCTTCACACCCTTAGGGCTGATATTGACTACGCTATTTCAGAAGCACATACAACCTACGGAAGAATTGGTATTAAGGTATGGATATGCCGTGGCGAAATATATGGCAAACGCGATCTTTCTCCTAACATCGGTATGATGAAAGAGAAGAAGAACCTAAAGTTCAATAAAGGCGGAGGTGGCGAACACCGTGGCGGCGGAAACCATGGTGGTGGAGGCGGAGGTCATAATAAGAAAAGAAGAGATTCACACGAAGCATAATAAATTTTAAAATCGTAATTACATAAAAGATGTTACAGCCTAAGAAAACGAAGTTTCGTAAAATGCACAAAATGCCTACCAAAGGCAATACCAAAAGGGGAGACCAATTGGCTTTTGGTTCATTTGGCTTAAAAGCATTACAAACCGCATGGGTTAGCGACAGGCAGATTGAAGCAGCCCGTGTTGCCCTTACACGCTATATGCAACGTAAAGGACAAGCATGGATTCGTATATTCCCTGACAAGCCAATTACCCGTAAACCGGCCGAAGTACGTATGGGTAAAGGTAAAGGTGCTCCTGAATTTTGGGCAGCAGTTGTAAAACCGGGAAGGATCATATTTGAAGTGGAAGGTGTTACTATGGTTGAGGCTAAGGAAGCATTCCGCCTGGCAGGACACAAACTACCTATTACTACCAAGTTTGTAGTACGCCGCGAACACGTTGAAGAAGTTGAAAAATAAGCTTTCTATATAAATAAAGTACAATCATGGAAACAGCAGAATTAAAGAAATTGAGCGAGAAGGAACTAGCTGAAAAGTTAGTCGCTGAAAGGACTATGCTTACTAAGCTGAAACTACAGCACAGCGTTTCTCCTATCGAAAATCCTATCAGGATACGTGCACAACGTAAACTGGTTGCTAAGCTCTTAACCGAGACAAGCGCAAGGACTAAAAAAGCAACAACGAAAAAATAAATATTATATAAAACTTCCTCATGGAAAAGCGCAATCTTAGAAAAGAAAAAGTAGGACTGGTTACCAGCGACAAAATGGATAAAACCGTTGTGGTAAGCGTTGAAAGAAAGATAAAGCATGCTAAGTATGGCAAGTTTATCAAGCGTACTTCAAAGTTCTTTGCTCACGATGAAAAGAACGAAGCTCATTCCGGTGACCTTGTTCGTATTGAAGAAACAAGGCCATTAAGCAAGAATAAATGCTGGAGATTGGTGGAAGTGGTAGAAAAAGCTAAGTAAGTAATTAAACAGATAAAAACCTTTTAAGTCATGATAACACAAGAGTCGAGATTAGTATGTGCAGATAACAGCGGAGCGAAAGAAGTTCTTTGTATCCGTATTTTGGGCGATAGCCACAGAAGGTTTGCACGTATTGGCGATAAAATTGTTATATCGGTAAAAGATGCAATTCCTACCGGTGGTATTAAAGCCGGAGCAGTATCAAAAGCGGTGATAGTAAGAACTCGCAGGCCCACAAAGCGTTCCGATGGTTCTTTTATCCGTTTTGATGACAATGCAGTAGTATTGCTTAACGATGCAGGTGAACTAAGAGGTACCCGTATTTTTGGCCCTGTAGCAAGGGAATTGCGTGAAAAGCAATTTATGAAGATCATATCACTTGCTCCTGAGGTACTTTAGGCCCTAAAAAAGAAAGAAAACGAACGTATTCGAATATAGATTAAATTTGCAACCCTTTTTTCATAGACATGAATAAGAAAATTAAGATTAAGAAAGGAGATATGGTTAAGATATTAGCCGGTAACTCACGTGGCCAGGAAGGCAAGGTGCTGGATATTGATACAGACAGGTACCGCGCTTTTGTTGAAGGCATTAATATCGTTTCAAGGCATACCAAACCTAACCAGGCTAGCCCTAAGGGTGGTATTATAAAGAAGGAAGCATCAGTGCATATTTCTAACCTTATGCTTATTGAACCGGGCAGTGGCAAACCAACCCGTGTAGGCAGGCAGTTAGACAAAAAAACAGGTAAATTGGTAAGGGTTTCAAAAAAGACCGGAGAAACCATAAAATAAATTAAGCCATGAGCAAAGCAAAGACATATACCCCGAGAATGAAGGAACAATATTTGAAACAGGTAAAGCCTGCTCTTCAAAAGAAGTTCAACTATAAAAGTAGCATGCAGGTTCCACGTATCGATAAGATATGCCTTAACCAGGGTATTGGAATAGCTGTATCTGACAAGAAATTAGCTGAAGCAGCTGTGGTGGAAATGACCAACATCAGCGGCCAAAAGGCAGTTACTTCAAAATCGAAGAAGGATATAGCAAACTTTAAATTAAGAAAAGGTGTTCCTGTAGGTGTTCGTGTAACACTAAGGGGTAACAATATGTACGATTTCTTAGACAGGCTTATTTCTGCTTCATTACCTCGTATCCGTGACTTTAAAGGTATTGAACGCAATGGGTTTGATGGCCATGGTAACTATACTCTAGGTATTACCGAGCAGATCATATTCCCTGAAATAGTAATGGACAAGGTAAACAAGATAATGGGTATGGATATTACCTTTGTAACCACCGCTAAAACCGATGAAGAAGCAAGAGTATTGCTTGAAGCTTTCGGTATGCCTTTCAAGAAAGAAAACGAAGAGAATAACTAAAACAATTATTATATAAACTACAATGGCAAAAGAATGCGTTAAGGCACGTCAGGTTAAAAGAGAAAGAGTAGTAGCACACTACGCTGAGAAAAGGGCTGCATTGAAAAAAGCAGGCGACTACGCCGGACTTGCTGCATTACCACGTAATGCTTCTCCTATCCGTTTGCGTAACCGTTGCAAAATAACAGGCAGGCCAAGAGGATACATGCGCCAATTCGGATTATGCAGGAATATGTTCAGGGACTGGGCATTGAATGGCAAAATACCGGGAGTAACCAAAGCCAGCTGGTAAAAAAATATTCAGACAAATAATATAACAGAACATGACAGATTCAATATCAGATTACCTCACACGAGTTCGTAACGCAATCAAATCAAGGCACCGTCTTGTAGAAATTCCTTCATCAGGCTTGAAGAAGGAAATTACCAGGATCCTTCACGAAAAGGGATATATCCTGAACTATAAAGTGGAAGAGAAGCCAGGGCACCAGGGCACAATTAAAATTGCGCTTAAGTACAATGCGCCTTCACGTCTTTCAGCTATTAAGAAGATTGACCGCGCCAGCCGTCCAGGCCTTCGCAGATATGTAGGAGCTGACAACTTGCCACGCGTACTAAATGGCTTGGGTGTTGCTATTGTTTCTACATCAAAAGGTGTTATGACAGATAAAGAAGCACGTACACAGAATGTGGGTGGCGAAGTAATTTGCTACGTTTATTAATAGATTAAAACTTAACGACAATGTCAAGAATAGGAAAACAGCCGATAGTAATACCAAAGGGAACTGAAGTTAATGTTCAGAAGAACGTAATTAACGTGAAAGGCCCTAAGGGAGCACTTACCCGTACTATTGATGCAGATATTACTGTAGCCGTAGCAGATGGCCAGGTTGTATTGAAAAGGCCAAGCGATCAGAAGAGGCATAAGGCGCTTCATGGATTGTACAGGTCACTCATCAGCAATATGGTTACCGGTGTATCTACTGGTTTTAAAACAGAACAGGAAATTGTGGGTGTAGGTTTTAAAGTAAGTGCAGCAGGCCAAATGCTTGACCTGACACTTGGATTTTCTCACACCATTATTTTTGAATTGCCTAAAGATATTAAGGCAACAGCTACAACTGAAAAAGGTAAAGCGCCTTCACTGGTTCTTGAATCTCACGATAAAGAATTACTGGGAATGGTTTCTTCTAAAATTCGTTCACTCCGCAAGCCAGACGTTTATAAGGGCAAGGGTGTACGTTATAAGGGCGAACAACTCAGGATCAAGCCGGGTAAATCAGCTGCGGGTAGCGGTGCTGCTAAGTAATTAATATTTGAATTAAAACATAAATAGTCATGGCAATAGATAAACAAATAAGGAGACAGAAGATCAGGTACAAGATCCGTAAAAAGGTTGAAGGTAGTGCTGAAAAGCCAAGGTTGGCTGTATACAGAAGCAATGCTGAAATATATGCTCAGGTAATTGATGATATATCAGGCAAAACCCTTGCAACTGCATCTTCACTAGATAAAGTACTTGCAAAAGCAAAAGGCAGCAAGACCGATTTAGCCAAGGAAGTTGGTAAAATGGTAGCAGAAAAGGCCGTTACCGCAGGAATAAAACAAGTTGTTTTTGACCGCAGCGGTTATTTGTACCATGGCAGGGTAAAGGCTTTAGCTGATGCTGCTAGAGAAGCAGGATTGAAATTTTAATTTAAACTTAACAAAGAATATATATAATGGCAACTTCTAATGCAAATGTAAAACGAGTACGCTCCACCGATGTAGAGTTAAAAGACAAGCTGGTGGCGGTACAACGTGTAACTAAAGTTACCAAAGGTGGAAGAACATTCAGCTTTGCGGCTATTGTGGTGGTAGGTAATGAAAAAGGTATTGTAGGATACGGCCTTGGTAAAGCACGTGAAGTTACCGATGCAGTAACCAAAGGCATTGAAGATGCTAAGAAGAACCTTATTAAGGTTTCAATTACTAAAGGAACTGTTCCTCACCAGCAATTAGGCAAATACAGTGGTTCTAGGGTTTTTATTAAACCAGCAGCAGCGGGTACCGGTGTAATTGCAGGTGGTGCTATGCGTGCAGTATTGGAAAGCGTTGGTATAAAGGACGTGTTAGCTAAATCACTGGGTTCTTCAAACCCGCATAACGTGGTAAAAGCGACTATGGATGCACTTATACAGTTGCGCGATTCAAAGACTGTTGCTGCACAAAGAGGCATTGAAGTAGAAAGAGTATTTAACGGTTAATTCAAGATAATTATCATGGCAACTATTAAAATAAAACAAGTTCGCAGCGGTATTGATCACCCTGCTGATCAAAAAAGGACC
>Ga0210388_10005077_pt1 | contig 10281 bp, 6 predicted proteins | sample IncBWC19OmetaG_FD_155485 | JGI IMG/M metagenome (GOLD analysis project Ga0210388, IMG submission 155485) | Forest soil microbial communities from Barre Woods Harvard Forest LTER site, Petersham, Massachusetts, United States - Inc-BW-C-19-O ...
GGAGTTCGGCGATCTTAGCGCCGCCGAGCGCATCCTGGTGCGCGGCGCTGCCTCGCGCGACGTTCGCTGGGTGGGTCCCAACGACAATCCCGATGACCCGGCAAACGATCCTGCGAAAACCACCGGCTGGAGCAGCGATCGAAACATCCGCGCCGGTCTCTTCGCGTGGCTGGTATCTGATCCAGAGGCGGCGCCGCTGCTCCATCCCAGCGGCCCGGGCGTCGCGGGCGCGAAGATCATCGGCAAGCTTGATCTCTCTTACGCCAATGTCGCTCGGCCGCTAACGCTGATTCGATGCGCGATTCCCGATGGCATCGATCTCTCCAACGCATCGCTTGCCGGCATCGAGCTTCGCAACAGCGCGACCGGGCCGATCACGGCCGACTTCGCGCAGATCAAGGGCGACCTCGCGCTGCATTTCGGACACTATGGCGCGCTGAGTATTTTCCGCACGGTCATCGGCGGCGATCTCGATTGCAGCGGCGCGGATTTCACCGGCAGTGGCGTGGCCGATACCATTTCAGCCCAGGAATCCACCATCGGTGGCGATGCCAGCTTCGTGCAGAACTTCACCACCGACGGCACTTTATACTTGCGCCTCGCGCGGATCGGCCGGTCGCTCAGCCTCAATCATGCGCGCTTTGTCGGCAATACCGAGAACGGTTTGGACGCGCAGCGGGCGACGGTGACCGGGCCGTTCTATTGGGTCGATATCACGCTCACGCCGCAGACCAGGCTCGATCTCGAAAATGCCGGCGTCACCTCGCTGTTTGACAATCGCGCCAGTTGGCCGGCGCCGGGCAACCTCAATCTTGACGGATTTACCTACAGCGAGTTTGGCGGCGACAGTCCCGCCGACTCCGAGGCGCGGCTCGAATGGCTCGCGCTGCAGCCGCCCGGATACCGTCCCCAACCATATGCCGAACTGGCCACCGCCTTGAAGAACAGCGGACGGGCCGAAGGCGAAACCGAAGTGCTCATCGCGCAACGCATCGCGGCGCGGCAGTTCGGTCACCTCATGTTCCCCTCGCGGGTGTGGAACCTGCTGCTCGAGGGAACCATCGGCTACGGCTACCGCCCGATGCGCGCGCTGTGGTGGATCGCCGGCTTCGTGCTGGTCGGCGCGCTGCTGTTCGGATGGGGCTATCGAGTGGGCGTGATGACGCCCACCGAGCATGACGCGTACGAAACCTTCTCGCGCGAGGGTCGTCCACCGCCGCACTATCCTCATTTCAATGCGTTCGTCTACTCATTGGAGAATTTTCTGCCGGTGGTGGATCTGCATTTGGGAAATCAATGGCATCCGAATGTTCGCGAACGAGTAGTGGCGGATGAAAATACCGGCGAGTGGGGCACCGCGGGCGCAGTGGCGGCCGGCAAGCTGCTGCGATGGTACCTATGGTTCCACATCCTGGCCGGATGGGTCCTCACCCCGCTCTTGTTCGCGGGCCTCTCCGGCCTGATTCGGACCGAATAGTCGCGGCTGGGGTGCGCGGCATTCGCGCAGATTCGGATAAAATAAAGTTCGACGCTCGCGCGTCATCGGCTCCGATGCAGAACGCGGAAATCGCAAAATATCTCGCCGAAATCGCCGACATGATGGAACTTCTGGGCGAGAATTTCTTTCACGTGCGCGCCTATCGCAATGCCGCACGCGCCGTACTCGACTACCCGGGCAATTTCGCGAAGCTGACCATTCAGCAGATGGAGAAAGTTCCCGACATCGGCAAAGGCATCTCCTCCAGGATCGACACGCTGATCAAAACCGGCGAGTTGACGATTCATCAGGAGCTGCGCAAAAAAGTTCCTCCCGCGTTGATGGAGGTCATGCGGATGCCGGCGCTCGGGCCCAAACGCGTCAAGCAACTGCATGATGAGCTCGGCATCAACAGCCTCGATGATTTGAAGAGTGCGCTCGAGGCCGGCGCGATTCGCACCATTCGCGGCTTCGGTCCGAAGATGGAGGAGAGCCTCCGCCACGCGCTCACACGACGCATCCAGGTTACCAGCGAACGCTGGCTCTACGCGGAAGCGGCGATCGAGGTCGAGGCGCTCCTCAATCATCTGCGCGGATGCGCGGCGGTCGCGAGACTCGAAGCTGCCGGAAGTTTCCGCCGCCGGCGTGAGAGCGTCGGCGACCTCGATTTGCTCGCCATTTCGAATGACGCGCCCGCGGTGATGAAGCGACTCGTCGAGTATCCGCACGTCGCGCAAACCGTCGGCGTCGGCGATACCAAAACCACCGTCGTGCTGCACGACGGCTTGCAGGTCGACTTGCGCGTGTTGCCCGAGGAGAGCTATGGCGCGGCGCTGATTTACTTCACCGGATCGAAGGACCACTGCGTCCACCTCCGGCGCATCGCGCAGCGCATGGAGCTGTCGCTCAACGAGTACGGACTTTTTCGCGGGCTGGAATCGATCGCGGGCCGAACCGAGGAGGAGGTCTATCGCGCGCTCGGCCTCGATTGGATCGCGCCCGAGCTGCGCGAGGATCGCGGCGAGATCAAAGCCGCGCGGGATCACACCTTGCCGCATCTGATCATGCGCGGCGATCTTCGCGGCGACCTCCATTCGCATTCCACCTACACCGACGGGCGCGCATCGATTGAGGAGATGGCGCGCGCCGCGGACGCGGCGGGTCTGGAGTACCTCGCGGTGACGGACCATTCGCAGCGCCTCGCGATGGTAACCGGCCTCGACCCGAAGCGGCTGCGCGAGCAGTGGCGCGAGATCGAGGAGGTCCGGCCGCGCGTCAAGGTCAAACTGCTGCGCGGCATCGAGGTCGACATCCTCGAAGACGGTACGCTCGATCTTCCCGACGACGTTCTGGCCGAGCTCGATTGGGTGGTCGCCTCGGTGCATTACAAGCTCAGCCAGCCGCCCGACGAGATGACGCGCCGGCTGGTGACCGCGATGCGCAATCCTCACGTCGACGTGATCGGTCATCCGACCGGCCGCATTCTGATCGACGAGCGCGAGCCCAGCAGCTTTGATTTCAATGAGGTGATGCGCGTCGCCGCAGCCGAAGGATGCGCACTCGAAGTCAATTCGCAGTCGCAGCGGCTCGACCTGAGCGATACCAATTGCATCGCGGCCCGGCAGGCGGGCGTGAAGCTGGTGATTTCCAGCGATTCGCACTCGCCCAAAGGTTTTGGATTGCTCCAGCTTGGCATTAACCAGGCGCGGCGCGGATGGGTCGAGCCGGGCGATGTCCTCAACACGCGTCCGCTCAAGGATTTGCGCCGGCGTTGAGATTCGGACGGCCTCGCGCCGCTTGCATTTCGATGCCCTGACATGAGATGGCGTCCGGCGTGACCGACGTACCGCAAACTGCGCCGACACCCTCCGCGCTCGAGGAAATTCGCGAGCTGACGCCGCGCGCGATCGTCCTCGGAATCATTCTCGCGGTAATCCTCGGCGCGGCGAATGCCTACCTCGGTCTCTATGCGGGCCTGACCGTGTCGGCGAGCATCCCGGCCGCGGTGATCTCGATGGCGATTTTGCGCATCCTCGGCGGCTCGACCATCCTCGAAAACAATGTCGTGCAGACCGTCGCCTCGGCGGGCGAGGCAGTGGCGGCCGGCGCGATTTTCACCTTCCCCGCCTTGGTGATCCTGGGATGGAAGGGCGACCTGCCCTACCTCGACGTCACCGCGCTCTGCCTCGCGGGCGGCACCATGGGCAGTCTGCTGGTGGTGTTTCTGCGCCGGGCCTACATCGTGGAGGAAAAGCTGCCGTTTCCGGAGGGCGTCGCATGCGCCGAGGTGCTGCGCGCGGGAGCGAAAACCGCAAACGCGGCGCCGCTGCTCTATGGCAGCATCATCTCGGCGCTGCTGAAGACCTCGCAGGATATCGCGGGCTTCCTGCCCGGCATGTTTTCCGGCGCGCGATGGATCGGCAGCTCCGTAATCGCGGGGTCGATCGATATTTCGGCCGCGCTGCTGGGGGTGGGATACATCGTCGGCATCAGGGTTGCCGTGCTGGTTTTTTTCGGCGGTGCGATCGCCTGGTTCATCGCAGTTCCGATCGCTTCGGCCAGCCACCCGGAGTTGCACGCGCTCGGCGCCTATGCCGCCGCGACTAATGTCTGGAGCAACGAGGTGCGCTACCTCGGCGTCGGCGCGATGCTCACCGGCGGTATCGTGACGCTGTGGCGGCTGCGCACCCGCATCGGAAACGCGCTGGTCGAGGGCATCCGCGTGGTGCGCGCGGGTCCTTCCGCGGTTGCCACGGCGCGCGAGGATACCGACCTTTCACCCACCGCGATCGTCGCCGCGTCAGGACTGGCCCTGCCAGTAATCTTCGCTTTGTGCATGGTGCTCACCGGGAGCCTTCTCCTCAGCCTTGCGATGGCGGTGGTGCTCGCGATTGTAGGATTTTTCGCCACGGCGGTCGCGGGATACCTGACCGGCCTGGTCGGCGCGTCGAATAACCCGGTTTCGGGCGTCACCGTCATCGTGTTGCTCGCGCTTGCGCTGGTGTTGAAGCTGCTCGGGGTGTCGCCCGGCGTCGGTCCGCGGCTCGCGATCATGGCCGGCGCGGTAGTATGCACCGCGGCCGCGATGGCGGGCGACTCGATGCATGATCTCGCGACTGGCTACCACGTCGGCGCGACGCCGCGCGCACTTGAGATCGCGGTTCTGATCGGCGCGATCGTATCCGCCTTCATCGTCGCGCCGGTGCTGAACCTGCTGCTCAATGCGTACGGGATCGCGGGTACCGCCGGCGCGAAGGCGAATGCGCTCGCGGCGCCGCAGGCGTTCTTGATGGCGAAAGTTACCCAGGGCGTTTTCAGCGGCGGCCTGCGGTGGGGCATCATCTCGATGGGCGCCGCGCTCGCCGTAGTCCTCGCGATCATCGACCGCCAACTGGAACGGCGAGACAGCTCATGGCGCACGCCGATCATGCCGGTCGCGATCGGACTCTATCTTCCGTTTGGACTGAGCGTCGCGATTCTGATCGGAGCACTCGCGAGCATCGGCCGCCCGCGCGAGGAAGGTGGTTCCGGCATCCTGTTCGCTGCCGGGCTGGTCGCGGGCGAAGCGCTGATGGGTGTCGCAAGCGGCGCGCTGGTCACCATGGGCGTTCATCTGCCGCTCTTTTGACGGAGGCCGTGGATGTCAAAAATCCCGATGCCGATACTGTTTGGCGTGTTTCTAGCCACGATGATGGTGAACGTCGGCCCCGCCGCCGCGTTTCCCGCCGAAGAAGTCGTCGCGGCGCCCAGCACCGGTCGCACCGAGGTCGTCACCTTCCAGCCCGCGCTGCCGAAGGGACCCACGCGCGAGGGCTCTTGCTGGACGTCGTCGGTAGCGCTGCCGCGTGCGGGCGCCTGGCGATGCATGATCGGCAACGGCATCGAGGATCCATGCTTCACCATCGATGGGGTTTCCGACGCGGTCATCTGCGGTGCGAATCCGGCAACCTCAGACGCGGGTTTCGTGATGAAGCTCCTCAAGCCGCTTCCTGCTCCCGAGGCGCACACGCCGCCTGCGCCATCACCATGGATCGTCCAGCTCGCGATTGGTCAAGGCCAGGTGCCCGGTCCCTATGCGATGCCGCCGCCGAAGACCTATTGCTCCCGCATGACCGGCACGATGGCGGTGGTGGACGGACAGCCGGTGCCGTTTTCATGCTGGGAGGCTCACGTGGAATCGCAACCGAAGCTGGGCGATACCCAGATCGGCCTGCTCGGGGATTTCAAGCCGGGCGTCGTATGGACGGTGACCGAAGTAACTTTTGTGATCGATTCGAGGCCCGCGCCCAATCAACCACCATTCAAGCTGACCGGGAAAAAAACCATCGCGCTCGAAAAAATCTGGGAATGATTATTTGCGCAGCTGGCGCAATTGACGCTGAGTCATCATCCAGCGCAGGCTCGCCGCACTGCCTTCGATACGATCGGGAAATTCCAACGCGATAACTCCGCCCGGCCGGAGTTTGATTCCCGCTGCTTCGGACGAGCCGGTCAGCATCAGCGACGCGAGGCGCGAGAGCGTGGGTTCATGTCCTACCACCAGTACGCTTTCGGGCAGTTTCAGTTTGACCAATGCCTCCAGCACGGCTGCCGGTGCGGTGCCGGTGGAAAGTTCCGCTATCGCTTTGGGCCTGGGGCCGCCGAGTTCCTTCGCCACCAGCTCAGCGGTTTCCATCGCGCGCGCGATCGGGCTGGTAAGAATCAGGTTGAAAGCGATGCCGGCCGCGCGCAGACCGGCCGCGGCTTTGCTGATCTTCGCACTGCCCTTCGCGGTCAGTTTGCGGGCGGAATCGTCGCCCTTAGGCGTGGGCTCTTCGGCGAGGCCGTGGCGCATGATGAACAGCAGCATCGGATGAAACCTCTTTGGGCGGAACTTTTTCGAGCGCTCTTCTTACGATGCGATCGGGATCCTCGCGAGCGAAACGATTCCATCGCTTGATGCTGCGGCGCTTGAGTTTGCGCTCGTCACGCTGAATCGCCTGCTCCAACGCACCGCATGCGAAGGCTACTTTGACCGGGATTTCGCGCGCGGTCGCGAATTCTCTCACCCATGCGGCGGCGACGACCGCGTCGTGATAGCCGCCCACCAGGTCCTGCAACTCCTCGAGGTCCCTCAGCAGGCCGCCGAGTTGCTTCTCGTCGATCGCGAGCATCGTCTCGAGCGCGTAGCGCGATCCTTTGGCGCGCTTGCGCAGACGATGAAGGTCCTCGACGGTGGGCTTTTCGTGCATCTTCTCGCCCGCGCGCAGCGTCGATTTCAGCATCGGAGCGAAAAGCTCGGCGGCCACCGAGCCGAACGCGGCGTCACCCTGGGTGGTGATGGCGATAGGCGCCGAGAGGCGCGCGACCAGCTCCTTGTAGCGGCGCGAGGCGAGCGCGCCGGCGAGGTTTTGCGCGACCTTCGCGCGGCGCACCCGGACTTCCTCGAACAAGGGCTCGAGGTCCGGCGCCAGCACTGGATCGAGTTTCCTGGCCCGCTTTTGCAGCAGCCCTTCGAGCACGTCGAGGTCGCGCACCGCGCCGGCCTGCTGGCCCAGCCACCTGAGGCGCGAGTCAGTTTCTTTGGGCTTGATCGCCGAAACATAGGCGCCGAACAGACTGACGGCCGAGCGCAAGCGGCGCGCCGCGACCCGCACCTGATGGATTGCTTCGGGCTCTCCTCGCTGCGCGGCGGGCACCTGCGCAATCAACGAGCGAACATGGAACGCGATCGCGCTGCGAGCTGCCGATCCGGCGGCGTCATGCGGTTGGACGGTGAACTTCGCGGCTGCCAAAAGGACGCAATCTCTCTGCCGCGATCACGCTGCGAAAATGCGGCGGCGAAAAATTTTAGACTGCCTTCTGTCGTCCCACAATTCCGGCGGGGAGATCAAGCACGGGCGACTTCTTGCGCCCATCGATACGCTGGCGCACCACGATGCGGCGCCCCAGCAGCTTGGCGAGAAGATCGATCCGCTTCTCGCTGGTCCACAGCTCGAGGTCCGCGCGCTCCGAGCCCGAATCGATATCGAGGTAGAGCTTGCCCGGCGCGACGCTGGGGTGAACATTTTTGACGATGCCGAAATGGGTGCGATCGAGGCCGTCCGCCACGCGCAGGATGGCCGCCAGCGCGCGCACCATCCGCCGCTTGTCCTCGGGCAGCGCATACAGGTCGGGAGATTCAACCTTGGCGCCTTGCTTGCGATGGCCGCGGGCAACCTGCGCCATGATTTCGATTTCGTCGGGGGTGAATCCGAACAGGTCGGCATTTTTGATCAGATAGTAGGAATGACGATTGTGCCGATCGTGATCGATGGTGTGACCAATGTCGTGCAGCAATGCCGCGTAATCAAGAATCTCGCGCGCCTCGTTGGGCAGCTCGAGCTCTTCCGCGGTCGCATCGAAGATCTGGCCCGCGAGCTTGGCCACCGTCCGACCGTGTTCGTTGGCGCCTTCGAATTTCTGCGCCAGCGCGGCCACCGAATGCTTGCGCGCTTCGATAGCCTCACGACGACTGGCGATGCCCGCCAGCTCCAGCAGCAAGCCCTCACGCAGCGCCCAGGTGCATGCCACCAACTCCGGCGCCCCGGAATGATGCAGGATGTAATCGGTCAGGATCGCCGAGGCGGGCATCAGGTCGGCCCGTTTCGCATCGATGCCGGGAAGCTCGAGGCGGTCCGCCAGATCGCATCCCAGGATGCTGCGCCGGACGTGGGCAATTTCCGCCGCGGATGCGCTTGCGCCCGCGAGCCGTCCCAATTCTTCGCCGCGCGCCGCCCGCGCCATCGCGACCAGGGTGTTGACAGTTCCCGAAGTTCCGATCGCACGCTGGACGCCGTCGCGCTTCGCACTCTTGAGAAGATCACTCATCTCATCCGCCAGATGCGCTTCCAAATCGCGGACCTGGCGCGCGCTCGGCGGATCATCGGTCAGGAACTGCTCGGTGAGGCGCGAGACGCCCAGCTTGAGGCTGCGCATCCACATCGGCTCGCCATCGCGGACCATCACCAGCTCGACGCTGCCGCCGCCGATATCGACCAGCAGATGGGGTCCGCCTTCGAGCCCCATCGCATGACGCGCGGCGACGAAAATGAGGCGTGCTTCCTCGGCGCCGGGAATGATTTCCACCTTGATGCCGGTTTCGCGCCGGATGCGGGCCACAAAGTCAGCGCTGTTCTTGGTCTCGCGCACCGCGCTGGTCGCAACCGCGCGCGTCCGATTGACGTTGCGAAGTTTGATGAGCTTCTGGAAGTTGCTGAGGGTGCGGACCGCGAGGTCCATCGCTTCCTTGCTGAGGGTTCCGGTTTCGAAGGCGCGCCTGCCGAGGCGAACGGTCTCCTTGACGCGGTCGACGACATCGATGTTACCGTCGCGATTCACGTCGGCGATCACCATGTGCAGTGAATTGGTACCGACATCGATAGCAGCAAGCCGCATAGATCGAAGGTAACCGTCTCCAAGACGCAAGTCATTACTCTTATGTTACATCTCATTAAAATTTCTTCGCCCTGCCCTTCTTAGCGGTACTCGCGGGCACTATTCTTGTACGGATGAGCGCCGCGGCTATCACCGGGGAGCAACATCTCGAAGCCGGGTCGGCGCAAAAATGGCTGATCGCGCTCGCGGTGATGCTCGGTACGACCCTCGAGGTCCTCGATACCTCGATCGTGAATGTCGCGTTGCCCCATATGCAGGGCTCGTTTTCCGCCAGCGTCGACGAGATCGCATGGGTGGTGACCAGCTACCTGGTCGCCAACGGCATCATGATCCCGATGACGGGATGGATCTCCTCGCGTTTCGGACGCAAGCGCTACTTCATGGCCTCGGTCGGGGTGTTCGTGGTGGCGTCGGGGCTATGTGGCGCCGCCAGCTCGCTCGATCAAATGGTGATCTTCCGGCTCATCCAGGGCGCGGCCGGCGCGGCGATGATCCCCTCTTCGCAAGCGATCCTGATGGAAACTTTCCCCCCCGCCGAGCAGCAGCTCGCGATGGCGATGTGGGGCGTGGGGCTGATGGTCGCGCCCATCATGGGACCGACGCTGGGCGGATGGATCACCGATAACTGGAACTGGCGCTGGAATTTTTACATCAACCTGCCGATCGGCGCGGCCGCGCTGCTGATGGTCTACACCTTCGTGCATGACCCGGCGTACCTGCGCCAGCGCCGCGCCAAGGGAGGCCGTGTCGATTACCTCGGCATCGCGTGCCTCGTGCTGGGTCTCGGGATGATGCAAATCGTGCTCGATCGCGGGCAGCGCGCCGACTGGTTCAACTCCGCGTGGGTATGGTATTTCACCGCCGCGTCCGCCGCTGCGCTGATCATTCTGGTCATCCACGAGCTGCGCTTCTCCGAGCCGATTCTCGATCTCCGCATCATGGCAATCCCGGCCTTCGATCTCTCGGTCATGCTGATTGTCGCGATGAGCTTCGCGCTCTATGGGACCGGCCTGCTCAATCCGATCTTTCTGCAGGAGCTGATGGGCTACACCGCATGGCGGGCCGGCCTGGTGCTGGCGCCGCGCGGGCTGGGCACGATGTTCTCGATGCTGCTGATCGGGCAACTCGCCAGGTTCAAATTCGATACGCGCCCGCTGGTCGGCCTCGGCTTCGTGCTGATGGCGACCTCGCTGTGGACCATGTCCAAGTGGAACCTCAACGTAAGCAGTTGGGTCGTCGTTTGGCCCAGCATTACGATGGGTATCGGGATGGGTTTTATTTTCCCGACGCTCTCAGCCGCGACACTCTCAGTGGTCAGTCGCGAGCGGATGGGCTATGCGGCGAGCCTGTACAACATGATGCGCAACGCCGGCGCGGCGATCGGTATT
>Ga0210388_10005078_pt1 | contig 10280 bp, 7 predicted proteins | sample IncBWC19OmetaG_FD_155485 | JGI IMG/M metagenome (GOLD analysis project Ga0210388, IMG submission 155485) | Forest soil microbial communities from Barre Woods Harvard Forest LTER site, Petersham, Massachusetts, United States - Inc-BW-C-19-O ...
CCGCCAGTCCACCGATTGTGCCCGGCCTTGAAATTGCGTTTGCCACCCGTCCGGCCAACACGGTTGCGGGCGACTACTACGACGTTTTCGCGCGCACACGTGCGGACTCATCCACCCCGACATTTCTGATCGCGATTGCCGACGTCGCCGGCAAAAGCGTGCCCGCCGCCATGTTGATGGCGACCTTTCAGGCAAGCCTGAAGACCCTCAGCAGCATTCCTGGCTCCTTGACTCAACTAGTCAGCCGGATGAATCGCTACGCCTGCACCAACAGCCAGAACGGCCGCCGCTTTACCACTGCCTTTATTGCCGAGTTCGATCCTGCATCGCGCCGCTTGACCTATGTGAATGCGGGGCACAACAATCCGATCCTGCTGCGGCGGTCGGGCCTGGTTGAGCGGTTGGACGTTGGAGGAATGCCGCTCGGAATCATGGAAGAGGCTATCTATCAATCGGCCGAAGTAACTATCGACACCGGCGATTGGCTGGCAGCTTTTACCGACGGTGTGGTTGAAGCGGAGAACATTCTTCAGCAGGAATACGGCGAAGAGAAATTGCTGGCCAGGTTGCGTGAGGGAGCCAACCTTCCGCCCGCCGTACTGCTGAACAACATTCTGGTCGACATCGATTGTTTTGCTGGAAGCGCTCCGCAACATGACGACGTAACCTGCATGCTGCTGCGTGCGACTTAGTATAGCGACTGGGCGTTTTTGTAATTAACCATGAAACTCTGGGTGCCCCAGGTATCGCTTCTGAGATCTGGGAGACCATCTATCCACGCGATCGCAATTTAAATATGAAATCTGAAAAACGATGTCGTGGCTCTACCTTGCAGCCGCTGCCCGCTCCGCACGCCGCTGCGCAAACTCCTGTGGCGTCGGAATCGGCGACAAGTCCCGCCCAGCGAACATATCCTTGAACAGCGCGATCAATTCATCGTGAATCAGTCCGTTCGAAGCCAGAGTCTCGCTGCTGTTCAACTGGAATGCGCCGCCCGCAAAGTCGGTGATGCGGCCGCCGCCCTCTTCAACCAGCAAAATCCCCGCCGCCGTATCCCACGGATTCAGATTGAACTCCCAAAAAGCCTCCAGGCGTCCGCAGGCCACGTAAGCCAGGTCAAGGGCGGCCGATCCAGCCCGCCGCACACCATGCGAGCGCAGCGTGAACTCGTGGTAGAAGTGGATGTTCGGGCTGCCGTGACGTTTGCGGCTGGGAAATCCGGTGGCGACAAGCGACTCGCCCAGCGTCTCGATGCGCGAAACATGCATCGGCTTGCCGTTCAGCCATGCGCCGCGCCCGCGCTCCGCGGTGTAAAGCTCGTCGCGCATCGGGTCGTAGATAACGCCGGCAACAATCTTCCCATCTGCCTCGCTTGTCCGCGAATCATGAACAGGTCTCTGGGCTGGCCTATGCTCAAGCCCCATCGAAACGCAAAAATGCGGGAATCCATGCGCGAAATTGGTCGTCCCGTCCAGCGGATCCACGTACCAGCGGAACTCGCCTTCCATGCGCTCGCGCGTGCCCTCTTCGCCATAGACGCCGTGCTCGGGAAATGCCTCGGCCAGCCGCTCGCGAATCAGCTTTTCCGCGGTGCGATCCGCCACGGTGACCAGGTCGACGTCGCCCTTGTACTCCGTCTCCACGCCTGCCGAAAAGAACTCACGCAGCCGCGCACCGGCCTCGCGCGCGATGGCCGCGGCCCTGGGAACCCATTGCAACTCCGTCTCCGCCGTTCCCCTCAAGACCCATCACCATTGGGAGCGATCTTGCTCGCAGCCGGCTTGCCCAATGCGCCATTGCGCGGCTCTCTTTTCCGTCCGGCCTCGGCGATGCTGCGAATCTGGCTCTTGTAGATGAACAGGTTCGGCTGCCCTTCGCGCGTCAGGCGCAGCATGGTGTCATCGAAGTACTCGATCCAGCCGCGCACCATCTCGCCGTCGCGTAGTTTGACAATCACCACGACCTGGCGATCGCTGAGCGAACGCAGATAGAGCGCCTCCTGCCCGGTATCGCCCGGCGGGGGCGCCTTGGAACGGCGGCGCGAGGACAAAGGAGAGGTCATAGTCCCCATTTTAGATGCAATGCCTGAAGCGAAGGCCGTATGACGAAGAAAATCGCAAACAAGCCTGTTTACCAGCGGGCCCTATGGATGGAGAACATCGATCTATCTGCGATGCCGGATCTTGAAGGATTATCATTAGCCGATGCGAAAAGAGAGGCCTTTGATTCATCCGCATGTAGTTAGTCGGCCGTTGACGATGCAGATGATTAGTATGGCAACGGGATCTCAAACGTAGTGTCAGGAGACGCTGGTGAATCTGTCGTCGTCCATCTGTCTATCCGCTTCGCTTTCTCTCGCGCTAATTTCCGCTGCGACTTCCGTCGACTCTTCCCTCGCACAGGCGGCCACGTCTGCAAGTAATAGCACGGAACCGGCAGAACCCCCCTCCGCAGTCGGACTGTTTTGGGCCCACACTGGGTCGACGACCTGGACTCGCCTCGCCCCGAATTCTGTCCAAGTCAACCCTCATTCAGGCTCGAACTTTGCCGGCGAGGTCGCCGGATCGGTGTTTTACAAGCCGCGCGTAACATTTGAGGTGCAAGGTGCTCGCGCCGACGCCCGGCTATTGAAGGGCCAGACAGAATTCTTCCTCAAGCTCCATCGTGGCGAGTTGGACCCCATCGACTCCAAGATGATCGACGTTGACATTGTGCTCGTCCGCGCACACGTTCAAGGAGATCGGCGCGTCATTGTGAAGATGAACTACAGCGGTCTTACGGGAAGGCCTTCGGAACGGAACCAGGATGAGATTCTGACCACCCAGTCTGAGGTGGGAACGGGTGATTGGACTCGGGTCTCACCTGCTGAGCCACTAAATCCAGGCGAATACGCCCTTGTCTTTCTCCCCAAGAGAAAGGAGTGGAATACACGGATCGTCCTCGATTTCAGGATCGACTCTCGATAACGTCAGTCAGTCCTTCTTTGCCGGAACATCCCCGGTTCCGTCTGCGTAAGAGGTCTCAGAGGCATTCGTGGACGATCGTTCAAGCGCAGCACGCGGCAATGGAGAGACACGCCCAGAGGATACAAGCGGTTCAACGTCGGCCAACGCTCTCGCATTGCTGATTTGGCTGGCGGCAGGGGTTGTAGCCTTCATCCCTTTTGCATTTGATACTTCGCCCTGGGACGCGGTCACGCTGCGCGTCCCCGGTAATCAAGGCAACTGGTGGCACTTTCTTGCCGGCGCTCCATTCTTTCTTGCCTATCCCATGATCTGGCTGCGCCTGCGGGCGCTATTTTCAGCGAAGCCGTCCACGGCGATTGGCCGCCGCCTGATCTGGTGCGCCGTTGCCTTCTCGACGGCCGGCACCATATTGGTGATGACGCCATTCATGTTGCATCTAGCCGGAACCCGGGGATGGCCGAGCCTCTCCATCCTGAGCGTGGGCTTCGGCATTCTAATCGCCAGCGCCGTCCTTCTGTTCCTGCGCCGCAATCACGTTTCTCTAACTCGAGCATGCCTGGTGGGTCTCAACACGGCCTATCTCGCCAACGCAGCGCTATGCCTGGTCGTTTACGCCGGAGCGGCTGGGAACCCATGGTCGAAGTCAGGCTGGCTGGTAACCGTTGTCATCGTCTGGCCAATCGTCGGCGAAATCATCTGGCTATTCATCCAGACATTCGGAGCACAGAGAAGAGGACCTTGTCATTCTTCCCTCAACGCGACCATGGGGTCCACACCCATCGCCCGCCGCGCCGGAAAATAGCAGGCGGACATTGACACCAGCGTCAGCAGCAGCGCTACTCCCACAAAGGTGAGCGGATCTTTAGCGCTCACATCGAAGAGCAGGTTGCCCATGAGCCGCGTGAGACTGAACGCACCGATCAGTCCCATGGCTACGCCAATCGATGCCAGAGCCATGCCCTGTTGAAACACCAGAGACAGGATGCTGCCGCGCTGCGCGCCCAACGCCATGCGGATGGCGATGTCCGGAGTCCCTTGCGTCACCAGGAAGGACATCACGCCGTAGACTCCCACCGCAGCCAGAATCATGGCAAGAAAAGCGAACCCTCCAAGCATGGTCATGGCAAAACGCTGCCGCGCCAATGAATCGTGAACCCGCTGCTGCATCATCGCGACATCGTAGACCGGCACACCCGGATCGAGGGCGCGGATCTGCTGAACGATGGCGTCGGCCACGCTTGCCGGGTTGCCGGTTGTTCGAGCAACCAGGAACATCGTGTTGTCCGGACGCTGCGACAGCGGAAAGTAAACCACCATCCGCGTATCGGTATCCAGGCCATATTGCTTCACCACCCCCACCACGCCGGCGATGGTTAACCAAGGCCCCGTTTCGTTGTGACGGATGTGCTTGCCGACCGCGTCTCCGTTCGGCCAGAATCGCTTCGCCATCTTTTCATCCACCAGCACCATGGGTGGCGATTTCTCCGTGTCCTCGGTAGAGAAGAGCCTTCCCTGAACCAGCGGAATCTGCATCGTCCCGAAGTAGTCGCCCGACGCGAGGCGATAATCGACTTGCAGTTCGGGTTGGTTCTTAGGCGGCACATACCCCTCGATGTAGACGAAGCCCCACCCCACTGCGGGAGTCAATGGAAGCGCCGAGACTGTCCCCTGCCCAGAAACGCCCGGCAAACTGCGAACGCGCTGAGCAAGACTTTCGTAGAACTGAATCACCTGCCCGGGTTTCGCATACTTCGCGGTATCGGCATCGACCTGCATGGAAATCACGCCCTGCGGATTGAAGCCCGGCGGCACGTTCACCAGGCGCACAAAGCTGCGCACCAGAAGTCCCGCGCCGGTCAGCAGTGTAAGTGAGACGGCAAGCTCGGCAATCACCAGGGCTCCGCGCAGTTTGTCGCGCCGCACATTGAGTCCGCCGTTGCTCAAGCCCCGGCCGCCCGCCTTCAGAGTTGCATTCAGGTCGATACGCGCCGCGCGAATGGCCGGCGCCAGGCCGAACACAACTCCGGTGAGGATCGAGACAGCGAATGTGAATGCCAACACGCGAAAATCCATTCCCAGCTCGTCCAACCGGGGAATGTTTCCCGGATGCATCTGCCGCACCGCGAACAGGCAGCCAGCAGCAATCGCCAGCCCAGCCGCGCCGCCCAGCACGCCAAGCAAAACGCTTTCCGTCAGCAGTTGCATCACCACCCGCCTTCGCCCCGCGCCGAGCGCAGTGCGCATGGCAATCTCTTTCTGCCGTGCGGTGGCGCGTGAGAGCAGCAGGTTAGCCACATTGGTGCATGCAATCAGCAGCACCAGCGCCACCGCTCCGAACAGGATCAGAACCGCGGTCCTCACATTGCCCACCACTTGCTCAATCAGCGGCACCACGCTGATGGTGAATGAGGGGTCGCGATGCTTTTCTTCGCGCAGCCGCGCGGCAATAATGTCAATGTCGGCCTGGGCCTGCTGCATGGTCACGCCGGGCTTCAGCCGCGCCAGGATATTGAAATTCTCCGAACCGTAGTCCTGTTCGTCCTTGGCATCCATCGGCAGCGGAAGAAATATCTCCGGCTTATCGATGCCGCCGACAGTGGGCACCACCTCGTGGTTCAGCTTGAATTCCCTGGGCAACACGCCGATAACAGTCCGCGCCTTTTCATCGATCGTGATGCTTCGCCCCACAATGTTCTGGTCGCCTCCGAACGTCTGCTCCCACAGCGCGTACGTCAACACCACGGTTAGCGGGCTCCCCGGCTTGTCCTCTCCCGGCAGGAAGGTCCGCCCCAGCAAAGGCTTGACGCCCAGCATCGGCAGCAGGCTCGAAGAAGCCGAAATTCCGTCCAGCTTCATCGCCTTCGGAACTCCGGTGAGGATGTAGTCATCCCCAATCGCGATGGCGGTATCTTCAAACACGTAGTTCTGCGTTTTGATGTCGTGATATTGCCCCGGCGACGGCCAGTCCTGCGGAATTCCGATTCCCGGCGACCGCAGCCAGAGAATCGTCAGCCGATCCGCATTCGCATAAGGCAACGGTTTCAGCAGCAGAGTGCTGGTGACGCTGAAGATCGCAGTGTTGGCGCCGATGCCGATCGCAAGCGACAAAACAATCATCGCCGTGAGCCGCGGATTCTTGCCGAGAATCCGCACGCCGTACTTCAAGTCCTGAATAAAGTCCTCAAGAAGCCTGGTGCCGCGCGCCTCCCGGCATTGCTGCCGCACCTGCTCCTGTCCACCCAGCGCCATCCTGGCACGCCGCATCGCATCTTCATCGGACGCGCCCATCCGGCGATACTTCTCCGCTTCACGATGCAGGTGATCGCGCAATTCCTCATCGAGCTCACCATCCATTGCCCTGCGACGGAAAAGCGTACGGAGTCTATACAACATGTCGCTCAGCATCTCTGTCTCCTTCACGCCATGTCGAGCACATGGCCGACCGCCGCGGCCAGCTTGCGCCAGGCCAGCATTTCAACCTCAAGCTCTTTCCGTCCCTGGCGCGTCAACTCGTAGTATTTTGCCCGGCGGTTGTTCTCACTGATGGCCCAGCGAGCCTTGATCCAGCCGCGGCGTTCCAGCCTGTGAAGCGCGGGGTAGAGCGAACCCTGCTGCACCTGCAATGCTTCGCGCGAGATCTGCTGCAGCCGCTCGGAAATCGCCCACCCGTGCAGCGACTGCAGCGCCAGCGCTTTCAAAATAAGGAGGTCTAAAGTTCCTTGAGGAAGTTCCAGCCGCTCGTCACCCATTTACCCAACCCTTCCACTTCTACACAAGAGCGTACTGCAGCTGGTGTAGAAGCGCAAGGGGAGCAACCGAAAAATCGAAAATGATCCCCTTCCGCATCTGAAGAGGCGAACTCCATTTCCCGCGCGGCTCTGTTCAGTGCTTCGTCCAGCCGTGCATACCTGCTTCGAAGCTGCGACGATCAAGACGGGGCAGTGCATGCGCCACTTTGTCGGGGAAGAGCGAGTAGTGCCTTGCCGCGATCAGCAACTCCGCGGCGCTCCAAACGTCTTCCTCCGCGGTCATCCAGTGCCGGCCGTCCAGGCGTGCCAGGTTCACGGCCCTCGAGTAGGAACGCAAAGTGCGTTCGCCGCGCAGGTTGTAGTAGTGCTCAAAGTAACTGAGCGCCAGTTCGCGAAGCGTGCGGTAGATGGGCGCGCGGAAACGCAGGCCCGCAAAGTTCGACTTGGCAATGCCTCCCCACAGTCCGCGTTCGCGGTAAAGAGCCACCACGTGATCGTCATCGCGCACGCCCTCCAGATCCATGAGCAGAGGCGGATGGCCGTTCAGACGCAGGGCGGCAGCAGCCAGCAGCGCGCCCTCCATGCAGTGCCCCTTACGCTCTCGCAGCACGCGCTGTGGAGACCACGCCGTGTCCGCGTATTGGTACTGCAATGCATCGATGAACTTCTGTATGCGCGCCGGTGTCTTCAGCGCGCGCAACACGCGCAAACTTCTTGCCGACAAGCCGAAGCTCTCGCGCATGTCTCGCCGGATTCTGTTTCTTGAAGCTTCATTACCCTTCAAGGCCAACGCCGCAATCCTTCTTGAAAGTTTCGCGAATTAGACAAAAGTAGTTCGAGGCACCATCCCGGCAGCACGCTCTAGTGATCTGGATGCGCTGCCTGCGCGGAGTTTTGATGGTAGTTCGGATAGGGCGGCTTCTTGTATGTCGGCAGAGGATTCTTCTCAAGATCCGAGAGCGCTACCTGAACGGCCCTCTCGAGCTGCGGGTCATGCCCCTCGCGCACGGCTTTAGGATCGAGTTCCACTTCGACGTCCGGCGCGATGCCTTCATTCTCAACTTCCCACTTGTTATTCGGAGTCCAGAATCCGCGGCTCGGAGCGGTCACGACGCCTCCGTCCATCAGGTTTTCGCCGGGCCCGAAGAATCCCACCAGTCCACCCCAAGTTCGCTTTCCGACCAGCGTGCCGATCTTTGCCTGACGAAAATGCCACGGCATGGCGTCGCCACCCGAACCCGCGTATTCATTGATGATCATCACCTTCGGCCCTTCGATCAGGCTCACCGGAGTGGTCATGTCCTGGCCGTCGCGCGTGGTGCGGTAGTTCATCAGCGTTCGGCGCAGATAATCCAGGATGTAGTCCGTATTGGTGCCGCCGCCATTGAATCGCTCGTCAATCACCGCGCCTTGCTTTCCTGCCTGAGAGAAGAAGTATCGATTGAAGTATGTGTATCCGCCGGACGCGGTATCGGGCAGATAAACGTAAGCAAGTTTGCCGCCGCTGAGCTGGTCTACTTTTCTGCGGTTGCCTTCAACCCACGCCAGTTCCCTGAGTCCGGCCTCGTTTTCGACGGGAACCACCGTGACGTCGCGTGCACCGGTGCCGTCGGCATTCTTTCCCACGCGTAGGATCACCGATTTTCCAGCAGTGTCTTCAAAAAAGCTATAGACCTCATCGCTGCCGCGCACATCGCGTCCATTCACTGCGAGCAGGTATTCGCCTTCCATCACGTTAACGCCCGGCTGCGTCAATGGCGCGTGCAGTTGCGGATTCCAATTCTCTCCGTCATAAATATGCGCAAAGCGATAGCGGCCATTCTCGATCGTGTAATCCGCGCCGAGCAGTCCCACAGGGACGCGCTTCACTTCAGGACCGTCGCCGCCATTCACGAACAGATGCCCGACCGTGAGCTCACCCATGGCCTCCATGAATATGTAATTCAAGTCGGCGCGCGAAGCCACTCCGGGAAGATAAGCGGCGTACTTCTTCTCCGCTGCTCCCAGGTCGAGGCCATGGAAGCCCGGATCGTAGAAGAAATCGCGCTCGGTCCGGAATGCCTCGTGATAGATCTCTTTCCATTCGGCCGACGGTTCAACGTGCACTTCCATGGAACTGAGATTCAGCGTCTTTGCTTTCGGAATCCCGCCCCCACCCGAAGATGCGCCCGCTTCACTTCTTCCCGGATCAGGCGCAGGAGGAAGCGGCGCGATGGCCCAGATCTGCGGCGGAGGAGTAGCACCCGCCGGCTGCGAACCGGCAGCCACACGGTAAAGAAGCTTCTCGCCATTTGCCGAAACGTGAAAAGCGAGAATGTTATCCACCAGCTTGTCGGCCTTGCGCGTCTTGAGCTCGAAGCGGTGCGCGCTAAGCGTACTGGGCCCGCCTAACGGCTCAACCAACGGCCCTTCCACAATGAAGAGCACTCCGTCTTTGCCGGGAATTATTTCCGTGTAATTTCTCGCCGGGATGGGAAGCGCGAGAATGCGCTGGCCAATTTTTTCAAAGTCCACCTTCACAGGATCCGGCGTTTTTGCCTTCTCTTTCTCCTGGCCTTCCGATTTCGCGGAATCCGATGTCGCATCGTCCGCTTTGAGAGTTTCGCCCTTGCCTTCGGGCTTTGCCTGCCCTTCTTCATCGCTTTCAGGGGCGAGTGGAGACGGCAGGTCCTTGCGCAGCACAACAATGTAAACATTGTTGGTCACAGGCCGGTCATAGCTGAGCATTGAAGCGTCCATGGTCGGCCCCGCATCAGTGCTGGCCAGAAAATACAGATACTTGCCGCTCTTGTCGAACACCGGTGAAGACGCATCGCTCATCCCATCCGTCACGCGCTGACTCTGGCCCGTGTCCAGCGAATAAAGAAAAACCGAGCGCATGTGACTTACTTCCTGCTGCGTATACGCCAGCCACTTGCCGTCTGGCGACCACGCAGCCTGGAAGATTTGTTGCGGCCCGGTGAACCGGTCTTGAAACACCTTCACTGGCGTCTTCTTTTCAAGATCGACATACCACAGGTTCAGCCGCTTGTCGGTGTAGGCGATCTTCTTGCTGTCCGGCGACCAGGTAGGAAAATAAAAATACGAGCCCGGGGTGCCGACGTCAATTTTCTCCGCCTCTCCCTGGCCGCTTTGAGACTTGATGTGCAGCGCATACTCGCCCGACGCATCGGAGAAGTAGGCAATGTGCGTGCCGTCCGGCGACCACGCGGGTGAACGCTCGTCAACCCCTGGAGTATTCGTCAAGTTGCGGATATCGCCCTTGTCCGCAGGGACGGTAAGGATCTCGCCACGCGCTTCAAACACTGCGCGCAAACCGGTAGGTGAAATGTCCGCGTTCACAATTCTGCCGCCAACATTCAAAAAGTGCGGGCGCAACTGCGGCAGATCCCCGGAGATTCGGATGTCCACCTTGTGCGCCTTTGCAGAATTCAAATCATAGAGCCAGATCGCGCCGAACTGCTCGATCACGATGGCGTCCGGTCCGGCACTGGCATATTTGAAATCGAGCCCGTCGTTGTTCAGCGCAACCGACACAGCCTTCGACTTGGTGTCGTAACTCATC
>Ga0210388_10005079_pt1 | contig 10279 bp, 9 predicted proteins | sample IncBWC19OmetaG_FD_155485 | JGI IMG/M metagenome (GOLD analysis project Ga0210388, IMG submission 155485) | Forest soil microbial communities from Barre Woods Harvard Forest LTER site, Petersham, Massachusetts, United States - Inc-BW-C-19-O ...
GACTAGTGTTCTGTCGCCGAAATAACATGCCTTTTGTTGCGATCAAAATGGGCCGCCGGCAAGGCGCGAGAAGGGAGCATATCTGAATCGATACGTGACCGACGAGCAACGCGGCCGCCGGCCCATTTTCATCGCAACCCACTGGGCCGTGGCCGGTTGGCCGTTTTTACGCGTTGCTCGCTCGACCCGTATGACTCAGATATGGGCGCTTCGCTCGCGCCTTGAAAAACAGCCAACTGACCTACGGCAAAAGGCATGTTATTTCGGCGACAGGACACTAAGCAAAACTCCCGACCTCCAACCGGACGGAACCCGGTAGGATGAAGATCATCGATCGTTATTTGAGCGGACAGATTCTGACCGCCGTGATTTGGGCCGTCAGCCTGCTTACCGTGATTCTTGTGCTGGGCAATGTCTTGCGCGATTTGCTCAGCTTGTTGCTCAGTCATCAGGTTCCGGTCACCTACATTCTGACATTCATCGGTTATCTGCTGCCGTTTTCATTGACCTACTCGATTCCTTGGGGGGTGCTCGTAGCGGTACTCCTCGTATTCGGAAAGCTCTCCTCCGATAACGAACTGGTGGCACTTCGGGCCAATGGCGTCGGCATGACGCGTATCTGCTACCCCGTCTTTGTAATCGCAATCGTGTTCCTGGGCATCTGTCTCTGGATCAACCTCTATGCCGCGCCGATTGCAGAAGTTAAGCTGCGGTCGGCAGTGTTCGACCTCGCATCGAATGATCCGCTCGCCTTGTTTGGCAGTGACGAAGTGATCGACCAGTTCCCGAATCGAAAGATCTATGTCGGAAAAAAGGAAGGATCAAATCTGCACGATCTTTATATCTTCGAGATGAATCCCCAGAATTTGCCGATGCGCGTGATCAACGCCCGCCGAGGCACCCTCGAGGTCGACAAAAAGAACGAGCAGATTTTGTTACACGTCTATGACGCCCGGTATGAAGAGCGGGATAAGAATGCTCCCGATGACCTTAAGAAAATGCGACACGGAATCACCATGCGCGAGGGCGTGATGCCAATTTCTTTGGAAGAATTGCTTCGTAAGGCCCGAAACAATCAGCGCACCACCGAACTCACTCTGGATCAGCTGCAACATGCCCTCAAGCAGAGCAATGATAAAGAGGATGACGCAGCCTTCAAAACTGAGGTGAGCAAGCGCTTTTCCAACGCGATGGCGGTTTTTACTTTTGTCCTGGTCGGGATCCCGCTGGCGATTACCGCCCAGCGAAAAGAAACCTCGGTCGGTATCGCTCTGAGTCTAATCGTCGCCTTCTCTTATTTTATTATCATCGTGATAACGGACAACGTGAAGCATAAGCCCAACCTGCATCCGGAATATCTGATCTGGTTGCCGAACTTTGTCTATCTGATGCTCGGCGGAACACTGTTTTTCCGGCTGGCACGCAGGTAGGGAACGCTTGTCGGCCTTCGTGCCCATCCGCTCTGCTTCTTCTGGTGCCGATCTGAAAACCGTCTGGTGGGTGAAGGCCGATGCTCCCTTACACGACAGGCCGATACGTGTTCCCCTAGACGCCGAGGCGCAGGCGGCTTATTATCATCAGGTTTTGCATGAGTTTTGAGCGCACAGAATGTATCCTCCACAAGATTTCGCCCGGAAGTTTTCCGATCCGGAAACAGCAGACCAGAGGACACTTGCATTTGAGAGAGCGCCCAAAAAAGCAGCCTGATGTTCTCTTCGAGGAGGCGTTAAATTATCTCAAAGAAGGTGGGTTTCGGCTGACTAAGCCGCGCGAAGTGATCGTCCGCGCCGCTATCGCATTTGCGGAGCCCTTTCATGCCGAGGATCTTTTGACCAGGGCGCGTCAATTGGATCCCGAGATTTCATTGGCGACGATCTATCGCACGCTGCCGATGTTACTCGACAGTCATTTGATTCGCGAGGTTGAACTCAACCGGGAACATCGATATTACGAGGTGAACCGGGAGCAGTCGCCGGCCGCTTTTCACATTATCTGTGCCGATTGCGCGCAGGTGATCCAGGTGCAGGATGAATGTATTATGCTGCGCGAACGGTTCCTGGCAAACAGCCTGGGGTTCAAACCCCTGAAACTGAACGTCCGCATCGAGGCAAACTGCCTCGATCTTCACGAGAAGGGGACCTGCGAACGTCGCGCGAAAGGGAGCCTCCAGTCCTCGACCCCGTCGTGATCGATTGGTGTCCTGTCCCCACGGCGTGCGCTCTAAGCTTAGCTAGCCCTGGGGTGCTCCTGACTGCCTTCATTGGGCTCTTACAGGACTGCGGAGCAACATAGGACCCTTCTAAGAGGTAGGAAAGCTGGCAAGACTCTACGCACGCTTGGAAGCCAGGGTCTTTCGACCGGCCCTGGCTTTATGAACGCACTGCTCAATCGCATCGTCCGGCCCACTAACGACGCATAACCGGGCCAGACCCGTTGGGGTGGGAGCCCCTTGGAGACCCATCTCCGCGAACTTAGTTTCGTCGCATCTTTGCCAGCAAACGAAGCACCTCAATATACAGCCAGACCAGTGTCACCGTTAAACTGAAAGCGGCGTACCACTCCATCCATTTAGGCGCTCCGGAGGCAACGCCATTCTCAATAAAGTCGAAATCCAGAACCAGGTTGAGAGCGGCGATCCCAACGACCACCAGGCTGAAAATTATTCCGACCGGGCCGCTGTCATGGATGAGAGGGATCCCTGTGTGGAAAAACAGTTGAAGCACCATGCTGATCAAATAAACGACGACGATGCCGAACGTCGCACCGACAATTACCGACTTAAAGGTTTCCGATGGTCGAATGATTCGGGACTGGTACGCCGCCAACAACGCGAACATCACTCCAAAAGTGAGCAACACCGCTTGAAGGACAAGGCCCGGAAATCGCTGCTCCATCACTAGCGAGATGCCTCCGATAAATACGCCTTGCAAAACTGCATAAACCGGTGCCGTGAACGGTGCCCAATCTCTCTTGAACGTCGTCACCATAGCGACCACGAATCCTCCGAGGGTCCCTACCATTACCATCGGGTAAATCGCCGAGGGGTGAGAATTGGAGTATGTCCAGACGCCCGCCGCAGTCCCGGCTACCAGCAAAAGAAGGAGAATCGACCGGTTAATCACGCCGGTTAACGTCATCGGTCGTGAGTAACCGCGTTGTGATACGTCGGTAAAAGTCGAATTTGATAAAACTGGATTGCCTGATCTCATAGTTGTAGTTCTCCGCGAATAATCGTCCCGTGGCCGCACGGGTGCAAATTACAAATCGGTAAGGAAGAGGAGCCCGGCCGCAGGAGTTCTCTGCACGAAAGTGTGTTTCGCCGGAGAGCTCCGCGACTAATCCGTTCCGTCTAGTTCAGCACCTCTTGAGGAATATCAATCGGCTTTTCTTTCTTGCTCAACGCCCGTCTAAGCTTGGCGAGCGCAATATTTTGCAATTGTCGGATCCGCTCTCTCGTGACCCCGAATTTTTTGCCAACTTCTTCCAGAGTCTTTGGTTTGCCGCCGTCCAAACCGAACCGTTGGAAAATAATCTTCCGCTCGCGGTCATCCAAGACCTCCAAAAGTTCGCTCACTTCGTCCCGCAAGTTCTTGTCTCTGAGCAGCTCAAACGGAGTCTGCGCATCTTCATCCCCGACGATTTCGCCAAATTCAGTCGAATCATCATCGCTGATCGGGGCATCCAGCGACGCCGGCCGGATCGAAACCGTCTTCAGCTGCGAAACCTTGCCGCTCGAAATACCGATTTCTTCGGCCAGTTCTTCGTCGGTCGGTTCGCGCCCTAATTCTTCGCTCATTTGGAGCGAAACCCGGCGCATCTTGGAGATCTTATCCACGAGATGGACTGGAAGCCGGATTGTCTTGCTCTGGTTCGCCAGCGCACGTTTGATCGACTGTTTGATCCACCAGGCGGCATAAGTGCTGAGTTTGCCGCCTTTTGCAGGGTCAAAGCGTTCGACGGCCTTCATCAAACCGATGTTTCCTTCGGAAATCAGATCAAGAAGAGGTAACCCTAAATTCGCGTAATCATGCGCGATTTTAACGACCAATCGCAGGTTCGCTTTGATCATCAAAGCGCGAGCCTCTCGGTCACCCTTCTTAATACGCGCGGCCAGTTCGATCTCCTCTTGCGGAGTCAGCAACGGGATCTGTCCGATCTCCCGAAGATAAATTTTAATGCCCGTATCAGAATCTTCACCAGCCATAGAAATTATACTCGTGTTAACTTTTAAGCAGCCAACCTGTCTTCCACCTCTGCCCAGGCAGCGATTAGGGAACGAAAGGTTAACCACATTAACAAACCTGAACTTCGACAGCGTTCCCTGTCCAAACGTTCAATGGTTTTCTCGTGTCCCCCATTTTACCGCCCTCGCTTGCCACCATGTCAGGCTTTTCCGGTCGCAAGATTCCGGCGATGAATTATTTAATCGCAATGTCTTACGCTGCTTCCCTTCGTCCTACCCAGTACTACGCCTCCTGTTAATGCATCCTATTCTTAAAGTTCGCTGCAATGCTGGCCTACGGACTTGAAAGGCGCTTATTTAAGCCTATCCAACGCGGAAAGTCAAGCCGGTTGTGACCGTCCCGTTCCCTGAACGGCACGATATCCTCAATGTATCTACCCGGAATTCTTCAACAGCGATTTTTCCGGCTCATTGCAGCAGTCCGGCCAGTGCGGATTGCCCGCTCTGTTGCGAAACGCGCGAGGCCCCGGAATATTCGGATCCTCGGCCCGAATGCGCCAAAAATTTGGTCTTGGCACGATTTGAATTGGTGTTGGCGCTTTTTTTTGCGGTGGTAAGAATCCGACTGGTTATTCCCCGCTTTCACGATTGCCTGGCCAAAAAAAGAGACTCAATGAACACCGGAGAAGTGCACTGGATCGCCCTCGTCATATTTGTCGGCCTCTTTTTATTCGTCACCGTGCTCGGCTTTATGGCGGCTCGCTGGAAAGCCGGTGATCTGAAACGGCTCGACGAGTGGGCACTGGGCGGCCAGAGGTTCGGTATACTTATAACCTGGTTTCTGGTGGGCGGAGATCTTTACACGGCTTACACCATCATCGCTGTGCCGGCCCTGGTGTACAGCTTCGGTGCTTACGGCTTTTTCGCAGTCCCCTACGCCATCATTATTTATCCATTTGTCTTTGCCGTGATGCCGCGGTTCTCGACAGTCTGCCGGCAAGGAGGACATCTTACCGCGGCCGATTTCGTGCAGGCGCGCTTCGGCCATTCTGCGCTCGCTGTCGCTGTCGCCATCACCGGTCTCTTGGCGACGATGCCATACCTGGGTCTGCAACTCGTCGGAATCCAGGTGGTCCTCGAGGGCCTGGGTCTCGGAAAAGGCGAATTCCCCCGCATCACCGCATTTATTTTCCTCGCTCTCTACACCTACAAGAGCGGCTTGCGCGCGCCGGCGATGATTGCATTTGTCAAAGACATCCTGATCTACATTACGGTAATCGCAGCCGTCCTCGTGATTCCCGTTGAGTTGGGCGGATATGGACCGGTTTTTGAAGCCGCCGCCAAAACCTTTGAAGCAAGAGGCGGACCTTCCGGATTGCTGCTTAAACCCGGGCAAATGCTGCCGTTTGCCTCAGTGGCGCTCGGGTCTGCCCTGGCACTCTTTATGTACCCGCACTCCGTGACCGGAGTCCTCAGTTCGTCAAGCGCACGAACTATTCGATGGAACGCGATTCTCTTGCCTGCTTACACCGTCCTTTTAGGACTGGTCGCGCTTCTCGGCTATATGGCGATCGCCGACAATGTGAAAGTGGCAGACGCCAACGAGGTGATTCCCGCGCTCTTTCTCAATATTTTTCCAGAATGGTTTGTCGGATTCAGCTTCTCGGCCATCGCGATCGGGGCCCTGGTGCCTTCTGCAATCATGTCCATCGGAGCGGCAAAATTATTTACTCGAAATCTTTGGAAACCGTTCGTCCGGCGTCAAATCAGTCCCGCCGAAGAGACGAACGTGGCCAAAATTGCCTCGCTGGTCGTCAAACTGGGCGCCTTGCTCTTCATCATCTTTCTGCCGATCCAGTATGCCATCGATTTCCAGCTTTTAGGTGGGATCTGGATCCTGCAGACCTTTCCCGCCGTGGTGCTCGGACTCTATCGCGTACCACTGCGCGGCCGGCCGCTTTTTATTGGCTGGGCGGTGGGCATGATCAGCGGAACCTGGTTTTTCTTGTTGGCTGGGCTGAAACCGGTCCTCCCAATTGTGGGCGTGGGCGGAATCTACAGCGCCATCATCGCGCTCGCCCTTAATCTTGTGATCAGCCTCGGTGGATCGATATTAGGCGTCGCGGCTCCCGAGGATGGCCGTGAGCAGCGGGCTTAGGATCGCGACTCCAGATTCAATCAGAAGAAACGACTTGATACCCAAAGTCGCACTATGACCCAGGAACCCCACGAGAATGGCAACCAGAGCGGGGAAGACTGGGAGCAGCCATAAAAAATTCAGCAGGCGAATGAGCTTTTCGTGCGCCATATCCGTCGGGTCGGTTCCCATTGTCGTTGGTGTAGATTGAACCCCCACGGAAGAAAATGGTTGCGCCGATTTGCTACTCGATCGTATTCAAATAAATGATTTGCCCGGCTTCGTTGAGCCCGCAACGGAGCGCCAATGGACGATTCCCGACCAAGGCCTCCAAGTAGTAATAGGATTCATTGGCGTAGTTCGCGATTCTGTAGATTCGCAATAAGTCTACCGGCTGACCTTGTGTCGTCCCTCTGAATTCCAGGATGCGTTTCCATGCCGGGGTTTCTTTCAGTTTCGCCGCCAATTTCGGCGCGTAGGCAGCGGTATCGACGTTACCGTCCAGAGCGTTTCCGACGGCTTTCTGGACGATTGCCGCAAAACGGGGGTCGGCCTCGCGGGCGCCGGGCACTTCACCGGTGGTCTTGACGTTCGTTCTCGCGGAGAGAATCAGTTCAAGGAGGTGACCGAATTCGGCTCGGGTGACGTCGCGGCTTCCACTGTCGTCAGCGCAACGATGGACGATCACGAGATTCAAAGCAGGTGCCACGATCAGGAAATGTCCGTGGCTTCCTTCAACGCCGAAAGCGTCGTCGCCCAGGTCAACAAAGGGAATGAAGTCCCCATTCAACGCCGTCGACCAAAGATAGCCGAAACCGCCGACCGAACCGACCTGCGAATAAGGGTGGATGCTCTGATCAATCCACTTGGCTGGAACGATCTCTTTGTTACCGGCCCAGCTACCATGCCGTAAGTAAAGCAGCCCGAATCGTGCCAGGTCGCGGGAGCTCATGTGAAACATGTCCGCCGGATGCAGCGAGGACGGATCCCGAAAATATCTCGTATCGTGCGCGGCATCAAAATCTTCCATCTGCAGGGGCAAAGCGATTAGTCGATCAAATCCGCTAAAAACACTCCATTTGGTCGCCTGCTCATAGATGGTGCCTAAGGCGTTAACGTCCCAGTTATTGTGAAGCCAGAAAGTCCCTGGCGGGTGGCTCCCGCGCTTTGGACGGTGCGCTTTCATCTCTGGGGTGTCAGTCGCCGCCGGGTGATAAATCCCTGAGCGGCTTTTCAGGAGATCCAAAACGCTGGCTTGCTTTTCCTGGGCGGTTAAGCTCGGGGGCAGGTCGTCAATGCCGAGTTGATCGAGACTTTTTTGCAAGTCAACCTGACCTTCGCCGACGGCAATTCCGTAAAGCGCACTCAGGAAACCCCGGCGAATCGCGTAGCATGGCCACTTGCGATCCACTGCACCCCATTGACCGACCACGACACCGTCGTCCACAATCAAGACCGCCCCGGAACCAATTGCCTGCGCATAGAGCCAAGCGTCATTCAGCTTGGCACTCGACCAGTTGTGGTCCTCGGGTTTGACACTGGTCCAGGTGGCGCCCGGGTAAGGTGCGCCCGTCAACGTGCGAGGCAAAAGAGACGACCCTGCGATCAGCGTGGCAAGGAAGCCGATGAAAATTCCGGATCGATCGAGTCTCCGTCGCATTGGATAGGGTATTCCATTTTATCCCGTTGTCTGAAGATCGAAAGCCGTTTCGGCACGGCGACAGGCCACCTTTTCAGAGAACGAAAACGACGAAGACAAGTTCGGGCCGGAGCACGAGAATGGCAGACCATGAACGAGCAATCTCCTCCGACCGAATACCTGGTATTTTCCCGGGGACAGTGGGACAAAACCCTCTCGCGGCGTCAAATAGAGAACGCGATCGGACAATTCTATAACTGGCTTGATCGATTGGTTGGTGAGGGAAAAATGAAGCGCGGGCAACGGCTCACGTATGAAGGTAAGACGGTCGGGCGGCAAAATATGACCACCGACGGCCCTTTTGGCGAATCCAAGGAAGTGATCGGCGGCTACTGGTTCATTCTCGCTCACAACCTCGACGAAGCCGCGCAGATCGCCCAAGGCAACCCCTGTCTGGACTGCGGCCTGTTCCTTGAAATCAGGCCCATCGACCCGCTGCTTGCAACCCCCGACAATACCCGCCTGTCATGACGATCTGCCCGGGTATTTCCGCCTGCAAAAGATTATTTTGCTGAGGTCGTCGGTGTTGAGGCAGTTGAGCCGGAGCTAGGCGAAGGCGCAAATTTCAAGCCCAGAAAATCGTAGAGGTTCTTCTTGCCGATCCCCGCACTCAAGGAGGAACCAAGGTAGGCCTGCACCGCCATTTCGACGTGCTGCAGTTCGGCTGTGTCACGGTTCTCCTCAGGGAGCCGGTCAAAGAGCAGAGAGCTGAAGGTTTTCCACGCGTCGTTCCGGTGGCGAAAGAAACCGTATCGAAGCCATCCTCGCTCAGTCCGTGCAGGACTTGGGAGGACCGCGTTCGTCTCCGCCGGGTCGCGCGCTGGTTGCGGGTCGACGACGGCCCACGCTTGCACCAGATCCGGGTAGGCCGACACTAATTGGAGAACACCGAGCCCGCCGCGGCTAAAACCAGTAGCGACCACACGTTGTTTGGCATATCGATCGGCCAGGAATTCGGCTAGTGCCGTCACGTATTCGCGCCAGTTCCAGTCGTCGATGGTCGGAATCGGCGGAGCTTGGGGTGCGATGACCACCGTTCCGGGCAGGCGCCCGAGGAGAGCCTGAAACGGAGGCGTTTGATGAACACATACCAGCGGGAGTGCGCCAAGTGACGACCCGGCTTCCCCTTTGCCGTGCAGAAAAAGTAAGATCGAAGCAGTGGCGTGGTCGGAGTCAGGTTCGACGACAAGAGCGGGCAACTCTCTGACTCCATGCGAACCAAGTGGAATGGTGATTGTGCGCGCGCGCATGGCAAGGTCCTCGTCGTCAGCTAACAGTCGCTGCAGGAGTTTGAGGCCAACGCTGGCCGCCAACTTCCGCTGGCGGATGTCGAGTGAGGCGATTTGGCGGCTGCACGAGCAAAGCGACGATTTTGCCGCGTTGAGCAATTGCCACCTCCTGGCCGTTGAGCAGCATGGCCTCAATCTTTGGAAACGCGGTTCGCAACTCCCTGACCGTGGCGCGATTCATGTGAATCCAAAATGATTCACTCATCAGCTTAAGTCCAAAGGGAAATCATTCCCTGCAAACGCCATGATGGGAAAACAACATCTCGTCTTGCTATGCCATCAAAGGCTTGTTCCTCGTCGGTCGTCGGTGTCGAAGCATTCGAGGTGGAAATCGAAGTCCGCGCCGGATGGGGTAATACCGACAGGATTGCGTGGTCGGACTGCCGGACACCCCGGTCAAAGAGAGTTACTTGGCCACGCGTCGCAACCATTGGCGGAAAGGTAAGCGAACAGCTATATTCCCTGTTGAATGGCAAACAGAAACTCAAAACGTCGTGCAAAAGCAGAACTGAAATCGCGCCGGCAATCCGGCCAGAAGCTTGTTAATCCAGAAAGTAAACGCGCTGGCGGGAGGCGAGGAATGAGCCCCGCCCGTGGTCGGCGGAGCGCCCCAATGGCGGCGTAGTAGCGTCCCTGATCAATTATCGTCCCGGCAAATCAAAGGGCGCCCTATCGAAGCGCCGGATCTGTACCGGGACGATGCTTTTCTATTCCTCGGACTTTGGTTGATTCCGCCCGGTCGGACTCGTAAAACCGAAAGAACAGAGCGCCTGTCGATTTGGAAAAGGCTTTCGCGGAGCGGCGGGCTTGATATCGACACAGGAAAACATTTAGTTGCAATATGGAATAAAACAGCATAACATTCTGTTGTGCCATCGAAGGTTTATTCTGCGGCAGTCGTCGGTGTCGAAGCGTTCGAGGTGGAAATCGAAGTCCACGCGGGATGGGGAAACACCGATAAGATCGCGGTA
>Ga0210388_10005080_pt1 | contig 10279 bp, 8 predicted proteins | sample IncBWC19OmetaG_FD_155485 | JGI IMG/M metagenome (GOLD analysis project Ga0210388, IMG submission 155485) | Forest soil microbial communities from Barre Woods Harvard Forest LTER site, Petersham, Massachusetts, United States - Inc-BW-C-19-O ...
GAAGCTGACCAGCGAAGAAGACATCAGCCCCATTATTCGCCTTGTTGATACCACCATCTTCACCGCTCTCGAACGCCGCGCATCCGATATTCACATTGAGACCAACGACGATTCTGTGGTTGTTAAGTATCGCATCGACGGCGTGCTGCAGATGGCCATGGCGCCCATCGCGCGCGAGCATCACTCCACAATCCTTTCGCGCATCAAGATCATGAGCGAGCTGGACATTGCTGAGCGCCGCGTCCCGCAGGACGGGCGCTTCCGCGTTCGCTACAAAGGCCGGCTGATCGACTTCCGCGTGTCTATCATGCCGACAGTACATGGGGAGAACGCGGTTCTGCGCGTGCTCGATAAAGAATCGATGAGCGAGAAGTTCCGCAATCTCACACTCGACGTGGTGGGATTCGCGGACGAAGACCTGAAGCGCTTTCGCCGCTACATTCGCGAGCCCTACGGCATGGTGCTGGTCACCGGGCCTACCGGATCGGGAAAAACAACGACGCTTTACGCCGCCCTCAACGAGATCAAGAGCGACGAAGACAAGATCATCACCATCGAAGATCCGGTCGAATATCAGATTCGCGGCATTACGCAGATTCCCGTCAACGAGAAAAAGGGCCTGACCTTTGCGCGCGGTCTGCGCTCCATTCTGCGCCACGACCCGGACAAGATTCTGGTCGGCGAAATTCGCGACAACGAAACCGCGCAGATCGCCATCAACTCCGCGCTCACCGGGCATCTTGTGTTTACCACCGTCCACGCCAACAACGTGGTGGACGTGCTGGGCCGCTTCACCAACATGGGCGTCGAAATCTACAACTTTGTCTCCGCGCTCAACTGCATCCTCGCGCAGCGGCTGGTGCGCACCATCTGCGAGCACTGCGCGCACACCGTGAGCTACGGCGAAGATGTGCTTCTGTCCAGCGCGATGGACCCGGAGGAGTGGCGCGACTTTCCTTTTCGCGAGGGCCAAGGCTGCATTGAATGCGGAGGCACCGGTTTCCGCGGCCGCACGGCGATTCACGAACTGCTCGACTTGACCGACCCAATCCGCGAACTGATTCTGGAAAAGAAACCCACCTCCGAAGTGCGCAAACTGGCACGCAAAGAGGGCATGAGCTTTCTGCGTGAGTCCGCGCTCGACCGCGTGCGCCGCGGGCTGACCACGTTGAAGGAGATCAACAAGGTTACGTTCATTGAGGCATCGCGCTAGTGAAAGCGATTTTGAGCAAGGCCAAACTCGGGACCCAGCCTGGCGGACGCCCGCCGGCAGCGGTGGAAATCACGCCCGAGGGAATCCTGGCCGCGGCAATTCCCGCGCCTGGCCAGCCGCCGGTGTATGCCTTCGTGACGCTGGCTCCTGGCGCGCTGCTGCCCGGCATCGGCGAGCCCAACCTGCGCGCCCCTGAGGCTGTTGCCGCCGCTATTCGCGCAGCTCTCGACCAGGTTTCGCCGCGCTCCCGCTCCGTGACATTGGTAATCCCAGACACAGTGGTGCGCATCTTTGTGCTGGACTTCGATGCCCTGCCCGCCAAGCCTATTGAGGCGTTTCCGGTGTTGCGGTTCCGCCTGCGCAAGATGGTTCCGTTCGATGTAGAACACGCCGGCCTCAGCTACCAGGTGCTCATCGAAAAGAAGGACGAAGTCAAAGTGCTGGCCGCTGTTCTTCCCGGCCCGGTACTCGCCGAATATGAAGCCGCCGTGCGTGCAGCCGGATATGAGCCCGGCGCGGTTCTGCCTTCGAGCCTTGCGGCAATGGCGGCGGTCGATTCCCTGGAAGCGGTGTTGATCGCCAACCTGAGTTCGCTGGCTCTCACCACCTCCATCGCCAACGGCCAGGACCTGCTGCTCTATCGCACCCTCGACCTGCCGGAGAATCCCATCCTGCGCCAGGAAGAAGTAAGGCGCGGAGTTGCCGTGGCCGCCGCTTACTACGAGGACAAGCTGGGCGGCCGGCCTACGCGGCTGCATTTCGCGGGGCATATCGGAAGCAGCGAGGAAGCGGGCTCGGAAGGATTCGCAAGCTGGATTGACGATCCGGAACTGACTGTCGTCGACCTGGCCGCGCGCCCTGCGACTGGCGCAACCACGGCGCTCGGAACGGCAAGCATTGCCGGCGTCAACGGCGCATTGGCGGGAGTTCGATGAGGCTTACTCTCAATCTCGCCACCCGACCGTTTGCCGACCTGGGGCCGGCTATCAAGCGGCTTCGCATCGGCATGGCCGTGCTGGCGTTCCTCTCCATCCTGCTGGGCATTGGATTGCACGCCATCCACCAGAAGGCCGAGGCGGCCCGTACGAAGGCTCATTCGCTCGACGGGCAGATTTCCCGCATCGCGCAGGAAGAAGCGGGCTACCAGGCGCTGATGCGGCAGCCGGACAACGCGCAGTTGCTGCAGCAGGCCGCGGTGCTCAACAAGATTATCGACGACAAATCTTTTTCCTGGACGCTGGCCATGGAAGACCTGGAGACTGTGCTGCCCGGCGGCGTGCAGGTCACCAGCCTCGACCCCCAGCGCCAGAAGGACGGCCACATTGTCCTGCATCTGCGCGTCGTCGGCCCCCGCGACCACAACGTCGACCTGCTGCGCAACCTCGAACATTCCAGGCGCTTCCTGCTGCCCCGGATCACCGGTGAAAACAGCGCGGACAGCAACAACAGTCCAGGCCAGCGGCTGCAGCCGGTAAGCGCCGCTGACCGCATGGAGTTCGATGTGCTCGCGGATTACAACCCGGCCACTTCCGAAGAGCGCAAGTCTGCCTCCCGCAAGGCTGCGGCGGCGAAGTCCGAAGAGGATAAGTCCATGCGCGCCCCGCGGCCGCTCCATCCGCTGCCTTTGCCAAAGCCCGGCCTGGGCCGTACGCCTTATACCGGGAGCCCGAACCCGGCGAATCGCGGTCCCCTATCGCCCGCCGCGCGATTCCCGACGCGTGGGCCCAATGCGGCACCAAATTCCAAGCCAAATCCCGGTTTGCCAGGTTCCGATCATTCAGGAGGGCCGCAATGAGCACTCACCCGCCGTCTTCCTGGCGCGAACGCCTTGCCTCTCCACTCACATGGCACTATGCCGGGTTTGCGGTGCTGCTGATCCTGGCCATTGTGCTCGCCGTTCGCCTGGGACTGGACTGGGCAGCCACCAACGGCCGCTCCGCCGACGCCCTGGCCGACAAGCAAATCGAGCTCAAGGCCATGGACCTGAAGACCGCCCCGCTGCGCGGCCTGGACAAGCGAGTGGTTACTTCGCGCGCCGAAATTGAGGCGTTCTATCAGAAGCGCATCCCTTCCGAGTACTCTTCGTTCGCTTACCGCATTGGCGAGTTGCAGGTGAAGTCGAACGTGCGCCTGTCCAGAGTGCAATACACGCAGGGTCTCCCCGGCGCCGATCTGACTGAGATCTCCATGGATTCCAGTCTCAGCGGAAACTATTCCGACATCATGCGCTTCGTGAACAGCCTGGAGCGCAACGAGATGTTCTTTGTGATCCGGGGAATGCAGTTGACCGGCCAGCAGGGCGGCCTGGTGAATCTGCGGCTGCGGGTCTCCACGTGGATGCGGCCGGCCGATGTGCCCAGCGGATTGCCGCCTACTCCGAAGCTGGGCGAAGATGTCCCCGGTTCCGGCTCTGAGCCCGGCGCAGGCGCCATCCCGGCTGGCAAGGAGGGCGAGTAGCATGGCCATCCCTCTCGGCACCGAAAACAAGCGCCAGGTTTATATCGTGATTGTGCTGTTTGTGGGCGTAATCGGCGGCGTTATTTACGAGCTTAGCGGTTCGTTTGGAGGATCATCCACGCCGGCGGCAACCCCGCCTGTTTCCAGGCCCGCTGCTCAACCCGGCTCAGCCTCGAATGCCCGCCCCGCCGGGGTTGTGCGGACCGCTTCCGGGAGCCAAAACGCCCAGGGGCCGGATGCCGAGAAGGTCTCCAATACTGGCCTCGACCCCACAGTACACTTCGCCCGGCTGGCCGAAAGCGAAGACGTGGAATACGCCGGCACCGGCAGAAACATCTTCTCCGCCGAGTCCGCGCCGGTGGCTCCGCCTGAGCCGCTGGTGAAGGGCCCGCGCAACACGGATGCACAGGTCATCCAGCCACCTGTAAAGCTTGCGCCACAGGCACCGCCCATCGACCTGAAATACTTCGGCTACACGCAGGCTAAAGACAAGACGATCAAGGCCTTTTTCACCCATGGAGACGACGTATTCATGGCCCGGACCGGCGAGATTGTGGACCACCGCTACAAGGTTGGAAATATACTGCCAGCCAGTGTGCAGATAACCGACCTAAGCTACAACAACACCCAGACGCTGACGCTGTCGTCTAACTGAAGAAGGCATCCCGACGAAAATGATCGCCCCAATCCGCCGCCGCGTCAAACCCTCCGAGCAGGGCTACCTGCTGGTTTCGGTGATGTTCATGCTGGCGATTCTTGTCATCGCGCTGGCCATCGCGGCGCCCAAAGTTGCCAAGGACATTCAGCGCGACCGCGAGCTTGAGACCATGCACCGCGGCAAGCAGTACGCGCGCGCCGTGAAGCTTTACTACAAGAAATTCGGCGCCTATCCGGCCACTATCGATGCGCTTGTAAACACCAACCAGATTCGTTTCCTGCGAAAGAAATATATTGACCCCACTACCGGCAAGGACGCGTGGAAGCCGATCGCACTCGGCCAGAACAAGGCGCCCACCGCCATGGGATTCTTTGGCGTGCCGCTCAACGGCGCGGGCGCGGGCGGTGGCCTGTGCGGAAATGCGCTGCCCAGCTCCACGGGGTCCAGCTCGTCTTCATCCAGCAGTTTCGGCTCGTCATCCGGCAGTTCGGGTTCCAGTTTTGGCTCATCATCCGGCAGCTCGGGCTCCAGCTTCGGAACAACTTCGCCAATGGCCGGATGTCCTTCGACAGGCAGTTCTGGCTCCGGCTCCTCCACCGACCCGAATTCCACTGCGAACGGCAGCACTGACCCCAACGCAGCCAGCGGTAGTGCCGGATCTCAATCCGCCAATGGCAGCTCTGGAACTACACCCGGGAGCGGAACGGGTTCATCAAGCGGCATTGGCCAGACCGGGCAGACTGGGCAGACATTCGGCGGGCCGGGCATCATGGGCTTCTCGCCGCAAAGCCCCAAGCAGTCCATCCTGGTTTACAAGAAGAAGAACCACTACAACGAGTGGGAGTTCGTCTATGACCCGATAGCCGACCAGATGATGCAGGGCGGCCTCGCGGGCGGTCTCGGCGGCAGCCCGGCAACCGGCGGCCCCGGCGGCATTGGCGGCGGAACTGGCAGCGGCGTTGGCGGCGGAATAGGCGGCAGCATCGGCGGCAGCATCGGCGGTGGATCCGGGTCGCCCGGCGGCTCCGGCGGAACACCTCCGCCTCAGCAATAAGAATCGGCCGCAATTTCCCAAGTTCCCTATTTGCCCAAACCCGCAAAGGCCCGTCCCTCGAAAGAGAGACGGGCCTTGTCGCAAAGCAGAATCGGAACGGTTACACGCTGAACGAAGAACCGCATCCGCAGGTCGACTTCACCTGTGGATTCTCAAACTTGAAGCCGGCGGCTTCCAGGGTCTCCACGTAGTCCACAATGCAGCCGTTCAGATACATCAGCGACGTGGCGTCGACAAAAACCTTCAGGTCGTCGAACTTGAACACCTTGTCCATCATGCCGCTCTGGTTCTCGAAGGCCATGGAGTACTGGAAGCCCGAGCATCCGCCACCCACCACGCCGACGCGCAACCCCGCGGGCAAGGGGTCCTGGGTAGCCATGATCTCGCGCACCTTGGCGATGGCCTCAGGGGTCAAGTGAAGGGGAGCCTTCTTTTCGGTTTCCTGTGCGGGGGCAACGGTTGCTGTGGCCATGGGTTTCCTTTCCAACGTTGGAATCTTGCCGGTATCTTTAAGTTTACCTGTTTCAAGGGCCGGGATACAAGTGCCAACTCGGCGACACTACATTGGATGCGGCAGGAGACCCAAAGTCGCAGACTTCCAGGGTTCCCCCGCCTTCCCATCCCGGAACTTCCGACCGTGCCTCGCTATTCCACTTCCTGCTTGGCGCGATAGCCGTCGCGCGTGATGATGTCGTACTTCAGCGGCTTGTTCTTCTCGTCCTTGATGCGCAGCGGCTGGCCTTCGTCGTCTACCAATTCCACACGCAGCTTGCGATAAGTCCCATCCTGCTTGGAGTTGCTGGGGCGATACACGAGCTCGTATTTCGCGCGGATATTCTGGTTGATCTGGTTGAAGTCGTCGGGCAACTCGGTAGGAAAGCGCGGGAAATAGCTGACACCGCCGGTCATGCCGGAAAAAGTTCTCATCTCGTTATCGGCCTGCAACTGGGTAATGTTGTCGCCGCGCACCGCCCGCGCAAAGCCTCCGGTGGAGATGGTGAAGATGGTAATGTCCTGCGCGGCCTTCACCTTCTTGATGATTTTGTCCAGGGTCAGCTTGGAGAATGTATCCAACCCAGAAGAGATCAGGATAATGTACTTTTGGCCCTCGATCCGCTGCAGCCGGTCGATCCCCTCGTACAGAGCGTCAAAGACGTTGGTCTCGCTGAATCCGGGGACACGGAGGGAGTCGATGGCCTGCAGCAGTTGGCGCTTGTCCTGGGTGAAATCGAGCTGAATCTGGGTGCGCATGTCGAAGGTCATCAGGGCGACGTAATCCTGCGGGTGCAACTGCTGCGTAAACGCGAAGGCCGAGTTGCGCATGTCCCGGATCAGCTCGTAGCCGGCATAGCTATTGGGGTTGCGCGGCGACGCGAACTCGCAGATCATGAGCGCCGTAATGGGCGCCTCAACGCGCTTGAAGCCCTGCACTTTCTGCGCCACGCCGTCTTCATATACGCGGAAGTTCTCCGGCTTGAGGCCGGGAACAAACGAATGCGTTTTTTCCAGAAGCACGCCCACGTCCACCGTCACCTCGGGCACGTCGATGTGCAGCGAATAGGACGGCATCCCGTCTGGATTCTTGATTTTGGGCATAGACGGAGCAGGAGGCGCATCGGCTGGAGCCGCATCCTTTTTCTTGGGGAGAGCAATCACGCCACTGTCCGATCCTGGACCTCCCGCATCCGGCGCAGTCTGGTCGGGCGTTTGCGCTGGTGGAGTGGCTGGAGGGGTTGTGGCCGGGGGAGGCGTGGATTGTGCCCGCACGAGCGGCGCTGCCGTTAGGGCCATCGAAAAAACAATCCAGGGCGCCAGCGCAAAACGGCGGCGAGACGAGCGGTTCAAACGCAACATGGACATGACGACCTCTATGCTCAACAGCATACGGTACCAGAGCTTTCAGCCTCTAGTTCTATGACCGCTCGATTTTCCACCAATGTGGGTGCCCCATCCTCGCCGCGCACTTGTTTTTTGCGGCTAGGGTGGGAAACCGCTAAATTGAGCGATCACAGACCCGGCGGCTAGCGGCCACCACAACGCTGTACTCTTATAGACGTGGAAACTGGGTTGAAGGAAATCTGCAGCGCGCGAGTCGCTCTGGCGTTCAGCCTGGCGATGGGCGCTTTGGCCTTGCTCTCCTCCAAAAACCTGCCTGCGCAAACTGCAGCCGCCGGTCCGCCGCCATCGAGCGGAGGGTTTTTTCCTCTCAGCGAAGTCCGCAAGGGCATGACCGCGACCGCCTGGACAGTTTTCCAGGGCGACAAACCGGAACCCATGCAGGTGGAGATTCTGGGCGTGCTGCGCGGCGCCCGCGGCCCCGGACACGACATGATTCTGGCACAGCTTCATGGCGCCAAACCGGAGTACACCGGCGTGGTGGCGGGCATGAGCGGCAGCCCGGTTTATATCGGCACCCGGCTACTGGGATCGCTGTCGTACCGCATCGGCCAGTTCAGCAAGGACCCCATCGCCGGCATCACGCCGATTGAGCAGATGCTGGAAGTGCGCGATATACCGATTGAGGGGTCAGGGATCAGGGGACAGGGATCAGGTGCCTCTGAGGCACAAGGGAGCCTGGAGGCTCCAGGCATGAATTTTCAAGCCATGGAGACGCCGTTGGTAATTACCGGCCTTCAGCCTGAGGCGATCAAGCTGTGGCAAAAGGAGATGGCCGGCAGCGGGCTCGAAATGGTTGCCGCGGGCGGAGTGGGCGGCTCGTCCGGGCGAGGGCTGGATGAGGAACCCTCAGCCAAAGCGCTGGCCACGATGGTTCCGGGATCGGCCGTAAGCGCGCAACTGGTGCGCGGAGATATCGAGATAGCGGCCACCTGCACGGTGACCTACATCGACCCCAAACAACTGCTCGCCTGTGGGCATCCGATTTTGCAGTCGGGGCCCGTTTCTCTTCCCATGACTACGACCGAAGTGGTGGCCACGCTTGCGTCCCCGCTCAACGCCTTCAAGATTGTGAACACCGGCGAGCTGATCGGCGCATTCACCGAAGACCGCGACTCCGCCATTCGCGGCGTTCTGGGCCAGAAGCCGCACATGATTCCGGTGCACATTTCCGTTCACTCGCCCAGCGGCGACCGCAGGCTCAACCTGGAGATCCTCGACCTGCCCTCGCTCACGCCGCAGGCGGTGCTGGTCTCGCTCTATCAGGGGCTGCTGGAGAGCAATCAGAGCAGCGACGAAATCAGCTATCACGTCACCGGAAGCATCGGTCTGGCCGCGTATCCGGCTTCGCTCATCGATGAATGGGCTTCTGCGAGCGACTCGGGATCGCCGCCTCTGGAACTTGCCGTGCTGGTCGCAACCCGCTTCAACCGAATTTATTCGAATGGAGCCAGGCAGGGTGCAGTGCGGGCGATCGACCTCAACGTGGAAGCCATTCCCCGGCGCATTCAGGTGCAACTGGAGACGGCGCGGATCGTCTCCGGCGATATTGTCCACGGCGGCGACACGGTGGTTGTGGAAGCTACCATCCGTTCCTGGCAGCAGCCGCCGCGCAATGTGCGCATTCCCGTCAAGCTGCCCGGGAGATTGAACGGAGGTAATCTGCGAATTCTGGTATGTGACGCAGGTACACTGGACCGGACGCTCGATCAGCCGCGGTTTTCCACGCGTCCCGCAGACCTGGAAACTGTCCTCGCCCAGGCCCGCGCAAGGCATTCAGCAGACCGCATCTACGTAAGCCTGCTGGTGCCCGAGACCCAGGCAGGCGTGGGCGGCCAGGCGCTTACCAGCCTTCCGCTCTCGGTGGCAAATGCACTGGAACCGCTGCGCAATGCGCAGGATGTGAATCTGAATGGGGAGTCCGCGGCGGAAGCCGGCAACGCACCGGCGGGCGGAGTTTTAAGCGGATTCCAGATTCTCAACCTGCGCATTGAGCAGGGCGGCAGTTTAAACTAGGATCAAAGAAAAGATAGGCACGCCCAATTTGCGGGCCGGCGATAGTTCGAAGACCTGCCGGTCTGTCTCCCACTCCAACGAGGATTCGGAACGGCCATGGCTCAGATTCAGGGACTTGCAGCGCACGCAGCCGGAGCAGAACTGCTCAGTTATCGCTATGACCCAGGAAAGCTGGGCCCGCAAGAGGTGGAGATTGCCATCACTCATTGCGGCATCTGCCATAGCGATATTCACCTCATCTCCAACGACTGGGGCATAAGCCAGTTCCCTTTTATTCCCGGCCATGAGATTGTGGGCACGGTTTCCGCGGCGGGCGTCGAGGTGCGGTCGCTCCAGGTGGGCCAACGCGTGGGCCTGGGCTGGCAATCGAACTCCTGCGGAGTGTGCGAGTGGTGCACGCGCGGCATGGAAAACCTCTGCCCGTCGTCTGAGGGCACATGCGTGCATCGCAACGGCGGCTACGCGGAGCGCGTACGCGCCAATGCTCGTTTCGTGATTCCCATTCCCGATGCGCTCAAAAGCGAAAACACCGCCCCGCTGCTCTGCGGAGGCATCACGGTCTATAACCCGCTGCGCACCCATGGCATCAATCCTTCATCGCGCGTAGGCGTCATCGGCATCGGCGGGCTGGGACACCTGGCCATTCAATTTGCGCGGACGTTCGGCGCCGAGGTCACGGCCTTTTCCACGTCTGCCAACAAGGAAGACGAAGCCCGCGCGCTGGGAGCGCACCGCTTTGTCAACAGCCGCGAATCGAAGGCGCTGAAAGAAGTGGCCGGCACGCAGGACTTCATCATCAGCACCATCAACGCCGACCAGGACTGGGGCGTCTACATCCAGGCCCTGCGGCCCACCGGGACGCTGTGCTTTGTCGGTGTGCCCCCGTCGCCGGTCTCGGTACATGCCTTCCCGCTCATCGCCGGAATGCGCTCCATCAGCGGCAACCCCACCGGTAGCCCCTACCGGATCAAAGAAATGCTCGACG
>Ga0210388_10005083_pt1 | contig 10276 bp, 9 predicted proteins | sample IncBWC19OmetaG_FD_155485 | JGI IMG/M metagenome (GOLD analysis project Ga0210388, IMG submission 155485) | Forest soil microbial communities from Barre Woods Harvard Forest LTER site, Petersham, Massachusetts, United States - Inc-BW-C-19-O ...
TCATTTGTTTCCAATAACATCCCATTTTGGCGCTAAAGTATGGAAGACCGAGGCCGATAAATATGAGTACCATGCCACAGCCAATCCACAGCGTTGAAGATATAGTGCCTCTTTCCGGCGCGCATCGCGCCGTCAGTAGCAAGATCGTAGCGGACGTCAGCCGCCTCAAAGCCCCTCTTCGCCTGCTCATAGGCCTGTTTCTCACGCCGCTGCTCTTGGTTCTGGCCATGCTCGGTTTTCTGGTCGTCCTCGCAGACTTCGCCTGGTTCCGCCTTCGCGACGTCCGCGATGGGCATCCACAGCCCAAAGGCCTCTGGGAGTTCTAGCCCCATCCCACGCACCACCCCTGCAGCGCGCCAATCCACTGATTCCGGTCAGCCAGTTGTTACTCCACCTACCGCGTCTCCAACTCCTTCGACACCTTCGCTACCTTCTCCTCCTTCGGCAGCTTAGCCAACTCTTCCGATAGCCGATGCGCCTCGCGAGCATGCTCCATCGCCAGCATCGACTGCTCATGCGCTCCCAGATGGTCGTTCATGTTATGCGAAGCCGCAGCAGCCTGATGTGCATGTGCCGCCTGCATATGACGTTCCGCCGCCGCCGAGTGTTGTGTAGTAGGCATTTCGATATCCTCTACACGTAGGATGCCGCTCCCACCCCCTAGGACGCCTCCCACCAACACCCCTGCCACGCTAAGCCTCTCGCCGTCCGCGTAGGACACCTACTCCTGCCAGGTCTCAAGTCGGATGTCGTCGTAGTAAACCGTGCCGCGATAGTAGTTGTTGTGCGGATCGCCAAACATGAAGAAGTCTGGAACTCCGTCGCCCGCCTGGTATACCGAGCCAATGGGTATTGTCCCCACGTATGTCTGCTGTCCGCCCCACTTGAAGTCGCCAGACGTGGTTAGTACGAAAGCGTTTTCATTCCGCTCAATGCAGGCTGAGTACCAGGTATTGTCCTTGTACGCGTCCACCGCCCGAATGGCGCCCGAGGACTGAAGCGCACCGTGGGACCACGACAGAAAAGGGCGGCCCGTGTTGCCGTCGTCCTGCCCATCTTTGTCTATCCCAAACATCATGATCGGATGCTGACCATCAGCTACCCAATCCTTCCCTTCCCAGATATTGGTCCAGGCTTCCTTGTTGTTATCTGAATCGATCGTCACCTTGCGATGGTGGTGAATCCAAACATTGTTATGCGGCCTTGGCGTCGCGTCCAGAATCGTCAGCCAATAGAAGCCATTCTCGAGAGTCGCATCACCGTTTGACCACGGCTCATCCTTCTCGCCGCCGGCATAACCGTTCAGGCTCCCCGCTCCGGGCTTGCCGTCTCCAAACGAAGCAAACCCCACCTTCAGGCAGACCCTGTACTTCTTCGGAAGCGCCTTCGTCGGACGTACCACGATCCCATCGGTGTGCGCCGGAGACGACACCTTCAGCACACGATGATGCGCATCCGCCGGATCCGCAACGACCTGGAAAAGGTCGCTGAATTTTGTGGCATCGGAGCGGCTGTAAGCTGCAACACTCAACCAGCCATCCTTGCCAAACGTGCCCTCCGCGCGAAACGCCACCGGCGGCGTTACCCCCAGGCGCTGGAAATGCGCTCCTCCATCAGAGTAATCGTCCGTATCCTGATAGCTATCGGGCACCCACCGAGGCAAGCCCGCCTTGAACAGCGGTGCAGGGTCTTCAAAGTTTTGCTCATACAGCAATTTCCAGGAGCCGCGATGCACCGGAGCCGCAGCGCCGGTTTGCGCACCGGTAGTCTGTGAACTCAATGCAGCAGCGGATAGCACCATCGTCGCGCACGCAAGCCATCGGACCGCAAAAGACATTGTTTCCCCCCGGTGGGTGCTGGTTGGATAAGAACACATGCCAGAATCAAATCGCCAATTAAATTGGCGCTCCCTTAGATATTCGGGAGGGTCCCACTCGCATCACCCGCTAAAACAAAAAGCGCTCGGCCCCGGCAAACCTCGCCAGCGAACCAAGCGCCTTTCCTAATCTCTATCTCTCGTTCTTAGCAGTTGAAGTTCACTTCTTCTTCCTCTTCCACGCCATAGCGCCGCAGCAGGTTCGGCAAGTTCTGCGAGAAGGCCGCACGCGGCATCACCACGTCGCAACCCGCCTCCACTGCCTTCGCCTTCAGGTCTCCCTGCAGATGCGATAGGAACCCGATGATCGAAGCCGAACGCTTCAGCTTGGCCTTCAGTTTCGGAATCAGCGTCAGCGGCTTCGCATTCGCATTGTTCAGATCAAACACGATCAGCGCAGGCTTGTTCTCTTCGCTCTCTGTCAGCGCCGCCACTGCATCTTTATCGTTCTTGATGAACGCCACCTTCACACCCAGCTTCTTGGCTGTCTCCTGGATCTTGGCCTGGAAGAACAGCTCTTCGATGAAGAAGTAGATGTGCGTCTGTGCGCCTTCGGGAATCGGAATCGGCCGCGGCATCGAGCGATCAATCGGCTGCGAGTCTCCCGTGTGACGATGTCCATTTCTGCGCCCATGTCCCGCCAGCTGGATCGTCGAAGGCGGTGCATCGCCGAACTCTCCAGACGCCCGATAGCTGTGATCCATCGGCCCGACGAAACCGCGTTCCCGCGGCTGTCCGCCGCCCTTGCCTTTGCGCTTGAATCCGCCCGCCTGGTTGCCGAAGTTGTCCGGACGATAGCCTCCGCCACCGCCGTACCCGTTCCCATTCGATGAGCTGGCTTCCGCACGGAAGTCGTTGCCCGGATTCTCGCTCCGGCCACCACCACTGCCGCCGCCACCCGGACGCCGTTCCCGGTCCCTGAACTTCTTCTTCCAGCGCTTGCCGCCCTGACCCTGTTGCTGGCCATTGCCCTGCGGCTGCCCACCGTTCTGCTGACTACCCTGCGGCCTGCGCGCCTGCGCCGGTGCAGCCGACGCTGCCAGTGCCAGGCTCTCGCCCTCCATCACCAGCGGCACAATCTGCGGTCCTGCCTCCCCATCGCCACCGGCGACAGTCTGGCCATCTCCCGCAACTTTGTTCTTCCGCTTGCGCCGACGCCGCCGGCTGCTCTTGCTCTGGCCCATCCCCGGCCCGGGCTGGCCTCCGTCGTTGGCCCCTCCAGACTCCGAGCTGTCGAAGTCTGCGTTGCCATAATCGCCGCCGTTATACTCCTCCGCCGCATCGTACGACGAAGTGTCTACTGCATTCTGCTCTGCCATGGTGCTGTGGTTTCCCCTTGCAATTCGGTGCTTGAGGCGTATCGGACATGTCTCTGTCTTTGCCCTTCGGTCCTCTGTGGACTCGACTGGGACTGTCTCCGAAACGGGTCAATCGTAGTCTCTCTCAAGCGTTGACTCGAAGTTGATCTGTCGTACCTTGCTGGCGAATGTTCAGCGTCTGGGCGTCTGCGCCCTCAACCGTTCCAGACCCATTCCCGGCCCGCCTGCCTTCCCGGCAAACGGCTGCTGCTCTTGAAGTGCTCATTCATCCAACTTCATTATGGGGGGAATCAAAACTTCGGTTTTGCACTTTCAACCGAAACGCTTTGCACTTCCAACCCAAACCAGCTCAGCCTTCATTCTCCTGCGGCTCAGCTTCTCTACTGCACTCTCGGAGCGACTCTGTTCTTCGCTAAATTTGATTGAACCTCATCTTGGTCCAGATCTCCGTAGCACGCTATCGGTTGATCTCGGAGTTTTCCAGAGCTGATCCGGGACCTCATCCCAGTGCGCTCAGTTTACGATCCTCGCAACCTGTATGCCCCATCTTGCGATTCCGGCATCTGCGGGAACCCACGCTATCACTCTGAAAGCTCTTCGGGTACGTCAACCCACCGGAAGACACACGGTGAGATTTCAACCCCAAAGCCCGCGGAACATCATGATCTTACGCTTGGCCACAAAGAAGTGCAACTATTAAAGAGCCGCCCAGAAACCACAAAGCACTCCCTGCGGCAAACCCTCACCAGCCAACAGATACAGCCCATTCCCCTGAAAAGCCGATGGGCCATCTCCCCTCCCCGGAAGATGGCCCTAGCCCCTAACAGCCAGTCACTGGCCTCCAAATGGTCCTTTCGGCGCCGAAGCTCCCGAAGTCCCTTTGCTTGGCAGGGGGGAAATTCCTCTAAATGGGAACCTCTACATCCCTTTACCCGTGAACTGCGCAGGCTCCAAACATCCGTCAGTCAAGCTCTTTGTTTCACGGCTTGATCTCGAACACTCCTAACTGTTGCAATCCTCATACCAAACGCAAAACCACCTTTTCCTTAGGAAACTCCAAAATCCTGCCGCCAAAAGCCACCAAAAACCGGAAATGTCGCTTTCCAACCTCCGCTTTTCGGAAGAGTCCCACCCTCTCCGCCCCCCATCCAATAAGCGGCGTCAATTGACCCGACTCGCATCGTCTCCTATATAATTGCGGTCAGCCGACTGTCCTCTCGCGCCCGCGACCCTCTCCTTCATTTTTCCATCTTCCATCTTCGATGATGAGCATGATGAGATAGAGCAAGCGGACAACACCCTCGGGTGTCTCAACGGGCGGTGGAAGGTGCGGCAACCCTTCCCTGCGGCGCTTTGCCCCAGGACTAACCCAGCGAGTAACCCAGCTGATATCTCCGGAATCCGGATCCTTATAGGAGTTTCAAACACCGCATGAACCGTACCTTTGTCTTTGCTACTGCGCTGGCAACCGGCCTCGCAGCCTCCTCCCTCCTCGCACAAACCACCAAAGCACCGGCAACGGCAACCCCCCGCCCCGCGGCTCCTGCCGCCCAGGCTGAGGTCAAGCCGGAAGCCATTCCCGCCAAGGTTGCCGTCATTGCGTTTGAGCAGGGTGTCGTCGCCACCAACGAAGGTCAGCGCGCCGTACTCGATATCCAGAAAAAGTACGAGCCCAAAAAGACGGCCATCGACGCTCAGTCCGCTGAAGTCGATTCCCTCAAGAAGCAGTACCAGGCTCTCCCCACCACTATCTCCGACGAGGAGCGCGCCGCTCGCCTCAAGACCATTGACGACAAGACCAAGGCTCTCCAGCGCGACGTCGAAGATGCTCAGAACTCCTACAACACCGATGTCCAGGAAGCCTACGGCAAGGTCGCCCAGAAGTTCGGCGGCACTGCGGTTAAGTATGCCCAGGATCACGGCTTCACCCTTCTCCTCAACATCGGCGGCCAGCAGCAGCTTCCCACCGTGCTCTGGTGGCAGCGTGAAACCGACATCACCCAGGCCACCATCGATGCCTACAACGTAGCCTCCGGCATTTCAGCTCCTCCGCCGCAAGCTCCCACCGCTCCCCGCCGCGCACCCGCAGCTGCTCCCCACCAGTAACTCGCAGCAGCACAGCGCAGCAACAAATCAAATGGAGGCCTCAGGGCCTCCATTCTTTTTGCGTGTACGGTCCAACTACATTGTGGGATAGTGACCCGAAAAGATGAGCAGTGAATCCAGACTATCTGTGACGCCGTGCGCAAGGATGGGTAACCACAGATTGCGTCCGCCCGCGAAGTACAGCCCCGCGAGTAGTGCTCCATCAATAGCATTCTCGATGACGCCGGTCCATCCTTGGTCGAAGTGTGCCAGCCCGAAGACCGCTGACGACAACACCACGGCAACAGGACACCGCAACCGCGGCAAAGAGATCATGTCGGCGATGCGGTTGAGGATGTATCCGCGCCATACCAACTCCTCTCCAAACGCCGCCAGCGTCCAGCTCAAGAGCAGCACAACTGCCAGCATCATCCCATTGCCGCGAAGATCGCAGCAAGTGCATCACGCGCGGCTGAGTGGCAAAAAGTTCGAGGCATTCCATCGCTACCCCAGCAGCAACTCCGTAAGCGAGTACGCTCCCCAACGGCTTGGTCGCGAAAAGCCGACCGAACTCCACGTCACGCCGCGCACCCGCAACGAAATCCACCCGAGGACCAGCAGATACGGCGTCTTGCTGAAGATAACAATGTGACGCCAGTGATGAATGCCGGCCCAGAAAAGACCGAACACGATCAGCGCTTCAAGAACGAAGAGTGCGCTGTCCTGACGCTTACTTAGTCGCTCCACCGGCATAGATCCCTCCGCCTAAACGGAAATCTACTCTTCCCCGACCTTCAGCACCGCAAGGAACGCCTCCTGCGGAATGTCCACCTTACCAATCCGCTTCATCCGCTTCTTGCCTTCCTTCTGCTTCTCCAGCAGCTTTCTCTTACGGCTGATATCCCCGCCATAGCATTTCGCGATCACGTTCTTCCGAATCGCCGTCACCGTCGACCGCGCAATCACCTTCGACCCAATCGCCGCCTGGATCGCCACCTCGAACATCTGCCGCGGAATCAGCTCGCGCATCTTCTCCACCAGCACCTTGCCGCGATCGTAGGCAGCGTCCTTGTGCACGATGATCGAAAGCGCGTCCACCGGATCGCCGCCAATCAAAATATCCATCTTCACCATCGGCGAATTCCACATGCCGGACAGGTGATAGTCCAGCGAAGCATACCCGCGCGACACCGACTTCAACCGATCGTAGAAATCCAGCACAATCTCGTTTAGCGGCAGCTCATACGTCAGCATCACGCGCGTCTCGGACACGTACTCGATATTCTGCTGCCGTCCGCGCTTATCTTCCACCAGCTTCAAAATGTTGCCGACATACTCTTCGTTGGTAAGAATCTTCGCCGTGATTACCGGCTCTTCAATCTCTTCGATCTCGGTCGGATCCGGCCAGCGCGAAGGATTGTCCACGCTCAACACACTTCCATCCGTCATCGTGATCTTGTACTGCACACCAGGCGCCGTAATGATCAGGTCAAGATCATACTCGCGCTCCAGCCGCTCCTGAATAATCTCCAAATGCAGCAGCCCCAGGAACCCGCAGCGAAATCCAAACCCCAGCGCCACCGAACTCTCCGGCTCAAAATTAAAGCTCGCATCGTTCAGCCGCAGCTTCTCCAGCGCATCGCGGAGCATCCCGTGTTCATGCGAGTCCACCGTATACAACCCCGCGAACACCATGCTCTTAATATCTTCAAACCCAGGCAGCGCCTCAGCGCACGGCCGATCCACATGCGTAATCGTGTCGCCCACCTTGGTATCGGCAACATTCTTAATCGTCGCGACGAAGAACCCAACCTCGCCCGCGCTCAATTCCTCCAGCACCACCGGCTTAGGCGTCATCACGCCCATCGACTCCACATCGAACTGCCGCCCATTCGACATGATCTTGATCCGATCGCCCTTCCGCAGCCGCCCATTGATAATGCGTGCCAGCACAATCACGCCCCGATACGCATCGAACCAAGAATCAAAAATCAGCGCCTGCAGCGGAGCCTCCGCATCGCCCTTTGGTGGAGGCAGCAACATCACCACCGCCTCCAGAATGTCCGCCACATTCAAGCCCGTCTTCGCGCTCACACATACAGCGTCGTCCGCCGGCAGCCCCACCGACTTCTCAATCATCGCCTTGGTGCGCTCAATGTCCGCACTCGGCAAATCAATCTTATTGATGACCGGAATAATCTCCAACCCACCCGCGATCGCCAGGTACGCATTCGCCAGCGTCTGCGCCTCCACACCCTGCGACGCATCCACCACCAGCAGCGCGCCCTCGCACGATGCCAGCGAGCGCGACACCTCGTAGCTGAAGTCCACATGCCCCGGCGTATCAATCAAATTCAGCTGGTACGTCTCGCCGTCAGACGCCGTATACATCATGCGCACCGTATGCGCCTTGATCGTGATCCCGCGTTCGCGCTCCAGATCCATGGCGTCCAGCACCTGGGCCTGCATCTCGCGCGAGGTCAAGCTCCCGGTCAGCTCCAGCAGCCGGTCCGAAAGAGTTGATTTGCCGTGGTCGATGTGCGCGATGATCGCGAAGTTGCGGATGTGCTTTGGATCCATGGAGAGTGCGATTAGCCCTAACCTCCATCTTAACACCCGCACCAGCCCCTCGCTCCGTGCGCTCCCTGGCCCACAAAGAACCAGTTAGCCCGTCCAACCCTTACAATGTGGTTGTTGATGCCGACTTCGAAAACTACCTCCTCCGTCGGGCGCTCCCTCGCCGTGATCTCCTCGCTGTTTGCGCTGCTGACGCTCATCGGGTGCCCGGCCGACACCGGCCGCACCGCCGCTCCCGGGTCAGCGCCCGCGCATGCCACCCCTCCCCCTCTGCAACGGCAGCAGGTCCCCAATCAAGCCCAGGCTGATGTCCAGTCGCAGGCACAGCAATCCGCAAACGCAATCGCCGCCGCCCAGCACGCACAGAAAGTGCAAGCCCTGATCTCGAAGACTGAGGCAAACTACCAATCGGGCGTCGCCAACTACAACGCCAATCGTCTCGATGCCGCACGCCACGACTTCGACGCCGCCGTCGACACCCTGCTCTCCAGCGGCATGGATCTCAAAGAAGATCCCCAGCTCTCCGACGAGTTCGACCAACTCCTCTCCTCCATCAACTCCCTGGAGATGGTCGCCCTCAAGCAGGGCAACGGATTCTCCGGCAAGCTCGAGGAAGCCCCGGCCGACGCCGCCAACGAAGTCACCTTCCCATCCAACCCCGAGTTAGTCGGTAAAATCGCCGCGGAGTTAAAGACCACCAAGTCCGATCTCCCCCTCGTCGTCAACGACTACGTCGCCGGCTGGATCAGTTACTTCAGCAATAACCCCAACGGTCACGCCCACCTCGTTCGCTCGCTCGAGCGCGCCGGGAAATACAAGGCTATGATCTCGAAGACCCTCAGCGACCAGGGCGTTCCCCAGGATCTGATCTATCTCGCCGTAGCCGAGTCCGGATTCCAACCCCAGGCAATGAACGGAGGCTCAGGCGCCGGTGGCATGTGGCAGTTCATGCCTCAGGGCGGCTATGGACTGGAACGCAATGGCTACTTCGATGAGCGCTTCGATCCACAAAAATCAACCCTCGCCTACGCCAGGTACATGAAGTCCCTCTACAACCAGTTCGGCGACTGGTACCTCGCGATGGCCGCTTACGATTGGGGCCCGGGACGCATTCAGCATGCCGTCGCCAAGACCGGCTATGCCGACTACTGGGAGCTCTACCGCCGCAACGCCCTTCCCGGCGAAACCAAGGCCTACGTTCCCAGCATCATCGCCGCGGCCATCATGGCGAAAAATCCCCAGCAGTACGGACTCACCAGCATCGTTCCCGACGCGCCCATCCTCTCCGACGAAGTCACCACCAGCTACTCCATCGACATGCGCCTCGTCGCGGATCTCACCAACGCAACCATTCCTGAGATCGTCGCGCTCAACCCCGCCCTCTTGCGACTGTCCACACCCAACGACATCCCCTACGGGCTGCATCTTCCTCCCGGCACGCGCGACATGTTCCTCACGCGCCTCAAAAATATTCCCGAGGCAGACCGCACCACCTGGCGCTTCCACGTCGTGCAGAACGGCGAGACACTCGATCAGATTGCCGAGTCGATGCACGCCCACGCCGCCGAGATCACTTCCTTCAATGACCTCACCGACCCCATCGAGGCCGGCGATGAGCTCGTCATCCCCATCGCGGCCAGCAGCCGGCTCACACCCGGACAACGCTACACCATGCGCCGCAATGACACCCTCGTCACCGTCGCCGATCGATTTGGCGTAACCGTCGAGCAGCTGCGTACATGGAATCACCTGTCGTCCAACCACGTCGCCCCGGGCCACTCCCTCTATGTTGTCGAGCCCATTCGCCTCGCTCCCGCTACGCGCGAACACCGTCATCACGCCGGGAGCACCGCCTCGCATAGCTCGAACACAACGCATCATGGCGCCGCCGAACAACATGCCTCGGCACACTCCGCGAGCCACGCGCACACCTCGAACAGCGAAAAAAAGAACTCGAAAAGCAAGAAGAGGTCTAAGTGATTGCCCTCGCAAGCGGTAGCTGCTCCGGGACCGCGGGTAGAAAAATATGCACTGCCCCAAAAAAGGTGCTTGCTATTTCATAGCTCCACGCGTAATCCTGTTGACACCATCATGCGGCGCATCTGTGTCGCATGATGCGAGATACGGCATTCAAGGAATGCAAGACAAGCAAGATTGATTTACCGCCACGCACGAAATTTGGAGTTGGGGGAAAAGGTCATGTTGCAGGACGAAGAAATCATCAAGCTCTACGCGGCCGGATACGATGAGGACGACACCGACGATGTGATCGATGTCGACTCGCTCGATGAAGAGGATGAAGAAGAGGAATTCAACACCGCTTCCGTGACCCACATCGAGGAAGCTGAGATCTTCGCAGCACCTCCCAGTCCCGTCGCTCCCTATGAGCCGCCTACCCGGCTCTCGGTTGAGCACACCC
>Ga0210388_10005084_pt1 | contig 10275 bp, 9 predicted proteins | sample IncBWC19OmetaG_FD_155485 | JGI IMG/M metagenome (GOLD analysis project Ga0210388, IMG submission 155485) | Forest soil microbial communities from Barre Woods Harvard Forest LTER site, Petersham, Massachusetts, United States - Inc-BW-C-19-O ...
ATGCTGGCCGAGGCCAGCAGGCCTAGAGAGCCTACTACTCCGCCGGCCTGGTCGGAGAGAATGTCGCCGAACATGTTTTCGGTGAGCACGACGTCGAAGTCTTTGGGGCGCTGCACGAGAGACATGGCGGCGGAATCCACATACATGTGAGAGAGCTGCACTCCCGGATAATCTTTCGCGCAGCGCGTGACAACTTCTCGCCACAGTCGGGAACACTCGAGAACATTGGCTTTGTCGACAGAGAGAACCTTCTGGCGGCGCTTTGCGGCCAGGTCGAAGGCGACTCGGGCTATGCGTTCGATGGCCGGCTCTTCGTAGGTCATGGTGTTGGTGGCGACGCGGGTGCCGGGCGCGCCTGCGATTGAGCGCGGCTCGCCGAAGTAGAGGCCTCCGAGAAGTTCGCGAACGATCATTATGTCGGTGCCGCGAACTAGATCGGCGCGCAGCGGGGAACAATCTTCGAGTGCGAGAAAGCAGATTGCCGGACGCAGGTTGGCGTAGGCGCCTAGTTCGCGGCGCAGGCGGAGGAGTCCGGCTTCGGGGCGAAGGTGCTGGGGATAGTGGTCGAAGGCGGGACTGCCTACGGCGCCGAGCAGGACTGCGGAGGACGCGAGGCACGCCTGAATTGTGTCGGCGGGTAGAGGATCGTTTGAAGCTGTTAGCGCCGCGCCGCCGATGTTTTGGTGCTGGAGTTGAAGCTGATGTCCGAATGCATCGGCCAGCGTCTGCAGAACTTTCACGGCTTGTTCGGTGACTTCCGGGCCGATGCCGTCGCCGGGGAGGATGGTTAGGTTCAGGAGCATGCGGTCAGTTTAATGGAAACGGACCTATCATTGCAGTCTCCCGGCGAACTGCGGGGGAACTTTATCCGTGTCCGTCCGTACATCTCAACGATGATGCGTCCCTCAGCGGCCAAAGTGTGAAAGGCAACGAGGACGGGAGTATCGTGGCTGACAACATGAGGAGGCTGCTATGAAAATATTCGCCATTCTATTTACCTCACTGCTCGCGATCGTGGGCCTTGCAGCTTCCGCCTCAAGCCAAGCAGCGGATCGAACGTGGATCACCGATGTCACCATCATTTCGCCGGAGAAGCTCGATCATGTCGAGCAGGGGAGCGTGCTCATCGAAAACGGCCGCATCGCTCGCGTCGAGCGCAAGAAAAAAGCGGATAAGACGGCTGGCGCGACGGTGGTTTCTGGGAAAGGACAGTTTCTCATTCCGGGCCTCATCGACTCGCACGTTCACCTCGCTTCCGTTCCCGGGATGACCTTTCCTCAGCCTGAAGGCAAGATGATCAAGGAGTACTTCAAACAACTCCCGCGTTCCTACCTTTACTATGGCTACACGACCCTTGTGGATTTGGCAGTCATCGATCGTCAGGTGCTGGAAGACTTCAAGCAAGCCCCTTTGCACCCCGACCTGTATGACTGCGGTGAGTCTTTGCCTTTGGCAAATGGGTACCCGATGTCATTTGCGCCGCCGGAAGCACGTTTCAAGATTTTTCCTAATTTCATCTACGATCCCGGGCAAGCCTCGAGTATCCCGGCAGAATATAAACCGGAAGATCACACTCCTGCTGCCGATGTAGAGCGGGTCAAGCGTTCCGGCGGGATTTGCCTTAAGGCGTACTTTGAGCGGGGCTTTGGGCGAGACCGGCACTTGCCGGTGATCGACCCCGATGTTCTGGCAGGGATCCGCAAAGCAGCGACCTCGGCCGGCCTGGTATTGATGATGCACGCCAACTCATTCGAAGCACAAAACTTTGCCGTCGAAGGCGGGGTTGACGTGATCGCGCATGGAATGTGGAACTGGGGGGATCTCGACAAAGAAACCGAACTCCCGGTTGGGATCAAAACCCTTCTCGATCAAATCGTGGAAAAGAAAATTGGTTATCAACCCACCATCCAGGTCATGGAGGGCTTGCGCGCGTATTTTGATCCCGAATATCTTTCGATGAAGGCGATCCCCAAGGTCATCCCTGGGGAAATGCTGGAGTGGTTTAACTCTCCTGAAGGCAAGTGGTTCAAAAAAGAATTGGTTGACGACGATACGCCGGATGCAGTCATGTTCCAAGGTATCGACCGCGGGCCACTCCGGCGCGTGCGACAGGTGGTTGCTTACCTGGCCAGCAAGGACGCCGAGTTTCTGTTTGGCACGGACACTCCGTCGGGTCCGACGTATGGAAATCTGCCTGGATTGAACGGCTATCTGGAGATGCAGCAACTGCAAAAGGCCGGATTGTCTCTGGCCCAGATTTTTAAAGCAGCTACGATCAGCAATGCACGAAAATTCAAACTCGACTCGCAACTTGGGACCATCGAGCCGGGGAAAATTGCCAACCTCGTGCTGCTGAAACGATCTCCGCTAGAGGGTTTGGATGCCTACGACAGCATCACCATGGTTTGGGTTCACGGAAAGCCAATCCCGCGCGATAGTTTGGCAGCCGATTCAGTGAAATAGATGGTCGTATATGTTTCAGGGGCTGAAGGCGGATGTAGACCGCTTCCTTCAATGCATACGTGAAGGCCTGCTTCGCCCACGAGCCGGTCTATCCAAAGAGTCGGGCTTTGCCCGGCGGACAACCGAGGCGGCTGTCCCAACATGAGTCCTGCGAGGGCGTCCGCGAAAGCCTACACGCCCCAGAGATAATCTTCCTGCTGCTGATCGTGATGGTGCTCGGCAGGGACGGGGACACCGAAGGCGTTGGGCTGCGGCGCCATCGGAAACGGCCGCACTGGTTCGGGACTCGCGCTGGCAGCGGCCGAGACCGCCGAGGGCAGCGGCTCGAACAGAGGAGTCGCCGATCCGGCTGGCTTGTGAGTGTCGCGGATCAACTCCAGAAGGTGATGATCTTCGACATGTTTGATCTTGTCGGCCAGGCGGACGAAGCGGCGGTAGATGTCATCGAGGGCGCGGCGGTCGAACTGATAGCCGAGTTGTTCGCAGCGGATGGCGAGGGCGTGACGGCCGGAGTGCTTGCCGAGTACGAGTCTGGAATCGGGCACGCCGACGGATTGCGGGGTCATGATTTCGTAGGTCAGCGGGTTCTTGAGAACGCCATCCTGGTGGATGCCGGCTTCGTGGGCGAAGGCGTTGCGTCCGATGATGGCCTTGTTGGGTTGCACGGGCACGCCGGTGATCTCGCTCAGCAACTGGCTGGCGGGGAACAGATGTTCGGCAGCGATGACAGTTTCGTAGGGATAGCGATCGTGACGAACGCGGAGGGCCATGACAATTTCTTCGAGCGAGGCATTGCCGGCGCGCTCGCCGATGCCATTGATGGTGCATTCAACCTGGCGGGCTCCGGCGGCGATGGCAGCCATGGTGTTGGCTACAGCCATGCCGAGATCGTTGTGGCAGTGAGCGGAGATGGTGACGTTCTCGATTCCCTTCACGCGGCGGCGGATGGTGGCGATCAAGTCTCCGAACTCGGAGGGCACGGTGTAACCGACGGTGTCAGGGATATTGAGCGTTGTGGCGCCGGCTTCGACTACAGCATCAAGGACCTGGCACAGGAACTCGGGGTCGGTGCGCGTTGCATCTTCGGGCGAAAATTCGACGTCGGGGCAGAGCGATTTCGCGAAGGAGACGGCTTCGCGGGCTTGGGCGAGGCACTCCTCGCGGGTGATGCGGAGCTTGTACTTCAGGTGAATGTCGGAGGTGGCTAAGAAGACGTGGATGCGCGGGTGGGCGGCGTGTTGCAACGCTTCCCAGGCGCGTTCGATATCGGGGCGGCAGGCACGGCAGAGTCCTGCAATGATGGGGCGGCGGATTACCGCAGCGATGGCCTTCACGGCTTCGAAGTCGCCGTCGGAGGCAATGGGAAATCCGGCTTCGATTACGTCGACACCGAGACGGTCTAGCTGGTGCGCCAGGCGGAGCTTTTCCTGGTGATTCATGCTGCAGCCAGGCGACTGTTCTCCGTCGCGCAGGGTGGTGTCGAAAATCTTGATGCGGACCTGGTCCGTGGCCATGGGCCTTCCTTCGAAAATAAGGATGATCAACCGCTCTATAACGCTGTGCCCCTTAATGGTACGGGGGAATCAGATTGAAGCAAAACTTATAATTCTTCAGTGATCATTAGATGGGCTTCTATGATAAGATTTTCTAATGATTGTTGTAGTTTGTATAAGGGGATGGTAAATGGAACTTTCGCAGCTGGAAGTGTTTCTGGCGGTGGCGCGGGAGCACCGGTTCTCGCGGGCGGCGGAGAAGCTTCATCGTACGCAGTCGGCGGTGAGCCAGACCATCCGCAAGCTGGAGGATGAGCTAGGCGAGGCGCTGCTCGACCGCTCATCGCGGGAAGGGGTTCTGACCGACGCCGGGCAAGTGCTTTACGAATATGCCGAGAAGTTGCTGAATCTGCGGCATGATGCTCATGAATCATTGGCTTCGCTGCGCGAGCTGCAGAAGGGCAAGCTGGTGATTGCGGCTAATGAATTTACGGCGCTATATCTGTTGCCGGTGCTGGCGGAGTTCCGGCGGCTGCATCCCATGATCAAGATTACCGTGCAGCGGGCGCTGGGCAGCCGCATTCCGGACGACGTGCTGCAGCACAGCGCTGAGCTGGGCGTGCTTTCCTATAAGCCGGAGGAGCCACGGCTGCACTCGGTGGTGACTTATCTGGATGAACTGGTGCTGGTGGTGCCGCCGAAGCATCCTTTGGCCTCGGCGCGGGAGGTGAGCATCCGGCAACTGGGGGCGGAATCGTTTGTGGCGCATATTGTTTCGTCGCCCTACCGCGAGAAAGTCCTGCAGACATTCGAGAAGTACAAAACGCCGCTGCATATGGGGCTTGAGCTGCCTACGTTGCAAGCCATCAAACAGTTTGTTGCCATGGGAAACGGCGTGGCATTTATGCCGGAAATCAGCGTGGAGGCAGAGCTGGTACGGGGAGAACTGGTGCGGATTCCGGTGCGGGAGCTGCGGGTGCAACGCAAGCTGCGTTTAATCTACCGCAAGGAAGCGGGACTTTCGCATGCGGCGCGGGCGTTTCTGAAAGTGGCTGAGGCGGTAGCGCTGGAGCGGGCAGGGCGGTATCGATTTCAGCGGGAGAGCTAAAGGAAGCGAGCCAAACGCGCGCGATTATTGTGTCGCAAAAACCGCGACACTTCGCGCGGCTCGCCGAGGTCCTTCGGCGGGCAAAGAACGCCCGCCTCAGGATGACAAATCAAAAATCCAAGTCACATTTAGAGCGCGGCGCGATCAGCAGTCGGCGCAGGCTTCCGTGGACTGGAATGCCGCCAGAGCTTCGCCTACGCTCGGGTGAATATCGAGGACTGAATTCAGGTTGGTAAGGTCGAGAAGATCGCGGACGAGTGGCGTGGGGCTGGCGTACTTCAGGTCAGCGTTTTGGGATCTTGCCCAACTATGAAGAAAAGCCAGTTCGCCGATGCCGGCGCTATCGAGGGAGCTGACACCACTGAGATCGAGCACTACCTTGCCGCCGTTTTCGAGGAATTCACCAACTACTCGCGAAAGGGCTGCGGCCTCGTAGCGATAGACGATGCGGCCCTGGCAGTGAACGATCACCACACCACCGCGATTGCGAGTTTCCAAACTGAGTTTCAACTTCGACTCCTTATATTGCGCTTCGAAGGCAGCCAAATGCTCTGGCTGCGGCCGTGTTTGCCAATTCCGGTTCGTGGATTCCATGCTAATAGATAGACGCGCAGCGAGGGGTTTCGGAATCATGAAAAGAGCGTAATTTTTTGACCAGGCGTCCCAGTCCTGCACCGTAGAATTTTGCGGGACAGGACATCCTGAGCCTACATTCCACCGCATCTAAGGAAGGACCTAACGGATTTCGCGCATTCAGGTAGAATTTGCTGCTGGCATAAATGCCTTGGAGGACTCATTTTCGTGTCAAAAACCGCAGCCGTGGTTCTGGCGTTCCTGAGCTTGATGCTGTTCACAACCGCATCAAGAGCACAAGATAGGCTGATCCCGAGTGGAAACGTGTCCCTCGGAGTCGCCTATGCCGACAATGTCGATGTTATAAACCGCCTTACATTCCGGGGGTGGAATGCCTCGGTGGAAGTATTTCCATTCCATCGCCTTTCGTACCTCGGGATAGTGCTGGATGGAAGCGGCTTCTACCGGCTGGGAGTGCAGCAGTACGACTTTCTTCTGGGGCCACGAATTTCGACGCATTACGGAAAGTGGCGCCCTTTTCTGCAGCTGATGGGCGGAGTGCAACGAAACACATCGGCGGGCGTGACCCATAACCCGATCGCAGAGGACCTGGGCGGCGGAGTGGATCGGAAGTTCCAGCTCTTGTTCATGAAAAACTTTGCCTGGCGGCTGCAGTTCGACTACACCCGCACTCACTTGCTAAGTGCGACGCAGAATGACTTCTCGGGATCGGCCGGGCTGGTGTGGCACTTCTGAGGGATAATTTGGCGAAGTGAGAAGTGGTCTAAGCTTCACATTCGAAACTTCTGCTCTGGCAGCGGGTTGGAGAAGTTTATCTGCCAGAGGAAGCACAGAATGTGGCGAAAAACTCGCCCATGTTCGCACGCACTATGGTTGACGAACTCCTACCTCCTGGCATCTAACATTCGCTGCATTATTCTCAGCTGATGGAAAGGTGAGGTTGCGAATCGTCATGCGAAAAGCGGGACTGATTGCTTTGGGACTACTATTGTTTGCCGGCCTGGCGAGTGCACAGGTTCCAACCCACGGGAACGTTTTTTTTGGATACTCCTACTACAACACCGATGTCACCTCGGTCGGCAGCGCCAACACGAATGGGTGGGAGGCGTCGGTGGAAGGCAAAATCATTCCCTGGTTTGGGATGGTGGCCGATTTTGACAGCCATTACGGCTCGCAGAATTTTCGTGTGGCTTGCCCGACCGGCGTCGACTGTACAGGAACCGAATATTCGAACCTTACGGAACATAATTTTCTTTTTGGGCCAAGAGTTTCAGTTCCGCTGGGGAAGTTTCGGCCCTTCGCCGAAGCATTGTTCGGAGGAGCCCATGTCAACGTGAACAACGGCTTCGGTTCTGATACGTCGTTTGCCACCGCATTGGGCGGCGGACTCGACTACAAGATTATTCGTCCGGTCGCATTGCGCCTGCAGGGAGACTACGTGCAGACTCGCTTCTTTGGAGCGACGCAGAACAATGTTCGGGTGTCGACAGGCATTGTATTTCGCTTCTGAAGAAGATCTGGAAGCATAGAACCCGAAAGCTGGATCCGGATGGTTGTCTGGATCCAGCTTTGTGTGGCCACCAAGAAAACTTCGGGCTGCGAGGCTCATTTCGACGTGAGTTGTCGGGCCTAGGTCTGCCAGTATTTGTGGTCGCGCAGGAAATAGTTTTCGTTCCAGTAGTTCATCGCGGTTTTCAGGAACAGCCAGCCCACGCGCAGATGTCCCATCTTCTGGAAGCGGCGGTTGGTGGTGTAGACGCCGCCGCGGACAATTCCGAAGCGCTTCCGCTCGACCTGCTGGCTGAGCAGGTAATCCTCGGCGAAGAGAACTTGCTCGTGGAATCCGCCGAGTTCACGGAACTTCTTCAGGTCGAACAGCATGAACATGCCAGTGGCGAAGGGGTGATGGAGGCGCGAGAGGTACTGGAAGAAATCGTTGCCGGCGTAAAACAACTTGTCGATCCAACCGCCTCCCTGGCAAAGGATGTTTGTAGTCACACAATGAAGTTGTTTCCGCTGGGCCAGTTCGACGGCGCGGCGGACTACGGAAGGGTGCGCGAGTTCGATGTCGGCATCGAGAAAGAGAACGTAAGTGCTGTCGGCATGGGCTGCGCCCAGGTTGCGGCCGACCGAGGGCATGCCGCCCCTGATCACGCTTACGTTCAGGCGATCGCGGAAGCTGAGAACGATTTCTGGAGTGCCGTCGGTGGAGTTGGCGTCAGCGACCAACACTCTCGTACTCGACATCTTCGAGTAGTCCTGCTTCGTCAGCGAAGTCAGCAGATTCGGAATCAACTTCGCTTCGTTCTTGGCTGGAATCACGATCGTCAGCTCGCTCGGTGTATTCATGCTCGTTAGATTCATGCTCGTTAGATTCATGCTCGTTGAATTCATGGATTTGAACCCCCTGTTCGTCAACGGTCAGATAAGTCAGGCGGGAATCGACCCAGCCGCCTGAGTTGTAGTAGTGAATTCCGTCCTGTTCGACGTGAACGGCCTGGTGGGTGTGGCCGCAGAAGATGCGGTCGGCGTCGTGCTGGCGCGCATAGTGCAGAGCTCCCGCAGAGACCTTCGACGACAGGCGAAGCCAATGCGTGTTCAGCCGATCAATGAGGCGCACGATGGGCTTGCTCTTGAAATCGAGCTTCTGCAGTCGCAGATAAAGCGATGTGCCTAGTTTGCTCAGCCTGACATTGCTGACCTGGAAGCCATCGAACTGGTGGCCGTGGATGGCGATGTGGCGCAATCCGGCGTATTGCCAGGCGTAGTGCTGGTAGACGCGGACGCCGACCAGGTGCGACATGATGTTGGTGAGTCCGTGGTCGTGATTGCCCTCGACCCACACGACCTCGATGTTGCGCTTGGGATTGGAAAGCTTGCGAATGTAGCCGAGGAACTTCCAGTGGTCTTTGGTCAGACGGGCGAAGTTGAGGTCGGCAAAGATGTCGCCCAGCAGGATCAGGCGCTGGAAGCGGTTTTCCTTAAGTACGCGCGTGGCTTCGCGGGCGTGGCTGGTCTCTGCACCGAGGTGCAGGTCGGAAAGGATCAGCGTGTTGTACACGGGCAGATCCATAATTGAGTTATAGCGAGGGAATGTTACGGGGTGATGAAATGTGCATCAAAAATGGTGCAGTGGCCACCCAGAGGTAACGTGTGAGTAAACAAAGGGTTTAGCGGCGAGCACGAGCGAAATGTTTCAGCAGTGTGAATGGGGAGCGGCTTTCACGTAGACTGAGTTTCCAGCGGCGGTGGCAGTTCGATAAAGAAGCGAGCCAAACGCGCCCTTCGGTCGCTTGCGTTCTCTCAGAGCAGGCTCCGTGGAAGTCGCGCGGCTCGCCCGGATTCCTTACCGCGCAAAGAACGCTTGTTCGGAATGACAACCTCTTTTTGAAAACCATTGGACACATTCTGGCAAGGTATACGGCGTGGATCTGGATGCTGCTGCAGCACCTTGGAATCTGGGGTGTATTCGCAATCGCGTTTGCGGATTCGGCGTTGCTGGGCATGCCAGTGGACTTGTTCGTTGCAACGTATGTGCATCAGGATCACAGGCGGTTGCTCTTCTATGTAGTGATGGCTTCGCTGGGGTCGATGATCGGCAGCATTCCGCTTTACATCATCGGGTATGTGGGCGGCGAGAAGGTGCTGCGGAAGCGGATTTCCGAAGAGCGCTTTCTGCGGATTCACCGATCGTTCGAGAAGCATGAATTCTGGGCCCTCATGTTTCCCGCAATGCTGCCGCCCCCAATGCCGTTCAAGATCTTCGTGCTGGGTGCGGCGGTGTTTGAGATGCGGCTCCGGGACTTTCTGGCGGCCATCTTCGCAGGGAGATTTGTGCGCTTTCTGGTGCTTTCGTTGCTAACACTGTGGTTCGGACCGCAGATTGTGGGATTGGTGGGGACCGTGTTCCGGCAGCACATCTATTGGGTGCTGGTGGTGGTGGCTTTGGGAATTTTGATTTGGCTGCTGTGGTGGTGGAGCAAAAGGCCGCACAGGGCGAGTTAACCGGCGCTGCCACGCCTCGCTTCGCTCAGCCGGACAGCCGAGGCGGCTGTCCCTACATTAACCTTGCCGTCTCAGGCGGGCGCGGTGTGGTCGCTGGAGGTTTTGTTCGTCCAGCGTGAAAGCGCCATCAGGAACACGGGTGTTCCGAAAAAGGCGAACGAGAAGAAGAGATCGCTTTCGAGTGTGCCGCGGAAAAATGGTAGGCCGGCGGCGTAGGACATCATCAAGCCGCTGAAAGTCTTGGGGTACATCTGCCAGGCTGCCCACACCGCAAAATTGCTGATCAGGAAGAAGGAAACCGAACTGGCGAGCGCGGCACCCACGACGCGGACCGGACCGGACTTCTCGCGCAAATTGGTGCCGAGCCAGAGGATTGCCGCGTACCAGGCCCAGGTGACGAAGTGGTCCCAGGAGAACGTGAAGGAGTAGATGAACTTCGTGAGTACAACGTCCGTTGCTGCCAGAAGGACAAGAGGTACCCACATCTGACGCCGCGAACCGCGAGCTCCGAAAAACAGCAACGAGGCTGCAACCGGGGTGAAGTGCCAGGCGTGCGGCAGAAAATTCATGTGACCTGCGAAGGGTAGGAAGCGGACGGCCACGGCCAGCAGG
>Ga0210388_10005085_pt1 | contig 10274 bp, 7 predicted proteins | sample IncBWC19OmetaG_FD_155485 | JGI IMG/M metagenome (GOLD analysis project Ga0210388, IMG submission 155485) | Forest soil microbial communities from Barre Woods Harvard Forest LTER site, Petersham, Massachusetts, United States - Inc-BW-C-19-O ...
TTCCGTGCGTGGATCGCAACATCTCAACTTCCTCGGTACATTCTTTGAATTTGAGGCGGACTACCTTCAATTGTCGTACGCCCACGCCGGGGCGGCTCGAAAACAAATGGGCGTGGTGATGCTTCGGCTGTCCGCGGACGGAACCAAACTGACGGGGAACTACGCCGGCTTTTCACCGAGTCGCGAAACCATCGTCGCCGGCCGGCTGACACTGCATAAGGAACCTTAGACCCTGGACAGGCCATTGAGCCAGTCGGCTCAAATATTTCTGGCCACTTGTTGCCTCCCTCATGAGCTTGGCGAGAGCGTATTCGGCCTGATATTGGTCCACGAGGGTGCGTCGGACCATTGTTTATGCCTCCGTAGCCTTTTGCAATGTCCTACGGGCTTTACGGCGGAAGGCGCTTTCATAGGACACGCGCTCACGTTGGAGAGGCGGGGGTTCATAGCTTCCTTCGAATGCGGTGTCGGCGTCACCTTCAAATATGCACCAGCACTGGGAAGAGCCATAGTTATCCAGCGCGTCTTGGGGCCGTATCGTAACCGTCTGGGCATCCCGCCCGGAGTGAGTAACCGAGTTCTTGCTCCAGCGATGGGGCATCAGCTCCTCGAGACTTTGCATCTACACCAGCAGCGACTCATTTCGGCCATGGCTCCGCGACCGCCCAGCGGCCAAATCGACAGCGCTGCCGCCTGCGCATCATGGTATGAGTCAGAGATCGAAGGCACCCCTTGAAATGGAGGAGGCCATTTCATCTCGGAGCAGACACGCTTCACGGTTTGAATGGGCGCGGACGTTCGAGCTGAGTGACGAACGTAACCAAGAACACCGAACGCAATCCCAACGAGCGATTTCGAACTCCGTTCATGATGCGCCGCGACGCTTCGCACACGACGCGCCGGCACAGAATTCGCCGACGTAAATTGCAATGTTGGAATACACAGGTTAGCCTCAAAGACTCGAAACGATGCGACGAATTCTTGAATTGAGTTGGCAGTAAAGATCCGGGCTGCGCTCGCCGTCCGGTCACGGATTTCTGCCGGCTTGTCTGGCGGGCGTCGAGACGACCACTCAAAATGTGGCCGCCTTCAGCTGTGCCATTTGGAGGAGGGTGCGCGATGGCGTTTCAACAGGTTGGACAAACGACCAACTTCACCGTCGGCTACGACGACTCTCTCGTGAACGCGCAGCCCGCGGCGAACCAGGCCCAAACGCAGGCCAATCTGACCGCCAACTGCAACTTGCTTCTCGGCCACGTCGAGGCCGCGTTCACGACGACAACGGGCTGGTTCGGCACCGACGTCACTAAGTTCGGAACGGGGAACCGACAGGTGGTCGATCTCGATCTCGGTGATACCCAGGGCGCAAACAACACGGGCTACGGTCACCCCATCAATTGTGATGGTCAGAGCCAGAACAACGGCGCCACGGCTGGACCCATAGTCAGCATGCTTTGGATGGCTGAGTGGTCGGAAATACTGATGTCGCTCACATCAAACTGGGATTCCGGAGACAGCAGTGGCGAGGGGCTGTCTCAGTTCTCGGCTGGCACTCTGTTCCTTGCCGGACACAACGATTTCTATGTCGGGGGCTTTGTCCAGGACTGGCTCAACGGCGGCGCAGCATGGTCATCGAACAACCAGGACTTCGTGTCGTCTCCCAATGCCGCCCGAACCGACTGGGTTACGCAGACATTTAAGGGCGTCACAACAAGCGCTGGCGATCAGATACATGGTGATGGCGATCTGGTCAGCTTCGGATGCGCCTTGTGCTTCATTTATTACATGACTGTTGAGCTTGGTTTCACCATCAATGAAGTGATCGCCAGCTACAAAGGTAACCTCGCCAGCTGTTACCATACGGTGACGGGCGATCCGGCCAATCCATTTCCGGGTTTTCTCGGCCTCTTGCAAGCGGTCTTCCCGGCGAGCCAGACCTTTTCGCCGGCGACGACCAATCCGGACAACCCCTTCCCGATCGCGCTGACTCAGATCTGGGCTCAGAAGAACACCTTTGGCAAGGACGAGGCGCAGGACATCATCAACACGCAGGGCGGCCTCATTTCCGAAGCCTTCTGGGTCGTCGTCAGCGGGCTCAGCCGGCAGGCGTTCGAGGCCCTCGGTGTCAACGTCGCCCCGTTCAGCGGCAGCTTCGTTGACCTGCCAGGGGTGACGATCTCGGCAAATCCCGTCGGCGCACAGTTTCAGAACGGCGCCAGCGCCAAGCAGCCGCAGCTGATCCGGATCCCATACGACATCACGCTTTCGAGCGCGTTCCTCGGGCAGTTTCCCGCGACCGGCGTCTCGCCCGAACTCACCCTCACCACGAGCCTGACATCGGGCGGCCAGACGGTAACCGGTTCGAGCGCGACCGGTGAGTTCGAGCTGATCGCAGCGGGTGATCCCTATTTCACCAACATTCCGCCGGGCGGAACTAATGAGCCCTACCTCAGCCAGGATCTGCGCGTCTTCGGCGCCGCGCCGCACAACGACAATGTCCCGTTCCCGGGCGGACCGACCTTCAGCGACGACAGCCCCAAGGGCGCCTACAAATACATTACGGCGCTGCTGAACTACATTAACGGTCAGACGAGCTTCACCAACCCGGCCGGCGTCGATCCCTTCTCCCTGCTGCCGGATCAATCGGGCGAAGGCCAGACCGACAGTTCGGTGGCGCCGTTCGCGTTGTCGAACACGTTCCCGCCCATTTTCGCCAACAACTACAACTTCGCCATCGCCCGTGTGCGCATGCGCGGCGCTTCGGGTGCGGCGGGTGAGGCGACTGACGTTCGCGTATTCTTCCGCGTCTTCCAGAGCCAGAGTCCGGATACGGACTACGACCCGAACGGAACCTATCTCTCCGACCCGGACGGTGCAGGCGAGCCCGGGACGCCAAAACCAGGGGCGGGAGACACGACTATCCCGTTCTTTGCCACCGGCAACGCCGGCAGCGAGACCGACTATGGGCCGGGCGGGCAGAACATCCACACCCTCACGATACCGTCTGGGCAGGACAGCCTCTACTGGTACTACGGCTGTCTCCTGAATTTCTACGACCCGACCAACGTCGTCGATGGCAACCAGGTCCAAGTCTATTTTCCCGGGACCCATCATTGCGTGGTGGCGCAGATCGCCTACGACGATGCGCCGATACCCACGGGCGTCTCGCCCATGTCGTGGGACCAGTTGGCCCAGCGCAATCTGCAATTCACCTTTGTCGACAATCCGGGACCGACAGCGACGCATCGTGCGCCCCAGACGTTCGACATCCGCCCCAGCAAGTCGATCGGAACGCCTGGCGGGACCGGCCTGCCGCCGGACGCGTTGATGATTGATTGGGGCGACATTCCCAAAGGCTCGACCGTGTCGATCTACTGGCCGAGCGTCCTTGCCTCGGACGTGATCGCTCTCGCCCAGGCGTGGGGCGGTGCGGCTGGACTCGCTTGGAGCGACGCCAACACCCTGACGCTGAAGGTCGAGAGCGGGGTGAACTACATCCCGATTCCAACCGGTTCCGGCCAGAACTTCGCGGGCCTCCTCACGGTGGAACTGCCTCTGGGCATAAGGGCCGGGCAGGAATTTGAAGTTCTGGTGAGGCGCGTCGCGGCCGTGCGCGACAGGCGGCCGCCCCCGCCCCCGCCCGCGCCCCTGCCGATCCAGTCGCCCAAGGCTAGAGCCGGGACCTTGTCCAAGTCTGCGCGTCGGCATTCACCGCCCCAGAGACTGCGGGACGCTGTCCCCGCGATGGCCGTCCAGCCCGCCGTGGAAGAACCGGCGATGATCTGGCGCTATGTGGTCGGGGCCTTTCTCATTCGCATCCCCGTGAGCACGAGCGAGCAACTGCTCGTCCCGACCGGAATGACCCTGGCGATAATGAAATGGTGCCTGGAGAATCTTTCGCCTGGGAACAGGTGGGCTCCGGTGCTCAAGCGCTACATCGAATATCTGTCGGGCCTCTATAACGGAGTCGGCGGCGACGCCGGCAGCGTGCCGCCCTCCCTCACCTGGCAACCGCCGATACAAGAGGGCGGCGGACGCGAGCACGCGCACGAACTTTGTGGCAAGGTCGGTGAGGTGTTCTTTGACTGTCACGGAGCCTTCGAAGGCTTCGTGCTTGACGACTGCTGCGGCCATCGCACAATACGGAGCCGCGACCGCGGCCTTGGCGAATTGGTGCTTCTCGCCTGCCAGAAAAATCTGACGCTGTGCGTGCGGCTATGCGCGAGGAGTGAGCGGGTCGAGGGTGTGACGATCCGGCCCTGACCTCTGTCAGGTAATGGTACGGATCGTGTCCGTTCAGTTTTGCGGACTGGATCAGGCTCATGAACGACTTTTAAACATCACGGCAGCGCGGAAGCTGCTCGACGCAACGGCGAGCAGGCCTTCGAGATCCACCGGCTCAGTTGACTCGGCTGCAAATCACGCTCGATCCGCAAAAGATAACTGACTCCCGACGACCGAATCTCGCGCTTGGCTTTGCGTCGTCCGCGTAGGATCGGTACCACCGCCAGCGCGGCGCCCGCAGCAGCAGCAGCGACCGGATTCGCGGCAAAGCCGGCGATCAATGCCGCCTTGCCAATAATAGCGGGAACACCGATATGCATCGCCATGGCACCTGCCGCCGTTTCGATCCCGGCATCGCGATACTTCTCGCGAAGCGCATCCAACTCCGGTTTCAGTTCTTTATTGAATTCGGACTCGATGCGATCGAGCAGCACTTTCTCATCAGGGACTTCCTCGAGCCACTTCCGAGCTTTGACGAATTTGAGAACACGCTCCTGGAAGCTTGCACGTTCGCCGGGATATTTGGCACGAAATTGCAAGATGCGATCCACCGATAACTGCTCGATCCCGACAGGCAGAACGGACTCCAGCGAAACGAAGACAGAATAACTCTCCACATCCTCAGAGGGCCCGTCGTCGACCAGATTGACATCTCCAATCAGAGCCTGTGCCAACCGTTCAATGGACTCCTCTCCCACCGCTACGTGATCGACAGCCTCGTCGGTCAGGGGATAGAGGCCCCGTTCGCGCGCCAGCTGCTCTGCCAATGCTGTCATATATACGTCGGCCAAACGCGGGTGCATGCCTATCCAACGTGAGTCCGAAGGTTCTGGCTGCGCGATCTTTGAAGCCTTCATGGCGTCACATATGTCCATCGTCATCTTCTCGAAGAAGACATATGACATTCGCGGGTCGGTTCCCGAGGACCCGCCTGCCTTGGGGGGTTGACGGCTGAGAGGAACCATCGGCCACTCGTGCACGCGATCGACGTCGTACTGGTCCCGCAACTTGGCGCCATATTGGTTGACGAACTTGAGGAACCGCTCACCGAACGAGGGCGTAACCCACTGCGGATGAAGGTTCTCAACAAAGTCGCCCAACTCGCGGACCGTGCTGCTGTCCTCGCGTTTGTAACCGATCGGAACAATCCTGCCCATCCGGTCCCAGTACAGGGCGGACAGTTTCAACCAGGAGTCTTGCTTGAAATGGATGTAGGGATAATAGAGGCCATTGTAGCTATGCTCCGCCAAGATCCGCCCCCTTTGTTTGATCCGCTCGAAATGATCTGCACCCAACCTGCTCGGCATCTCAGTGCGCAGGGCGGGACCGGGTCTGCTTGCCTACGGCCTCCTCGCACTCCGTCCGGGCCCCCTATTAGGCCATTAGCCGTTCGCCTCTGCTCTGCGTAGAGCTTGCCCGATATATCGACTTCGTCAACGTCAGCTGAAGGCGCTCGTTCATTACACGTAATCCTCAGCTCCTCAATTCCTGAACGCGCGTGTGCCCCCCAATCACAATCGCAAATGGCTGACCGAAAGCGCATCTCCAGTCATCCGTTTCAGCCAAGCTTCAGGTTGAGCGCATCTGTAGATTTGGCGGCCGGCTCTTGTCTTTGGAAAACACCCTCGGCTGCTTTTGCACGGGATGACAAATGCCTTGATTTCCGGGTTGCGCGAGTACGGTCAAGAGTGTACTTGTCAGCCGTCGTGGGCTCCGGCGTTTTGACGCGCCTGCCGTGACGTTACCACATACCATCTTTCATCGAGCTACCGCCGCAATTCGATGGGTGTGCTGCTTTACGATCGACCTACGAGGGCTCCTTCAGTGCAACCCGGAGGAACCATGGTGATGCGCGAGGAAGCAGCTTCGGAAGTGATACTGCTGCCCCAAGGTTTGAGTTTCGGTGGGCAATTCGCAATCACGAGGCATCTCCTCGTTGGTTAGGCGAGAGTTATACTAAGTCCCCTATAGGCGTGCCGGCGGCGGCGCCACAACCCGGACGGAGTAGCCCCATGTCATGCAATTGCCAGCAGATTAAACCGGTTGCACAGCCAAAAGCGCAATCTATTCAATCTAACAGGCCCGCGGCAATCGGTGCCTTAGCCCAATCCCGCCCCGCTCTCGCATCCATTCGATACACCGGGCCCACGTCCGCCACGGCAAAAGGGGCTGTCTCGGGACGCCGTTACACATTCGCCCACACCGGAGCAATCATCCAGGTGGACCCCCGCGATAAAGCCGGGCTCGCAAAGGTTCCGCACTTGCGCCAAATCTAGCCTCGGCAATGCGCGACGTCCTTGGCAAGATCGGAGCCAGCTAGGCCCTCCGATAGACAACGATCCCGGTCCCCAGGACTGACAAGAGGAATGGCGATTTGGCAGTGTCGGCCGATGCCACCTCTTGCGGGGTAGCCAAGACAATGTCGATGCGTGGAAAGCTATCCGCGGTTAGCTGGTGGGCACGACGAGCGTGGAGGCTTGAGCGGCCAGGCAAGTCGGCAATGATGAGCAGATCGAAATCACTGCCGACGTGAGCGGTGCCTTTCGCCCACGAGCCGAACAGCACGATCTGTTCGGGGGCGAAGGCACGAATCAGGCGCTGCAACGTACGCTCAACAAGCGGGGGTAGACTCCGCGGCATAACTTAACTCACCGTATAGTTGACGAGCAGAAGTACATCGCCGATTGTGTCCGGGGTCAGCGAAGTAAAATTGGCAGCGCCTTGTTGCTGCAATTCGAAGCTCCAAGTTGCGGGCACCGTACCCGGTGTAGGTATTGTCGCCGACGCGATGGTCGGCTCCGATACACCTGCAACCGGGGTCATGACTACGGGTGCAATCGGCAGCGGCGCCTGCGGTACAAGAACCAAGGCGCTGGGCGGCCACGCGACCGCCAGCACAGTAAGGCTGTCAACGGTGATCGTCTTGCCCCGCGTCCACGCCGGAAACTTCGCTGCGGTCACCGGCAATGTGAGCACTTGGTTCGCACCCGCGGCTGGCGGGTATAGGAACGCCTGCCACGGTGCGACCGGCTTGGCATTGGCACCACTCGCCGGCGGCGCCACGAAGTCGTTTTGAGCGCTGAAAACCTTGATCCCGGTTGTTGGCAGATTCGCGGCGTTGTAAGCCTGTACGGACTTTTGTAGCGGCGCGCCGCCGTCAATTGCCGTGTAATAAAGATGGACAATGACATCGCTGACTGTCGAGATGTCAATCTCGTTGGTAATCTGCGGCATCTCAAGATGCCACGAACTGATTGCGCCGGCGTTCTCGAATGGAAGATAGCGCTGGTCGGTGATGTTGCTGGAGATGGAGGTTATGAAAAGTCCTGGATCATCCTGAGCATTACCCATTGCGATCTTCTGCGGCACGGCCGCGTAGTTATAGACAAAGCGGGGGTCGGAGCCGGGCGGCGATTCGGCGTAGCCCGAGGTAGTGTCCGTTTTCACCCGAACCTGATTGGCGACCAGCGTGAGTGTGGCTTTTACGTTGTCGAATTTGCCCGGCGTCGGGTAGACCACGGTCATGCTCACTCGAGTCAGGCGCCGGTTGTAATGGCCGGGATAGTCATTATCGAACAGCGCCTCGGCTAGCGTGAAATCGCATGCGCCGTTCACCAGAAGATTCTGCAACGCGGTGGGATTGAGAATCCCCAGGGAGACGTAGCGGCTCAACTCGTAACGACGCGCATTTTGCTGCAGATAGGAGGCCTCCATGCGTCGCAAATCGTGATTCAGAGTCTCGCCGGCCAGAAGGCCTTTGTACAGATTGTCCCAGTACCCGAATTGAATAAACGAGCTATTGAAGAGGCCCAACTCAAACTGGTAGCAGCGCTCGACCTGTTTGCACATCTGATAGGCGAGCTGATAGCTCTTGAAGTAGGTAGCGGAGAGCGAAGCCGCCATCCAATCATACAGGCTGTCGTTGGTAAACTTGTCGTTTAGGAAATCGACTTGTTTCTGAATGTTGTCGATCTGTTCCTGATGAAGGACCTGGTTCTGCTGTGCGATCTGGAGAGCCAGGTTGGCGCCGGCGATCTGAATGTTGGTCTGGGTGATCTGAATATTGGCTTCAGCGGCCGCCTCCCGCCAATTGTCCTGCCGGTGGTTCCAGCTGCCTATCGTGTTGGAAAGCGCTCCGCCCGCAGCCAGCAGGTCCGCAACGCCCGTGACGATGCCAAGTGCAGACAAGTGTGCAGCAGTCGCCGCGTGGACCCCGCCATCATTCAGCGTTGCCACTGGTGTGCCACCAATTCCGGCCACGCCGATGGTGGCGTTCGGAAGAACAGCCGCGACGCCACCTACCAGTTGGACGGCACCTGCAATCGCCTTCGTCACCGACGACGCAGCGGCCAGCGTCGTGCCCAGTATTTCCGCCGGATTGGCGATTGGCTGTGAATTATTAAAGTCGTATTTCTTCTGTGCCAAAGCCAGGGCCTGACCAAGAGCATCAATATTGCTCTGCGCCTGTTGAATCTGCCAGTCCAGAATATCGCTGCCGTCGCTTAGAAGTTGCTGCTGGGTAGTCTGCTGCAGCAGGGCAAGCGCTCCACCATCGATCTTTTCCAGCGCAGCCTGTAGCGAGCTTCCATAGGCTCGCACAGCATTTACAAAATCAAGCGCCTGCGGATACAAGGACGTAAATCGGTAATTCGGCAGCGGGGCTGCGAGGTCGCTCAGCACGCTCGACAGATCGACACCGGCGGCCTGCGCGGCAATCAGCAGGCCAGGATCGATCGGAGCGTCGAATAGGGCGAGTTGCAGCGGCGCGCCGGCAATGTCCTGGCAATTGCGCAGCTTGAACAGCCGATCGGCAACTGTCGTCCAGTAGTTGAGCAGGGTCGCGTTTGGTGGAATGTCAAAATAGAATGTCTGCGCTATGGGAATCCCGCCACCTGCTCCGGAACCGCTGCCACCTCCCCCCGCGCCGCCGATGACATTTTCGATCTCCACCATGGCATTGGCGAAGGCATCAAGCGAAGGCTCGAGCTGATCGAACGATTCATCCGCATGTTGCGGTGGTGTGACCGCATCGGGAGTCGGGCCGAGCACTTCCGATGCAATGATATACAACAGCGTGGCTTCACTCAGGGCCTCACGAGATTCGGTCGAAAACAGGTTGTCGCCCCAGGCAATCAGGTTGTCGAGGTAGGACATGACCGTGCTCTTCATGTACGGAACGCCCTGGCGCATGTCGGCGAGCACAAACGGGTTGAAGGGATTATTGCGCCAGGCCTGAATCTGCGAGACATAAGTCGGATTGCCCTGGTTCACAGCTACCAGCAGGTTGCTGATTTGCTGCGCCAAGATCTCTGCACTGGTCAGATTGTGGAGTGGTTTTGGAATCCAGAACCGCTGTGGGACCGGGTCGCTGCCCTGCCTCGTGGGATTGAAAATGTAATGAAACCAGTTCTGGGCATCCTCGAATTGTTGGTTCTGACTGAGCAGCTGCGCGATATACAGAGGAACGTGATAGAACAGCTCCCAGTTGTAGACAGAAAACGCGGCGCTCGGACCGAAATCCAGGAACTGCCGGTCCTGTCCGGTCACATCATCGTGATCCCATTGCACCAGCGGAACAGGGTTGTACCCTGTCTGGAAGCTGAACACATCGGCGCCGCTGGGATCGATCTGATCGGCGTGCTGCTGGAGGTTCGGGTCGTACAGCAGATCAAAGCCGCCGGCCGATAGCTGGTTCCAGAACAACGCTGTAAACGGATGGTAGAAGACATGGAAAAAGTAGCGTATTTCGTACGGAACAGTACCCGGATCCGACGGTACGACGGGTTGGAAGGCGCTCCCTGACCAGTAGAACTTCGGGCTTTCGACAAAGTAACTACGGCGATTGTCCTGAAATATGAAATACGAAGCAGGATCGAAGGAAAGATCGGTGTCGGGCCCGACTACACGGAAGGGAACCGGTGCCGCGGCAAGGAGCAAAATCGGGCCGACATCCAATGCGGGAACAGGGATGAATAACAGCGGCTGCGTCT
>Ga0210388_10005086_pt1 | contig 10271 bp, 7 predicted proteins | sample IncBWC19OmetaG_FD_155485 | JGI IMG/M metagenome (GOLD analysis project Ga0210388, IMG submission 155485) | Forest soil microbial communities from Barre Woods Harvard Forest LTER site, Petersham, Massachusetts, United States - Inc-BW-C-19-O ...
CCTGGAGCAGCAAGCTCCACAGCGGCTACAAGGTGGTGTTCGTGCCGTTCGCGGAAGGCAAACCGGCGGGCGCGCCCGTCGATGTGCTGAGCGGATTTCTCAATGCGAAAGACGAGGCTTTGGGCAGACCTGTCGGAGTCGCAATCGATGCACACGGCGCGCTCTTGGTTGCCGATGATGTGGGCGGTGTGGTGTGGCGCGTGAGCGCAACAACTCATTAGGCGTCTTTGCACTTGGCGCCCGCGATTGCCAGGTGTCTCTGCGAAGTCAACTGAGCTGGATTCGGCGCCAAAGCGGTGCATAAAGGTGATATATCAATAGCTAAGCCGGACACGTCGCGCGCTTTTTCGACGCGGTTTGCCGCGCGAGTTCCGCCTAGCAGGCAACATAAGCCATAGTAGAAATATTTTCTGTTATCCGCATGCACCGCTGGCTAAACCATTTATTCACATGCTCTTGACATTACGGCATCAACTAATCGAATAATGCGTTGCCTAGGCGCGACGCGAAAATATTAAGCGCACCTAAATGAGGCAGGACGACCGCCTGTAGGTCTCAAGCGATGGGGTTGCATCGCTCGAGGCTTCGCGACTGCGGATTGCCGCGAGCGCAGGGTGGAAAGTGGTTAGTGGCGGATAAACGGCGCGAACCGTTTTCAGGGGGATCACGATGACGACAAGAATAGTGGCGCTGCTGCTTTCATGCGCAGCAACGGTTGCAATCTCAACAACAGCATTCGGAGCTCCCGCTCCAGCGGCTCCCGCCTCATCGGCGAACGATGAAGGCGGCATTCAGGAAATCGTCGTCACCGCCGAAAAGCGCACGGAAAATCTGGAACGGGTCGCTGACGCGATTACCGTGGTCAATTCCAAAGAACGCGACTTGATCGGCATCGAGACCTTCCAGGACATCACCAACTTCACGCCCGGCCTCGCTTACAACACGTATCTAGACCGTGCCTTCATCCGCGGCGTCGGTCGTCAAACCAACAATCTCGCAACCCAGCCCGGGGTCGCCACCTACAGCGATGGTCAGTTCAATACCAGCGTGGTCGCCGCTTCCGGCGATTCGCTGTTCCTGGATCGAGTGGAAGTACTGCGCGGACCGCAGGGAACCCTGTACGGCCGCAACTCCATCGGCGGCACCATCAACTCCATTTCAAAGCGGCCGACCGCCGATTGGGAAGCCGAAATACGGGCTGACTTCGGCAACTACGCCGTCCACAATTTCGAAGGCATGGTGTCGGGTCCCATCAGCGACACCCTGCGATTCCGTTTTGCCGGCTACCGCAACACCCAGGACGGCGGCTATTTTCGCAACGTCTTCAATGGCAATCAAACCGGCGGCTACGGCAATTACTTCTACTGGGAATCGCAATTGGAATGGGACATCACACCCAATGTCGAAGGCTGGCTGAAGGCAGCGCAATTGGGCTACAACCAGAGCTATCTGTTCACCAATGCCACTGGCTCGTACGACTATTCGCCGTACCCGATTGGAACACTGGCTCCCAGTGGTGCGTATGGTGTTTGCGGTGCGGTGGGCGCTTGCGCGGGACCTTATGGCACATACCCCACGCCGATCGCGGTTACACCGGCCAATGCCGCAACCCAGAATCCCGGCAATACCAATCTTCGCGAGTACAGCAACAATGGGACCAGCAATGCGGTGCTGAGCCGCACGTATCAAGTTACTCCGCAATTCATCTGGCACACGCCGTGGGCAGCGGACGTGAAATACGTCGGCGGCTACACCACGTATAACTACCAGCTGTATCAGGACAACGACGGGACCAGTGTGGGTTCATACATAATCCCGACGATCTACATCCCCGGGGTTACACCCGCCTTCTGCGGCGGGGTGGCCTGCCCGCCGTTGACCGTCTATCCCGTATACGAATCGGGCTACATGGAGAACAAGAAGTATTGGAGCAATGAAATCAACGTGACCTCGCACAGCGATTCGAACTTGCAATGGATCGCGGGACTGTATCAGTACCAGGAGAAATTTTCGCAGCCGGTCAATGTCCAGAACAATGCTCAGGCGTCGCAGCCCCAGGTGTTTGGCGGGGCATGTCCGGCCGGGGTCGGATGTCTCGCCAGCCCTTACAATGGCACTGTTACAGGACTCGCGGCTCCCAATCCGAACAACAACTTTTACTATGCCAGTTCGGACATGCACGGTAACTCGTATGCGGCATTCGTACAAACCGACTGGAAATTCCTCCCGACTTGGAAGCTCACCACCGGAGTTCGTTATACGGAAGACTTTTTGGCCGGCAGCGAATACGTGCGCGAGCTGTGCTTCGGCATACCTTCTTGTCTGGCCTTTCCGAACAGCTTGCTCCCAGCGCAGATCTTAGGCGCCTTTACGCCGGTCAACGACATCACCGCATTCCAGATCGCCTATGGTCCATCCTGCGGCTTGACCAAGCAGCCCGGACTCAACGCGAATGGCACCTGGGGGCGCGGTCTCGGCGATCAGTGGGATGCCGTGACCGGCACAATGGGGGTTGAGTGGACGCCGACCGATACTCTCATGGCCTATGGCAAGTATTCCCGAGGCTATAAATCGGGTGGTTTCAATGCCGGCTGGGGTGGGCAGATCTCGGCCAATCCCGAGTCGAAGGCGGAACACATCGACGCCTTTGAAATCGGCGCCAAGCAGGTATGGAAAACCTTTCAAGTCAATGGCGCGATTTATTTCTACAACTATCAGAATCTGCAAATCCCCCTGACCTACCAGCCGCCTACCGGGCCGGCGTACTCGTCCATCATCAACTTGGGCAAGGTGGTCTCGTATGGCGCGGAATTGGAGACCATTTGGCAACCGATCCGGGATCTACAGTTCCTGTTGAATTACTCGTATATGGACGCGACGATTCGCTCGAACGAGGCGGTCCAAAACGATACTTCAAATCCCTTCGTGGGACTGACGGACCCCATCGGCAATACCGTACCCGAGTCGCCGCGGAACCGAGTTACGAGCAACGGCAATTACACCTGGCACTTTACGCCCGGTTCCATCAACTATTCGCTGAGCTACATCTGGAAGAGTGCGACCTACGGCAGCATCTTCAATGAGCCCTGGAACCTGGCGCCGAAGTACAGCCAGATGGACTCGCGCCTGACGTGGACCGATGCGGCGGATCGCTACACCGTCTTCGCGTATGTGAAGAACCTGCAGAACAAGACCAATGCCGATGCGGTGCTGGGATACTATATCTCGACGCCGGCGCCGGGCTATTCGAACCAAGGCACCACCTGGGGCTTGACGCCGCCGCGTCTCTACGGCGTGGAAGTGCAGTTCCGCTTTAAATAGCGATTCTCGAGTAGCGCAGACTTAAAAGGCCGGAGGGCGCTCCCCCCGGCCTTTTTCTTAGGCTCAGCGCCGCGCGAGCGGCGAATCCAGGATCAGATCAGCTTCGATAGGAAGGATCGATGCGATCCAAGCGGCGCAGCAGCCCCGGCCAGATCAGCGTGCCCGGACCCTGATTCATGGTGACGACGCGCGCCTGCTCCATCGCGGTATCGATGATGCTTTGCTGGACTGGAATGAGTTCGCCGCCGCCGGACTGCGCGCGCAACTGGATCGCGCAGGTGGCCTCGAATACGTACATGGCCTGAAATGCTTCAGCCACGCTGGCGCCTACCGTGAGCAGGCCGTGGTTGCGGAGCATCAGGTAGTTCTTGCTGCCCATATCCGCCACCAGGCGCGGCTTCTCATCGTCGCGCAGCGCAACGCCCTCATAGTCGTGGTACGCGAGATTTGCCAGGACGAAGATCGACTGCTGCGAAAGCGGCAGCACGCCATTTTTTTGGGCCGAAACCGCCACGCCATTGATCGTGTGCGTGTGCAACACGCACTCGATATCGTGCCGGGCCGCATGAATCGCACTGTGAATGACGAAGCCCGCCGGGTTGATCGGCCAAGGGCTATCACCGACCTTGTTGCCCTGCATGTCAATCTTCACCAGGCTGGAGGCCGTGATCTCGTCGAACATCATGCCGTAAGGGTTGATGAGAAAATGATGTTCAGGTCCGGGCACCCTCGCGGTGATGTGGGTGAAGATCAGATCGTCCCAGTGGAAATGCGCCACCAGTCGATAAGCGGCCGCCAGGTCGACGCGAATCGCCCACTCTTGGGGGGAATAGCGCGCCGCAGCGCCGCCGGCGGCAGGAACTGATTTCAGCATGTCAATCTCCGTGATCTTAAGCGTGGTGCGATTCTAGACCAATGCCTCGCCACTGGCTAAGCCAGCCCCAGCTTGTCCTTGGCAGATGGCATAATGGCCGCAGGCCGATCGGCGCCGTTGGAGTATTTTAGTTTGTCCGCAGAAAAGACCGCGCCCGTGGCCGACGACTGGGTGCAAAGAATGATCGACTCGCCCGGGCGCTCCGGGCAGCTCAAAACCGGCGATCACACTACGCACTATCTGGAATGGGGGGATGCATCCAATTCCCGCGTCATGCTGTTGCTGCACGGGTTCCTGGGTCATGCGCACTGGTGGGATTTCGTCGCGCCGTGGTTCTCTGCTGAGTACCGCGTCATTGCCATCGACTTCGGCGGCATGGGCGACAGCGCCCCGCAGCCAACGTACAGCAATGCCAGTTTCGTCGGCGAGGTGGGGGCGATGCTCGAGATGACAGGATCGAATGCCGTCACCCTGGTAGGGCACAGCTTTGGGGGACGCGTCGCGGTCCTGGCCGCGCACCGGTATCCGCAGTATCTCAAGCGAGCCATCGTTGTCGATTCCAAAATTGGATTCTCCAACCGACCCGTGCGCCCGCCGACGCCGCGTGTAAAGCAGCGCTATCCGGATCTCGAGACGGCCTGCAGTCGCTTTCGATTGGTTCCGGACGAGCCGCCGCTTCTGCCGCGCATCATGCGGCATCTGGCGGAGCATTCGCTGAAGCGCGAACGCGACGCATACGTCTGGAAATTCGATGAAGCGCTGATGGGCGGCGTCGCCTGGCAAGAGATCTACGAAGGTGAGTTGTTCGCGCAAATCAAGGTGCCCGTCGACTTCATCTGCGGAGAATTCAGCCTCGTGGTGCCGAATGATCTGGCAGTTCGCATCGGCGCGGCTTTACGCCATGGCCGCGGTCCGATTGTCATCCCGTCCGCCTACCACCACGTCCCGGTGGATCAGCCGCTAGCATTGGCGGCGACCCTGCGTGCACTGCTGCTTTAACTACCCGTGCTCGCAATCAGACGGCGCGCAGCGCCGTCGCCACCGGCAGCCGCGCCGCGCGAATTGCGGGGAACAAGCCGCCGATCACGCCGATGACGCAGGCCCAAATGATGCCGAGGGCTACCAGCGCCGGCGTCACCGCCAGATCGAAAATCAGCTGTCCGCCGAAGCCGCCGCCGTTGGTGTCGACGGAATGGCCGTTGAACAGCAGCCAGGCAATCAGCGCCCCGATGGCGCCGCCAATCATGGCCAGCAGCAACGCCTCTACGAATACCGACACCACGACCGGCACCGGCCCAAAGCCGATGGCGCGCAGCGTCGCGATTTCGCGCGAGCGCGCACTCACCGCCGAGTACATGGTATTCAATGCGGCAAAGATGGCGCCCACCGCCATGATGCCGCCGACCACGTAGGCAACCAGCGAAAGAATCCGGCTGATCCGGTCCGACTGCTGCGCGCCGAATTCCTTCTCGGTTGCCACGTCCACCTGCAGCTGCGGATTGCTGGTTATGGCATCTTTAAAGGTTTGAAAGCCGTTGGGGGAATCGAGCACCACCAGCACGCTCTGCGCGCTGTTGCCGCGCCGGTAGGCCGAGTTGAGCGTCTGGGCGTCGGCGACCAGCTCGGATTCACGCGCGCTGCCGCCGCTTTCAAATATGCCGACCACCGTCCAGGTCGTGCCGCGCAGCTTTACCTGGGAACCGACGTCCAGTCCTTTGTACAAGCGCTCCGCGGATTTGCCGACGATCATTTCCGCCACCGCGGGCTGGAACAAGCGGCCCTGCACCAGCTTGATTTCAGGGTGCACTGCAAAGGCGGTCTGCGTGAGGCCGCGAAACGGTGCCACCGCTTCGGTGCCGTCTCTTTTTAGCACGTTGACGATCAACAGCCCTTCGGGTGATGCCAGCGGGTGTCCATCGGCGCCTTTCTTGATGCCGGCGGAGTCCGCGATCGCCAGCGCGGCGTCATTGGTCAAGACGCTGGTGAGTTCCGCGCTCGAGCCGGTGCGCACCACGATGGCGCGACTGACGGGTCCGGTTTTCTCCAGGGTCTTGATCAGACCGGTCGACATCGCAAGCACCGAAATCAGCACCGCCACCACCCCGGCGATTCCAATCACGACCACCGAAGAGGTGCCGATGCGCAGCGGCAGGCTGCGAATGTTCATCGCGGATACCGCGGCGATCTGCGATAGGGAGCTCATGTCTTAACGCTCCGCCAGGGCGTCGACGATGTTCAGTCGCTGCGCGCGCAGCGCCGGCGGCAATCCGCTGATGGCCGCGAGCAGCACGGCGACGACCAGCCCCTCGACAACCACGACCGGCGGAATTGTGCCGGCGCCAAGTACCGATCCAACGCCCTTTATAGCCACGGAGGAGAGCAGCAGGCCCACGATCGCGGCGATCAGGCACAGTATCGCCGATTCGGTCAGGACCAGGGCTGAAACCGCCGCGCCGCTGAAGCCAAGCGTTTTCAGCACCGCGAGCTCCGGAATGCGCTCGCGCACCGATTGCATCATGGTGTTCGCGGTGAGAAACAGCAGCGCAAACATCACCGCGCCGACAATGGAGTTGGCGATGAAATCGATATCGGCGAACTCCTTGAGTTGCGCTTGCAGCGCGACGTTCTCCGGTTGGGTGCGGGTTTCCTCCGGTGAATTCTCGAAAAGCTTGTCGATCGCGCTCGATATGGCGGTTGCCTGCTTCGGATCATCGATCTGGGTGATGAACTGATGCACGCGATGGTTATCGAACTGGCGCGTCTCGTCCCAATAGTCATAATTGATCCAGAAGGCGCTGCCCAGCGGCGAACTGGCAAACTGCGGCGTCGGATCGAAAACTCCGATGATGTCGAACGCCCAGTTGTTGGTGCCATCCTTTCGGGTCCAGATGGTCGTGCCCACCGGAATCTTGTCACCCACTTTCCAGCCGTACTTCTGCGCCAGAGGCCTTCCGATCAGCGCGCCGGGGCGCGTGGTCTGCATGGCCGCAATCTGCGCCTGGGTGATGTTGAGTTCGGGGTACACGGCGGCCAGGCTTTCTGCATTGATTGCAAACGCCGGAATCGCGTTTTTCGCATCCTGAAAGTAACCGCCAAAGAAGCTTAAGTGCGCCACGTTGCGCACCCCTTTGACGGTCAGCATCTTATCCATGAGGCTGATCGGCATCGAATTGATCGCGCTCATGCGGCTCGTGGTCCAGAGCCGGTTGTTGCTGCTGTCGCCGAGTCCCGCCTTGATGCTCTGATTGATTCCCTGCAGCAGCCCAAACAGCAAAAACGCCACGATGATCGACAGCATCGTGAGGATGGTGCGCGTCTTCTTGCGCCACAAGCCCGCCCAGATGAGCAAAAAATACTTCACGCAGCGCTCCGCACCGCGGTGTCGACGAGACGGCCCTTATCGACATGCAGCGTACGCGACGCGTGATCGGCGGCCAGCGGATCGTGCGTCACCATGATGATGGTCTTGCCCTGATCGCGGTTGAGCATTTGCAGGAGCTTCAAGATCTCTTCGGCGTTTTCGCGGTCGAGATCGCCGGTGGGCTCGTCGCAAACCAGCAGCGTCGGATCGGCGACCAAGGCGCGCGCAATCGACACGCGCTGCTGCTGTCCGCCGGACAGTTCGCTCGGCTTGTGGGTGGCGCGATCGGCAAGTCCGACCAGTTCGAGCACGGCGCGCACATTTTGTTTGCGCTTGGCCGAGGACAGATTGGTCAACAGCAGCGGCACTTCGACATTGCGCGCCGCGGTGAGCACCGGCAGCAAATTGTAGAACTGAAACACGAAACCGATATGGCGGGCGCGCCACTTCGCGAGCTTGCCGCCGGACAGACGATCGATGCGCTCGCCGGCGACCGTGACCTCACCCTCGGTCGGCTGGTCCAATCCTGCGATGAGATTGAGAAGCGTGGTCTTGCCCGAGCCCGAAGGACCCATGAGCGCGAGAAACTCTCCCTGTTCGATGCTGAGATTCACCCCATGCAGCACTTCCACCGATTGTTTGCCGCGCTGATAGCGCTTCACGACGTTCTGCAGGGAAACTAGAGTGCTCATGGATGCTCCATTGAAGATGCGGATTAATCGTTACGCAATCTACTATTTTTCGACTCGAATGCGAACGCCGTCGCCCAGTTTCGTCAGGTCGCCCAGCGCCACGGCGTCGCCGTTGACCAGCCCGGCAATGACGACCTGGCCGGTGGCGGTCTTGGCGCCGAGCCGCACCGCGCGACGCTCCACGGTCGAGTCATGAATCACATACACGATGCTGCTGTCGCCACTGGTGGCGACCGCCTCGGCAGGTATGATTACTCCAGGTGCCGGCGGGGTTTTTTCAGCTCCGGGCGCCTGCGGTTCCTTTTCGGTCAGAAACGATACGCGAGCGCCCATCTCGGGAATGATGCGCGGATCCTTCTGTTTGATCGCGATACGCACTTTGACGGTTGCCTTGGCTCGATCCGCCGTGGGGATCATCGCAATGACGGAGCCGGGAATATCCCAGTCGGGATACGCATTCAGTTTGATGACTACCGGCTGCTGCGGCCGGACGCGGTTGATGAAATTCTCGCTGACATCCACTTCCACCTCGAGCGAGTCCATGTCGACGATGGTGCCGATGCCGGTTCGTGTAAAGCCGCCGCCGGCGGATACCGGCGACACCATTTCGCCGGGTTGCGCGGCCTTCTCGGTAACTATGCCGGAGAAGGGCGCGCGTATCACCGTATCATCGAGGCTGCGCTGCGCGACCAGCACGCCGGCTCGAGCCGAATCAAGCGCACTCTGGGCGATGAGCAGATTGTTTCGTGCGACGTTGTATTGTGCCTTCGCCTCATCGAAACTTTGCAGACTGATGACCGCGGCTGACTTCTGCTGCTGATTGCGTTCGAAAATCGGCTTTGCGTCATCGTAGGCGGTTTGCGCGGATGCGAGATTGGCCTGCGCCTGCTGCAGCTGGGCGTTGCTTTGCGCCAATGCTGCCTTCCAATTTGAATCATCCAGACGGGCGATCACTTCGCCCGCCTCGACGCGCTGGCCTTCCTCAAGGTGTACTTCGACTACTTTGCCGGTGATTTTCGAGGACACGGTGGCACGACGGCGTGCGACGATGTAACCGGAAGCATCGAGCAGCGAGGCGCCGCCGATCGATGCAGATCCGCCCGTCGATGCGGCCTGCGCTACCGCCGCCTTCACGATCACGCCGGTTGGGCGCAGCAGGTACCAGATGCCGGACGCGGCGACGATCGCAACGGCAATGCCGGCGGCCCACCACTTGGCATGCCCCCCGGCGGAGTCCGGCGGCTCGCTGCGATCGATGCGCAGCTGATTCAGCAGCGCTGTTTTATCCGTTCCCGCGGTCTCAGCCACTGATACTCCCCACGCTCGAGCCGTAGCCCCGAGCGAGCAATTCAACTCTCCGCAGCGTGGGTCTTTTCGGCGACCCCGATCGCTTTTTCTCACACATGCGCTACCCCTGGTAGTCGCCGTACGTGAGACGCGCCGGGGCATGAACCATCCCGGATAGTCCTTCGAGACCCTCGAACGACTGGTCTTTGCAGCTATTCTAGACGAATGTTCACGTTCTGGATAATGCTACCCCTTGAAGTAGCCTCGTGGCATCATCGAAGCCGGACGCGCGGCGCACGGGCCGGCCACTGCGATAAAAGAAAGGGGGAACAATGCACTGCAGAAGTCTCATAGCGGCGGTTTCATTGACGTTGATCGGTGCCGCTCAAGCCGGCGCGCAGACTGCGAAGTCGCAACGCGCCACATCCCCTGCAAACAGCGAAATCACCGAAACCAAGCCCGAGGTGGTGGGTTTCTCCTCCGAACGTCTTGCGATGCTTGACGGCAATCTGAAGTCACTGGTCGACGGCAAGCAACTCGCCGGTGTGGTGTGGGCGGTCGCGCGTCATGGAAAGATTGTCGATGAAAAATCGTACGGCAATGCCGATCTGGCAAGCCAGAAGCCGATGCAGAAGGATGCCATCTTCCGCATTTTTTCGATGACCAAGCCGATTACCGGCATTGCGATGATGATGTTGTACGAAGAAGGAAAGTGGAAACCGAGCGATCCCATCTC
>Ga0210388_10005087_pt1 | contig 10271 bp, 8 predicted proteins | sample IncBWC19OmetaG_FD_155485 | JGI IMG/M metagenome (GOLD analysis project Ga0210388, IMG submission 155485) | Forest soil microbial communities from Barre Woods Harvard Forest LTER site, Petersham, Massachusetts, United States - Inc-BW-C-19-O ...
GTATGAGGGTAATAATTAGTGTTAAGTTATATGTTTTTTTTCTGTATGTGGTGTCTATTGTTTTTTTACCATTTACCGTTAATGCTCAAAATGATAGTATACAAAAGAAGCACCCCAAAATAAACTTAAAATATGACTATTATTATTACAAAAAGCAGGAAATTCAAATAAAGGATTCTTCTTTGAATGGGTTTTATTTTGGTGATGATTCTTGTAATGCTTGCCTCTATTATTTGGCAAATAGAGATACAAAAATGAGAAATTATATGAAAGATAATAAAAGTGCCTACAATTGTATTAGACAAAGTACAAGAATAACCGGTATTATGCTTTTACCTGATATGGCTTGCGTATTGTCAGGAGCTGCTTTTTTGGGGTTATTATATTTTGATGGACAAACACTTTCAAATGCTGTTTTAATTAATGAAAGCGTGACAATTATAACTGGAATAGTCTTTGCAGGTACCTTAGGGCTACACATTTTTTTGGAAAGAAAACGAATAAAATTATTTTTAAAAGGAATAAGAATTTATAACCATGATAATGGATATAACTAAATTAAATACAAATGGATACCAAGTCAATTTTTTATCAGAATAATGGCAAGAGTATAAATAAGTTTTTAGTTTTATTGTCATTGTGCCTATTAATTAATACTGTCAATGCTCAAAGGCAATACTCGTATGATGCGAACGGCAATAGAATATTGCGAATATCTATTGGCCCGCCAATTGTAAAGCATAAAAGAACAAATACGAATAGTCTTCAATCAGATAGCCTTACTGCAGTGCATTATGGTTTAACCGTATATCCAAATCCTTCGCGTTATGAGGTTAGTGTGAATATAACAAACCTTGATAGTGCTAAAATGGCGACTATATATTTTATTAGTGAATCAGGAAGTGTCTTGTTTTCCAAACAAGTAACTACTGTACCCGTACCTATAGATATCTCAAAATTTGCGACAGGTATATATTTTGTAAAAGTTGTTATCAATAAAGAACAATTATTTTATAGGGTTATTAAAAACTAATTCAATTCCTTGAAATAGAGGTATGCTCTAGAAGCTTTTATAATAAATGCCTTTTCACTATCTTTGTTGAATGGGGCAGATGTATAATATGTTTAGTAGTCCCGCACGTATGAAGCCATATTGGTTGGCTATTTTACTGTTTTCAACTTTTATAAGGGTAAATGGGCAGCAACGAGTAATAAACAGATCTAATTTTAGAAACTTTGGTTTTATAGAAAATAAGGGTCAGATAGTTGACCAAGAGTATAAGACAAATACAACTGTAAAGTATTTATTGTGCAGTCCTGGCATTAATATTCAACTAAAACAAACAGGCTTTAGTTATGACACTTATATCGATGAAAAGGATTCTTCAAATCCTTTCTTAAATAAGCTATTTAAAACTCAGAAATTAAAATCTGCTATTCCCGTAAACTACACCAGACAATATCATAGAGTAGATATTAAATTGCTTAATTGCAATCCTAGCGCACAAATTGATGCTTCTTGCAAATCAGAGTCCTATTCAAATTATTTCACTGCGGGAACACCTGAAGATGGTATTAGTTATGTGTATAAGTATAAAGAGGTTATTTATAAGAATATTTATCCACATATAGATTTGGAGTTTTTGATACCATCTAAATCTGATACATCACATAAAAATGCTGCTGGATTTGAGTATCAATTTATTTTACATTCAGGGGCTAATGTAGATGATATTAAAATGGAATACAAAGGAGCTGATAAGGTAAATCTTGTAAATGGAGAACTTCTAATAAAAGTTAGCGCAGGAACCTTTACGGAAAATATCCCCTCAAGCTATTTTCAAGAAAATAAACAACCAATAGATGTTAAGTACACAATTGGCGGTAATAATGTTTTCTCCTTTTCTCTACCTAAGAATATCCATATTAATAGTGACATTATAATTGATCCAACTCCATGTCTTGATTGGGGTACATTTTACGGCTCTGATATGATCGGCTCGAGGGGAATTGCAGTTGATACTGGTGGAAATGTTTACATTACCGGAGAAACTCATGGTACTTCAAATATAGCTACAGCTGGGGCGTACCAAACAGTTTTTGGAGGGAACGAAGATACCTATATTGCTAAGTTTAATTCCAATGGGTCCTCACTTGTTTGGGCAACTTATTATGGGGGATCTCGACTTGAATTTGGTGAGGGAATTGCGTTGGATTCTCACAATAATGTCTATATAACTGGACATACTGAAAGTTCTACAAATATTGCGACCCCAGGAGCATATCAGACTATTAATGGTGGAGCAAATGTTTTTGTTGCAAAATTTAACCCAACCGGGTCAACTCTTTTATGGGGTACTTATTACGGAGGGACAAATATGGATATAAGCTATGGTATTTCACTTGATAAAGGAGATAATGTGTATATTACTGGTTCAACAGGTAGCACCACTAATATAGCTACTGTAGGAGCCTATCAAACAACCTATGGTCCGATGTTTGTTGCAAAGTTTAACCCGACGGGTTCTTCACTTTTATGGGGTACCTATTATGGTGGTACAGGAGGTGATGCCGCATGGGGAATTGCCCTTGACGATACAGATAACGTTTATATTACAGGATCAACATATAGTAACACTAAGATTGCTACGCCAGGAGCTTATCAGTCTAACTTGATAGGAAGCGATGATGCATTTGCAGCGAAATTTAATCCCTCAGGAACATCTCTTCTTTGGGGTACTTATTATGGTGAAGGCAATAGTGCTACTGGAATTGCGCTTGATCCTAGTAATAATGTTTATTTAGTAGGAACCGCTTTTAGCCCTAGTTTTATAGCCACTCCAGGTGCCTACCAAACTATATTTGGAGGCTCTGTAAATGCATTTGTGGCTAAATTCAATCCTACAGGTAGTTCGCTTTTATGGGGGACTTATTATGGTGGTGTAGGTAATACTGAAGGTTTAGGAATTGCCGTAGATAGTGGATATAATGCGTATGTGACTGGGCCAACTGCTGGATCAACTAATATATCTACGACCAATGCGTATCATACTAATTACTCAGGTGGTGATGGCTCAAATGCCTATATTGGCAAGTTTAATACTTTAGGTAACCTTGTATGGGGTACATATTACGGGGGGGCTAATGGTGAAGAAGGCGTTGGTATTGCTTTGGATTCCAAAGAGAACGTTTACTTTACCGGGCTTACCTTAAGTAAGGATAGTATTGCCACTCCAGGTGCATATGAGACTATAAACTCAGCTAAAGGTGACTCAGCAGTTTTTGTTGCAAAGTTTGGGTGTAATTCATATTGTAATCTTTCTTCAGTAAATGTATCAGGGACTAAATTATCTATTTGTGTTGGTGACACTAGTACTCTTTTCATTTCTGGAGGAAAAAATTTCTATACTTATTTATGGTCTCCGGGAGGACAAACTAATACCACTATCCACATTTCCCCTTCCTCTTCAACTACCTATACTCTCTTGGTTAAAGATACTTTGGGAGGATGTGTTAAGAGTATAACTACTAAAGTTTCTGTTATTCCAATTCCTAATAGCACAATAACTGGAAAAGATACTATTTGTATAGGTGGTTCTACTTTTCTAACTGCAAAAGGAGGTGCTATTTATAGCTGGAGCAATGGGCGAACTTCAGATACAATTACTGTAAGTCCTGCTATATCTACAACATTTTCAGTATCTGTTGGGAATGGAGTATGTACAAAGGATACTAGTGTGATGATTATAGTAGATACAAATAAGCCTATTCCAATAGTTAGTGTAAATCAAAGTATTTGTAGAGGGGACTCAATAAAACTAATGGCCTCAGGTGGGGCAACTTATAATTGGATTCCATCAACTAGTTTAAGTTCTTCTGTAATATCAAGTCCCATAGCAACGCCTGTAAATACGATAACTTATACAGTTATTATAGCTAAAGGTATCTGCAAGGTTAATGATAGTATAAAGATTACAGTGATTCCTGAACCAACCATAACAATAGAGGGCAATCACTCAATTTGCTCTGGAGATAGTATTGTGTTAAATGCAACTGGCGGCGGTACTTATACTTGGAGTAATGGAGCAAGTACAGATTCTATTCTAGTAAAACCAGGTGTGTCAACGACCTATACTGTACAAGTTATAAACACTGGTTGCCCAAAAGATACCAGTTTTAAAGTTGTAGTAGATTCTTTACCTATTCCTTCTATAGCAGGAAATAAATCTATATGTATTGGTAAAAGCATCACTCTTACTGCTTCTGGTGGTATAGGTTATAATTGGAGTACTGGAGCAATATCCCCTTCTATAATTGTAAACCCTGAATTAAATACAAATTACATTGTAACTGTAAGTAATGGCCCATGCTCTGCAAAAGATAGTATTGAAATAAATGTTAATCCATTACCAATTTCTTATATATGCTGTGATTCAATAATAAATGCAGGGCAAACAGTTAATCTAATAGCTACTGGTGGAGTAAATTATTCTTGGGTACCTTTAAACGGATTAAGTTGTATTAACTGTCCAAGTCCAATAGCAAATCCATTGCAAACAACAACTTATTCAGTTACCGTAATAAGTGATAGTGGTTGTTCTTTAACTGAAATGGTAACTATAGAAGTGAATTGCCACATTTTTATTCCTGATGCCTTTTCTCCAAATGGAGATGGACAAAATGATTACCTATATGTTCGTGGAGATTGTATTAAGACTATGGATTTCAAGATTTTTGATCGTTGGGGGAATAAAGTATTTGAATCTGCTGATAAGAATATACCTTGGGATGGCACTTTTAAAGGCCAGCCAATGAATACAGATACATTTGTTTATTATTTAGATGCTACCACATATGATGGTAAAACAATCACTAAAAAAGGAAATGTCGCATTAATAAGATAGGGAGAAGGCCATTTATACAAAATCCATTATCTTTTCTGAGATATCCCTTTTAACTGATTCCTCAAAACCATCCCAATAGTTCATAGTGGTTTTCATATCCTTATGGCCCAAACTATCTTGTATAAACTCCATGCTTGCACCACTCCGAATAGCCTTATTAGTAAAGCCCTGCTCAGTAACATTATTACAAGCAATGCAAAGGGATAGGATGAGAATTAATAGGGGCTTTATGCTATTGCTTTATTTCTTTGCCAGTCCCATCGGTAATTTTCACTCTTTTACCATCTCTAAATGTTACTATCATCCTTAGTGTTCCATCATCATTATACGTTTTTTCAGTACCATTTGGAATGCCATTTACATAGGGTGTTTCATCGTGTAATCTTCCAAAAACATACAATCTGGTTATTCCAAATGTTTTACCTTTCTTATAGACTATTAGCAAGTAGTAAGGTGCAGTAGTATCTTCTGTAAATCCTTTATCATCTGCATACTCTATCCATTTCCCTTCCTTTAAGCCATTTACCATAAGGTTTTTGGCCTCTGCTTTATTAGTAAAGCCACTATCGGGGTAATCTTGCCCAAAAGCTGCAATGCCCAATGAAAGGAATAGTATTAGGGTTAATAGGGGCTTCATGTTATTTACTTCGTATAAAATATTCACTTTTAAATATTAACGTGTCTCCTTTTAGAAGAACTTTCCCTTTATCTATATTTCCATTAAAGTATATTATAAGTGTATCGTCTTTGGTAAGGGTATACTTAAAGGATTTAAAATAAGTAGCATAATAGATAGAGTCTTTGTATATACAAATACCTTCAGGTGCATTTTTAGGCATCCAAGCACCAAGTATTTGTTTTTTATACACTGTTTTTTGCTGCCCAAAAGCTGCAATGCGCAATGAAAAGGATAGTATTAGAATTAATAGAGGTTTCATTGATATAAAAGTAATGAAAGAATTTGATATAAAACAACAGTTAGTAGAGACTTAAAGGGGAATAAAGCCTACCTTTGTTAAGCACGATTTTAATATGGCTTAAATCGCCAAAAAAGTTAATATGAGTATAGCAGTAACAAAGAGGCCAGATAGCTCTTTGCTTTTGGAATACCAGTTTTGATTTATGCAATTTGTATTGCAGTATCCCTATCGGCAAAGCCCAAATTGGGGAGTAAATAGCTTAATTGTGAATCAGGAGAATTTCCTAATTCTTTCCAAGCCAGAAAGATTCAATATCTTAACCTCACGCCCATCCACCTCAATCATCTTTTCTTGCTTAAGATCAGATAGTGTACGTATAAGCGTTTCAGTTGATGTGCCTACTATATTAGCCAAGTCTTCACGTGAAAAACTAAGATTAGTATTGGGTGCAGATTTCTTTTGCAATTTCATTAATGCATCGGCTACCCTGCCTCTTACTGAGTTGTATGCCAGACTTAGGAGCTGTTCCTCTTTCTCGTTTATATTATTTACCAGCATTTTAATAAACCTGGCCGATACTTCCTGTTTTGAATAAACCAATGACAAAAAATCGGTTTTAGGAATAAACGCTGCTTCAGTATCTTCAAGGGCGGTAGCTGAGTCCTGGTAATTGGTGCCCTCCAAAATTGAATTGAATCCAAAAAAATCTCCCTTAGAATAAACACCGGTAATTAGTTCCTTGCCATCTGGACTCATCCTCCAGGTCTTTATTTTGCCCTTGTTTATAAAATATACAACATTAGGTTCATCACCTTCATGGTATAATGCTTCTTTGGGCTGGTAAGAACGAACCTTATAAGATGTAGAAACAGAACTAGGTAAACTGAATTTAGTTGCTGCATCTACAAACTGAACCAGGCCGCTCAAATCACGTGTATAGCTCTTCTTAAAGTGTTCGCTCTTTTTCAGGCGTGTTTCAATTGCATTAAGCAATTCCACTTTGTCAAACGGCTTAACCATATAATCATCGGCACCAAGGTTCATTCCCTTCCTCATATCGCTCTTTTCTGCCTTTGCAGTAAGAAATATAAAAGGGGTTCCTGCTATTTCAGGATCCTTGCTAACAATATGCAATACCCCATATCCATCAAGATCGGGCATCATAATATCACATATAATAAGGTCAGGCTTTTCTGACTTGGCCTTCTCCACTCCTATCTTGCCATTTTCAGCAGTTACCACTGTATAATTTGCAAGGTCAAGCATTTCAGCTGTGTTTTCTCTCATATCGAGATTGTCCTCAATCAGAAGAATTTTTTTCATCGTTTATGATTTTATATTTTGCACTGTTACTGTAAATGTAGTGCCTTCGCCTTCCTTCGATGTAAATGAAATATCTCCACCCATAAGGTCAACGTATCGCTTAACAATATTGAGCCCAAGTCCTGTGCCCTGCACATTCATTGAGTTTTTTGCCCTGAAAAATCTTTCAAATAAGTGCACCTTATCATCTTCCGGAATACCCATACCATGATCGGTTATACTTACAACGATGCCATCAGATGTATTAGTCGTTATTAACTCAATGCTTGAATCCTCCGGAGAATATTTACTAGCGTTAGATAACAGGTTTATCAATACATTCCGTAGCATTTGCTGGTCAATAAACACTTCTGTTTTAGCAGCTCCTTTATGGGTATGTTCTATTTTCTGCCCCTTTTTCAGCGTAGGCTGCACGTCTTCAATCAGCTCATCAGAAAAGTCTGTTATTTTAAACAATACAGGGCTTGAATCAACCTTGCCTTGTTCCAGTTTTTCCAGGGATAGGAAATCGTTGAGTATACTGATTAAATTCCCAATAGATGACTTTATACGTTTTATATGTCTATCGCTTTTTTCGCGTACAAAATCCAATGTTGAATCTTTTCGGCTTAAGTATTCTTCCATTAGTGATGTGGAAGATAGAATTGCACCGAGTGGAGTTCTGAATTCATGTGATGCCATTGATACGAACCTCGACTTTAATTCATTCAGCTGTCTTTCCTTTTCAAGTGTCTTTCTAATTTCTTCTTCGCCCTTCTTTTGCTGTGTTGAATCACGTTCTACCAGTAATATCTGTTCAATATTGCCTTCAGCATTATGTAAGGCAACTACATTCATTGAATAATGCCTGTCCTTTAAAGTTATTTCAAATGCTGAATTGTTTTTCCCATCAAACACTTCCATCAATTTCTCCTTCATAAAACCTCTTACCTCTTCAGGTAACCTATCTAGATAAGGAGTTCCCACCAGCTTCTCGCTGGTAACACCATATTTAAATAGTTCCATTCCCTCAACAAATACATAATTAAGCTTCTTATCGAATACATTAATTGTACCATCAGGGAAATTACGTGCAACTATTTTGTACAGTTTCTGGCTCTCCTCAAGTTCCTGCGTACGCTTTTCAACCCTGTCCTCAAGTTCTTCATTAAGCTTGCGAATATTATCTTCAGCCTTTCTGCGCTCTGTAATATCAGTAACCAAACCCATTACATATAATTGGCCATTAGCTTCAAAATGGTTAAGACTTACTTCAACCGGAAATTCTGAACCATTTTTTCGTTTTCCCCAAAGGTCCATTCCCATTCCCATAGATCTTCTTTTTGGATGTTTGGTATAACTATCGCGGTTTGCTACATGGCTCTTGCTATACTTGTTTGGTAACAAAATTTCCATTGTCTTACCAATCAAATCTTTTCCTTCGTAGCCAAACATTTCATTGGTGCGGTGGTTAACCAATTGTATTACACCTTGTTTGTCCACAATTAATAAGCTTTCAGCGGCTGTTTCAAACAGCAATCTATAAACCTGGTTTATATCACTTCCAAAACTCTTGTCAGGCATGTGGTTATAAGGTGAATGAATGTAGGGCGAAGATAATTCTTTTCCTATATCATTTAATTCTTTATGGCTCTCCCCTTTTTTATCTTCCATTATTAGATATTAAAAGTGAAGGATGTGAGAAAAATATTGAATCAAGCTGATGCTCTTTAATTGCCTGCTCAAGCCAGTCGCCTTTGCATGTAACAAAAATGATCATGCCTATATTACCCTGCTTAAGTAATGCATCGGTGCTGGCTTTTAAATGCTCTACGGTACTGTTTTTTGTAAAATAAATAGCATGCATTTTATCTTTAAACCTTTTGCTAATTTCTTTCAACGCATAAGGCGTGTTAACTTCATTGTTTGCAGTTGTAGAAATAACAATAGCTTCTTTAGGCATTTTTAAAAAGGACATTCCCGGAACCAACAAAGCAGGCCAAAACTCAGGTTGTCCAATAAATGATGCTGAAAACTTATCTATTTTTGTATTATGGCCAATAACAAGCAAATCCGCATTATTCCTTTTTAAAGCTTGTTTTACGGTATTAACCGGCTGCCCCTCTTCAGATTTCGTGGTGATAAGTATTTTTTTGCTTTTTGATTTAAGTTCAGCACATTCTTTATTAAGTCTTTCTTGAGACTCGGTTTTAATAATGTCGCTAATTGAAATCAGGGTGCCTGTGTTCTCTTTAGGTACCTGGAAGACATTCTCTAATATAATCTCGCTTGGGGCATTTTTCAATAACTCAATAGCAAATGCACCTGCATTTAAACCATGCCCTGAAAAATCAGTAGGCACTAATATTTTTAGTTTTTGCTTCTTTATTTTATCTGCGGTTTTCATAATTCTGTAATTATGGAAAACAAAGGTCTTCTATAATACCTGCCTGTTAAAGGAGCAATGTCATACACTTGCATGATTGTTATCACTTAATTCGTTCTTAATTGTATATCTCCATTAATCATTTCTTCCTATTTCTCCTTCGATCAACAATTATCGCAGGAATTATTGCATTATGACATGATGTAAATCATGTCCCTGTAATGAGCCTCCTCATGGGCTTTTGGGATAGTGGCATATAATTTTGTCATCAAATACTAAAACTCCATAACATGAATTACAAGAACATATTAATTGCTGTAGATGGCAGCGATTGCTCAAAAAAGGCAGCAAAAAAAGGCATTGAACTTGCCAATCAATTATCAGCAACTATTATTATACTGAGTGTAATAGATATGACCAACGCAATTAGCTCAACATCGGTTAACGGTGTAATTGACGACACATTGATAAAAGCCTTTCAGGGTGAGGCCAAAAGAGCTATAACCGAAGTTGTTGGCAAGAAACCCGCTGCTAATATCAGCACTTTAACCATAGAAGGTATACCTCAATATGAAATAAGTAATGTGGCAAGAAGTAAAAAAGCAGATATGATAATAATGGGTACCCATGGAAGAACCGGGTTGAAACACCTTTTTATGGGTAGTGTTGCTGAATATGTTATACGACATTCTTCAATACCTGTATTAGTAATGCCTGATGCACAAAAGGAGTAATTAGTATTCAAAAAGCCATTTTTTA
>Ga0210388_10005088_pt1 | contig 10270 bp, 13 predicted proteins | sample IncBWC19OmetaG_FD_155485 | JGI IMG/M metagenome (GOLD analysis project Ga0210388, IMG submission 155485) | Forest soil microbial communities from Barre Woods Harvard Forest LTER site, Petersham, Massachusetts, United States - Inc-BW-C-19-O ...
AATACCGCGCCTGGCTCCTACGCCAACGAAGCCGAGCGTCTCACGGGCAAGGTTCTCGAGCGATTGCGCTATAGCCGCATTGACGAAATACTGGACGACGGTCTCCACGCTTACCTTACTGGACTAATCCACCAGTTCAACACGATCGGTGAAGTCATCGCGCGCACTTACTTCTATTACGCGGGCGTAGCATGAACCGCTTCCATCTTCTTCATGCCACGGAATTCATCTACGACGGGCCCGTCTACGAAAGTTACAACGAGGTCCGTCTCCGCCCTATCCACGATGATCGGCAGAGCTGCCTTTCTTTTCGCCTGATCACCACGCCAGCATCACGGGGATCCTCTTATAAAGACGGTTACGGAAACTGGATTCATGTCACAAGCATTTTGCCGCATCACCGTCGCTTGAGAATCGAGGCCGAATCCGTCGTGCTGGTTCACGAAGCTCCTGGTCCCGAGCCGGGCAGCATGCCACTTAGTGAACTCGACGCCATTCGCGCGGATCTCTTCGAAGAACATTTCGACTGGCTCGCTCCCAGTGCCTACGTCCCATATCTTCCAGAGCTGGCCGAAATTTCCCAAGCCGCTGAAGCAGCTTGCGACGGCACCGTCGCGGGCTTCGCGCAGACAGCTTCCGATTTCATTCACAATAGTTTTGTCTACATGAAGGGCGCGACGCACGTAAACTCTTCGGTCCGGGATTCGCTCGCGTTGCGCGCAGGCGTCTGCCAGGATTTTGCTCATCTGTTATTGGGAGTCGTTCGCATGCGCGGTCTGCCCGCGCGCTATGTCTCCGGCTATATCGTCTCCGGCGGCGGAATGCCAAGCACGAAACAGGAAGAAGTCATTGGCGGGCAAGCATCGCATGCGTGGGCGGAAGTTTTGTTGCCGGGCAGCGGCTGGATTGGCTTCGATCCTACGCTAGGCAAGCCCATCGAGCTTCGGCACATTCGAGTAGCCTACGGTCGCGATTACGGCGACGTGCCTCCGGTCCGTGGCGTATATAAAGGACGCGCCGGGCAGAGCCTTTCCGTCGACGTGCGGTTTCGCCCCGCTCTGGACGAAACCGGACACGAACAAATTGCCGAACCTAAATCGGAAACTGACGATTCGCAAGAACCCGTCCCCGAACGCCAGCAACAGCATAGCCAACAATAATCGCGATCCGTAATGCGTCGTGCCCGCTCCAACCCCGGAAGCGCGCCCAAGGCCCGTATATTATACTTTGTATTGCAAAGTACTTGACAATGATAAGCCGTAGGCTATTCTGAACTTCGCAGCCGAGGGCGACAAATGGAAGCCGTCCACTCCCCGCAGTCCCATACCAATCCCCCCGACGGCCCTGTGCTCCCTGTCTTTATCGACGCTATCCATTTCTGGGAGCTGCGCCGTCTCTTCTACAATCTCGCACTGATCGCTGCGGCGATCTTTTGGCTAGTCGCCACCTGGCCTCATTTTCGTCCCGCATTCACACTCCATTCTCTCTTTCTACTCAGCATCCTCGCTTTAATGGCCAACGCATGCTACTGCGTCGCCTATCTGGTCGATATTCCCATGCAGATGTCCACTGTCAGCATCGCCTGGAAACGTAATCGCTGGATCCTCTGGCTGGTTGGAACTCTTTTCGCACTGCTCATCGCAAATTACTGGATCGCCGACGAGATCTATCCCGACGTTCACTGATCCAACCTCAGATTCCACTCAATGGTTCGCAATATCTTCGCACTTCCGCCAAGAAGATAATGTTCCAAGACGGGACAGAAAAGCTTTCAACCGCTCTTCCCGCGAAGGCGTAGGGCTACTTGCCCACCACCAATATCGTAAAAGTATCCGGCACCATTGTCCCTCGAGCGGGGCGCTCTCCCGGTGCCGGCGGAGGTGGCGGAGTAAATTCCGCCGCAATAAGCAAAATGTGTCCGGTCTTCCCATCCAACGTCAGCGTCTTCGCGCTCTGCATCGTCTGCACCGTCTGCTCTACTACAAAGCTTGTCGGACTATTTTCCCTAATTACTGTCAACGTCCCATCGCGCTGTGAGCTAAACGCCTCCATCGTCTGCGGATTAAACACCGCACCATCCACGCCGTTGCCGATTGGCAGGCTGGTTATAATTTTTCCGTCGACCGAACTCAGGATCACCATCACTTGCGGCTCATGACACGCCGCGAACAAAACATGATTCTTTACATCAAAAGCCAGGCCGCCCGGCCCGCCGCACTTCCCCGCCAAATCATAATGCGCGGTCACGGTCATCGACTTCGCGTCCACCACCGCGATGTTGTCCTTGTCTTCGATGTCCACATAGATATGACCAGCCCCGTCCGTAACCGCCTGCTCGGGCGCTCCTCCCAAATCAATCGTGCCAGCAATCGACCCATCCGCCGCGTTAATCACCGTCGCATTCGGTGCGCGGTGACTGAACACGTACACTCTCGCGTTGAATGGATCAAATAAAATCCCGTCTGGACCGCCTTCTACATCAATCGACTTGATCGTAGCCAGCGTCTTCGTATCCCACATCACTACCGGCTTGCTGCTTCCAAACCCATGCCCCGACTTCGGGTCCACCGCCGCTCCCCGCGCATTCGCGTTCGCAATCGTTCCAACCGATGCCAGCGTATCCAAATCAAAAACCGTGATCCGTGCTCCAGTCTGACCCGTTCTCGGTATGTACAAGCGGCGTCCCGCATCGTCCGCATACACATAGTCAAACCCGCCGTCCCCTCCTACTTTCGCCATCTTCAAAACCTTGTAAGGCCCTGGGTTCGCTGTCTGCTGCGCCAGTCCGGTCACATCCAAGATCAACATCGCCACTCCCATCGCGACTGCTAACGCCAAGTAATTTCTTCGCATAAGATCCCTCCCACGCTCACATTCAGTTCAACCAACTGCGCCGAAGCTTACACACCCACACCTAACTGCCAGTTAAACGTAGTCTCCCTCCACTCTGATCGCCGCCGCTCCTGTGCAAATCTACTTCGCCCCAATCATGCGCCTTTACACGCCTCTCGCCGGGCAGCCACCTCTACACTGTTATAGCAATGAGTAAGTCTATGGGACTATACTAGCCGCGCGAAGGAGGACATTCCGATGACCGACCAAAAAGAAGCGCAAAGGACATTTGCGGCGAGATGGTTTGAAGAAGTGTGGAATAAGTCGAGACGCGAAGCTATCGACGAAATGTTTCCGGAGGGCTGTGTACTTCACGATGGGCAGAACGTGTACCGCGGTCCCGAGGAGTTCAAGCTTTTCTATGATGCGCTTCGCGCACAATTGTCCGACGTTCGAATAACTCCGCTAGAAGTCATATCCGAAGGGGATATGGTGTGCCAGAGATGGTCTAGTACTGCCAAAGAAGCAAGCACTGGCAAACGTGTCGAAGTCACAGGCATGAGCTTCCTGCGCTTCGAGAACGGGCGTTTTGTCGAAGGGTGGCAGAATTGGGATCAATACGGCATGGTTCAGCAACTTGAGCGAAAGGCTCCAGAAGCTTTCGCTCAAGCTGCAGGATAAATAGCAGGCTCTTCCGCCGAGGAATATCGCCTGCTATTACGTAACACGCTGCCCCTTTTCGTTCCCGAGGGATAGGAGTTGTTTACCGTCGACGCGCGGCTGGCTTGATGGAAGAGCTCGCGCGACGCAAGCCGCGCCGGGCGGCCTTCGCGGCCTTGCTTTTCTTCAGACTTGCGGCAGCCTTTCTGGTTTTGCGCGCGACTGTCTTGCTTCTGCGTGCAAGCCTCTTGCCTTCTCGTTCCACAACATGGGCCGCGCTGCTTCGGGAAATCACTTTTTGAGCTGCGTTGGCCTTCGCCGCGATAGTTCCCAGCGCTGACCCAATCGACTCCGCCACAGTAGTTAGAAGCGCGGTGTCCTTAATGTGTTTGCGTGCATGTACCTTCATTTGCTGGCTCCTTTTTATTCTTTCAATGCGTAGTCTTGCGACTCGTGGGGCGTGTTGCGCTCCCCACTCTCTGCCGATGCCTGACTGCCTGGAGAGATTTACGCTCTCTTGGCTTGGTTATAGGCGGTGTCGCCCGCGTCGATCGCATCCTGCACTTGGTCTTTCGCCATATCCACAACTCTTTGCGCTCGCCGCTTCAAATCTCTGCCGGTGCTACGAACTTGATTGACGCCGTCATTCACGCCGTCAACGATGTCGCCTCGCAATTCCTCGCCCGACTTCGGCGCAAAGAGCAAAGCAACCGCGGCACCTATTCCTGCTCCTACAGCAAAAGTTAGGATCGTTCCTGGAAGCTGTTTTCTGCTCATCATAAATCCCTTTCCGAGTCTGTTTTATTGTGTTTCAAAACTGATTTAGTAAAAAAAGGAGGAAGTCAAAGATCGACTTCCTCCCGATTGGATTAGGACGAAGTACGCGCAGCCTTGGCGTCACGATCCACCGAGGCTTCGCCGGTTGAAGTAACATCTTCCGCGCCCGTGGATTTCAGAACTTCTTTGGCGCGCTTGACTTGGTCCGACGTGTCGCAATGCACGGAGAGGAGAATTCCGCCATGCTGGAGGCGGCCCTCGTAACGCTTCGCTTCGAATTCAGGAATTCCCGAGCCGATGAGAGCTCCGGTAACTCCTCCTACTGCTCCGCCGACGCCCAGCCCCGCGAGTCCTGCCATGATCGGGCCAGCCGCGATGAAAGGCCCGAGGCCAGGGATCGCCAACAAGCCGACGCCTGCCAGAACGCCGAGCGCGCCGCCAATCACTCCGCCTGCTGTGACGCCTGCTGTCGCACCTTCAGGCGCTTTGGTAGCTTTTTCTGTGCCCATTTCCTTAGTTCCCGCAAGATTTTCCGGCAACAGCACCGAAATATCTGGAGACGGGAAGCCCGCCCGAACTAGGGCGTCTACGGCATTTTCGACCCCCACGCGAGTGGAGTAAATTCCGAATGCACCTACTTTTTTTCCTGACATTTGTATTTCTCCTTTATCGATTCAATTTTTAGATCAATGCGTGATCGCTACTGCATCGTTATTTCGACGGCGCAATTTCAAGCTGATCGGTTACGTTTCCTTGTCCCGCAACGGCGACGGCTTTGGCTTCAATGTTGTTCTTCTCGTCCTCGGACCGCACTGGTCCTCGGAGAGTGACTTTGCCATCTTGAGAAATGATCTTGATATTGTGCGCATAGGTCGAAAGGGTGGTGTCGTCATGGATGGCCTTTCGAATCTTCTGCGTCAAGGCACGGTCCGCCGGATTCATCTTCTGTTGATCGGCCGTCAGGTTCGTCTGGTCCTTATTTTGTTTGGTGTTGTCAGGTGGTGTCTGCGGATCCTGATACCGCAACGCCGGTCCGGCCACAAGGGATGCGCAAAAAACGAGCGAACCCAGGGGCAAGAGCAATCGCGTTACTTTGATCAAACTTCCATTCATATCTATTCCTCCTTTGAATTGTGTTTCTGGTGTTTCTCAAGAACGTGATTAGGCTCTCGCCGTCTTGGTCTTCCTCGGCGTGCCGTTTCCTTCCTCTTCTGACTCGTCTGAGCCGGCGGCCTCTAGGTTGATGCTCTCCGCCAGTTCCGTAAGCTTCGAGTCTGTCTTTTTTTCTTCTTCAAGGGTTTCCCGCAAGAGCGATTCTGCTTCGTCTTCGCCGAGAAGCTTCGCGTAGGTACTCACGCAACCGTAGCCGGCGATTTCGTAATGCTCGACGCGTTGTGCGGCGGAGATCAGCCCCGCATCCAATTCTTCTGGAGCTGGATCTTCCTCGATCATTTCGCCGCCTTCCTTGATAAGTCCTTCCATGCCCTTGCACTTCTTTCCTTTCGGGCTTTCGCCGAGAGCCTTGAAGATTTCTTCGAGCCGTGAAACATGGCCCTTCGTCTGTTCGAGATGCTCTTCAAAACCCGCGCGCAAATCCTCGGAAGTCGCTGCCTTGATCATCTTGGGCAGCGCTTTCACCATTTGGTTCTCTGCGCTGTACAAATCCTTCAATTCCTCAACGTAAAGATGCTTCAACCGGTTTGTTTCCATGGGAATCTCCTGTGGGCCCAACTTCGCCTGGTCTCCGTGATCTCTAGTGCGAACATGTGCCGCACCCTGCATCTCTTATAAACAACTTCAAGCGACTAGCCGCTATAAGGGGAAATGGGTAGGCAGGAACTATTAAATCGTGTAGCTATCTATAGGTGACCGACGTGGGAGACAATTTTTTCAGGTTGCAGAGCGATATGCTTCAGGATCTGCGGCAGCGTTGTGAATACTTCGTGGCCCCTGGGCAGTTTCAAGCGGATTGCCGCCTTTTCTGCGTCTCCCTCGAAATGCCACAGACAAACCGCAATATTCAAGTCCGGTGAGTGCGCGCGCAATTTTGCATACAAGGCTCGCGCGTGGTTCATGGCGAACGGGGGCAGCGCCGAGATGCACACAACTGCCGGGTTTAGCTCCGTCACTTGCGCCACCATCTCCGCAATTGTGCCGATCGCTATGCCCTGCGCTCGGTGCCCCTGCCGCTCAAGAAGTTGCGCAAGCAGCATGGCCACAACATCATCCGCATCGTCTCGAGCGGGAATGCAGAGCACTTCGAGCCCGCCAGTCTCATCGAGGTCCCTCCGAAATGACTCGGACGAGTTCTCCGATGTACTCTCGGCGTCCTTTACGGGGGCAGTATCTGCCAGCTCTTCGATAATTTCTCGCGTGCTTTGATAGATGAAATTCTGCTTTTCCTCATCAAGCTCATTTCGATGCCTGTCTTGTTCAGCAAGACTTAACGCTGGAATCAGCACGGTGCTATACAGTTCTTCCAGGTTGTTCTCTTTGAGGTGTTGTTCTAGGACCTGCCTGGCTTCGTTCTGATCGGTGGCCAACAGCCGTTGATAATATTGCGCATGGGGCGGCAGTACCGGCTCATCTCCCAAAAGCACATTCAGGAAACTGAGCCGTGGAACGTAACGACCCATGACCACCAAGCAGACCGTTAAAGGAGTCGCCAGCACAAGCCCGGGAAAACCCCAAATCAGCGTCCAAAAGACGGCAGCCACCAAAATCGCCAACGGCCCGAGCCCGAGGTGCGCGCCGTAGAGAAGCGGCTCAACAATATTCGCTACGATTATCTCCAGAATCAAATAAAGCCCCGCGGTTGCGAGGGCGTGTTGCCAGCCTGGAAAAACCGCCAACGACAGCAAAACGGGCATCACTGCGGCCAACGGAGCTCCGATATACGGCAGGAATCGAAGAACACCGGCGGCCACGCCCCAAAGCGCTGAATTCGGAATACCAATAAAATGTAGCCCTGCAAAAACGATCAGCCCATAGCCTGAATTAACGAGCAACTGCAGGAACAAATATCGGTTTATTCGCTGCGTCGCCTCGTCGAGGGCCTGGGTCATCATATTCAATCGACCGCCACCGACCAGCCGGATGAGCCGATTGCGCAAATCTTCCCTGCCCGCAAGAATAAAAACGGTAAATAGGATTACCACTCCGGCGTTTCCCAAAGGGCCCAGCAAGTTCTCGACGGATTCGAGGGGGTTAGCGGGAGCGACGAGTTCCACAGCCATCGGTCGCGATGCCGAGGAGCCCGGGGGTGGAGCTGACTTTTTCGTTTGATTGGTGGGCGCTACTGACCCGGGACTCACAGCGCTTATTTCCTTCGACAACTCTTTGACGGTGTCGGAAGCTTTGTTCAGACTCTGACTGCCCGGCCCCTTCAGCGAGCGTATTTTGTCTTCCAGAGTCACCCTATAAGAAGGCAGTTGGTCCGTTAAGTCGACGAATTGCTGAGAAGTTTTCCAGCCGACCAGACCTATCACCCCGACCATCAGGATGACTACCAGGAAAATGGCAAGCGCGCGCGGCAGCTTGATTCTTTCAAGGAACGCAACGGGAGGAGACAATACAAGCGAAAGAAGTAAAGCCAGTGCGAGGGGTATGAAAACGATTCGAGCAAAGTAAAGAGTCGCGATCACCACCACTGCGGCAACAATTCCCAAAAGCCGCGAGTTTTCCGTCGATCCCGATACTCGTTTTAGAGATTTTTCCATGAGAGACTATTCGAGCTCTCGACCATCTTCTCCCAAGGAAGGATGAAGGGGCATACACAATTCCCCTTACTAAGTAAGTTTGACTGCAGTTCCGCTCAAAGTCTGTGCAAATGGATACATTCCGATCCCCAGTGGATGGCCGTATTAGCGGTTGCCTTTCAGGATGGGTACGGCAGAATCGCAGAGATTGGACTCGCCGCGAACGCAAAACCGTTGCGGGCACGATCCCGGTCCCCGCAAGATTCAGGTTTTAATCTACAAATGGCCCACCAACAATGGGGCCTGGCACCAGCGGAACAAGGCCATTGTGGCACCCTACGCACTCAACCGAATTGTCCTTGGGGTCACCTATCAGTCCAACGTGCAAAATCATTTTCTGGCCACACTGCGGGCACTCAATCAACATGCTGACGTGAGCTTTCCGTTGGATCGGATTCGAACTTATCTCAGACATCTTAACCTCCGCAGCTTTCATATCGTCTCGTGCAACTGCTCGTACAAGTAACTCCTGGACTCATCGCACATAATTTTGGGAGTGCAAAAGAATGCTCGGCGCACTAAGGACATGCGGTCCCAAGGCGGACTATGTGAGTCATCGTCCATGCGCCTGAATTGGCTTGATCACTTCTCTGTTTCCCGTCTTGTGGTCCAACAAGAGGAATTCACACGGGGAACCCACGGCTAATTCGTGGATACGTTTTCGCGTGATCAAGACTCTCTGCTGATTCAAGCCACCGGACGCCCGCCCGGTCCAATCGGAAAATGTCGAATGGCTGACTCATCTTCTTTCCCTCCACGCGTTGGCCGTCACTGCTTCCAGGAGGTCAGTCGCCGTATCGCGCTCGTTGGTTACCTGGGGATCCAGGTCGGTTCTTATTTTTTCCTGCCTTGCGTTTTCCGCGATAATCTCTTTGATCACTTCCACGGATACTTGCTCGAAATGTGTTTTTCTCTTGAGCGTCATAATCACTCCTCGCAATTACAAAAAATGCTAACAGTCCGCAATTCATACGGGTCATATTTTTAAAACCTTTTTTTGAGTTTCCCCCTTCCACGTAAGCCACTCGAATGATCCCGCTTAGCAGAGCAAAGCGAACCGCAGCGCTGTCGTATCACGCCTCCTCGCCTTGCGCTTTTACGGCCCGTATTTTTACTTGCAGGACTCGTTACGATGAGATACGATAAGGCTACGCTTGTTTAAGGTTTGATTTCCTTTTAGAGGGCGAATGGCCATGCCTCAAAACAAAAAAGCTACGATGCATTTCAAGACCATGGTGCAATCCGACGTGCCGCAAGGGCGCAATGGAAAGCACAAATTAATTGTCACGATCATCCTGAAAGATCTTGATGGGCTGAAAGCTGGGGCGGCTATCAAGGTTCCGCTCGCGGAATTGGCGGAATCAAAAGAAAAAGTCCGCTCTGCTCTGAATCGCGCCACGCGCAAAGCGGGGCGAAAGGTTGCAACTGCAACCGACGCCAACTTCCTTTATGTCTGGAACGTGACCGAATAGCGGAAACCATCGGCCCGCGGGATATCCTCAAGCTGCCGGCACGGCTTTAGTTCTGTCTTTTTTCTCTGATGACCTTCGATTAGAACGAGGCGTCATCGAGAATCACTTTCTTCAGGCAAAAGATCAGTTATTTATTTTGAAACAGAGTCGAGGGACTCGGCTCATTTGCGCTGTCAGGTATTGACGGTCGATCGGAACGCAGCGCCTTCGAGGAGCGTTTGGAGACTGAGCAACACTTGAGGAAGGTTCGTCGCTAACGTGGTCACTGTCAAAACCCCAACCGAAGCGCCGCTTCGCGCATAAATCCGGCGGTACACGAGCTCCCTGCCGTCCTTGGTCGAGTGGCGAACATCGACCGCCATACTTTCGTCGGCTCCTCCTACTCGGGGTGGCATCGTCGGTTCAATCCTGGAATCGCGAAGATAGCCGCGGAGCATGCTGATTTGCGACTCGACGAACTGCTGCAAGGTGATTCCGCCAAGCAATTCTTCGGTAGCGGCTACGCTGCTCGGAAATTCCTCGTTACCTGTCTGCTGAAGTCCAAAACCCTCTTGCACTTGCCATCGGGCCGGCGCGGCAGGAAACGTCCAGCCCATCACCGAGAACGCGGCGCCGCCTCGCGGGCTGCCGTCGCCAAGCTCAAGCGGTCCATCGCCAAACTTTCGTGCAATGTGAGACGCAACACCTACCGGCGGCTCAGAGACACGCGGCGGCTTCTTTCCAACACCCGAAGAGACTGGGACGTCAGGAGGCTTCAGCGGCGCTTCTACG
>Ga0210388_10005089_pt1 | contig 10269 bp, 9 predicted proteins | sample IncBWC19OmetaG_FD_155485 | JGI IMG/M metagenome (GOLD analysis project Ga0210388, IMG submission 155485) | Forest soil microbial communities from Barre Woods Harvard Forest LTER site, Petersham, Massachusetts, United States - Inc-BW-C-19-O ...
GCCTCAGCGCCGGAACCAACTGGTTGCACGAGAATCTGCATTTTGAACCCGGCAGCAGCGGTTTTGGCGGCGTGGCGCTGGCGGGCGATGACCCCAGCTACCAGGTCTCGTTGCGCTCAACCATGAATATCGGCAGCAGGTGGCTGCTGTATTTCGATTTGCGCCACATCAGCGCGCTGCCCGATCCCATCTCTCCCGCCTACACGGAGCTCGGCGCGCACCTTTCCTGGGCGATCACACCGGCCATGTCGATCGGGCTCACCGGGTCGAATCTCATTCACGCGCAACACCTGGAATTCGGCACGACGGGAGCACCCTTGCAGCTGGGGGCCACGGGTGTGGAGACCGGCCGCAGCGTGTTCGTCGATTTCAAGGCAAAGTTCTAGCGACACCGGCGCGACCGAGGCGCTGCACCACGGTCGGCCGGGCACGGCGTCATTCCTCGGGTCAGTTCACGAGCTCGAGCTTGCAGTCGTTTGATTCGCGGGTCCAGGGACGTTCACACCGGTCGACCACGCCGTTGATCGCCTGCATGCCAAAATGAGTGCTGGCTTTCGACCCCGCCCCGAATGCCAGCGTGAAGTTGGAAAACTCCACGACGGTTTGCGGGCCCGTGACCGTCGCGCTCGCCGTCCCGCCGAGTATGCAGATCGTCACCGGCGATGGGTTGCCGAAGGGCGGGCTGCCCCCGTTGCCGGTGACGTTCGCACTCCCGGTGACGACGAAACCGCCGGTGACCACGGGCTTGAACACCGGGCACTGCGTCTTCCAGTTGATGGGGTCGGTCGGATCATTGTGGATCACGCCGTCGGTCACACTGATGTGATGGGTGTGCGGGCCGAGCTTGGTGGGATCGTGGTTCATGGTGTCCGTATTGGCGAAATCGGCCGTCTCCATGGTCATTTCCGCGGAGAAGGTCGCGCTACCGCGCTCCTCGAGCAGCTGCAGCGACCACTTGCCATGCATCTCATAAGGACCGCCGGTCACGACGGCCACGCCGTTCACGACCGAGGGAGGGGGCGTGTAGTCATTGAGCATGCCGCTGAAGCTCGCCGGTAGTGTCGGTGCCTGGAACCGACCTTCGGCCTGCGCCCCGGGCAGTGCGGCCACCGTGATTGCCATTACTGCCAGCGGCATCAATGCCATCACCGCATTGCCCCGCCCCGGCCATCTCAACGCTTTGCTTTTCATGGGAAATCTCCAAGTTTGTTTTCAAGGCAGCGCAGAGGTATGCGATAGCGATCCGATGTCGTCAAAGGGTGAGAGACTGAATGCCGCGCTGTGTAGCGCAATGCCGTGCTTTACCGTGCCCACAGCCGGCCGGCATACAATGAGAAATGGACCGGCTGGACTCCTGGAAGAAGATCGCGGCGCACTTCAATCGTGATGTGACGACGGTGCAGCGCTGGGAGCGTCGCGAGGGCATGCCGGTTCACCGCCATGTGCATGCCAAGCAGGGTTCGGTGTACGCGTTCCGTTCGGAACTCGATGCCTGGTGGGAAAGTCGCCGCGGCAAACTCGCACCGGAACCCTTGCTGAGCCCGTCGCCCGAGTCGCCGGCCACAGACCCGGCGGCGGTGCCCACCGGCTTCGTGCGCCGCAACAAGCGATCATTGGGCCTGGCCGCAACCCTGGTCGCGGTGCTGCTGCTCGGCTACGCGGCGTTCAGATTTGGCCATCCGGCTGCCGAGACCTGGCGCAATCCGCTGGCCAACGCCACCTTCACCCGCCTGACGGATTGGCCGGGCATCGAGCAGGCGGCCGAGATCTCACGCGACGGCCGCTGGGCCTCGTTCCTCGCGGACCATGACGGGCACATGGATGCCTGGCTGACCCAGATCGGCAGCGGCAACTACCGCAACCTGACCGGTAGCGACCGTATCGAGCTCGTCAATCCCTCGATCCGCTCACTCGGCTTCTCGGCCGACGGCACCTTCGTCACGGTCTGGACGCGTCGCTCGGATGGATCGCATCCCGAAGACATCAAGTTGATGGCGGCCCCGACTGCGGGCGGCGGGCTGCGTGATTTCAGTCCGGATGCTGCGGAGGTCGCATGGTCGCATGACGGCAAGCAGCTCGTGTATCACACGACCGCGCCGGGTGATCCGCTGTTCGTGCGCGACGCGGCCGGTGTCACCCGCCGGATCTATGTCGCCCCGGCGGGCGTGCATTGTCACTTCCCGCTGTGGTCCAAGGATGACGGCTACATCTATTTTGCACGCGGCGTCCCGCCGGATGACTGGGATATCTGGCGTATTCACCCCTCGGGAGCGGGCTTGGAGCGCATCACCTTCCACGACTCGCGGGTGAGTCATCCGGTGCTGCTCGATGAACGCACGCTCGTTTATCTCGCCACCGACCCGCAAGGATCGGGCCCGTGGCTGTACGCCTTGGATGTCGAGCAGCGAGTGCCGCACCGTATCAGCTTCGGGCTCGAGCGCTACACCTCGCTTGCGGCGAGCGCCGGCGGCACGCGTCTCATCGCCACCATCGACGAATCCAACTCCAGCATCTGGAGCGCGCCGCTGGGCGCGCAGCCCGGCGCTGGTGGCGGTCAGCGCGCGACGGCCCCCATCTCCATGGTCTCGGCGACCGGGCTGTCGCCGCGCACGGGATCCGACTATACCCTGTACGTCTCGGCGCGTGCCGGCCGCCAGGGAATCTGGAGGACCGCAAACGGCCGCAGCCGCGAACTGTGGAGCGACGCCCATTCAATCATCGTGGGCGCCCCCGCGGTAACCCGCGATGGCCAACACATTGCCTTCACGGTGGCCGACGGCGATCGGACCATCCTGTACACGATGGACAGCGAGGGGATGCAATTGCGCGCCGTGACCCGCGCGCTTGATCTGCGCGGCAATCCGGCCTGGGCACCCGACGGCCGTTCGATCGTCTCGGCCGTGCTGCGCGATGGCGAGCCGCGTCTGATGAATATCTCCTTGGATGACAGCCCGCCGAGCCCCCTGGTGCCGGAGTACTCGATCGACCCGGTGTGGTCCCCGGATGGCCAATTCCTGCTCTATTCAGGTGCTGATGTGGGCACGACCTTCCCGCTGCGGGCGGTGGCGCGCGACGGCAGGCCATACCCGATACCGGCACTGATGCTGACCCGCGGCGCCCGACGTATCGCCTTCGGTCCCGACGCGCACTCGATCGTGCTGCTGCGGGGCGATGTGGGCCACAAGAACTTCTGGCTCGTGGACCTGCGCACGGGAGCGCAACGCCAGCTCACGGAACTCGCGCCGGACATTGCCATCAGCGACTTCGACCTGTCGCGCGACGGCAGCGCAGTCCTGTTCGACCGCATACAGGAGAGCTCGCGGATTGCGCTGATCGAGCGCGGGGGCTAGCGAGACTCAGGAACCAGACAACTGCTTGACGAATTGCGCGAGCGCTGGCCGGCTATCCTGCCATAGCAGGAATTGATCGTTCAGCGACTCTTGGGGCAGTCTTAGGGTCAACTCATGGCTCGTTGCGATCAGTCTCATCGTTTCGAGATCGGTAACGTATGCGCGCATGGCCGCTTCGGTCGTCTCCGGCACGAACAGGTCCTTTGGCCTCGGCAAACCCGCTGGCAATCCGTGTAGCGGTTGCAATTCAATCGAGTGACCGTCGATATCGATCAGCAGTTCTTCGCCATGGTCCTGGGGCGAAGACGATACCGGGACAAAGTATGTGGACCAACGATACAGGAGCAACAGTTGAGTGTATTTGCCTGCGTCGTCCTTTTGAATGGCGACGAGCGTCAGAAAGTCCTTGGAAGGTTGGCCGTTGGGCTGGCGGACAAATGTGATCGGTGCGCCTACTACGGTGACCGTAGCCCCCGTACGCTCATCCAACAAGTCGCGAGGACCTTGCGGCAAACTCGAGCAGGCGACGACTGCGGCCAGCATCGTCAACGCAAGAAATCCCTTAAGGGTGCACCGGCTGGCCATGGTGTTCTAGTTTGACTTGTTTTGCCGCGCGCCGGCCGCCTGCTCCTGGGCGTCTTCACTCGTGTGCCAGCTGGGATCCGGATCGTACGCCTGCATGGCCTTGGCGAGGGTTGCACTCTGCTTGCCGAGATCCTTCTCGTACACCACGCCGTCCGCGCCCACCAGAAAGCTCATCACGCCCGAGGAGCGGTACTGCGCGGGGTAGGCCAGGAATGCGAACCCTCCGCTCATCTTGCCGTCCACGAGATAGCTCTTCTCACCGCCCGGCGCATTTTTACCCTGAGCGGTAAGTATCCGAAAGTAATAGCCATGATAGGGAGTCCGGGTGCCGGGATGGGTCTCGTAGCCTTCCGCGGCGGCCGCGGCGACCAGCGGGCCGATGGGACTTTGAGGCTGGCCCGCAGTGGTTTTCCAATACAGGCCGTCATGCCGGCCCTCATCACTGTAGAACCGGTGGGCGTACTGGCCGCCCTGCGCGGCGTGATACTCCTTTTCTGCGGCGGCAAGCTCCTGGCAGATGCGGATGGTCGACAGCTCGTTCTCGCCGACGCGTCGGTAGAGAATCTCCTTCCTGGCCGCCTCGGTATCAAAGTGCCAGGCAGTACCCGAGCCCACGAGCGGTATGGGCATCGGCCAGTTGCGCGCGCCGACGTACAGCGTGGTCGTGCCGTCCGGCTCCTTCATCAGGCGGTGCATTTCCTGGTAGCGCCGCACGAAATTGGCCCGGGTGTCGGCATCCTCGGTCGCATCGCCGGAGGAGACGATCTTGCGGCCGTCGGGTCCGAGGATATCGAGCATGGCCTGCTCATCGTTGTGCTGCGCCGCCGTGAACAGTGCGCTGCTCGCCTGCGCCGGCGAGGAGAAGACCTTCTGCGCCAGTGCCATCGAGGGGAGGGTAAGACATGCCACCCATAGCAGGACCGCTGCTCGCCACATAGGCTTATCTCCGTTTACCGTTTTCATCAGCGATGTCCGCCGCCGCCGCCGCCATGACCGCCGCCACCACCACCGCGTGCTCCGCCGCCACCAAAGCTGGCGCTGCCGCGCTGCGAGAAGCCGCGCACCTCTCCACCGCCGTGGTCGAAGCCGCTGAACGCTCCGGAGCGCATGCCGCTATCACCGTGCGACGGGGTAAAGCCGCGCATGGCCGCATGATCTTCGCCAAACGGCCGGGCCGCCGCCCCACCGTTGAAGCCGCCCGCGCGCGCGCCACCCGGTTCCGTTCGCGCCCCGCCCGCACCACGCGCAGCGTCGAAGCCGCGGGTGCCGCCGGCTCCCCGGTAGCCTGCGCCGCGATCGCCGCCCGCTCCCCGATAAAAATTGGCGCGGTTATAGAACGTGGTACTGCGGGAGAAGTAGGGGCTGTGGTTGTACAGCACCGCGCGGCGGTGCCAATCGAATCCCCAGTTGTGCCAGCCCCAGCCGAAGCCGCCCAGAAAACCGATGCCGAAGCCCACGCCAAAGGAAAGGTAGGGACCGCCAAACCAGATTCCGGGGTAGGGGTACCATCCCGGCCACTCGGGTATCAGATCGCCATAGACCAGCCACGGATCGTACGCCGGGACGTAGACCACATCCGGATTGGTCGGTTCGATGCTGATGGTCGAATCCTGGTCCGCGACCGCCTGCTGCGGGGTGCTCTTCAGATTGCCGGCCTGCTGCGCGCGCCCGCGCATTGCCTGGACGGCGTTCATGACATCCTGCGGCTGGTTGTAATAGGCATCTCCCAGGGAGGAGGTCCAGGACAGATTCTTGTCCATGTTTCCCAGCACGGCGGGAAATGCGGTGAGCGCCTTAACGCTGCTATCCCAGGGCTGCTGATCCACCGCCTGGCCCAACGCGGCGCCTTTCAAACTTGGATTTGCCTGGGCCCATCGATCGGCTTCCACGATCTGCTCGGGAAAGGTCGAAGCGGCCAGGATCTGGGCGACAAGCTGATCCGGATAGAGCGCAATCGGTGCCACCAGCTGCTGCAGCTGCGTGGGCGATTGCTCAGTGTAGGAAGAACGTGCACCGCCTTGCGGTGCCGCTTCAGCCTGCGGTGGTGGTGGCGGCTGATCCTGTGCCAGCGCGCTCCCGCACCATGATGCCGACAACAGGCTCAGTGACAACAGGACCGAGAAGCGTGCATGTTGCGAAACGTTCATATTGAAGTCCCTATGCGCCATGATCGCCGCGGACCAAGCGCTGATTATACTCAAACCGGCCGCAGGCCAATTCTCTTAAAGGTATCGCCCATGGGTATTGCTGGATTCGCTCGCGGCTTGTTCGTCATCGCCCTGGCGAGCGTTGGAATCTTGAGCCTCAGCTACGGCGATTTCGTGCCCAGGGGACAGCCCTTTCCCACGTGGATTCCCGGGCGGGAAACGTGGCTCTACGGATCGGCGCTACTCGTTCTCGCCGCCAGCGCCGGTCTTTGCTTTGCGCGCACGGCGTTGCCGAGCGCATTGACGATCGGCGCCTACCAGATCATCTGGGCCTTGATTTGTGCACTCCCGATTCTCTCCCAACCGCTCGGGGTTGGCGCGTGGTATGGCTTTTGCGAAGCCCTGGCGCCACTGATCGGTGCCTGGATTCTTTACGCGCTGTTGCGCTGGCGGTTGCGAGGATCGCCGCTGCCCATCGCCAGCGCGCGCGCCATGCGCGCAGCACAAGTGCTGTTTGGTCTCAGCTGTGTCTTCTACGGCTGGTCGCACTTTGCCTATGCCGATTACACCGCCAGCATGGTGCCGAGCTGGCTACCGGGTCGGTTGGCACTCGCTTACGTCACGGGACTCGGTCACGTTGCCGCGGGAATTGGCATCGCAGTGGGGATTGTCCCGCGCCTGGCGGCCATCCTCGAAGCCATCATGATGAGTTTGTTTGGCCTGCTGGTGTGGGTGCCGAGCTTTTTTGCGCAGCCGCGACCAAGCTGGGCGATGCCGCCCCAGAATCAATGGTCGGAACTGGTCGTGAGCGTGATGTTGGCGGCCTGCGCGTGGCTGGTCGCGGCGTCGTTCACGGGCAGTCCTCGTCGGCAACCCGTGACAGTACGCGCTGTGCCAGCTTGAGGTGTGGCGCATCAACCATGGCGCCATCGACCTGCAGGACGCCGGCCCCGGGCTGATTTGCAAAGGCCGCGACAATGCGCCGCGAGCGCTCGATGAGTGCGGGGGAGGGAGTAAATGCGGCGTGGATGGCGGGTATCTGGTTCGGATGAATGGCCAGCATGCCCGTGAAGCCATCGCGCGCTGCGCGCTGCGCGTAAATCGCCAGTCCCTCCAGATCACGAAATGCGGGGAAGACGGTTTCGATGGCGGGAACCGAGGCGGCATGCGCTGCAAACAGCGCCAGCGAGCGCACCATTTCGTAAGGCGCGGTAAATCCACCGTCGGCGTCGCGCGCGGATTCGGCACCGATGGCCGCGGGCAGGTCTTCCGCCCCCCAGGTCAGGCCGAGAAGTTGGCTGGCCACCGTTGCATATTCACCCAGACGGAAAATCGCAGCCGCAGTTTCGGTCGCGATCGGCAGTATCGGACAGGACAGACCCAGGGTCTGCATCCGTCGGACCAGTTCGTTGATCGATGCAGCCCCTTCGGCTTTCGGCAAAACAATGCCATCGGGGGGGCAAGCGGCCAGGGCCTTCAGATCCTCGTCCAGGAAACGGGAACTCAAGGCGTTGACCCGGACAAAATAGGGAACGGGGCGGGGCCGCTGACATAGCGATGCGACCACGTAGGCGCGCCCTTCGGCCTTGACCTCGATGGCCACGGCATCCTCCAGGTCCAGGATCAGCGCGTCCGCGCCGCAAGCGGCGGCCCGTTGCACCCGATCGGGGCGATCACCTGGAACAAAAAGCAGTGAGCGCAGTTTCATTGGGGTTTCCGGCGAAACAAGGCCGTTCGCAGGCACTGACAGACGATTTCGTTGCGCTGATTGAAGAGCCGATGCGTGAACGTCACGATGCCGGCGTCGGGCCGCGACCCGCTCGGCCGCAATGCCGCCACGGTGGAATCGCCGCGCAGCGTATCGCCGATGAAGACCGGCTTCGGCATCACTACCTTGTCGTAGCCCAGGTTCGCGATCAACACGCCAGCCGTCGTATCCCCTACCGATATCCCGATCATGAGTCCAAAGGTGAAGATACCGTTGACCAGGATCTGGCCAAACTCGCTCTGCGCGGCAGCCTCGGCGTCCAGGTGCAGGGGCTGTGTATTGTGAGTCAGCGTCGAGATCAGCAGATTGTCGGTGTGCGTCACGGTGCGGCGCAGTTCATGCTCGATATGATCCCCAACGGTCCACTCTTCGTAGTATCGGCCGGCCATCACGACTCCTTGGCAACGCGCGCCAGTACGGCGCCTTCGCTGACCTGATCGCCCGCGGCGACCGCGAGACTGCTGATCACACCATTGCAGGGCGCCTGCAGCGCCAGCTCCATTTTCATCGCCTCGAGGATGAGCAGGGACTGTCCTTTCTTCACCGTCTGTCCGTTGCGTGCGGCCACGCTGATGACGCGACCGGGCATCGGGGCCAGCACACTCCCGTCGCCGTCCGCTTCGATGCTGCTGCCACCCGTGGACCTCGGGATACCGAAACTCCACGCCTCGCCCCGTATGAACAGCACCTGCTCAGCGCCGACCGTAACCCCCGCTGCGGGGCGCGGATCGATCGGTACCGTGTAGCTGCCATCCCCGATCGCGACGCTGACCTTAAGGTATGGTGCGGCATTGCTGCGAAAGCCCAGCAGCGCATGCCAGGCATCATCGGTTGCCTGCCTGGCCAGCGCACCGGCCGCGGCCTCGATGACGTCCGGCGACGGGAGAGCGGCCGGAATCACACTGGCCGCGTGGCGTTCGAGGAATCCCGTGTCGAGATCACCGGCGATGAACGCCGGATGGCGCGCCACGCGCGCGAGCAATGCGGCATTGGTACGCACCGGCCACACTTCCACGCTCTCGCAGGCCAGCGCCAGTTGGCGCGCGGCGGCGCTGCGGGTGGACGCGTGCACAATCAGCTTCGCGATCATCGGATCGTAGAAACCCGTGACCTCATCGCCCTGCTCCACGGCGCTGTCGATGCGAATGTCCGTGGGCAGTACCAGGTGCTGCAACCGACCGGTCGATGGCAGAAATCCCGTGGTCGGGTTCTCGGCATACAGTCGCGCCTCCATGGCATGGCCGTCGATCCGCAGTTCCTCCTGGCGCCGCGGTAACCGCTCCCCGCAGGCGATCCGTAATTGCCACTCCACCAGGTCCTGCCCGGTGATGGCCTCGGTCACCGCATGTTCGACCTGCAGGCGGGTGTTCATTTCCATGAACCAGATGCGATCCGCATGCAGGCCCTGGGACGCATCCGCGATGAACTCGATGGTTCCGGCGCCGACATAGTTGACGGCCATGGCCGCCCGTACGGCCGTCTCGCACAGGAAGGCGCGGGTTGCGGTGTTGATGCCGGGGGCGGGCGCCTCTTCGATGACCTTCTGGTGGCGGCGTTGCAGTGAGCAGTCGCGTTCGAACAGATGCACGACCTGGCCCTGGGAATCGCCGAACACCTGCACCTCCAGGTGCCGCGGTGAGGAGATGTATTTTTCCAGCAGCACCCGATCCTCGCCGAATGCCGCGGCGGACTCGCGCCGGCACGATGCCAGCGCTGCAGCGAAATCCTCCGCGGTCTCGACGCGGCGCATACCCTTGCCGCCACCGCCGGCAACGGCCTTGATCAGGATCGGATACCCGATCGTCTCGGCCTCGCTCTTCAGGCGGGCCGGGGATTGGTCGGCACCCAGGTAGCCGGGCGTCACGGGCACACCGGCCTGCATCATCAGGTGCTTGGCGGCGTCCTTGAGTCCCATGGCGCGGATCGCCTTGGGCGGCGCGCCGACCCACAGCAGGCCGGCGGCCTGCACCGCTTCGGCAAACGCCGCATTTTCCGAAAGAAATCCATAGCCCGGATGGATTGCCGCCGCCCGGGTCGCGGCGGCGGCGGCGAGGATTTTCGCGCCGTCCAGGTAACTGTCGCGTGCGGGCGGTGCACCGATCGCCACGGCCTCGTCCGCTTCCCTGACGAAGGGCGCGTGCGCATCGGCGCTGGAGTACACGGCGATCGTGCGCACTCCCAGGCGCCGCGCGGTACGAATGATGCGCCGGGCGATCTCCCCGCGATTCGCAATCAACAATGATTCCATCATGGGGGTTACATCCGGAACGACCCGAACCTGGGTCGATCGGGAATCGGGGCGTTGAGCGCGGTCGCGAACGCGAGGCCCAGCACATCGCGCGTCTGCGCCGGATCAATGATCCCGTCGTCCCACAGGCGGGCGGTCGCGTAATAGGGATTGCCCTCGGCCTCGTAACGA
>Ga0210388_10005090_pt1 | contig 10269 bp, 11 predicted proteins | sample IncBWC19OmetaG_FD_155485 | JGI IMG/M metagenome (GOLD analysis project Ga0210388, IMG submission 155485) | Forest soil microbial communities from Barre Woods Harvard Forest LTER site, Petersham, Massachusetts, United States - Inc-BW-C-19-O ...
GGGGCCGCCATCACCTACAGCGAGGAAACGCCGCAGGCCCTGGAAACCGGCGGCGGCATAGTGCGTGCGCTGCCGCACCTCACTCCCGGACCTTTCGCGGTGGTCAACGGCGACATCTATACGGATTTTCCATTCGACAGCCTGGCACTGGCCGGCGATCGGGATGCCCATCTGGTGCTGGCATCCAACCCCGCCCATCACAGCCAAGGCGATTTCGGGTGGGAGGGGGGCCTGGCGCTGCCGGCGGCAGCCGTTCGCTACACCTTCACCGGCATCGCGGTGTATCGCGCGGCGTTTTTTGCAGGGTGCACCGACGGCGTGTTTCCCTTGAAGCCGCTGTTGCTGCGGTCGATGGCGGCAAAGCGCTGTTCGGCGCAGCTGTACACCGGCCTCTGGGAGGATGTCGGCACGCCGCAGCGGCTCGCCGAGCTGAACGCCAAGCCTTGAGAAGCCCGCGGCCGCAGTGGACTTTGTACCAATTGCCGCAGTCTCATTTGCAGTGCAAATCTGGCACCTCGAATCTGGCAATGAGTACTAAACTCGATGGGAGCTGCCGATGAAAATGCTGGTACCTGTATTCCTGCTGGCGCTGGGTGCGGTGGCGGTTGCCGCGGCCGATGAGCCCATTTCAGATGTGACGGGCAACAGGCTCGCAACCAAGTACAACTGCCAGACCTGTCATTCGTTGTACGACTCGTCGATGCAGGGTCCGACCTATCGCGCAATCGCCAAGAAGTACGCCAGCGACAACAACGCCAGGGATGAGCTGTCGGCGAGCATTCTGAACGGCAGCAGCGGCACATGGGGCGCGAATGCCATGCCGTCGAGTGATGTTGCGGCGGGCGATCTGAGAAAGCTGGTGGAGTGGATTCTGGCGCAGTTCCCGTAGCGCCGCGCCGCAGCCGCAGGTGGCCGCTTGCCCGAGAGCGTCGCCACCGGGCAATCGGGTACAATTGGCGCATGTCCGAGTTCAAAGGCATCCCCATCGTGCCGCCGGCGGCGCTGGCGCGTAGCGGTGAGAAATATACGACCCCTCAAGGCTTTACCGCGATCAAGGACGGGGTGAAGCACTCGCATGGCGGCGGCGCAACGCTGCGCAAACCGGCATGGCTGCGGGTGCCCTTAGGCGTAGGCGCCGACTTCAGCGCCGTGAAGAAAATCGTCCGCGAGCATCGATTGAGCACGGTGTGCGAAGAGGCGAAGTGCCCGAACATCGGCGAATGCTGGAACGCGGGGACCGCCACCATCATGCTGATGGGCTCGGTGTGCACGCGGGCGTGCCGCTTTTGCGCCGTCGACACCGGCAATCCACGCGGCTGGCTGGATGCGGAGGAACCTGAAAACGTCGCGCGATCGGTCGAGTTGATGGGCCTCAAATACGTGGTGCTCACTTCAGTGAATCGGGATGACTTGAGCGACGGCGGGGCTGCCCACTACGCGGCGGCGGTTCGCGCGATCAAACGCCGTACGCCGGCGACGGCCGTGGAGGCGCTGACGCCGGATTTCCAGGGCGTGATGCACGATGTGCGCACGGTCCTCGATTCCGGACTGGACGTGTTTGCGCAGAATGTCGAAACCGTCGAGCGCTTGACTCACCCGGTACGCGATCCGCGCGCCGGCTACGCGCAGACCATCGAGGTGCTGCGCGCGGCGAAGGATTATCGGCCTGCGATACTCACCAAAACCAGCTTGATGCTGGGATTGGGAGAAAGCGACGCGGAAATTCGCCAAACCATGCTCGATCTGCGCGCGGCGCGGGTCGATATATTGACCCTGGGCCAATACCTGCGCCCCACGCCCAATCACCTGGATGTGCAAAGGTTCGTCGCCCCGCGGGAGTTCGACCACTATCGCGAATGGGCGCTGGAAATTGGATTCCTGGAGTGTGTGTCCGGCCCCTTGGTGCGCTCGAGCTACCGCGCGGAACAGGCGCTGGCGCGCAACAACGCCGGTCTCGACAACGCCAAGCTCGCGGGCCATGGGGGCTAGTCCCGCAATTCGCCAGCTTGGGTTGGCGCCCTACGAGCCGACCTGGCGTGCCATGCAGCGGTTTACCGAAATCCGCGATGATTCGACGCCCGATGAGGTCTGGTTCGTAGAACATCCGCCGGTATTCACCCTGGGATTGAATGCGAGCCGCGAGCACTTGCTGGCGCCGGGAGATATTCCGGTGGTGCAAATCGATCGCGGCGGTCAGGTGACCTATCATGGACCGGGACAGCTGGTGATTTATCCGCTGATCGATTTGCAGCGTCTGCGCCTCGGGGTGCGCGCGCTGGTGATGGCGCTCGAGTCCGCCGTCATCGACTACGTGGCCGGCTTCGGAATCGTTGCCAGCGGTTCCCGTCAAGCGCCCGGAGTTTATGTCGCCGGGGCCAAGCTCGCCAGCATCGGCCTCAGAATTCGCCGCGGCTCGAGCTATCACGGCATGGCGCTCAACGTCTCGCTGGATCCGGAGCCGTTCGGACGCATCAATGTGTGCGGCCACCGCGGACTCGCCGTCACCCGCCTGCGCGATCTGGGTGTAGGCGCCGATGTCGACGAGGTGGCGCGGGATCTAACCCCACACCTATTGCGGCATCTCGGAATGGCGCGTGACTACAAGGTCATCAACACCGATTTGCAGGCCGTCAACTCGCGATAGATTGCGTCGAGCTGTTCGCGGCTGCTGGCGAGCACCAGATAAGTCAATGCCAGGAAGTTGCCGTCGGCGCTGGTGCGCGTGCGCACCTGGGAATCGGCGATTGGCCCGCTATGGCGCTCGATGATGGCCTGGGTCAGCGAGCGTAGATCGCTGTCGTGCCGGCCCATGACCTTGATCGGAAACTCGCTGGGAAATTCCAGTGGGGTGGCGCCGCCGCTCATAGCGCAGGGGTCCCGGCAAGCTCGCGAATGTAATCGTTGAACGCCGCGAGCATCCGATTGAACAGCGGGCCGGGGCGGCCGGTGCCGACGCGCGCGCCGTCGAGAGTCGTCACCGGCAGCAAGCCGCGCGTGGAGAACGCCAGCCAAATCTCATCCGCACCGCGCAACCGCGCCTCCGGGACGGCGCTGCTCGCGTGGCGCAGGCCCAAGCGATCGGCGAGTTCGGTCACCACGTCGCGCGTGGTGCCGGGCAGGATGTGATGCCCGTTCGGCGGCGTGGAGATGGCGCCGCCCTGCACCACGTGAACCGTGGTCGAGGAGCCCTCGGTCAGTTCGCCGTTTTCGAGCAGGATGGTTTCGTATGCACCCGCATCGGCGCCGAGCTTCTTCAAGAGGATGTTCGCCAACAAGGCGGTGGATTTGATGTCGCGCCGCGCCCAACGGGTATCCGCCGCCGTCACCGCCGCGACTCCCTGAGCGAGCAGCGATGGCGGCATCGGCGCAAGCTCGGTGCAGTAAGCGAACACGGTCGGCTGCAGATCCTCGGGCCAGGCGTGATTGCGCCCGAATTCCGCGCCGCGAGTCACTTGAATATACAGGCTGGCTTCGCGCGCGCCATTACGGGAAATCAACTCCTGGCAGATCTGCCCCCAGCGCTGGTGCGGCAGCGGCGCGGGCATGCGGATTCCGCCGAGGCTGCGATCAAGCCTTTCCAAGTGCTGTGCCAAGCGGAAGGGGCGCGCCGCATACACCGGCACCACTTCGTATACGGCATCGCCAAACAGAAAGGCGCGATCCAGCGGCGACACCCGCGCATCCGCGAGCGGCAGGTACGCGCCGTTCAGGTAACAGATCGCCAACGGGCCGCTCATACGAACCACAGGTGAATGGTGTCGATCAGCCGCCGCCACCAGCCGCCGGACGCCACCGCCTGGAGGGGGTGCAATGGCAGGGTCGCCAGTGTTTGGCCGCCGGCCAGCACGCGCAAGCTACCGACAGTCGCATCCTTAGGCAGCGGCGCCTGCAGCCGCGGCTGAACGTCCACCGTAGTTTTGACGTCCGCGGCTCCTCGCGGCAGCGTCAGGTACAGATCGTCCGTCAGCCCCAATTCGGCCGGCGAGTGATCCGCCTTCCACACACGCGTGCTGGCGAGCGCCGTACCCCCCTTGACCAGCAAGCGGGTGTCGTAAAACGTAAAGCCGTAATTGAGCAGCGCGGCGCTGGCGTTTTCCCGCGCCTTCATGCTGGTCGATCCCAGTACCACCGACACCAGCCGCATGCCGTCGCGCAGCGCGGAGGTCACCAGACAAAAGCCGGCTGAATCGGTATGGCCGGTTTTCAGACCATCCACAGTCGGATCCTTTTCCAGCAGGCCGTTGCGGTTTTGCTGCTTGATGCCGTTATGTTCGAACTCGCGAATCGAATAATATTTGTAGTACTGCGGAAAATCGCGAATCATGGCGATTGCCAGCAACGACATGTCGCGCGCGCTGGTGTAGTGCTGGGGCGAGGGCAGCCCCGAGCTGTTCTCAAAATGCGTACCTGTCATCCCCAAGCGATTGGCTTCTGCGTTCATCAGCTGCGCGAAGGTTTCTTCGGTACCGGCCACGCGCTCGGCCAACGCGATAGTGGCATCATTGCCCGACTGCACGATCATGCCCAAGATGAGATCTTGGACCGACACGGGTTTGCCCAATTCGATGAAAGTGCGCGACCCCTCGGAGCGCCATGCATGTTCGCTCACCGTCACCGGCTGATCCAACTTGAGTTTGCCGGCCGCCAGTTCTTGGAAAACGATATATGCCGTCATCAGCTTCGTGAGGCTGGCCGGCTCCATACGTGCTTCGGGGTCATGCGCCGCCAGGGTTTTGTCGGTGCGATAGTCGACCAGGATGTAGGAGCGCGCATCCACCTGGGGCGCGGTTGGTATATGCAGCGTCGCGGCTGGGGCTGCGGGCGCGGGCGCGGGCGCGGGCGCCGGCGCCGGCGCGGGCGATGCGGCCGTGCAGGGCGCGGCGATCAGCGCGGTGATGATGGGACACGCTAAAAGAGTACGAAACATAGTTGTGGAATACCTGTAGAAAAGCCGTGTAGTGTACTTTGGATCGCCGCGAGGCAATAGCGCTCAATCGAGCGCAAGGTGCGCATCATTTATTCCGCCGCGCACCAGCGCGGCGACGATGCGGTCGAATTCCTCGACACTGGAAATCGGCCCGATGCGCACACGAAACATCCTGCGGCCCGCAATTTCATTTTCGCGTACGAATACCGTGCCGTAGCCGCCGCCGCGCAACTTTTCCGCCAGCCGGTCCGCGTTCTTCGGATCGCTGAATGCGCCGGCCTGCACGAAAAACGCGCGCACCGCCGCCACGCGCACAGGCGCTGCCGGCGGGACATCGGTGTCGGCGGCGCGTGCAACTTCCGCCGGCGCGATCGCGGTTGCCGGGTCGATGCTGCGCACTTCGACGATCGCGGTGCCGTTGCGCAGCATATCGAGTTTGCCTGCCGCCGTGTATGAGAGGTCGATGATTCGATTGTCGACAAACGGCCCGCGATCATTGATGCGAACCACGACGCTGCGGCCATTCTGCAGATTGGTCACACGTACGTAGGTCGGCAAGGGCAGCGTCGTATGCGCCGCGGTCATGGCGTACATATCGTAGGGCTCGCCGATGGAGGTGCGCACCTTGTGGAATCCCGGCCCGTACCACGACGCCACGCCGCGCTCGACGTATCCCACGCTCGATGACAGGACGTAGTAGCGTTTGCCGAGCACATCGTAGAACGGCGGATTGCCGTTGCGCGACCGCGGCTCGGCGCGCGGTTGGGCATCCGGCACGGCTTCCGGCGACGGCGGCTGCGTGACTTCGGGCGCGGGCGGCGCGGGAATCGCCGCCGCCGGCGTTGGCGGTGCGCGTTGCGGCCGCGTACCGAAACACGCCGTGAGCAGGGCCGCGGCAATCGCGCAGCACGCGGCAGCCGGCGAGTACCGCACTTTCACCGTGGATCTGTCGGCGGCGCGCCGGGCGCGGGCGCTGTGGCCACCTTCGCGGCATCGCTGGCCGCCGCATCGTTCAACATGACTTGTTGCTTGATCGCGGCTGCGAGTTCGTACACCGCCATGGCGTACAGGGCGCTGTGGTTGTATCGGGTTATGACGAAGAAATTATTGTAGCCAACCCGCCAGTGAACCCCGTCCGTCTCGTCCGCAGCGATCAGCAGCGCCGGCGCGTCCGCCGGAAGCGGACTTTCAAAGCTGACTCCTTTCGCCGCGAGTGAGCCTACGGTCTCCGACAGGATCAGCTTGCGGCCATCCAGATCGCCAGCCTTGTCCTCGACCACTGTGGCCTCCCCGAGGACGGGTTCGCCGGCATTCCAACCGTGTTCCTTCAGATAGTTGCCGACACTCGCGCACACATCCGCCCAATTGCTCCATAAATCGATACGGCCATCCGCATCCGCGTCGACGGCGTAGCGCCGGTAATTTGAGGGCATGAATTGCGGCGCGCCCATGGCGCCGGCGTAGGATCCTTTTATCGCCAGCGGGTCGAGACGCGCGTCGCGCGTCAACAGCAGGTACTGCTCGAGTTCGTCGCGAAAAAATTTCGCCCGCGCCGGGTAATCGAACGACAGGGTGACCAAGGCATCGAGCACGCGATAGGTCCCTGTCAGGCGTCCGTAGAAAGTTTCCACGCCGAGAATTGCCGCGAGGTATTCCGGCGCGACGCCGCTGCGCACGCTCGCTTGATCGAGCGCTTGACGGTGAGCGATCCAGAACTCGGTACCCTCATGGATGCGCCTTTCGGTGAGAAAAATCGAGCGATACTCGTACCATAGCTTGGCTTTTTCGGCGGGTTTGCTCATTGCATCGATGATGGCGGGTTGGCTCTGCGCGGACTTCAGCAGCTTGCGCAAGGGCCGCTTCTTGAAGGCATAGGCGTCGACCATGTGCGCGATGAAGTCCTTGACGTCGCTGCGGCTGGTGTCGATGGCGGTTGCGGGTTGGACGCTCAAAGCAAGCGCCGCAACGCACATGAGATATTGAAGTGGCGGCGGCGACCGCATGCTACGAACCAATCAGTTTGCGATGCGAATGCAGCGCCATCAGTATGCCGAAGCCGGCCAATAGGGTCACCATGGATGTGCCGCCGTAGCTGATCAGGGGCAACGGCACGCCGACCACCGGCAGTATGCCGCTCACCATTCCGGAGTTCACGAAAACGTAGACGAAGAAACTGAGCGCGATGGCGCCGCCTGTCAAGCGCGCAAAGGTGCCTTGAGCCTGCATCGCCAGGTACAGCGCGCGGCCGATCAGCACGCCGTAAAGCGACAGGATCAGCAGCTGCCCGAGCAAACCGAATTCCTCGCCGATGACCGCGAAAATGAAATCTGTGGATCGCTCGGGCAGAAATTCCAGTTGCGCCTGACTGCCGTTCATGTAGCCCTTGCCGAATACGCCGCCCGAGCCGATCGCGATCTGCGATTGGATGATGTGATAGCCGGCGCCGAGCCGGTCGTTTTCCGGATTCAAGAACATCAAAATGCGCTGTCGCTGATAGTCATGGATGAAATGCCAGGCGGCCCATGCCGCGCCCCCCAGCAGCGGAATCGAGATCAAGATCAGCTGAATTTGCAAACCGGCCAGCAGCATGACGATCAGGCCCGACGCGGCTATCAACAGCGCGGTGCCCAGATCGGGCTGGGTGACGATCATTGCCGTCGGAATGGCGATCAAGACTCCCATGACGAGCAAATCCCGGAATGTGGGAGGCAATGGACGCTCGTGCATGTACCAGGCGCAGACCATCGGCACCGCCAGCTTCATGATCTCGGAAGGCTGGAAGCGCATGAACCCAATGTCGAGCCAGCGCTGCGCGCCTTTGCCGACGTGACCGGTGACATCGACCACGATCAGGAGCAGCACACCGACAATGTAGGCGACCGGGGCGAACAAGCGCAGATACTGTGGAGTTGCGAACTTGGCAAGCGCCAGCAGCGCCGCGACCGCGATCGCGATGTTCCCGAGATGATGCTCCACCATCTTCCAGTTTTGGCCGGACGCACTGTACACCACCAAAATGCCGATGCAGACGATGACGGCCAATACGCCGGTCAGCGGACCGTCGAGGCCGAGTGCGCGCAAGGTTTTGCCCCCCGCGGTCAGGGTACGGCGGGTTCGGGACGGCGAAAATTCGTCGTATATCATGTTCGGCCTCGCACGCTGCTGAGAGCGTTGACAAGCGGCGGCCAGAGCAGCGCGCCGATGAACGGTGCCAACCAGCGGCTGAATGTGGTCACCGGATTGCCGGTGGCACCGTCGACCCAGAACAGCACGAACTGATAGCCGGTCAGCAACAGGAAAATGGTCAGGCATTGCGACAGAACCGAGTACACGCGGATGCGCAGGCGCAGGTGCGTGGCCCACGCGCCCATCAGCGTGAGCGCCAGCGCGTGCTGCCCGAGCACCACTCCGTGGACAAGATCGAGGGCAAGACCGGACACGAACGCCAGTCCGAGGCCGCCGGCGCGCGGCGACTCGATGCACCAATAAAACACCACGAGCACGAGAAAGTCCGGGCGCAGCGGTTCCAGCACGGCGGGTAGCGGTAAGACCGCCAGGGCCAGCGCGACCAACGCCGACAACAACATGGGAAATCGCCGGATTCGGTTGTCGTGCATCATGGCGTGGTCGCTGCCTGGTTGGGCGCGGGTGGTTTGGGCGCGGGTGGCTTGGGCGCGGGTGGTTTGGGCACGGGAGGTTTGGGCGCAGACGGTTTGGGCGCGGCGGGTTGTGGCAAAACTTCCGCTGCCTGCGGCTTCAGCCAGACGAACATGAGTTCCCGCGAGCGGTCGAGGGCCGCAGCCGGTTTCACGTCGACGTCGGCCAGGGACTGCGCCGGATCGCGCTTGACCTCCGCAACCGTGCCAACCGGATAGCCGGCCGGAAATCCGCCCCCGAGCCCGGAGGTCACCAATAAATCGCCGACAATGACGTCGGCACTGGTCGGCAGGTAGGGCAGTTTCAACCGGCTCAAATCGCCGGTGCCTACTGCAATCGTCCGCAAGCCCGTGCGATTGATCTGAACGGGTATGGCATGCGCAGGGTCGCTGACAAGAATGACTTCGCTGGTCAGCTGCCCGACCCTGGCCACTTGACCAAAGACGCCGCCGGAGTCCAACACCGCCTGGCCCACGTAAACGCCGTCGCCCGCACCCTTGTCGACCAGCACCCGCTCGCGGAACGCATCGAGATCCACATCCATCACATCGCCGATGACGAAGCGGTCCGTGACCCCCGCGGTACTATCGCGCAACGCGCGTAACCGCTGTGTCTCGGCCTCCAGCGCCTCGTAGCGCTGCAGCCGGAACTGTGCGACACGCAGCTCGGCTTCGAGCTTGGCCTTATCGGCGCGCAATGCATCGCGGGTCGTCACGCTGTCCTTGAACCAGTTCCAGCCGTCGAACGGGCTGGCTACCGCAACCTGCACGGGGTAGGCGACGACAGACAGGTACTGGCGAATCTTGATCAGGCGTTCGTAGCGTTTGTCGACGATGATCAATCCCAAGGCCAGCAGCGAGTACAGGACGCAGCGGAGCAGGAGTCCCGTCGTGCGTTGGGATGTGTCGGTGTTACGAAAGGCGACCATGGGCGGATGGATCCCTAGGGGGCTTGTCTCCGCGTCGCGCGCATTACTCCAATCCGAAGATGCCCGGCCCGTGTTCCTCGGTGAGTTCGAGGATCCGGCCGCCGCCGCGCGCAACGCAGGTAAGCGGGTCGTCGGCAACCACCACGGGCAGACCGGTTTCTTCCATGAGCAATTTATCGACGTCGCGCAGCAAGGCGCCGCCCCCGGTGAGCACGATGCCGCGCTCCGCCACGTCGGCGCCAAGTTCCGGCGGCGTTTGTTCCAGCGCCTGTTTGACGGCGCCGACTATGCCCTGCAGAGGCTCCTGCAGCGCCTCCAGTATTTCGTTGGAGTTGAGAGTGAAACTTCGCGGCACGCCTTCCGACAAATTGCGGCCCTTGACGGAAATCTCCCGCACCGTTTGGCCGGGATAGGCCGAACCGATTTCCAGCTTGATGCGCTCCGCCGTCGCTTCGCCGATCAAAATTCCGTAGTTGCGCCGTACATAGTTGGTGATGGCCTCGTCGAACTTGTCGCCGCCGATACGCACGCTGGCCGCATATACGATGCCGTTCAAGGAGATCACCGCCACTTCGGACGTGCCGCCGCCGATATCCAGCACCATGGAACCGCGGGCTTCCTGAACCGGTAGGCCCGCGCCTACCGCCGCCGCCATCGGCTCCGGAACGATGTCCACGCTGCGCGCGCCCGCACCCTCCGCCGACTCCTTGATGGCGCGCCGCTCCACCTGTGTTGAACCGAAGGGAACGCAGACCAG
>Ga0210388_10005092_pt1 | contig 10269 bp, 7 predicted proteins | sample IncBWC19OmetaG_FD_155485 | JGI IMG/M metagenome (GOLD analysis project Ga0210388, IMG submission 155485) | Forest soil microbial communities from Barre Woods Harvard Forest LTER site, Petersham, Massachusetts, United States - Inc-BW-C-19-O ...
GATGCGATAGAAAATGAAGGGCCACAGCGCGTGCGGACCCATCTGACCGATGGTGCCGAAGCCGAACTCCGGAACGGCCGAGCCGAGCGAGCCGGCGAGGAACAACAGGGCCGCGACAATGAGACCGCCTTTGCGTCCCAGCGCCGTGGAGATCCAGCCGGCCACGGTGGCACCGATGATGCAGCCGACCAGTGCGCTCGAGATAGTCCATCCGGACAGGCTGGTGCGCGCGGTCTCCGACAACCCGAGAGGATCGATGAAGTAGGCATCGATCGAGCTCACCGCGCCCGAAATCACCGCGGTATCCCAGCCGAACAGCAGACCACCCAACGTCGCCACGAATGTCAGCCCGACGACGAGCGACGTATTGAACTTCGCCATCCAATCCCCCTTATGGCCCGTAAAGGCCTCCCTGAGGAGGAGTATGAGGGACGGCCGGTCAATAATTCAAAGTCTCGACTGCGTTGCGTCGAGAAGCGCCCGTGTCTGGGCCCCTCAGATCCCGGCAGCGGTCTCGCGAATGAGAAAATCCACTACCGCTTGCAGCGCTTCACGCTGTGTCGCTCCGCCGGAGCGAGCCTCGTCGAAGGTGCGCAACTGCCGGTGCGCGCTCGTTCCGCGAGACAGGATGGTGCGGATGTGTGCGATCTCCTTCTGACATCCCAACACGCGCGCGTCCTCCTCCACCAGGGCAATCAACTCCTCCGCAAGCTGGGCAAAAGGCACCAACTCGCCCCGTGCCAGATCCAGGAGTTTCTCATCGAAACTGTAGCGCATCGCGCGCCAGCGATTTTCGGAGATGAGAACATTCGGATAGAGGCGCCAGCTCTGGTTCTCGCGCTGCAGGCGATACAACCGCCGCGCGAGACACACGACGAGAGCGGCGAGACACATGGCGTCATCGATGCTCGTGCAACAGTCCATCACCCGCATTTCGAGAGTCGGATAACGCGGGCTGGGCCGGACGTCCCACCACATCTTTGTGGTGTTCTCGATGACGCCGTTGCGGATGAGCATGTCCAGGTGCCGCCGCAAGTCCGCGTAGCTCGCGAAACGATCCGGTAGTCCGGTGCGAGGCAAGGAGCTGAAGAGCGTGCAACGGAAAGACATGAGTCCCGTCCGCTCCCCTTCCCAGAACGGTGACGAGCAGGACAACGCGAGCAGGTGAGGTACGAAGTACGAGAGCTGATTCATCAGATCGACACGCAGGTCATCATCGTCGATGCCAATGTGGACGTGCATACCACACACCATCAGCCGGCGCGCCGCCGCCTGCATCTCGCGCGCGAGCGCGAAGAACTGCTCCTTTTCCGTGGGCATCTGGCGCGTAGCGCTACCGAAGGGATGAGTGGAAGCAGCGATCGGCGCGAGCCCGTACTTGCCCGAAACTTCCACGATGATCGAGCGTAGCCGTGCGAGGTCCGTACGTACTTCGGCGATGGTACGGCAGACTCGCGTGCTCACTTCGAGCTGCGATCGCAGGAACTCAGGGCTGATCTGGTTGCCGCCGCGCTCGGTACATTCACGCAGCAACGCCGCCGGCGGATTCTCGTTCACGTCGCGGGTATCGAGATCGACGAGGAGATACTCCTCCTCGATACCGAGTGTGAAGGGCGGCTCTGCACTCACTTCTTGCGATCCCCCGGGCTGCTGTGCATGCAGTATACCGGGAGCGGAGCTTATCCTTCGAGTTGTGCCAACGGCATCGGCCGCGCCATGTGATAGCCCTGCGCGAAGTCGACACCGATGCGCTTGAGCTCGTCCAGCACGGCCTCGCTCTCGACCCATTCGGCCACAGTCGCGATGCCCAGCGCGCGGCCCACCTTGCTGATCGCCTCAACCATACTGCGGTCGACCGGATCCGTGGCGATCTGACTGATGAATTGCCCGTCGATCTTCAAATAATCCACCGGCAGTGTCTTCAGATACATGAAGGACGACAGGCCGGTCCCGAAATCGTCGAGCGCGAACTTGCAGCCGCGCGCCTTGAGCTCGCGCATGAAGAAGGTGGCGTTGGAGAGACTCGTGACCGCCGCCGTCTCCGTGATCTCAAAACACAGGGCGCTGGCGATCTCGGGCTCGCCCACGGTGTGCAGAATGAATTCGGCAAACGACTGCTCGTTCAGCGAGGTGCCGGAGAGATTCACCGCCAGCATCGGCAACGAGCCCCCCGCCTCACGCCGGCGCTTCAGCAATTCCACGGCGCGGACCACGACCCAGCGATCGATGATCGACATGACGTTATAGCGCTCGGCAGCGGGAATGAACTCACTCGGTGGCACGAGCCTGCCATCGTCATCGCGTAAGCGGATGGTGAGCTCATGAAACGTCGGCGCTTCCTCGGCGCCAATGCGCACGATCGGCTGGAAGAAGAGCTCGAGCCGATTCTCCTCCGCCGCGCGCGTGACACGCGCAACCCAATGCATTTCGCGGTGACGATTCGAGACCCCATCCGCCTCGTAGACGTGGATGCGGTTACGGCCTTCGTCCTTCGCGGCATAGCAGGCGATGTCCGCAGCGCTCATGACCGCCGCGACACTTTCGGTCTCCGCACTGATCTGTACCACACCGACACTGGCGCCCACCGAAAGAGTGGTGGCACCCCAGACGAAACGATACTCCTTGATCGCCTGCCGGACGCCATCGGCGACACGGGCCGACTGCTCTGGAGTACACCCTTCGAGCAGGACTCCAAACTCATCGCCACCGAGACGCGCGATGGTGTCGGAGGCACGAACGCGCCCCTGTAACAGCCCGGTCACATCGCGCAGCAGTCGGTCACCGGCCTGGTGACCGCACGTATCATTCACGACCTTGAATTGATCCAGATCGATGTAGAGAAGTGCGTAGGCACCCTCGCCCCGCTGCGCGCTCAACACCGCGGCATGCAGCCGATTGTCGAATTCACGGCGGTTGATGAGACCGGTGAGCGCATCATGACTCGCCTGGTAGGACAGCGCGCGTTTGAGGCGCCGTTCCTTCGTAACATCGTGAAATACGATGACCGCGCCGATCACCCGGCCTTGCCGGTCGCAGATGGGTGCCGCCGACTCCTGGATCGCCACTTCCTGCCCGGCCCGTGTGATGAGCACGGAATGGTCCGCCGCCGGACCGGTCTCACCGCGGCCCAACGCGCAGACCAATGGATTCTCGATCGGCTCACGCGTGATCTCGTTGACGAGATTCAGGACCTCGCCGATAGGACGTCCGCGCGCCTCCGCCAGACTCCACGCCGTAAGCGATTCGGCGACGGGATTGATGTACTCGATGCGGCCTTCCGCATCTGTGCTGATCACCGCGTCGCCGATTGATTGGAGCGTCACCTGCGCTCGCTCCTTTTCGGCAAAGATGGCTTGCTCGGCGCGTTTGCGTTCCGTGATGTTCGCAATCGTACCCTCGTAACCCGTGATACGGTCGCCTGCGTCCCGCACGGCGCGTGCATTCTCGAGAATCACAACCTGCTGTCCGTCCCTTGTTCGCATGCAGAATTCTGCATTGCGGATCTCACCTTCGGACTCCACCCTTCGCATGAACTCCGCCCGATCAGCGGGGTTCCAATAGAGCAAGGCAACGCTTGGTAGGGCGTATAGTTCCTCCGCACTGCCGTAGCCCAAGATGGTGATGAACGCGGGATTAACGGACAGCAGCCGGCCATCCCGGCCGCTCTGATAAACACCCTCGGCGATACTCTCGAACAGGCCACGGAATTTCGCTTCGCTACCGCGTAGAGCCTGCTCGGCGAGCCGCCGTTCAATAGCGATGCCGGCAAGTTGCGCGGCATGCGCCATGATCGCAGCGTCCCCGGCGCCGGGCAGCCCGGGCTCGGCCCGATAGACGCCTAGAGACCCGAGCGCTTTTCCCTCGGCCGCCCTGATGGGAGTTGACCACGCCTCGTGCAGACCCGCCGCCAGGGCGGCGTCCCGCTGACGATCACCGATCCCGTGGCCAACTTCGGCGAGCTGAATGACACCCATCCCGACCGGCTCGAGGAGACGCGTGATCGATGCGAGCACCTCGGAGAGAGGTGCGTTGGCCGTCAGCTGTGCGAATACTTCCCGCTCGGCGGCAGCGACACGCTCGGCGCGTTTCCTCTCCGAAATGTCAGCAATACTTCCGCGCACCAGGCGACGGCTGCCGCTCGGCAGCCGTACCAGGCGCACTTCGCAAGTGATCTCCTTCCCGAACCCGTCGTACAAGACCCACTCGTAAACCTGCGGTTGGCCGGCAAGGGCCTGCTGTGTGTAGTTACGGGCAAGCTGCGCCGAGGGAGTCCCGTCAGGCTGTAGTGTCGGACTGCGCTCAACCGCCCCCACCTGCAGCAACTGCGTTCGCTCGAGACCGAAGAGCTTCTCGGCATACTCATTCGCGTCGACGAACCGGCCTTCGTCCGCATCGAAAACGACAATGGCCTCAGGTGCGTGATCGACGAGGAGCCGATAGCGCGCTTCGCTCTCACGCATTGCCTGCTCGGACTCGCGGCGGTCGGTGACGTCACGCAAACACAAAACAAACATTTCCCGCCGCGACAAGCGTGCCTTGCTGACGGCGACCTCGGCGGGGAAATACTCACCGCCCTTACGCTGGGCCCCTAACTCGCGGGAAGCGAGATCGAGGTGCGTGTCGCCGGAGCTCGCGGCGAGCCGGTGCAGCGCCTGCGTAATGGTCTCGTGAGTCCCGGTGGCTATCTTTGGAATGAGCTGATCGATGCGCTGGCCGACGACTTCGGCCTCGACATAGCCGAAAACGCGCTCGCCAGTCGGATTGAAGGTCTGGATGACGCCGTCCTCATCGACCGTCAGGACCACGTCCTTGATGTGATCGAGGATGACCTGGAGATGCTCGGAGCTCTGCTCGCGGGCCTCGTGGGCCATCGCGCGGGCCTCATCCGCCATGAGGCGCATCGACTGCACGATGCCGCGCCTCTCCTGGTCGATCGAGTCATAGTGCGCACTGATCAGCCGCAGCAGCACGGCCATGTCGGGAGCCGCACCGTTACTGCGTAGGCGTGCCTCTTTGAGTTGCGAACGTAGGTAGGCGTGCAGCTCCGGACTATCCTCGCCGCACGAAGAGTCATCCGTACGCACGACCGTAGTGGTCGCACCCTGGCCGGCGTCAGGAGCATTCACCAGCGATCGAAGCGTCGGCGCATTTGACATAAGTCAATGCGACTTACTGGACGTCCCTGCGGCGGAGTCGCCATCCGAGGCTTCGGATTTGGCGGTCAGCTCCGGTAGCCCCTCTCCCACGACCACCGGAATCGTGAAGGTGCGCGTGATGGAATCGTTCGCCAGGGTCACGGTGACCGCGGCGGTCACGGTAGAAATGCCGTCCTGCTTGGGCAGCAGCCGCACTACGTGACGGATGACGCTTCCCTGCGCGGGCTTTTCGATAGCCCCGAGATCGCCGCCCTCGACGAGAGCGAGGTTCTCGCTGCCGTCGAACCTGCCGTCGATCCGGTCGATCGATGCCGCATCGGGGAGGACCACGAGATCGAGATCAACGGGCTGGCCCGCCTGCGGCGTGGAGCGCAACTCGAACTTCAGCCCCACAGGGGGACCACCCTTGCCCACGCTCACCGCGGCGACCATGTCCTCCGGAGGACGATTGGCGGGGTCCGTCACCCGCTTGCTGGTGCTCGTTTGCTTCGAATGGGTCGTATCCGCGTTTCCGGACGAAGAGCCGCAGGCGCACAGGCCCAGCAGCACTCCTGCGACAGCGACGGCCCCGCCCACTCGGGAGATTCGTGTGGATGTCTTCATGACCTCCGTGCGCAACCCCTCAATCCTGATTTGACGCGACGATACCGCGTCTCGGGCGCCAAGCGCACGTCCGACGTGTGTATTTCGTGAGCCACACCCAAGCTATGGCCCACAACGGCTAGCCCCGCAAAAGCGGGGGATCCTCGATCACTTCCACCTGCTCCATCAGGTCCCGTAGGTAGCCCTCCCAATAGCGCGCCTCCCCCAGCCAAGGGAAAGCGCGCGGGAAAGCCGGATCCAGCCAGCGGTGCGAGACCCATGCCGCGTGGTGAATCATGCGCAGGGCCCGCAGCGCCTCGATGAGGCGGACTTCGCGGAAATCGAAGTCGGCGAACTGCGCGTAGCCTTCCAGGAGCTCACTCCACTGCCGCTGCTGTTCGGCACCGGAGCCTGCCAGCATCATCCACAGATCCTGCACCCGCGGTCCCATCGCACAGTCGTCGAGATCGACCAGCACCGGCCCCCGCTCGTTCCACAGCAGATTCCCCATGTGACAGTCGCCGTGAATACGGATGTCGCGCACGTCACCGGCCTGCTGGAAGACCTCCTCGACCTTCTCCAGCAGCGTCGCGCTCGTCGATTCGTAGCGCTCCTGGAGGTACTCCGGCAGCAACTCCCCGTCCAACACCTGCTCCCGGGCGTCCCAACCCAGCCGTCGGATGCCCAGCTTCGGCCGGGCCAGAAACGGCCGCAGCGCGCCGATCTGATGCATCCGGGCGAGTGTCCTGCCGAAGATCTGCCGCGCCTCGGGCGCATCGAGCTCCGGGGCGCGCCCCACCATCCACGGAAAAGCGGCGAAGCGGAAATCCTGGTACTTGAAGAGCGTCCGCTCCTCGATCCGCACCGGTGCCGCAACCGGCAGCTCGGCAGCAGCAAGCTCGGCCGTAAAGGTGTGCTCCTCCTCGATCTGGGCATCACTCCAACGCGCCGGACGATAGAACTTCAGCACCAGCATGCCGGTCAGGCTGCCCACCTGGTAGACCCGGTTCTCGTAGCTGTTCAGTGCAAACAGCCGGCCATCAACCTCCAAACCGACGGAAGCCGCGGCATCGAGCACAACTTCGGGGCTGAGGCCGGTGAAAGGCTTCACATCCGCGTTGCTGCTTTTGTTTATCATCCCGCCTTTACCATTGCCTCGTCCTCACCGCAGGTATTCCATGAATCGCGGCACCATCTTAGTCACCGGCGGCGCAGGCTACATCGGCAGCCACACCGTCCTTCAGTTGCGCGCTCGCGGCGAGCGGGTTGTGGTCCTGGACGATCTTTCGCGCGGCTTTCGCCAAGCGGTACTCGACACACCGCTGGTCGTCGGCGGAGTCGGCGACCGCGAGACCGTGCTCAATGCCCTGCGCACCCACGGCGTCGACACCGTCATGCACTTCGCCGCCTACACCATCGTTCCGGAGTCAGTGGCCGAGCCGCTCAAATACTACGGCAACAACACCTGCTCCACGCGCAATCTGCTGGAATGCTGTGTCGAGGCGGGTGTACGCAACTTCGTATTCTCCTCGACGGCCGCCGTATACGGCATCCCTACGGAGGGGTACGCGGCAGAAACCACCACAACGGCGCCAATAAATCCTTACGGCACCTCGAAGCTCATGTCCGAATGGATGCTCCGGGACGTGGCGGCCTCCTCCCCCATGAAGTACGTGGCACTCCGGTATTTCAACGTCGCCGGCTCGGATACCGGTGGCCGGGTGGGACAAGCCACCCCCAAGGCCACACTGCTGGTGAAGGTCGCCGTCGAGGCGGCCGTGGGCAAAAGGCCGCATGTCTCGATCTTCGGCACCGATTACCCGACACCTGACGGCACAGGCATCCGGGACTATATTCACGTGGAGGATCTGGCCACGGCCCATCTCGACGCGCTCGAATACCTGCGAAAAGACGGTGATTCCACGGTTTTGAACGTTGGCTACGGCCACGGCTACAGCGTCCGGCAGGTGCTCGAAAGTGTCGAGCGGGTGGCCGGCAAGCGACTCAACGTGAAAGAGGAGCCGCGCCGCGCCGGCGATCCGCCAGCCCTCGTGGCGCGGGCCGATCGTATCCGGGCCGAGCTCGGCTGGCGGCCCCGGCTCGACGACCTCGACACCATCGTCACCACGGCGCTCAAGTGGGAGCAGCGTCTCTTGCAGAATCCCTGGTGACGTTGGCGCGGTACGTTCCGACGTTCACGGGGTAGAATGCGCTCATGCAGTGGGCCCGTCCCAAGTCATTGAGCGGATTGATGCTCCTAGGCCTGGCGTTAATCGCCGTGCCGCTTCTGGTCGCCATCCTTACCGCCGCCCTTCAAATCCGCTCGCTGGCCGACACGGGTCAGAAGATTGTGGTCGAGGGTGTCAACGCCGCACGTGCGAGTCAGGAGTTGTTCAGTCAGATCGCTTCTCTCGAGCGCACGGCCCGCCTCTATGACGTGCTGAACGACTCGAATCTCCTCGATCTGTACCGTCGTCAGGATGCACGCCTCACCGTGACACGCGAGCAACTCAACCAGCATGCGGCAGGAGATGCCCGCATCACCCTGGGACAGGTGGGCGGACTTCAACAAACCATCCGTCTGCGGGTCCTCTCCATGACCGCGGGTAGCGGGACCGCCAACATGGCCGCGCTCTCCCGCGACTTCACCGCGCTGAGCAGTCTCGTCGACACCGTCTCGACCCAGAGCAACGCGCAGATCGATGCGGAAGTCGCGGCGCTCGAGGAGCAGACCTTGCGCGCGCGCCGGCGCCTCCTGTGGCAGGCGGCCCTACTCGTCCCGCTGACTATCGTCGCGATCTTCGCCCTCACCGTCGCTGTCGGCCGCCCCCTGCGTCAACTCGACCGCGCCATCAGCGAGCTCGGCCAGGGCACGTTCACGAACCAGATCGCCGTCTCGGGTCCGCACGACCTGGAGCGCCTCGGCGGCCAACTCGAATGGCTGCGCCAGCGCCTGCTGGATCTCGCGCACGAGCGGAACCGCTTTCTGCGCCACATGTCGCATGAGCTCAAAACTCCACTCGCCAACATCCGCGAAGGCACGGAGCTGCTCATGGACGGCGCCGTGGGCGAGCTCGACTCCAACCAGCGCGAGGTGGCCGGCATCCTTCGCGAGAACGGCATCAAACTGCAACGTATGATTGAAAACCTGCTGTCCTTCAGCGCCTGGCAGACCTCGAGCATCGGCCTCGACTCGAGCGAGTTCCGCCTGCGCCCCGTGGTGAAGCAGGTGCTGGAGAACCAGCAGCTCACCCTCTTGTCCCAACGCGTGCGCCTGGACGTCCGTGTGGACGATGTCACTCTCATCGCGGATCGCAGCAAGATCCGCCTCATTCTCGAGAATCTAGTGTCGAACGCGGTCAAGTACTCCCCCAAGGGAGGCACGATTCACCTCAAGGCGCGCACCTCGGGCTCGCAGTTCGTGCTCGATGTAGCGGATAACGGACCTGGTGTCCCCATGGAGGATCGTGAGCACGTGTTCGAAGCTTTTTATACGGGCCGGGCGGCAAAGAGCATCGCAGTCAAAGGCACCGGCATCGGCCTGTCCGTCGTCCTCGAGTTCGTTTCTGCGCACGGCGGCACCATCGAGATCATCGACGGCGAATACCCCGGGGCCCATTTCCGCATCACCATGCCCATCAATACCGCCGACGGCGGTGTCCCAGCCGGTCTCGAAGCCAAGGCGCAAGCGCATGCGGCGTGAAACCCTCGTGGCGCCCAAGTACACGCTGGCCGCAAGTGTGACGCTCGTCACAACTTTGTTGTTTGGTGGCTGCGCGACCGATATGTTTCAGCCGAGCCATCCAACTCACGAGGCCCCGCCGGTCGTGAACCGGGCCGCGACGACCTCCACGGTGTTAGCCGACGACCTGCAACTCCTACAGACTTTGGTGCAGGGCACACCGTCAGACCAGGCGGAAATCGTTGCTACGGCCCAACGCGACTATGAAACAGCCCCTACACCGAGCCGCCAGCTGCGGTTTGCCCTCATTCTGGCCACTCCGGGCCACCCGGGAACCGACTTGCCACGGGCACAACGGCTGCTGCGTGAGCTTATGGCAAATCCTGAGATGCTGATGGCCAGCGAGCGGTCGCTGGCGTTTTTGGAACTGCAGCAAATCGACGACCATTTGACGTTGGAGGGAGAAAATCGCAGGCTGCAGTCTGACGCTGTACGTGCTGACAGGGAGCGCCTGGCAAACGTGAATCACCGTCTCCAACTGGAGACAGATGAGAATGTACGTTTGCACAAGGAACTCGAGGAAGCGCGTGCGAAGCTTGATGCGATAGCCAACATCGAGCGTTCGCTGAACGAGCGCAAACCCAGCAACGAAGGACGACCACAGTGAACATTCCCGCGAGCATGTTGCATCCCGAGCCACGAAGGACGACGACCTTGAACCAGATCGGCAAACGCAAAGCGCGAATTCTCGTGGTCGACGACGACCCCGGACTGCTGCGCCTGTTGACTATCCGGCTGCGCGCGGAGAGTTATGACGTGGAGGCGGTCGAAAGCGGTGTGCTGGCACTC
>Ga0210388_10005094_pt1 | contig 10264 bp, 15 predicted proteins | sample IncBWC19OmetaG_FD_155485 | JGI IMG/M metagenome (GOLD analysis project Ga0210388, IMG submission 155485) | Forest soil microbial communities from Barre Woods Harvard Forest LTER site, Petersham, Massachusetts, United States - Inc-BW-C-19-O ...
CGCTCACGCTGCCTAAATGACAGCGCGGCATTAGCGTGCAGCTTCATCCGGTTTCTCCTTGGGACTGGGGCTTTGACACCACCAGCCTCCAAGGAGGACCGGATGAACAACGTCCTCAGGTCCTACAGCTAGGCCCCACTGATCGCGCGAGAACGCAGGGTCCGCTCCCGCGACCCAACGCCTGCCATCCTCCGGGCGCGCCGGGGCGTCCACGAGCTCCAACTCGCGCGTGTCAAAGAACGCGCCGCCACCCTCCACAAACTCGGCCTCATACTCAGCGCGGTAGCCATCCGGGTCGCGCGCCGCCTCGCTCGCCAGGAACTCCCGCGTGATCGTCGGATTCACCTCCGAGGTCGCCGCATGATGCGCCCTCGCCTCCGGCAGAGCACCCGCCTGCGCGCGGCTGTAGAGATCGTGAAAGAAACCGGACGGACCGTTCGGCGTCGAGGCGACGATGATCCGCCCCGCGTCCCCGAACTGCGCCACAGACGGGCTCAACGCGCGCCACACCTCATCCGCCGCCTGCGGGCCGTCCGTCTCCGAAAAGAAGAACGCCGCCTCATCCATCACGAGGCAGCTCACCGCCCAACCACGGCCACCACGGCTCGAGCACGGGAACGCGGCGATAGCGGTCAAGTTGCGAAAGCGGATCTCATCCTCGGTCGCCGACTCCACCCACCGCGCCAGCGCAGGACTGCTCTCGATGATGCTCCGCGCCGCCGCCACGAGCAAGCGAGCCTGCCGGACGTTCGTGGAGATCCCCACCGCATAGCGACGCTCACCGGGGCGCACCATTCCGCGCAAGTGAGGTGAGAGCAGGCAGTTGTGCAACATCGCCAGCGCGCCCATGAACGTCTTGCCCGAGCGCCGGCCAAGACACAGCGCCTGGATGCGCGGACCCGCGTCGATCGCGTCAAGGATCGCCCGCTGCGCCGGCCACAGCTCGACGTTGAACAACTCCGCGTGATCGCACGCCGCCAGCAGCGAGACTGAGGGCTCCGTCGTCATTCGTCCTCCCCGGTCGCATCGATCTCAGCGCTGTTGATCTCATCCGCGATCTCGGCCAGCGAGCGGACCGTCTGCTCAGCCTCAGCAGCACCGACCGCGAGCATCTTCAACTTCGCGTGACCGCCAGGCGTCAGACCCAGCGCTTCGGCCTGCTTGAACGCCCTGTTGCTCGCCGCAATCGCCTGTTCGACCGTGCGCGAGGGCACATGCTCGATGCCCTTCTCGGCGGCCACGCGTTCGACGTACTCGTCCAGCAGCGACGATCGAGCAGCGCTCCGCAAGTAGAGCGAGACGGCCGGCAGGAACCGATCCTCACTGAGCCACGGCGCCGCCTGCAGCAGCCGGTCGTGCACCTGCACCGCGCGCTCGATGATTGCCTGCTCCGAGTAGCCGCCGTGTGTGACGGCCATGCGGTTGCCCTCAGCGAAGTCGGGATGACGCTCGCCGGCAGGCATCAGCGATCACACACCCGCAGCTCGACTTCGCAGCGCGGACCGTGAGCGTCAGCCGGGAGCTTCACAGCGTCCAGCCGCACGACTTGGCGATCGTCCCGGTAGGCGCACCCATTCAGAGCATCCTCGACAGCCTTTGCGAGGTTCGATACGTCAGCGTTCGCCCGTGCGCCGATGAAGCGCAGCGAGGCTGTGAACGGCCGATCTCCGAGCGTTGGGCGACCAGCGGCGAGCCACGTCGTCTGGATCAGCGAGCGATATGCCCTCGATCGAGCAGGCAGGTAGTGACGACCGCTCGACGTGCGCGAGCGCTGCAACGGAACCGGCTTGCCGACGATCACCAGCGCCACGGTCTGTGTGATCGCGTCGCTCACGACTTGGCCTCGCTCGCGAGCTGGTAGCGCAGACGCCACACACGATCGGGCTCAGTGAGGCAGCGGCCACACAAGGCGATCGTGTCCGCGTTGCCAGTCCGACGATCAACGACGGAACGCGGCTGGGTCAGAGCAGCGCCACAGCAGCAGCAGGGCACCTTCTCGACGCTCATCGCTCAGCGCCCTTCCGACGCCCAACCGGCAGTAGCTGGCAGTGATCGGCCTTGGACGGCCGCCGCCGACCGCTAGTTTTGCCCGTCTCGGTGCGGGATTCGGCCGGCTGCGACCTCACGCTTACATAGCGTGCGAGCGCCTTCTCAGGGTCGAATCGCAGGCGCCGGCCAACCCTGATCGCACCCAGATCATCGGCGTGGCGATAGACGGACTTCGGATCGACGCCCAGGCGCTCGGCCAGCTCAGTCGCGGTCACGAGTCGTGGCATCGATGGTGGCCTCAGTCGCTCGGCCAGCAGGTCGGCGAGGCGCTCGAGCTGATCGGTCGTCAACTCCACGACGATCGCTTCGGCCTCGTGCGTGCGCGCGGGGTTTTGCGGCGTCGGTGAAGCGATCGACGAACGCGACGCACGGGCGTTGACAGCGGCGGCGAGGGAGTCGCTCACGGCTTTTCCCGTGCCCCGTACCCGGTACAAACGGCAGTTTCGGTAACTCGCTCATTACGCCCGCGTGTAAGGGAGTTACTGAAATCACTGGATGTACCCGGTACGCCTCTCATTGCTCGCCCTCGCTGGCTGCTGTTCTGAGGCTGATTCCGTGGTAGACGCCGCGACGCTTGATCCGTTCGATTCCCCTGCGTGACAGCGCCTTGCCGAGCACGTTTGCGGCCAGCGGCTTCTCGCCGAGCTCGTGGCAGTAGCCGTCGTATGCGAGTCGGAGCTTCGCGGGCTCGATCTCGCCGTCAAGCACGCATTGCTCGGCCAGGAACGCGCCGAGAACATCCTCGTCTTGGCGGTAGGCGGCTGTGGCGCGTGCGACGGCAGCAGCTTGTCCGAGTCCTTCTCGTTGCCACGCTAGGCAGCCCTCGACAGCCCATGCGAGGATGCCGGGCAGCTCGGCCTCGAGCTTGGCGTCGAGCGTCTTGTCCTCGCGGCCCTCGAAGCACACCTCGAACGGCACGAGCCGCAGGCGCGCCCAGATCGCATCGTCTTCGCCGTCCACCTTCGGACGGTGGTTGGTGACGATCACGAGCTTGAAGCCGGGCGTGAACTCGAAGTGCTCGCCGTACAGGAACCGCGCCGCGATCCGGTCGCCGCCGGTCAGCTCCTTCACGGTCGCCTCGTCCAAGTGCCGACCCTCCCCGGACTCTGCGGCGGTGACGAGCCGCGCACGGTGCAGACGAGCAAGGTCGTTGCGCGGGCCTCGATCGCCGCGAGCGCGCAGGAACGTGCTCAGCTCCGCTGTCGCCGCGTGCTCGCCGCCGAGCCGTTGCATCGTCTTGATGAGCGTGGACTTGCCGTTGCGCCCGCTGCCGTGGAAGACGGCCAGCACGTGCTCGCGCGTGTCCGCAGTCAAGGCGTAGCCCATGAACCGCTGCACGAACGCGATCAGCTCGGCGTCTTCCGCGAAGACCTCGCGCATGAACGCGCGCCAGCGTGGGCAGTCCGCGTCCGGGTCGTAGGCGACGTCGGTCGCCATCGTGATGAGGTCCGCCGGATCGTGTGGGCGCAGCTCGGCGGTGCACAGATCGAGCGTGCCGTTCGCACAGGTGAGCAGCCACGGGTCGGAGTCGAGATCCTCGGCGGCCAGGGCGATCTCCGGCTCGGTCGCGGCCAGCTTGAGCATCGCGCGCAGCTTCGGCTCCGACTGCGAGTCGAACGCCCATTTCAGCGCGCGCTTGCGCTTGTCGTCGTCCTCGATCTCGGCCGCTTCGATGAGCAGTTGGCGGGCGGTCTGCTTGGCTGCACGATCGGCGTCGCCCGTGGCGTCTCGGCGCCAGCGAACCTCATCCCAGGCGAGCCACATCCGGCGCTCGCGGACGTATCGCTGGCGAGAGGCGTGGGCGACGGCGAAGCGCTGCGCATTGCCGAGATCGGTCTGCGCCGGCTCAGAGCCAGGGACTGCTCGCAACGCTGGCACGGGTGCAGTCCCGAACGCCTCTTGCGCGATGACCTCGGCGAGCCGCTCGTCGGGACTCACGGCGCCCTCCACGTCGGCTGATCGTCGTCGGGTTCACGGTGAAGCTGCTCGAGCGCCGCAGCGCGATCAACGTCCTCGAGATCGACAACGCCATCGAGCTCGGCCTGCTCGAGCAATTCTTCGCCGGCTGCTTCGGACACAGCGAGCAGGCGCGCGTGCGCCTCATTGGCCGCCGGGAGCTTGACCCTGCGCGCAGGGATCGTGTAGCGGCCGTCGGCGAGCTGATGAGCGCGGATCTCCACCGCGAACATCGCCAGCGGGGGACGGCACGCCGCGCGTCGGTTACGCTGGTCTGGCATCTTGGCCCTGCTCGGCCGAAGTTGCAGGGAGCCCTATCGCCTCGGCAGCGGTGGGGCTTCCGTTCGTGGGGGCCTCGGCGATCAGCTCGGCGACCAGCGCCTCGACGCTCGATCGCGGGACGCGCGAGGTTTTCGGCGACGGATGCACGAGCTGCAACCGGCCGGCGGCGCAGAGCCGGTAGATGCCGGACCTGGACTGGCCGAGCAGTCGGCCCGCTTCCTCGATCGTGAGGAGCAGCGGCGTTCCGCTGACGGGTTCTACTGCGAGGTTGCTTTGGGACATTCGGCGCGGCTCCTTGACTCGTGAGAGTTCGGTTGCCGCGCTGGCCTATGGCCGTGCGGCGGAGCCGGGCCTATGGCCCGACGGTCTGCGAGCGATCACGCCTACGGCGCGTCTCCCGCTATGTGTCAGCGCATCTTAGCAGGGGTCAGTGCACGCCGCCCCCACGTCGACGAGCGGAACTCAGCGGTGCCGCTGCTCGTCTGCCAGCCTGTCCACCGCACGAGCGATCTCCCTCACGGCGTCCACGATCCCCTGGAAGCCCACGAGCAAAGTTTCGGGCCTTCCCACGTCGGCTGGCAGCCGCACGTAGACCTCTGTCCCGGGTTTGACAGTATCGGCAATCAGGAGGTCATCGACCACCCGCTGCAGCGCATCGTTCCCCGAGTCACCCGCCGGCATGCCGCCCACTATACGTCCCACTGCCAGCTACTGCCGGATAGCGGTCCCCTCGGGTCACTTCGGGGTATGGCGCTCGATGCCCCGAGAACGCAAACGGCCCGCAAACTCAGCGTTTACGGGCCTTGCGTGGCGACTGGCGACGGGCTTGGGAAGCTTGCGCTCTACCAACTGAGCTACCGCCGCGCGAGCCGGGATTCTAGGCGCTGACGCGGCATCCCACTACCCTTCCCGCGAATGGCGCCCAACATCAAGCCCCGAGGCCGCGCGGGCCGTCGCCTCGGGCCCGCAGCGAACTGCCTCGCGATGCTCGCAGCCCTCGCGCTGCTCGCGGGCTGCGGCAGCTCCAAGAGCTCCGCGCCAACGCAGGCTCAGTTCGCCGCCCACGCGAACGCGATCTGCGTCGCCGGCCTGCGCAGCGCGGCCCGCCTGAAGGCACCAAAGTCGACGGCAGAGCTGCTGTCCTTCTCCGAACAGACGAGCGCGATCGTCTCGAAGCTCGCGCACGACCTCGGCGGCGTGCAGGCTCCCACGAACGCCCGCGCCCGCTACAGCCGCTTCGTCAAGAGCGTCGCTCGGGAAGCGCAACTGCTCGAAGAGGCGGTGGCTGGCCTGCGCGCCCGCGACGCTGTCCGCGCTCGTCAAGCGCTGGAAGCCCTCAGCTCCAACACGGGCAACGAACAGGCGAAGGCGCTGGGCATCACGGACTGCGCACGCACCGTGTCGCCCGGCTGAGGAGGAGCTTTGGCGGCTGCACAGGTCCTCGCCATGGACGCACGCGGCTCCGCTCACGCGCCGCCGCTCTAACCTTCTCGCTCGTGAGACGCCGCCTCGTGCCGATCCTCGCCTCGCTTGCCGGCGCTGCGCTGATCGCGCTCCTGCTGTACGGCGTCTCGACGCAGGCGGCCAACCGTACGCTCGATGAACAGGTCGCGCGCCACTCCTACCCGGTGGCGCCCGACGCCACGCGTCAGCTCCCGGTGCTCGGCGCGAGCACAAGCCAGACGCTGGCTTCACTCAGGGGCAAGGTGGTCGTGCTGAACTTCTGGGCGTCGTGGTGCGAACCGTGCCAGACCGAGGCGCCGCTGCTCGAGCACGCCCAGGGCAAGCTGGAACGGCACGGTGCGACGGTGCTGGGGGTCACCTACCAGGACAACGCGCCCGACTCCGAAGGCTTTGTGCGGCGCTACCACCTCACCTATCCTGTGCTTCGCGACGTCACCAGCGAATTCGCGAGCTCCTACGGCACGCACCAGGTGCCCGAGAGCTTCATCATCAACCGCCAAGGACGGGTTGTGGCCATCTCCCGCGGCGAGATCGAACAGAGCTTCGTCAACCGGGCGCTCGCGCTCGCCGGCAGCTCGTGAGCGCGCGCCCCCACAGCTCGACGGGCGTCGGGCCGCGCCGCTACGCCGGGCCCGCCCGTGGACTGATCGCGGCGCTGCTGGTCGCGATGGCACTCGCGACGGGCGCCGCGCCGGCAGCCGCCAGCGTCGCGCCGCGTGCCTCGCTACTGGCGATCGAGCGCCAGGCCATGTGCGTGACCTGCAAAGTCGCCCTCGACGAGTCCCAGGCCCCTCAGGCCAACACCGAGCGCGAATACATCCAGAGCCTGATCGACCGCGGTGAGGACGAAGCCGAAATCAAGCGCGCGCTCGTCGCGCAGTACGGTCCAACCGTGCTGGGGCTGCCGAGCGCCCACGGCTTCGACCTGGCCGCGTATGTCGTGCCTGTGTTGGTCGTGCTCGGCCTGGTGGCAACGGTGCTGGCGCTGATCCCGAGTTGGCGGCGACGCGCCCGCGCGCAAACCGCCGCAACCAGCTCCTCGGCAGCGCTCAGCCCGGACGACGCGGCCAAGCTCGATGCCGACCTCGCCCGCTTCGACTGACGCCCGCACCTCGCGCGACCGGCACGCGCCCGCTCACCGCGACCCTACATCCTCATCGGCGCGCTCACGCCGAGCAGCTCCAGGGATCGCGCGATCGTGCGCATGCTCAAGACGCACAGCAGGATGCGAAAGGACTCCACCTCGATCGGCTCCGCACCGACGACGTGGCAGTCGCGGTAGAAAGCCGTGAACGTCTGCGCCAGCGTCAAGGCGTACGCGGCGATCCGGTGGGGGGCGCGGCGGGCTGCAGCCTCGGACAGCTCCGCCGGGAACGCCAGCAGCTGCTCCACCAGCGCACGCTCGGTGACGTGCAGCGGTTCGCGCTCGAGCTCCGCCACCGCCGCACTCGCCCCCTTTACGCGCTCGGGGCCGGCCTTCGCGAGCACCGACGCGATCCGGGCGTGTGCGTACTGCACGTAGTAGACGTCGTTCTCGTTCGACTGTTCGCGCGCCAGGTCCAGGTCGAGATCGACGGTCGTGTCGTGCGAGCGCGCCAGCAGATACCAGCGCGCCGCGTCCACGCCGATCTCGTTGACGAGGTCGTCGAGCGTCACGAACTCGCCGGCGCGCTTGGACATCTGCGCGCGCTCGCCCGAGCTGATCAGGTGCACCAGCTGCATGATCAGCAGCTCGAGCTCGCCCGGGTCGCCGCCGAGCGCCTCATACGCCGCCTTCATGCGCAGCACGTAGCCGTGGTGGTCGGCGCCCCACACGTCGATCTGGCGTTCGAAGCCGCGCTCGCGCTTGTCCTGGTGGTAGGCGATGTCCGAGGCGAAATATGTGTGCTCGCCGCTCGAGCGCACGAGCACCCGGTCCTTGTCGTCGCCGAAGTCGGTCGTGCGCAGCCACAGCGCCCCCTCGCTGCGGTAGGTGTGGCCTTCGCGCTCGAGGATCGCCAGCGTGTGCGCCACCGGGCTCGGGTCGCCCTCGTGCAGCGCGCTCTCATAGCTCCAGACGTCGAACTCGCCGACTCCGAACGCCGTCAGCGACGCGCGAATGCTCTCGATCACCAGCGCGACGGCCGCGCGGCCTACATCCGTGGGATCGACGCTCGCCGCATCCGGCAGCCTCGCCGCCAGCTCGACCACGTAGTCACCCCTGTAGCCGTCCTCCGGCACCGGCTCGCCGCGCGCGATCGCCTGCAGCGACTCGCCGAGCTTGCGCACCTGCGAGCCGGCGTCGTTGACGTAGAACTCCCGCTCCACCCGATTGCCCTGCAGCGCGAGCATGCGCGCCAGCGCATCGCCATACGCCGCGTTGCGCGCATGCCCGACGTGCATCGGCCCAGTCGGGTTCGCCGATACGAATTCCACGAGGATCCGCTGCGGGCGCTCAGCCAGACCCGCCCCGAACGCGTCGCCCGCGGCGAGCGCCTGCGCGAGCGCAGCCGTCAGCCACGAGTCCGACATGAACAGGTTGACGAAACCCGGCCCCGCGACCTCGAAGCGCTCCAGGCTCACCCCCAAACGCTCCTGCAACGCGTCGCCTAGCCGCTCCGCGAGCTCGCGCGGCGGCACGCCGATGCCCGGTGCCATCAGCAGCGCCGCGTTCGTCGAGTAGTCGCCGAACTCCGCGCGCCGCGGACGCTCGAGCGTGATCGACGCGCGGCCGCCGTTCGCCGTGCTCGTGCCGGTGAGATCGTCCACTGCAGCGAGCACCGTCTGCCGCAGGCGCTCCGGCGAGGCTTGATCGTCGTGGCTGAGAGGCTCGGTCATGGGGTTCGTACTCGGGGATTGCGATACTAGCTGTGTGAACGACCAAGACTCAGGCGCCGAGCGCCACATAAACATCCACCTGTCCCCCGAGATCATGGGGGGCGTGTACGCCAACTTCGCCAACGTCAGCCACTCTGACTACGAGTTCACGGTCACGTTCGCGCGGGTCGACCACGAGGTCGAGTCAGACGAGGTCCCGGGGGTCGTGGTTTCGCGAGTCAACCTCTCCCCGCGCTTCATGCGCGAGCTGATCGACGCGATGGAGGACAACTACTCCAAGTGGCGTACTCGCGAGGGCATCAAGAACCTGCCCGAGTACGGCGGCAGCGAGGGCGGTCCCACCGGCGAGTAGCGCACCGTGCCGCGCCTCGTCGGCGCCGCACGGGCTGGCTGCGTCCTTGCAGCGGCGGCAGGCGTGGAACACGTGACGCTCGGCGGTGTTCGTACCCTGCAAGGATGAAGGTCGCCGTCATCTCCGATATCCACGCCAACCGTCACGCCTTCGAGGCGACGCTCGAGGCCGTCGCCGCCAGCGACGCGTCGGAGCTGTGGTGCCTTGGTGATCTCGTCGGCTACGGAGCCGAGCCCGACGCCTGCGTCGAGCTCGCGCGGCGCCACGCAGCCGTGTGTCTCGCCGGCAACCACGATCTCGCCGTGACAGGCGAGATCCCGCTCGACGAGTTCTCCAAGGGCGCCAGCCTCGCCGCGCAGTGGACGCGCGAGGTTATCGCGCCGGAGAACCTCGCCTTCCTCCAAGGCTTGAGCCCGCAGGCCGAAGAGGGGCCCGTCGGCCTCTACCACGCCAGCCCGCGAGATCCTGTGTGGGAGTACGTGCTCTCGGTGCTGCTGGCCGAGCTGTGCCTCGACGTCCAACGTCAACGCGTCTGCCTGATCGGGCACTCGCACGTGGCGCTGTCGTTCGCCCGCCACGACGGTGAGCTCGCCACCGGCGAGCCGCAACGGGACCGCACACAACTCGACGTCGCCGACGGCGAATGGCTGCTCAACCCCGGCAGCGTCGGCCAGCCGCGCGACGGAGATCCACGCGCCTCGTGGCTGTTGCTCGATCTCGACGAGATGGCCGCGTCCTTTCACCGCGCCGACTACGACATCGCCGGCGCCGCCGCCGCGATCCGCGCCGCGCGCCTACCCGACTCGCTCGCCGAGCGTCTGGAGTACGGCCAGTGAGCCCGCGCCGACGGCGGCCGTCCACGCCCGCCACATCCGCCGGCCGCGCCGACGGGCGCTCGCGGATGCTGCGCGCCGCGCTGACCGCGATGCTCGGCGTCGCAGCTGCCGTGCTCGTCGCGTGCGGCGCCAGCTCCACCGGCAAGCTGATTCCCGTCGCCGACTCCGGCCCGCTGCAGGGCGACTTCGAAACCGTCGCACAGGAGGCCGAAAGCGGGAACGGCAACTGCTCGGCGACCGAAACCGCGATCGCCAAGACCGAACAGGACTTCAACGCGCTGCCCGGATCGGTCGATTCGGGACTCGCCGACACGCTGCGCCAGGGCATCGAGAACCTGCGCAAACGCGCCCTCGCGCTGTGCGCACAGCCGCTCGCACAGAACACAGCCACCAACACCACGCCCAAAACGAGCACGACGACGAGCACCACCACCCCCCCCGCGCCGACGACCACGCCCAGCACCACAACGCCCCCCACCCCAATCCCGAGCACCCCCACCCCGGCCCC
>Ga0210388_10005095_pt1 | contig 10262 bp, 8 predicted proteins | sample IncBWC19OmetaG_FD_155485 | JGI IMG/M metagenome (GOLD analysis project Ga0210388, IMG submission 155485) | Forest soil microbial communities from Barre Woods Harvard Forest LTER site, Petersham, Massachusetts, United States - Inc-BW-C-19-O ...
AGCCGGGGATGCGCGCCAGCTTCTGGTACTTCTTCACCACCGTGCGAAAGCTCTTAGAAACCTCCTCCGCCGGTGCTTCCACTTCAATCTCGCGAGTCAGCTCTGGATTCATTACAGGAGCGTGCTGATGCGCGTGCTCATGATCGTGGTCGTGCTCATGATCGTGTCCGTCTCCGTGTGTGTGCGCCACTTCAGACTGCGGCGCCGCAGTCTCATTCGTCTCTGTCATCTCAGTCGGGGTCAATTCCATGCCTTCCAAAGCGTTTGTCTGCCGGGCCGGTCTCACTTTGCCAACGGCCGCGGTCTACGCTCTTTACTACTGTACGAGTCTTCGCCAGACAGGGTCAAACCAGCGCATCCGCTCCCTTTTGACCTCAAAGCATTCACGCGAGGGAGGCGTCGGCCAAACTGCTTTCCTGCGCCCTCTACAAACGCCCCGATTCCGTTGAGCTGAGCGCAAAGATCTCCATCCGCATCTTCCATTGCGTCGTCTGGCCCGGTTGCAGCACCACCATCCCCGTATCCTCTTCGCGCACCCACTCATGTCCAAACGGGTCGTCGAAGTTGAACTGCGGCTCAATCGAGATAAACGACCCATCGAGCGGAGCATACACTCGCATTGCCTTGATCGTCGGGCTCATCGCAATCAGCCGCAGTCCATAGTCATTCTCAGGATCGCGCAGCTCCGCCACCGGCCCATCCTCCATCAGCCCCGTCCGCAGATGCACGAAGCTGTCATCCAGATTCAATGCCCCTAACTGCGCCCCTTCCCGTGCTGTGAAGTCATATTCCGTCCCTTCGACCGGCAGAAGCCTGCCACTCAACTGGCCGGTGCGGCGGTCCTTCACCTCGACTCGCTGGCCCTGAGGCAGGCGCAACATCATCTGACCGCGATGGCCATTCAAAATCGCAAATCGCGGATGCCATCCAATCCCGATCGGCTCTGCGGTATTGCCGGTATTGCGGGCAACCACCTTCAAATCGAGAGTCTTCCCGCTCATGATAACCGTCACCGTCACCTCGGTCTGTGACGGCCAGTGCCCGCCGAAATTCCCCGGATGGAATACCGCCTGCGCCTCAGCACCATCGGGCATCACGTTGGTGGTGACCGACTCCGACGCCTGCTTCAACAACATGCCGCCCGCCGCCATCGCACCGCCCACCCCGTAGCTGTCCTTCGCATCGGTCGGAAGCTCAAGCCGCGTTCCGCGCCACACCGTCACAAGGCTGTCTCCATTCGGCGTCGCAGCTCCCGAGATGCGGCTCGCCCACGGCAACTCAATCGCGGCTCCCATCGCCAGGCTCTTCGCGCCCGTCGAATCAGGGCCAGTTCCGGTCAACTCCTTCGCCGCGTCCTCCAGCGAAGGCGACGCCAGCAAATTGACCTCACCCTTTTGCGGAAGATACGCCGCTATCTGCAGAAGATTCATCCCGCGCCCGGGAAGCAGAGTCGCCGAAAGAAACTCCGGCCCAGTCCCACCCACCATCTGCGAGCGCTCCAGCCGAACCACATCCTGTCCGCCCGGCTTCACGGAGACATCCCGCACCGGACGTTTGTTCAACTCTTTTTTCAGCTGCGAAAACTGCCCCAGCCTGTGCTCGTGCCACCCAAAAGCCAACCCCACCAGCAAAATTGTCAGAGCCATAATCGTCAGCAGGCCCGACCGCATCACCGCCGCACGCCATAGATTGCGGCGCCAGTTGCCGAAGCCTTGCTTCGCCAGCGCCCAATACATCCTGCTAAGTCTCGGATCTTCCAACTGACCCCTTATCCTTCCTGCTGCCAACAATTCATTCTACGTAAGCTCGAGACTACCCCCAGCAACGGCGCGCCTCACTCCTACTATCATGGGATGCAGTGAAACCCTCCGGCGCACAGATTACGTCCCCCATCCTCCACCAGATTCATCATTCCATCATCACCTGTGAGCGCTGTCCCCGACTCCGCACCTACTGCCAAGGCATCGCCGAGACCAAACGCCGCGCCTACCAGGACCAGACCTACTGGGGCCGTCCTGTTCCCGGCTTCGGAGACCCTCGCGCCCGCATCCTCATCCTTGGCCTCGCCCCCGGCGCCCATGGAGCCAACCGCACCGGCCGCCCCTTCACCGGCGACGGCTCCGGCGACTTCATGTACCCTGTCCTCCACGAGCTCGGCCTTGCCTCCAAACCACAGGCCATCGCCCGCGACGACGGCCTGAAGCTCCGCCATGCCTGGATCGCCTCCGTCGTCCGCTGCGCGCCTCCAGGAGACAAACCCACCCCCCAGGAACTCCGCAACTGCGCCTCGCACTTGGCCAGCGAAATCCAGTCCCTGCCGCGAATCCGCGTCGTCGTCTCCCTCGGAAAGATTGCCTTCGACGGCTACCTCGCCTATCTGCTCCAAACCGGCGTCATCACTCGCAAATCGGAGTACCGCTTCACCCACGGAGCGCATTACGAGCTCCCGAACGGCCTCCACCTGCTCGCCACCTATCACCCGTCACTCCGAAACACGAATACTGGCCGCCTCAACCGCACCATGTTCACCAGAATCTTTCTCCGGGCAAGGGAACTGGCGGGTCTGGATGTTTGAAGTGCCGCACGAAATCTACCTAAAACCGGTTCTTCTCCACAAAAATATTCAAAGCCGCAAACGCGGGCCCCACAAGCATCGCAATAAAGCCGATCAGCACAATCAGGTCCCTCAAGCACACACCTCCTCCTCAACGTTAGTGGCACATTCAGCTGCTGTTGGGCAGATTCCTCAATGCGGAACTGTTCGGCTATTACCTCAAGCGATTCTCAGGCCCCATGCCGGTAGTCCAATCGAACAAACCTGAAATAAACCAACCAATCGCTATCCGCTGGAATCCAAACAGCAAGATAATCAAAATAACGAACGAGGTTACCTTCAACATGAGCGCAAAAAACTACTGGCTTGCATTCGGGATCGGCGTCAGTGCAGGCGCCGCCATCGCCCTTCTCTACGCTCCCCAGACTGGCGTAAAAACACGCAAGCAGCTCCGCAAGGGAGTAGAGGACGCCGGAGACTATCTCGAAGACGCCGCGAACTACCTCAAGGAACAGGCCGAGCGCTTGAGCAAAGAAGCCGAGAAAGCCGTCAAGCGCACCAAGGGACGCGTTGATGACGTAGTCGACAAGGCCAGTGACGTCGTCCAAAGCGCAGTCAAATCCGCCCAATCGCTCGTCTAGGCCCTCCCTTTCTCGAAGATCCCCGCGAACCGCGGGGTTTTCTTCTTTAAATTCCGAACTCGAAAACCGTTCCTCCGTGCTAACGTCAAACCCATGCCCGAAGTCGACCTGGAGGAAGTAGCAGGCCTGAATCCCCCCACCACAAAAGAACGTCCCTGGCTCTTCGGACTTCTCATTGCGCCATCAGCAGTGCTCGCCAATGGCATCGTTCAGGGTGCTCTGTCTTACCTCTTCCGCCAACAGGGAGTCGAAATAGGCAGGAGCTCCGAGATCATCTCGCTGCTCATTCTTCCCACCACAATCTATTTTCTGTGGAGTCCCATCACCGATTTCTGGATCGAGCGTCGCGCCTGGCTCGTCACCGGAGCCGTCGCCGCCGGTCTTATCATGGCCGTCGCCTTCCACAGCCCAAGGCTCGATACCAGAACAGCCGTCATCCTGATGTTCCTCAGCGCCTGCTTCTGCCAGCTGGTTGTCGCCAGTTGCGGAGGCATGATGGGCACCCTCCACAGCGAAGCTGCCCGGCGCAAAGCCAGCAGCTTTTACCAGGCCGGGAGCCTCGCGTTCGGGGCCGTCGCGATCTTCGTCATGGCTTCGTTGGCCCAAAGAATAAGCATGGGTTCGCTCGGATGGGTTGCCGCAGCGCTCATTGCTCTGCCTGCCTTCGCTGCTCTCGCGACGCCAAAACAAACGCGCGAATCAAGGCAGGGTATCAGACGCACACTCTCCACAATCTGGCAGGAGGTCAAACTCACCTTCTTCCGCTGGCGTGCGCTCCCCTACACCCTCCTGATGCTCTTTCCCATGGGCTCCGGAGCTGCCATCGGCCTTCTCCCCGGTATCGCGCAGGACTATCACGTCAGCGGCCAGAACATGGCTTGGATGAACGGCCTCGGCGGAGCCTTCCTCACCGCCGCGGGCTCGCTAGCCGCCACCCTCATCCCCACACGCATAAGCGCTTCCGTAGCCTACCTCTGTGTCTGCCTCATCAACGAGGCGACCCTGTTGGTCCTATGGCTCTGCCCGGCCAGCCCGACCACCTATGTCATAGGATCCACGCTCTACCTCTTCACCATCGGCACCTGCTACGCTATGTTCACAGCCGTTGTGCTCGAGTTCCTCGGCCACTCCGGCAAGAGCGGCAGTGGCCGCTACTCCATCATCAACTCTCTCGGCAACGTCCCAGTCGTTTACATGACCACCATCGATGGCCACGGCGGCAAAATCTGGGGAGCGCGTGGCCTGGCTGGCACAGACGCTGTCGTAGGAGCTCTCGGCGGAGCAATCCTCCTCGCCTACTTCCTCACTCGCAAACGTCAGGACCCGCCCCTCACCGCCCTGGCGAGTGCCGATTGAGTAGCTCTAGCAATCGTCTCAGCGCTGTTGTTATTTTTGGGATTAAGCGCAGGGTTTTAGCCCTGCGAAAATCGCTCCAGATGTTTGGGGCTTTAGCCCCGGGTCGTTCTCACTACTCCGGCGGCCCCACCGTCACCACAAAATAAGTCACCGGCTTATCACTCGTATTCGAGATGAAGTGCTTGTCCCCCGCACAACAAATCCCCACATCCCCCACCACCATCGTCCGTGCCACTCCATTCGTAGTCAGCTCCGCCGTGCCCTCTCGCACCAGCCAAATCTCGCTGTGCAGATGCGTTCCCACCGGTTCATGCTCCGCTCCCGGTTGAATCGTCGACTCATGCATCTCCAGCCGGATATTTCCGGCCTTCAACATTCCCGCCAGATAGCGCGCAGAAGAGTGTCCCGCCTGCGAACCCTCCTTCCAAGGCGAAGGCTTGAAAACTCCAGACTCAATCGTAGGCAACGCGCTGCTCTGTGCCTCTACACTTTCAGTCAAAGCAGCTGCAGCCAGCAGTCCCGGCAACAACCCAGCAAACTCACGTCGATCCATATGCAAAAACCTCCACACAAAACAATACGTCCCGGCCATCGACCGGGACGCAAAGTTTTCGTTTCCGCAATCGCTAAACTGCAGTAAGAGCCATCCCAGCCATCTTCTCTTCGCCGTCAGCCGACACCGGACGATAGAACAGCTGATTATTCTCCATGTAGACCTCAAGGAACGCGGGCCGCTCAGCAATGCCGCCACCGATCAGCGCCTCCGACAGAGGATCCTCAACGAACCGCTGCAGCGCACGCCGCAAAGGCCGTGCTCCATACGTCCGGTCCGATGCCGTCTTCTCGATAATCCACTTCTTCGCATCGTCGGTCACCGAGATCGTGATCGCCTTATGCACCAGATTGACGTTCAACTGCTGCACAAGCAGCTCGAGAATCTGCATCAGGTCCGAATCCGACAGGGAAGTGAAGATGATGATCTCGTCCAGCCGGTTCAGGAACTCCGGATTGAACGTTCGCTTCACCTCGCCGCGAACCAACTCCTCCATCTTGTCCATCACCATGTCTTCCTTCTCGCTCTGGAAGCCCAGCCCTTGCCGCTTCTGCAGGTGCTTCGCTCCAATGTTCGAAGTCATGATGATGATCGTGTTCTTATAGTCGACCGTGTTGCCCAGCCCATCCGTCAACTGCCCGTCTTCAAATACCTGCAGCAGCAGATTGAACACATCTGGATGCGCCTTCTCGATCTCATCCAGCAGCACGACGCAGTAAGGATTCCGTTTGACACGCTCCGTAAGCTGACCACCCTCTTCATACCCGACATATCCCGGAGGCGAGCCAATCAGCTTGCTCACCGAGTGCTTCTCCATGAACTCCGACATATCGAACCGGATCAGCGCCTTCTCTGAGCCAAACAGGAACTGCGCCAGGGTCCGCGCCATCTCCGTCTTGCCGACGCCCGTAGGCCCAAGGAACAGGAAGCTTCCAATCGGACGCGCCGGATTCTTCAACCCAGCCCTCGACCGCCGAATCGCCCGCGCCAGAGCACCAATCGCTTTGTCCTGCGAGATCACGCGCTTATGCAGCTCTTCCTCAACCCGCAGTAGCCGCTGCGTCTCTTCTTCCTTCAGCGAAGTAATCGGCACACCCGTCCAACGGCTAACCACATCTTCGATATCTCCGCGCGTCACAATCCCCGCCGAAGAATCATCCAGGTGATACTTGTCTCGCAGCGCCCGCAGATTCTCTCGCTCCTTGCGCTCCTCATCCGAGTAGAACCGAGCCTTCTCGAACTCATGATTCGCAATCGCGTTCTCCATCCGGTGCACGATGAACTTAATCCGCTTCTGTACCTCGGTCAGCTCTTCCGGCATCGATGTCTGACGCAGCTTCACCCGCGCGCCAGCCTCGTCGATCAGATCGATGGCCTTATCCGGCAGAAAGCGATCCGGAATATACCGGCTCGAGTGCGACACCGAAAAAGTAATCGCATCATCCGTGTAAGAGACAGCATGAAACTTCTCATACTTTTCCTTGATCCCCATGATGATTTTGATTGCGTCTTCCTCGCTCGGTGGAGGCACCTTCACCGCCTGGAACCTGCGCTCAAGCGAGCGGTCTTTCTCAATCGACTTCCTGTACTCAGCCGGAGTCGTCGCGCCGATGCACTGAATCTCGCCACGGCTCAAAGCCGGCTTCAGAATGTTCGCCGCATCGAGCGAACCCTCTGCCGAACCAGCGCCCACAAGCGTATGCAACTCGTCGATGAACACGATGGAGTTCTGATTCTCCATCAACTCCTTCATGATCGTCTTCAGCCGCTCTTCAAACTGTCCGCGATACTTCGTTCCCGCAACGATCAGCGAAAGATCCAGCGCCAGCACTCGCTTATCAGCCAGGAAACTCGGTACCTCGCCATCGGCAATCTTCTGCGCCAGCCCCTCCACAATAGCCGTCTTACCCACACCCGGCTCGCCAATCAGCACCGGATTATTCTTCGTCCTCCGGCACAGAATCTGGATCACCCGATCGACCTCAGAATCGCGTCCAACCAGCGGATCCAACTGTTGATCCATCGCAGACTGCGTCAGGTCACGCGAAAACTCCGCCAGCATGCTCTGCTCGCCGCGCTGTGCCTTGCTCGACTGCGAAGAAGGAGCCTTCTCCTGAGTCGTCCGCTGCAACTCCTCGCGAATTGCGGGCAGCCGCAACCCACGCTCCTGCAGAATCTCAGCCGCAAAGCACTTCTCCTCGCGCAGCAGACCCAGCAGCAAATGCTCTGTCCCAATGTGCTTATGCGAAAGCCGCTCCGCCTCCTCGGCCGCATACGCTAGAACCCGCTTGCACTCATTCGAGAGCGGCAAATCGACCGAAGTCGACACCTTCTCCCGAATCGTCGTATGCCCTTCAATCTGCTTGCGTATCGATTCCACCGACGCATGCGACCGCAAAAAGCGGTTCGTCAACGCCTTGTCCTCACGCAACAGCCCAAGCAGCAGGTGCTCAGTCTCGATGTAAGGCGACCCAAACTGACTAGCCTCATAGCGAGCAAAAAAGATGACCCGCCGCGCCTTCTCCGTATAGCGTTCGAACATGTTATCCCCTTCAAGCCGGCCACCGCCCAGCCCGAAGGCCGAACAGCGCCATTGGTCCCAACAACCGTCCCCGTACCGCTCCACCTCGGGGACTAACCAGGCCACTTCAAGTTACAAAGCACCCATTCCACTCCTACAGTGTAGTCGTCCTCACCAAATATTCGAAATCCCTCAAAAGTTACGCCTAACTTAGCACTCTTTTAGATGCTTCTTGTGCAAAACCGGCACCTAACTAGGTGCAACTCCAACGTTCCCTCACCCCCCAATCGCATAGAAACGCGACTAACCACACAAACCCCAACCCAAACTAATCGTTTCACTCGCATCGCCAAGACAAACAAAATAAATCCTTAAACCCGCCTTTATCTGCGCTCATCCGTGCTCGACGCTTCCTCCGCCAGCAATCCCTTCCGCAGCCGAAGCACCCGGTCGCATCTCCGCGCAAATTCCAAATTGTGCGTAACCAGCACACTCGTCAGTCCGTGCGCCGCATGCAGTCGCTGTATCAGCCCGAACACCGCATCCGCCGTCCGGTCATCCAGATCACCTGTAGGCTCGTCCGCCAGCAGAATCTTCGGTTCCGTCACCAGAGCCCGCGCCAGACTCACCCTTTGCTGCTCCCCACCGCTCAACTCCCCCGATCGGTTCGCAGTCCTGTCCGCCAGCCCCACCTCGCCAAGCCAAAACCCTGCCTTCTCCAAAGCCGCCGCACGCCCCACTCCCCGAGCCAGCAGAGGCATCGCCACATTCTCGACCGCAGAAAACTCCGGCAGCAAATAATGAAACTGCCAAACATACCCCACATCCCGATTCCTGTACTCAGCCGCCTGCCTCGCCGCAAATCCACTCAACCGGTATTCCCCACACCAAACCTCACCCGCCGTCGGAGTATCCAGCGCCGCCAGCAAATGCAGCAGCGTGCTCTTGCCCGCGCCGCTCTCCCCCACAATCGCCACCATCTCCCCCGCGTGCACCTTCAAATCCAGCCCGCGAAACAGCTCCAGAGCCCCACGCCCCGCGCCACCCTTCTCCGCGACCGCCGCATAAATCTTCGTCAACCCCACCGCCCGCATCACCACCATCCGCTCCCGAAACCCCGGCAGCGGCTCCAGCGAGTCGTAACTCTCCTTCGACCCCATAGACTCGTTAGATTCGTTCAACCTCGCACCCCATGCTCCGAATGCCTCCCCAAGGCAATCGAAATCCGGTTCCAAGCATTGATCGTCGAAATCACCAGAGTCAGATTCACCGTCTCCACTTCATTGAACTCCGCCCGAACCTCGTCATAAACCGCATCCGCCGCATGCCCATTCTGAATATCCGTCACCGCCTCCGCCCAGGCCAACGCCGCCCGCTCCCGTTTCGTATAAAGCTGCGAACTCCGCCAATCCGCCACCGAAGCGATCCGCTCCTCCGACTCCCCCGCCTTTTTCAACTCCATCGTGTGCAGCCCAACACAATACTCACACCCATTCATCAACGAAGCCCGCAGGCGCACCATCTCCACCAAAGAGCGCTCAAGCCCCGTCCCGTTATTCAGGTAATGCTCCAACTCCCGCATCTTCGCAAGGCCTTCCGGCGCAAGTTGCCCATACTTCAATCTCGGTTCATTCATACCGCAAAGCCTCCGCAGGCAAAACCTTCGCCGCACTCCGACTCGGATAAATCGTAGCAATCAAGCTCACCCCTAACGAAACCATCGCCACAATCACACCATCCCAAACCCGCGGCGCGAACGGCAGATAATCAATCGAATAAACCGAAGCATCCAACGGGAACCGGTAGTGCCCACCGACCCAGCTCAACCCAAACCCCACAATCAACCCCAGCACCGTCCCAATCACCGAGATCAACAATCCCTGCATTAGAAAAATCTTCCGCACCTGTCCATCCGTCACGCCAAAACTCATCAGCACGGCAATATCCCGAGTCTTCTCCATCACCATCATGGTCAGCGCAATCAGAATATTCAGCGCCGCCACACAAACAATCAGCGCCAGCACAATAAACGTCACAATCTGTTCCAGCTTCAGCGCACGAAACAGCTCGCGATTCTGCTCCATCCAGTTCGTCGTCTGAAAACCCTGCCCGGCGGCCGCCTCAATCGCACGCCCTACCCGATCCGCATGATAAAGATCATCCACCTTGAAGCTGATAATCGAAATCCAATCCGGCTCGCTGAACAAACTCTGCGCATCCTTCAACCGAATAAACGCATAGCTCGAGTCGTACTGATAAAACCCCGACTTAAAAATCCCAACCACCATAAACTTTTGATACCGCGGCATCATTCCCAGCGGAGTCAACTCGCCCTGCGGACTGATCACCTGCACCCCATCCCCAACCTTCACCCCCAGCGTCTCCGCCATATCCTGCCCAATCACAATCGGCGGAATCGCCTGCGCGACACCTGCGCTGACCGGCTGACTAGCTGGCTGGCTGTCATCCGGCTCCAAAGCCTCTGCTGACCCCGCCACCAGATGCTGCAACAGATCCCCAACCGTCCTCTCATCCGCAGGAATAATTCCCTTGACGAGTGCCCCCGCAGACCGCTGTGCCCGCGACACCAGGACCTGCTCATACAGCCCTGGAGCAGCCGCCACCACATGTGGCACC
>Ga0210388_10005096_pt1 | contig 10262 bp, 10 predicted proteins | sample IncBWC19OmetaG_FD_155485 | JGI IMG/M metagenome (GOLD analysis project Ga0210388, IMG submission 155485) | Forest soil microbial communities from Barre Woods Harvard Forest LTER site, Petersham, Massachusetts, United States - Inc-BW-C-19-O ...
GCGGTGACCTCGTGCGCCAGCCGTTCGTATTCGGCCAGTTCACGGATGAATTCGAGCACCAGGTCGACGTCCTGCTCGCGCACGGCCCGGATTGACAGAAGCGGGGGATTCATCCGGTGCTCTGCAGGCCCTGCGCGATGCCACTGATGCTCGCGAGCAGCGCCTCGAACAGATCGCGGTCCTCCCGACCGGTGGCGCGCCAGCGGCGCAGCAGATCCACCTGCATGAGGTTCATGGGATCCACATAGGGATTGCGCAGCTGGATGGAACGCTGCAACTGCGGCTCGCCATCCAGCAGTGCGGCGTAGCCCTTGACGGCCAGTACGTGCTGCCGCGCGGTCTCATACTCGGTGCGGATGGCATCGAAGTGGCGGTGCAGCGGCTCATCGACCAGCTCCTCATAGGCAAAGGCGATCTCAAGATCGGCGCGCGCCAGCATGGCCTCGATATCGTCGATGAGGGTGCGCAGGAACTGCCACTGTGTGTATGCCGACTGCACCGCCGCCAGACCATGTGCTTCGATGGCGGCGCCCAATCCGTGGCCGGCGCCAAACCATCCGGGCAGCAGATGCCGTGACTGGATCCAGGCGAATACCCAGGGCACCGCGCGCACCGAGTCAATGGTGGTCGCCGCCGAGCGGTAGGCGGCGCGTGAACCGATCTGCATGCGCTCGATCACATCGATGGGTGTCACCTGGCGGAAATAGTCCTGAAAATCCGGCTCGCCGACCACCAGGCGCCGATACGCCGCCGCACTCGCCTGTGCCAGGGTAGCCGCGCAGGCCTCATGCACGGGAGCCACCGCGACCAGGGCACCGCGCCGCGCCTGGCCCACCGACAGCGCCAGCGCACTGAAGGCGCGCTCGAGCGTGCGCATGGCAATGGGCCGCAGGCCATAACTTTGATTGACCACCTGCCCCTGTTCGGTGATGCGCAGCACCGGGTTGGTTGCGCCGGCAGGCGCCGCGCGCACCAGCGTATCGATCCGGCCGCCGCCCAGGGCAATGCTGCCGCCGCGGGCGTGCATGATCACCGGATGCGCGACCACGCCCTTCAGTGCCTCATTCAGCGCCGCCTGCGCATGATAGATGGCAACGCGCGCATTGCAGATGCCGCCTTCCTTGCTGATGTCGGCGTGTCCGAGCACCACTCCCTGACGGCCGAGGCGTGCGGCCAGATGCCGTTGGTAGGTCGGATCGGCCAGCAGCTGGCGCATCAGGTCGGCACCGCGCTCCAGGGTGTCCAGGCATTCAAACATTGGCGCCACATCCACCGCGGCCTCGCCGCTGCGCTTGTCCCAGGCTTCGGCCCAGCGCGCCAGCAACAGCACGGCCAGCACATCATCGATGCCCTGCACGCCGCTGACCACGTAGTAGCCGATGGCGTCCGGTCCATAGCGATGGCGGGCCTGCACCATGGCCTCGAAGACACCGCGGCTGCGGCGTCCCTGGGGATCAAGTTCCATGCGCGGCCCCTGATCGCGGGCCAGAGCGCCGCTGAGCAGTTCCGCGCGCTGCTGCGCCGTGCGTTCCAGCCAGCGCGGATCCCCGAGGCCCTGCGCGAGCACCTGGTGATGCACGGAGGTGTGCTGCCGGACATCCAGTGTCGCCATGTGAAAGCCGAAGGTCTGCACCCGGCGCAGCAGGCGCTGCACCGAGTGATGGCCGGCATTCCAACCCTTGTTGGCGCGCAGGCTGTCGGCAATCAGGCGGATGTCGCCCTCGAATTCCTGGGCGTGTTCATACCCGTTGGGACGACCCTCCAGGGAATTGCGCAGGCGCGTGCCACACTGCGCCAGGAACACGCGATAGGGCATACGGTCGTGGCGCGCCGGTGTGATGGAGCGCGAGCCGGGAACCAGGGTGTTGTAGTGCTCGATGCGCTTGGCGAGGCCTGCGGAGATACTGACGCGGCTGGCGCTTTGCGACAGCTCCTGGGCGAGGGTCTGACACTCCTCAAAATACGCACTGAGGATGACCCGGTTCTGCCGATCAAGCGTTTCGCGAATGGTCTTGCCATTGACATCCGGATTGCCGTCCATGTCGCCGCCGACCCAGGTGCCAAAGCCGAGGATGCGCGGCAGCTGCAGGGCCTCCGCCTCGATGCCGTACAGTTTTTCAAGCGCCTCGGCGACTTCCTCGTAGAAATCCGGCACCACCCGGTACAGCACTTCCCCCACGCGGGTGATCCTCGGTCTGCCAGGCCGTGGTGATCTCGGCGCGCACGCGGTTCCACACCGCCCGCGATTCGCGCGGCGTCAGGGTCGGATCCAGGCGATCGAGCAGCAGCTGCGCGACCCGTTGTTGCTTGCGCAGCATGGTGCGGCGGGTCGCCTCCGTCGGATGCGCGGTGAAGACCGGCTGGATCTGCAGCTGCGGCAGGATGGCCAGGATGTCATCCAGTGTCGATCCGGCTGCCTTGAGCGTTCCGAGTGCATCCTCGATGCCACCGGGCTGCGGCCGGCCGCTATCCTTCAGAAAGTAGTCGCGGCGCCGGCGGATGCGGTGCACGCTTTCGGCGAGGTTGACGACCTGGAACCAGGCCGAAAAGGCGCGCACCAGATCCCGGGCCTGCGCGGGCAGGCGGCCGCGCACCCGCGCCGCCAGTTCGCTGCCCGCCGTGGCATCGCCCTCGCGGCGGTTGATCGCCGTGACCCGATCCTCCTCGACCGTGGCCAGCAGTGCCACACCGCCCTGCTCGCGCAGCACACTGCCGATCAGATCGCCCAGCGCGTGGACATCCTCGCGCAGCGCTTCATGCTTGGGCGGGAAATGGATCTGCTGGCGTTTCAGGATGGATTCTCCACGAATTCGACTGGCCAACGAGTGCGGTTAGCCCGCCAGCAGTACGCCCTCGGCGTGTTCGAGCGCCTCGGGCGGGCCGTGGATCAGGACCAGGTCGCCTTCCCGCAGGCGCGCGGCCCCTTCCGGGGCCTTGCCCAGTATCCCGTGTCGGCGGATCCCCGTGAAGGCCACCGCCGCGCCGCGCTCCCGAATCTCATCCACGGAGCGGCCGACCGCCCAGGCGCCCGGCGGAATGACGATGGTGCGCAGCTCATCGCGTTGCTCCAGCAGGTCCACCGGCACGGCTGAGCCGGTATGCTGACGCACATTGCGCAGCAGCGCATAGCGAGTATCGCGCACCTGGCCGAGCGTATGCGCCACCCGTGCAAACGGCATGCGCAGGGTGCGCAGGGTAGCCCCCACCAGGATCAGGCCCATCTCGAACGTCTCGGGAATGATCTGCGTGGCCCCCGCGGCGAGCAGATCCGGCGCGCGCGAGTCATCCACCGTGCGTACCAGGATGGGCACGTCGGCGCGCAGCCGCCGCACCGTGCGCACGATGCCGAGGGCAACCCCGATGCTCGAGAAGCTGATGACCACCGCGCTGGCCTGGGCGCATCCGGCACTGACCAGCATGTCCTCATCGGCGGAGTCCCCGTAAAGCACCGGTTCCCCGGCCTGACGTGCGGCACGGATGCGCGCCGGATCCAGGTCCAGCGCGATGTATTCAAAGCCCTGTGACTCCAGCACGCGTGCGACGCTTTGGCCCACCCGGCCATAGCCACACAGAATCACATGCTCGCGCTGCGCGATGGTGCCGGTGGGTTCGTATTCGGCGGGCGCCAGCGGCTTGAGCTCGGGACGCCGTTCACGCAGCACCAGCCGGGCGATGCGCGCATTGTTGACCAGGATGAAGGGACTGAGAACCATCGACAACACCACCGCGACCAGCAGCGGCTGTGCGATCCGCAGCGGCACCGCCCCGCCCTGCAGCACGAGTGTGAGCAGCGCGATCCCGAATTCGCCGCCGATCGACATGACGATGCCGGTGCGCGCCGCCTTGAACGTCGAGCGTTCAAACAGCCGGGTGGCAAGTGCCGCGATCACGGCCTTGATGAGCAGCAAGCCGACCAGCAGCGCCGAGATCAGCACGAACTCGTAAACCAGCAGGTGCAGATCCAGCAGCATGCCGACGCTGATGAAGAACAGCCCCAGCAGGATGTCCCGAAACGGGCGGATGGCACTCTCGATCTGATGCCGGTATTCGGTTTCGGCGAGCATCATGCCGGCCAGGAACCCACCCAGCGCCAGTGACAGACCCGCCAGATGCGAGGTCCACGCCGAGGCCAGCACCACCAGCAGCACCGCCAGGGTGAACAGTTCGCGCAAACGACTGTGCGCAATTTCGTGAAACAGCGGGCGCAGCAGCCAGCGACCCGCGGCCAGCACGGCGGCCACGGCGGCCGCGCCTCCGGTCACCGCCACCGCCACGGCACCGAGTGAAAAGTCGCTGCGCTCACCGTCCGTCATGGCCGAGGCGAGCGCCAGCAGCGGCACAAAGGCCATGTCCTGGAACAGCAGCATGCTGAAGGCCAGGCGGCCATGCGTGCGGTTGATTTCGCCCCGGTCGGTGAGGGTGTGCAGGATGATGGCGGTGGAGCTCATCGCGATCGCACCGCCCAGCAGCGAACCCACCAGCCACGGCAAGCCGAAGCCCCGGGCGATGACCGCGATCACCGCGATGGTCGCGCCCACCTGCACGGCCCCCAGGCCGAACACCTCCCGGCGCACCGCCATCATGCGCGGCAGGGAGAACTCGAGGCCCAGGGTGAACAGCAGGAACACGATGCCCAGCTGCGCCAGGTTGCTGATCGTATCCGCCTGGGTGATGAGGCGCAGGGCATGCGGCCCGAGGGCCATGCCCACCACCAGGTAGCCGAGGATCGATGGCCAGCCGATGCGGCGCGCCACGGCCACGACGAATACCGACGCGGCCAGCATGATCAAGACCTGGGTGAGGGGCTGCTCGATCAGGATCAGTCGTTCATCAGGATAGTGGTGTCGAAACTCTCAAAGCCCTGGATGGCGCGCTTGTAGGCATTGTAGACGAGCCGCTCGGCCACCTTGTCCGCACGGGCGGACAGCAGCATGCGCAGCACGATGTCATCGGGCGGCCGGGCCGCATCCTCGGCCAGCAGCTGCTCGATCACGCGGGTGAGGCGGTGTACGAGTTCATTCACGAAGCGCAGGTGCGCGGTATCGAAGACCTGGTCGTTGCCCGGACCGTAGGTGGTGCGCGCTTCCTCCGCCAGTTCGTGCAGGAACATGTTCAGCAGGCGCGCCTTGTCGATCAGGCGCAGCTCTGTGAAATATTCGATTTCGGACTGCAGGTTCATACGCTTAGGTCGGGAAAAATTCGATCGGCTTGGTGGCCGTGATCGGTGCGACATCCTTCGGCTCGAAGCGGAAGGACTTCACGTGCGCAATGATCTTGGCTTCGAGTTCCTCGTTATGCAACTCGGAGGAGACGATGCGGCACATCGTAACCTCTCCGGCCGGCGAAATAGTGAACTCCAGCACGATTTTGCCCTGCAGCTCCGGATGTTCCCGCGTTGCGCGGATATACAGGTTGTACAGGGCGCCCTTATTACGATCGAAAACCAGCGCGATCTCCTCATCGCTGCGGGAGGGCTTGCCACTGCCGCCCGGGCGCGTCGCGCCGCGATTCTCCAGCCCGGATTGCGCAATGGCGGAGGTGACGGTGGCGGTTTCGTGTCCGGTCAGCGAGCCGGCGCCACTGCCAAAGCCGCGGCTGCTGCTGGAGGTAATGCCGCTGCTGGCCGCGCCGACTTTGGAAGTGATCATCGAGCGCTCCGCGTGGGAATCGGCGCCCACCGCCCCGGTGAGGTTCTTGGTCTGCCCGACATCAATCGGGGTTTTCTCCCGCAGATCCGCCAGTTGGTCCTTGAACTGCTCGATGCCGGCCTTCTCGGCCTTCAGGCGCGCCTGCGCGACCCGGTCCACCTGGGGCACCGGCGTCGGCACGGGCTTCACGGGCACCGGCTTCACCTCCGGCTTCGGTGGCGGCGGTGGCGGGGGCTTGGGCTGCTCTTCGATCATGACCCGCGCCAGTTGCGGCGGCACCGCGGCCGCCCCCGGTGCGGTGCGCGGCGGCGGCAGCAGCACCAGCAGGATCGCCAGCGCCAGCAGCAGCACCAGGCCAACCCGCAGGATACGCTGGAAGCGCGCCTGCGCCTCCTCGTCGCCTTCCCAGGCCAGTTCGTAGGTTCGGTAGTAGGGTGCCAGCATGATGAGGCCTACGCCGTGGGCGCCCGGGCCAGGGTCACGGGTTTTTCTTTCTGCAGCACGGCGAGTGAAATCTTGCCGTAGTCAGCATCCGTGCAGGTGGCCATGACTTTCTTCAGCACCTCATAGGGCAGCGATTTGTCGGCCATGATCGTGATTTCGCGGGCGCCCAGCGCGGCTTCCGAGATGTCCTTGCCGATCAGCAGCGGCCGCTTCAGTGCCGCGCCCAGTGGTGCAATGGTCGCGCCCTGGTCAGCCTGCACATCCTTGATGCTCTCAATGAATTCGCCCTGCACGAACAGGTCAGTCTTCGTGATCATGACGACCACGGAGTGGTTCGGGGCGGTTTGCGAAATGGATTGCGGAATCTCGATGCCCTTGCTGTTCTGGATGACTTCCACTTCCGTGGAGTACACCAGCAGGAACGACACCATCACCGACAGGATGTCGATGAGTGGTATCAGGTTCAGTTCGAAACCGGCCCGATGGCGCTGATGGTGCACGGCCATGCGCCGTGCGCGACTGGACATCATGGCGGTGCGTCTCCCACGGAAATCGTCGGGAACAGTTCCGCCTGCGCCGTCGCGAAGCCGTTGGTGGCCTCGAACACGCGCACCCGGTCCATCACCTGCACCAGGATGTCGTAGGGGGTGTCCTTCTCCAGCAGCACCGAGGCATCCGTCTTCTGCGGAAACTTCGCCTTCACCTGCTTCAGGAAATCGGTCAGTCCGTCGTAGTCATACCCCGCGGCCGTATTGGGCAGGTCCTTCAACGGTCCGGTGTTGCGGTCGGCCACTTCGAGCAGGTTGTGACGCACCAGCACCTCCAGCTGCAGGTCCTTGGGCAGATCCGGCATCTGGGCACTGGCCGTGGGCAGGTCCAACTGCAGAACCACCGTGCGGGAGAACACGGCGGTCATCAGCAGGAACGTCACCAGCACGGTGAAGATGTCGATCATGGGGACGAGCATCAGCTCCGCGGGCCGCCGATTGCGGCGCGCGAGCTTTCTGGCATCGTATGAACGGCGCATGTGCCTTCTTCCGCCTGAGCGCTTAGGCCGCGGCGGGAGCTGGCGCCTCGGGGCGACGCTCGGTGACGGCATTCAGGAACTTCACCGAGGCCATCTCCAGGCTGTCGATGAGTTCGGTGGTCTTGGTCTGCAGGAAGGCATGAATGAACAGCAGCGGCACCGCCGTCATCAGGCCGAACGCCGTGCAGTTCATGGCACGGAAATACTGGCTGACAGCAAATTGGCCTTCTCCGCCGGATTGACCGTAGCGACCGCATGGAAGGCGTTGATCAGACCCATGACGGTGCCCAGCAGTCCCAGCAGCGTCGCGAGATTGGCGAACGTCGCCAGATAGTGCGTGCGCTTCTCCAGGCGCGGCACTACTTCCATGAGGCTCTCCTCCATGGCCTTTTCGATGTCGTCCCGACGCCGTGCCGCCTGGATGCGCGCCAGACCGTAGTTCAGAATCTGCGCGATGGCCGATTCCGACTTGGAGGTGACCTGCACCACCTGGCGGAAGTTGCCCTGCGACAACATGGGCACGATCTGATTCCACAACTGCCGGTTACGTGTCGAGACAGTTACCAGGTAGATGTAGCGTTCGATCGCGATCGCCAAGCCGATCACGAGAACTATCGCGATGGGGAACATGAACGTCCCGCCACCCTGAAAGAACTTGACCAAACCATCCCAAATATTCATCAGCAACTCCCGAAACAGCAAGCGAACCTAGACAAACGGCCCCAAGTTAATGACATAAGCGAAAAATGCCACGACCTAATTCTCATCCCGTAGGGCTGCGCCGCGGCGGTGCCCTCAATGGGCCGCCGGCGTCCCCGCCTCCGGTGCCGGCACGGCCTTTTGTGCCGCAACTGTGTGGTAGTACCGCTCTTCGCGGTTGAAAACGTCACGATCTACCGGTTGCAGCACCTCATCGACCAGGCTGTTGGCCGGCTTGCCGGTCAGATCGCCGAGGTCCGAACGCTTCCACGGCACCACGTACATCACCTTGGGCAACTCCTTGTTGCCGGTGATCTGTGTCGTGTCCAGATCCAGGTGATCCATGGCCTTGCCCGGCTGGGATGCTTTGCCGGCGGCCGCCGGCCCACCCGCCTTGGCGGGGGTGGTGCTGGCGGCCGCGGGTTTCGGCTGCGGTGGCATGGCCGAGGTATTCACGCCGGGTTGCAGGTCATCCCGCGCCTGGGCCTGGGCCTGGGCCTGGGCCTGCGGGGGCGCCTGGCCGAATGCCGGCATCGCGCCAGCCAGCAATACCACAACAATTCTCAGTGTACGCATGATCATTCTCCCGCCTTGTCGGTCGCAGGTGGCGCGGCGGCGCCGGGGGCGGTCGCCTTCTTGGCGGCGCGCTGTTTGAGATCGGCAATCCAGCCCGTCGCGGCCTTGTCGTCCGCGGCCAGCTCCTGGTAATGCTCCATGGCCGCCAACGCCGCGGCGGTATCATCCAGGTACAGATCCAGGACGATCGCCAGATTGCGGTACGCCGGCGCGAAGTTCGCATTCGCACTGATGGCGTGGTGGTACGCATCCGCAGCCTCGTGGAATTTTCCTTCCTGGCGCAGCGTCACGCCGAGCTCGCACCAGCCCTCGGCATCATTGGCATCGCGCTGTACGGCTGCCTGCAGCGACTGGTCCGACTTGGCCAGGTCACCGTGCTTGCGATACAGAATGCCAAGATTCACCAGGGGGCCCGGATAGGTCGGATAAACGTTCGCAATCTGCTGGAATTCCAACTCCGCCTCGTCATCCTGGCCGGCCTTGGCCAGTGCGACCGCGCGCGCGAAATCCGCGACCGCACGCGCCGGTGGCGGCGCGACCGGCGCGGCGCCGGGAACGACTGCTGCGGCCGTGGGCGATGCGGTGACTGGTGCAGCAGCGGCCGGTGACACCGGCACGGCAGCGGCCGGGACCGGCGCCCCGGGGCCGGCGGTCGTTGCCACCTGCGTGGTGCTGCAGGCGCTGCCAAGCAGGCTCGCCACCAGCAGCGCACCCCATCTACTGCAGCGTCGTGACCACATCCTGGGTGACCTCCGTCTTGCCATAGCGGCCCGGTTTGAGCTCGGCGAGGGCCGCAAAGCTCTTCTTCACCCACTCATCGTAAATGCCATCGCGGGCCAGTGCTGTGTTGATCTCGTGAATCTGGATGGCCTGCTCCTCGAAGGGGAATGACTGGTCTTCGAGCAACGATTCGTACTGCTCCAGTTCATCCTTGTTCAGCTTCTTGGGTCGTTCGGATTCCAGCACGTCTTTGCCAAGTTTGCGGTAAAGCTCGGCGGTCTCAAACGTGGCGGCGGTGGTGACCTCGGCCACGTGATAGTCGGCAGCCGTTTTGTAGGCCGCCAGCGCGGCCTCCATGGACTGGCGCTTGGCGGCCAGGCTCTTCTTGAGCGGTATGACCAGGCGAATGGCACGGAACGAGTCGCGCAGCGGCTGCGCGAGTTTCAGCTGTGCAGTGGCCGCGAGGTACTTGGTGCGATCGGTGCGCGCAGCGCCGGCCTGCGCATCGGCGTGGACGATTTCACGCAGCCATTGCTGTTCGCGCGGGGTGTTGCCGGCTTTCGCGGCCTGTTGCGCCAGCTGCTCGCGCACTTCGATGGCAGCGGGTATCGGCGTCGGATACTCGGCGACCTGGCGCTCCATCATGGCGACCGTCTTTACCTGGTTGCCGGCTTTGCCGTACAGGTCAGCGGCGCGTGTCAAGGCTTCGCGGCGTACCGCCGGCTCTTCGCCGGCATTGGTCGAGATGTGTTCGAACTCCACCGCTGCATCCGCGGGCCGGTTCGCCTCCGCATAGGAGACCGCGAGCTTGCGCGTCACATCCTCCGCGTTTGCCCCGTTCGGATACTGCTTGCGATACGGCTCCAGCACCGCAATCGCCTGGTCCCATTGCTTCAGGTTGATCAGCCCGGCCGCCGCATCATATTGCGCGGTCCCGACGATTTTCGAATCCGGTGCGACCTTCGCCACGCGCAGGAAATCAGCGACTGCACCGCTGGCATCGCCGGCCTTCTGCCGCGCTTCGCCCTGGCGGTAGACGGACTCGGCGATCCGTTCGGTCAGATCGGCGCGCAGTTTCACATTGGCCGGATCCGCTCCCACCAGGTGATCGCGCGCCTGGATGAAAGCCGCCTCGGCCTGATCATAGA
>Ga0210388_10005097_pt1 | contig 10262 bp, 8 predicted proteins | sample IncBWC19OmetaG_FD_155485 | JGI IMG/M metagenome (GOLD analysis project Ga0210388, IMG submission 155485) | Forest soil microbial communities from Barre Woods Harvard Forest LTER site, Petersham, Massachusetts, United States - Inc-BW-C-19-O ...
CTCTCGCCGATGCTTCCAGACGCCGCAGCAGTTCTCCGCCCACGCCCTGCCCGCGCACATCCGGCAATACCTCCAGCGTCTGCACATAAGCCACTGTCCCAACCGACTCCTCGCTCCACTCCACAATTCCGAATCCGGCCATTCGATCACCATCCTCCGCAATCCAGGTCGCCGCATCGCGCTGCCGGATAAGCTGCCGCATATACCCGCGGCTGAATCGATGCGGAGGCTGAAAGCAAACCTCCTCGATCGCATAAAGCGCCGCAAAATCCTCCGCCTTGTACAAGCGATAAGGCACAGCCCCACTCTATCGCATGGCAATGGCATGCTGCCCTTCCCGGCAAACGCAAATTAATGAGGTCGGAGCGACTCCCAAATCGCCGATTCATCCGCAAAATCTGTTAGAACTGATTCCAATCTCTTTCCAGGTGAATCCACCTATGCTGATCGCAAGACGAACCGCAATCCTCTGCACTTCTCTGCTGTTGAGCCTCACATCGCTAGCCCAGCAGAAGCCTTCTCCGCTTGCACCCTACGTGAAGCAAAGCGCACCCGTACTGGTGCTGGAACACGCACGCCTGATCGACGGCACCGGCTCCGCGCCTCAGGAAGACATGCGCGTCGACATAGCCGGCGGCAAAATCACCGCGGTGCAGTCTGCCAATATGCACACCCCATATCCGCCCACAGCCAAGGTGCTGGACATGACGGGCAAAACTCTGATCCCCGGCCTGGTGGGCATGCACGAACATCTCTTCTACCCCGCGCCCCAGCAGCCCGAGGGCGGCGTGGCACTCTATCTGGAAGCAGCCGACAGCGCGCCTCGCTTGTACCTGGCAGGCGGCGTCACCACAGCACGAACCGCCGGCAGCATGGAGCCCTATACCGACCTTGAACTGAAGCAGGAGATCGATGCCGGACAGCGTCCCGGTCCCAAGCTTGACGTGACCGGTCCATACCTCGAGGGCAAGGGCACCTTCGCCGTCCAGATGCACCAGCTCGCGGACGCCGAGGATGCCGCGCGCACAGTCGACTACTGGGCCGCCGAAGGCGTGACCTCATTCAAGGCGTACAACTACCTCACAGCCGATGAGCTGAAGGCAGCCATCGATCGTGCTCACGCGCACGGCCTCAAGATCACCGGGCATCTCTGCTCCATCGGATTCCGGCAGGCTGCCGCGCTGGGCATCGACAACCTGGAACACGGTCTGGTGGTGGATACCGAGTATTTCCCAGGCAAGAAACCGGATGAGTGTCCCGGCTTCCGTCCGAGTATGACTTACTTCGAGAAGAGCCTCAACGTTGACGGGCCTGAGGTACAGGAGATGATCCGCGATCTGGTTGCGCATCATGTGGCAATCACTTCCACGCTGGCAATCTTTGAAACCTTCAGCCCCAATCGACCACCCATGGATCGGGAGTACGCAGCTCTGAAGACCCTCTCGGTGCAAGCCGCCAGGGACTATTTCGTTGATCGCTCCTATACCGCCGAAAGCAACGTCGGCAGCGCCGGCCTCGGAAAAGAGATGCGCTTCGAGCGCGATTTCGTGGCCGCCGGAGGGCTGCTGATGGCGGGCTGCGACCCTACCGGCTACGGAGGAGTGGTGCCCGGTTTCGGCGACCAGCGAAATATTGAATTGCTCGTCGAGGCCGGCTTCTCGCCAGTCGAAGCGATACGGATTGCCACGCTCAACGGCGCTACCTACATGGGCAAGGACGCGTCCATAGGATCGATTGCGCCCGGCAAGGCCGCCGACTTAGTCGTGCTCGGCGGCAACCCGGTCGAGAAAATTGAAAACATCGAAAAGGTCGAGTTGGTGTTCAAAGATGGCATCGGCTTCGATCCCGCCAAGCTAATCAAATCCGTAACCGAACTCGTCGGCCTGCGTTGAAGGGTTCGAGCTTCAGCCCGTACATTAAACCCGCCAACAACATACCGGGCTTCAGCCTTCGAGGGAATGCAAACTCGCAAAAAGGCACTACACCTTCGCTTCCAGATCCGCAATCACATTGAAGAACCGCTGATCCAGCCGCCGATTCGTCGCAATCGCTTCCTTGATCGTGATGTCGGTAATGTCCAGCCCCTTCAGCACCGCGATCCGGCCCCATTTCCCGTCATGCACCATGTCGATGGCGTGCAGCCCATACCGCTGTGCCAGCGTACGGTCATACGCCGTGGGAACGCCGCCGCGTTGCGTGTGCCCCAGATTCACTGAGCGCGTCTCGAAACCCGTCTTCTTCTCGATCAGCTCCGCCAGCGCCTCGCCAATGCCCGACAGCCGCGCATGCCCAAAGCTGTCCACTTGCGCCGAGCCAATCACCTGGCCAACCTCAGGCAGATGGCAACCCTCCGCCACCACCACCACACCATAATGCTTTCCGTGATCGTAGTTGTACTTCAGCAACGCGCACACGTGGTCAATGTCGATTTCCTTCTCCGGCACCAGGATCACATGCGCCCCGCCCGCCACGCCCGACGCATAAGCGATCCACCCCGCATCGCGGCCCATCACTTCCACCACGATCACGCGATTGTGCGAGTCCGCCGTCGTATGAATACGATCGATGGCCTCCGTCGCAATCATCACCGCCGTGTCAAAACCAAACGTCGTGTCGGTCCCATTGATGTCGTTGTCAATGGTCTTCGGCACGCCCACGCTGGGCACGCCGTTCTCGCTCAAATAGAGCGTCACCGACTGCGTATCGTCGCCGCCCAGCGCGATCAGCGCATCGATCTTGTTGATCTTCAGAACTTCCTGCACCTTTTCAATGCCGCCTGGAATCTTCTTCACGTTGGTCCGCGAAGAATGCAGAATCGTCCCGCCCCTCAACTGAATTCCGTCCGTGTTCTCCAGCGTCAGCGGAATGAAGTTGTTGTCCAGCACCCCGCGCCAGCCGTTCAAAAAGCCGATGAACTCATCGCCATAATGGTTGATTCCCTTTTTCACCGCGGCATAAATCACCGCATTCAATCCGGGGCAATCGCCGCCACCGGTCAGCAAAGCAACTCGCATCGCAAAATCTCCTCTTGAATTCACGTCGCCGTTGCGCCGAAGATTGGGCGCCCCATCCTCGGCGCGTTCTTGTATTTGCGCCTAGGGTGGGAAACTCATCACTCCACAGCAAGGGGCGAACTTATTTGGTCGGAGACCTGGCGCAATTCCATCGCCGACTTCCCCGGGTCCGACGCCTTAACCAGTGTAACGCGGCCCTGTAAACACAAATCGTGACCGCGCTCACGTCATCGAAAGATTTTCGCTTTCCTGCTTTTCCTTGCCGTGAATCAGCGCCGCAATGTTTCAATATGAATATGCACGGAACCGGAGCGTTGTTGCTGCTGGCGTTCGCAACCCTGGTCACCATCGTTCTGCTGGTCTTGCTGCAGCTGACGCGGCTGGGATACCTGATTCACGCCACCATCCCCGACCGCCCCCGTCAGCGCATGTTCGTCGCCTCAGTCGCCTTCTTCATCACCTTCGTCGGCGTCCGCGCCATCGTCATGATGATCAGAGCACACGTCGGCCCCTTCAACTGGGTCACCGTAGGCGGCCGTCACATCCATCACCTGGTCTGGGGAATTCTCATCCTGCTCCTGGTCGGCTACGGCTGGCTGCTGGACTTGGGACGTTCCCACTCTCCGCTTTCCATCTTCTTCAGCCGCCTCATGTCGGTTAGCTACGGCGTCGGCGCAGCTCTTACGCTGGATGAATTCGCCCTCTGGCTGAATCTCGAACCAGACGCCTATTGGACCCGCGAAGGCCGCATCAGCATTGACGCCGTCATCATCTTCGGCAGCCTTCTCGGCGTCGGCGCGTGGGGCGCGCCCTTCTTCCGCGGCGTACAGCGCGTGTGGACCAAAGGCTCCGAGTTCCGCGGCAGGCTGGCCGCGCCTATTCGCCGCGCGCGGTTGCTTCGTCCGCGTAGAGTTCGTCGATTACCGCCGCGTATCGTGCCGTAATCGCCCGCCGCTTCAGCTTCATTGAAGGCGTAAGCTCGCCCGACTCCTGCGTCCACTCATCCGCAACCACGCGAAACCGCTTCAGCGTTTCGAAGTTCGCCAGACCGCCATTCACCTCGCGCACAATCTCGCCGTAGAGCGCAACCACCCGGCTGTCGGCCACAAGTTCGGTGCGGCTTTTTGTCCCCATCCCCTGGTTCTTTGCCCACTCTTCAAGCGCCGCAAAATTCGGAGACAGCAGCACGGAGATGAACTTGTGCTTGTCTCCCACCAGCGCCGCCTGCGCCACCAGCACATTATTCTTCAGCTTGTTCTCAATCGGCTGCGGAGCCACAAGCTTCCCGCCGGAAGTCTTCAGCAGTTCCTTTTTTCTGTCTGTAATGTAAAGAAATCCATCCCCATCCAAACGCGCAATGTCGCCGGTGCGGAACCATCCCTCAGCATCGAAGCACTCCGCATTTGCCTCAGGTTTTTGCCAGTAGCCATGAAACACCGCCGCCCCGCGCGTCAGCAGCTCACCATCCTCCGCCAATTTCAACTCCACATTCGGCAGCGGCCGTCCCACAGACCCCATGCGGTGAGTCACCGGATTGTTCAACGCAATCACCGGCGAAGTTTCCGTCAGCCCATACCCCTCCCACAACGCAATCCCCACCGAGGCAAACCATTGCGCCGTGTCGATGCCCAGCGGGGCACCGCCTGAGACAAACGCGCGAACCCGTCCTCCGAATGCCTCCATCACCTTCGAATACACAAGCTTGTGCGCCAGTTTCCAAAGCAATGCATTAGGCTTTTTCCCATCGTAAACGGCATCGCGATAACTCGCTCCCAACCGTACCGCCCACGCCAGAATCCCCTTCTTCACCGGCGAGGCCGCGGACTTCGCTTCCACCGCCTGGCGAATCTTCTCATACACGCGCGGCACGCCCACCAGCACCGTCGGCCTGATCTCTTTCATCGCCTGCGGCAGCTTGTCGAACTGCGAGCAATACGCCACCTGCGCCCCGTGGTTGTACATCACGTAGTCCAGCGCCCGCGCCGTAATATGCGAAAGCGGCAAAAACGATATGCACGAATCGCCGGGGTTGAAGTTGTAGTCCAGTCCGGCGTAGTTTTGATTTGAAGCAATATTTCCATGCGTCAGCGTCACGCCCTTCGGCTCACCGGTAGTGCCCGATGTATAAATCAGCGTAGCCAGATCCTTCGATTCAACTGAACGCACCAAAGCGTCGAATGCGGGGTCGCGCCCGCTCCCACGCTTATCCGCCCCCGCCATCAGTTTGTTGAAGGCAACGGCTCCCTCCGGCGGCGGAGCAGAATCCATGATCACAATCCGCTCGATCTCTGTCTGCAAGCGCACCGCATTCAGCTTGTCAAATTGCACCCGGTTCGACACCACGGCAATCCTGCAGCCCGCGTCGTGCAACAGCACGGCCACCTGCTCGCCCGTCAGCGTTGGATAAATCGGCACGTTCGCCGCTCCAATTGCCAGCGACGCAAAATCCGTCACCGCCCACTCCCAGCGATTCTCCCCGATGATCGCAATGCGGTCGCCCTTGTGCGCGCCCCAGTTCAGAAACGCCTCTCCCAGCGCCCGCACTCGCTGATACATCTGGTCGGAAGAAATCGGCTGCCACCGCCCGAGCTCATCCTGCCAAAGTACAGCGCGCGGATTCGCCGCCGCCGCTATGCGGATGAAAAGGTCATTGATCGTGGAGATCGGAGCAATCTCTGTCATGGAATTGGGTCAGGGCCGCAAGAATCGAAAACGTGCAGCCAGTCGCGAGTGTACCAGCGCAGGCGCCCGTCGGCGAAGCCACGCAGGATGTGGCGCACTTGGAGAATCGTCAATATTCGAGAAGCCATTGATCTCCACCTCGAAAAGAATTGCAATCGTCTCCACAACGAAACCAATGGCCAACCGTCTCCGTCCCGTAGGGCCGGAGCGAGTTTATCTCTCTCTATCCCCCGCGCTCCTGATCTCAAGAGAGTGGGACAAATTGCTTGCATACTTATGCACTTTCGTTGTATATTTATACAAGCGTGGCCGCAGAACTGCGAGCCGCGCTTTCCGTTTGTCCCGCAAAGGCAACCGGCCGGAAAAGAAAGCGAAGATGAAGCATCAAAGACACAGCGCGATTCGCGAACTCGTAGCCCATTCCCTGGTCACCAACCAGGATGAGTTGCGCCGCAAATTGCGCCGCCGTGGCTTTGAGGTAACGCAGGCCACGCTTTCCCGCGACATCCACGAACTGCGCCTCTCCAAAGGCCCCGGCGGCTACGTATTGCCCAACGGCAACGGCATCAACGGAGCGTCCACAGCTGTAATCGATGACGGCCCGCCCTCAGTAGCGGAGATGATCGAAAGTTTCGGCCTGCGCGCAACCCAGGCAATGAACCAGGTAGTGGTGCGCACAGTAATGGGCGGAGCACAGCCGGTGGCCGCGGCTCTCGACCGAGAAGGCTGGTCCGAAGTCGTCGGCACCATCGCAGGCGACGACACTGTTCTGGTCATCTGCATCGACCCGCGCCGTGCCGCTGAAGTCGAAGCCCGCGTGAGGATGATTCTGGAGTCATGAGCAAGACGCTACAAACCGCGGTTGTGGGAGTCACGGGCTACGCCGGCGCTGAGCTTGCTCGCCTGCTCCTCCACCATCCTCGTCTCCAGGGCACGCCCCCGGTTTTTGCCGGCCGTCCAGAATCCAAAATTGCCGCCGGCGACGAAGCGCGCGCAGGTGTGCCTATCGCAGAAATCCATCCCCAGTTGGCCGGAAGCTACACCGACGGTCTGAAGCTCGAACCCTTTTCATGGGAACTGCTCGTAAACCGCGGCGTCGATGTTCTGTTCCTCGCCACTCCGCACGAGCAATCCAGAGAGTGGGTGCCGAAGGCTCTCGAACGCGGCATCCGTGTCATCGACCTCAGCGGCGCATGGCGGCTCACCGACGCAACCAATCGCGCCATCTACAACTTCGACGACGAAGGAACCGAACTGGCCGCGGCGGTTCAAGCGCAAGCCGTCTACGGACTGCCCGAGTTGCACCGCGCACAGATTGCCAACGCACGCCTCATCGCCAACCCCGGCTGTTATGCGACCTCGATCATCCTCGCTCTGCGTCCGCTGGTCGCGGTAGGCGTCATCGATCTCGACCACGGGATCGTCGTGGATTCCAAAAGCGGCGTCAGCGGCGCAGGCAAAGCCCCCAGCGCGAAGACACACTTCATGCACGCCGCGGACAATCTCTCCGCATACAGCGTCTTCACCCATCGTCACACCGGCGAACTGCTCGAACAGATCGTCCTCGACAAGAGCCAGATCATTTTCACGCCGCACCTGCTTCCCATTCCGCGTGGAATTCTTTCCACCATCTACGTCCGCTTTAGCAGCGCGCAGACCACGGACAGCATCTCATCGATTTACAGTGACTTTTTTGCCGGCAGCCCCATGGTGCGTTTGCACGCGGAGACACTGCCGCAGATTCAACATTCGGTGCACACAAATTATGCAGATATAGGCTTTCAGCTTGCCCCGGATGGCCGTCGTGCAGTCATTGTCAGTTGCCTCGACAACTTGTTGAAAGGCGCGTCCTCGCAGGCCGTGCAAAATCTGAACGTGATGCAAGGCTGGCACGAATCGGAGGGCCTGGAATGAAATACGTCGTAAAACTCGGTGGTGCGGGCCTCGAAACGCCTTCGCTCCTTGATGGAGCCATGCGCGCCATCACCGATCTGGTGCGCGACGGCAACCAGGTCGCTGTTGTCCACGGTGGCGGTGTCCAGTTGACGCGCACGCTCAAGGCCATGGGCAAAGAAAGCCAATTCATCAACGGCCTCCGCATCACCGACGCTGAAACTCGCGACGTCGCCCTCATGGTTTTCGCCGGCAAAGTGAACAAGAGTCTCGTCGCCGCATTAGGCGCGCTCGGTCAACCAGCCGTCGGCCTTTGTGGCGGAGACGGACTGCTCTTCCGCGCGCGCAAGAAACGTACCGTCCCCGATCTTGGATTCGTAGGCGAAATCGCCGCCAGTGATCCACGCTGGATTGAAGCAATCTGGCAGTTGAATGGCGTGCCCATCCTCTCCTCCATGGCTCTGGGCTTCGACGGCGAATATTACAATATCAATGCCGATGAAATGGCCGCGGCCTGCGCCGTTGCCTGCCGCGCCGATGCGCTTGTCTTCCTCACCGACGTGCCCGGCGTCAAAGGCGCCAACGGCCAGGTTCTCCGATGGCTTTCTATTGATCAGATCGCCGAGATGGCCAAAAGCGCCGTCATTTCCGGCGGCATGTTGCCCAAACTCAGCGCCTGCCGTGAAGCTCTGCTCAACGGTGTAAAGCGCGTAAGAATTTTGCCCGCGGAAGCTGCCGCTTCCCTGCCCGACCTGTGCAGCTCCCGCGTATCCCACGGCACTGAAGTGATGGTGGCCTAGCAACAGGACCGCGCGATTGAGAAATGCGGCCTGGGTGCCCCAGGTCTCGATTTTGAGACCTGGGAACTAAAACATCCACGCGTTTGCAGTTTCGGAATGGGTGAACTGAGGAGAAATGAAGTTGACCAAACTCGATCAAATTCGCGCCGCGGAAGCCAAGCTTCTGCTTTCCACCTACGACCGAAATCCCATCCTCTTTGTAGGCGGCGAGGGTGTTCACATTGCCGACGAGCACGGTACGAAGTACCTCGACCTGCTCAGCGGCATCGGCGTCAACGCTCTCGGCTACGGTCATCCCGTAATCGAAGAAGCCATCGCCAAACAGAGCCGCGCGCTCATTCACACGTCGAACCTCTTCTATCACGAGGGCCAGGCTGAACTCGCCATGCGCCTCACCGAGCGCACCGGCCTCGATCGCGTCTTCTTCTCCAACACCGGCACCGAGGCATGGGAAGGCGCAATGAAACTCGCGCGCGCCTACGCCGGCTTGCTGCGCAGCGAAGGAAAGCAGATCGGCACAAAGTTCCTCGCCCTTGAGCAAAGCTTCCACGGCCGCACCTTCGGCTCCGTCTCGACCACGTACAAAGCGAAATACCGCGAACCATTCGGCCCCGTCGTTCCCGGCGTCGAGTTCGTCCGCTTCAACGATGTCGCCGATCTTCGCGCGAAATTCTCAAGCGAAGTCTGCGCCATCCTTGTCGAATCCATTCAAGGTGAAGGCGGCGTGCGTCCGCTCACGCAGGAGTTCTTTGCCGAAGCCCGCGCCCTTGCCACTTCCACCGGTGCGCTGCTTATCGTGGATGAAATTCAATCCGGCATGGGCCGCACCGGCAAATGGTGCGCCTATCAGCACTACGACATTTTGCCCGACATTACCACGCTCGCCAAGCCCATCGCCGGCGGCATTCCTCTAGGCGCGGTTCTTTGCACGGAAGAAGTCGCGCGCGCAATTCATGCCGGCATGCACGGCACCACTTTCGGTGGGGGCCCATTAGCCTGCGCCGTAGCCATCGCCGTTATTGATCACATCGAAAGAGAAAATCTCCTCGCCCACGCATCCGAAGTGGGCGACTATTTCCAAGCCCAGCTAAGCCAACTCGCGAAACGCCATACTGCCATCATTGACGTCCGCGGCAAAGGCCTCATGCTCGCCGCCGAGCTTGACTCAGCCGACCTCGCTAAGCTGACAGTCGCCGAAATGCTCAAGCGCAAAATCCTCATCAACTGCACCAGCGACACGGTCTTGCGTTTCCTGCCGCCCTACATTCTGGAGCGCGCCGACGTTGACACAGCCATTGCCGCTCTCGACGAAATCTTCACTGAACATGCGGGCGCCGTCGGTGCCGCGAACAATGCAACCCAATCCGCAGGAGGTCAGAACCATGTCTAGTAAAGCCACTATCGAGAGCCCGGAGACCACTATACCTGTACAAAAAGATCCAGACATTCTTGCCGCCGCCGCGCGTCTCGCAGGCGAGGACATGTGCTCCATCGCCGACCTCACCAGCGGAGAAGTCCGCGCCATCCTCAAGCTCGGCCACGACGTCAAGCGCAACCCGCGCGAGTATCGCCACGCCCTTGACGCAAAGCAGATGGTGCTGATGTTTGAGAAGGCCAGCCTTCGCACCCGTCTCAGCTTTGAGACCGGCATCAACACCATGGGCGGCAGCGCCATCTTCGTCGATCACACGAGTTCACCGCTCGGCGAGCGCGAATCAATCGCCGATGTCGCCCGCAATGTCGAGCGTTGGGTCGACGTCATCGTGCTTCGCACATACGCGCATGACACTATCACCGAGATGGCCGCCAACTCCCGCGTCCCAATCATCAATGCGCTCTCCGACTACGAGCATCCCTGCCAGGCACTGGGAGA
>Ga0210388_10005098_pt1 | contig 10262 bp, 12 predicted proteins | sample IncBWC19OmetaG_FD_155485 | JGI IMG/M metagenome (GOLD analysis project Ga0210388, IMG submission 155485) | Forest soil microbial communities from Barre Woods Harvard Forest LTER site, Petersham, Massachusetts, United States - Inc-BW-C-19-O ...
ATTAAAGGATTAGCACGACAGATACAACCAACAGCACTTCAAATTTATTTACCTTTTAATGATTCTGCAGATGGGACTGTTTCTTCTCCTTTGTCAATTACAACAATGATCGACTCTTGGACACGTGCTGAATCTCCAACAACTAATAATGGTACAGGTGCTTCTTCTGTTCAAGGTGATAATCCCAATGATGCTATGTTTCAAAAATATACTCTTCCAACTTTGTCAACTGTTCTTAAAGCCCAAAATACAGTTTATGAAACAGGTAGAGGTGGACAAGGAACTGAACAAATTTATAGAGTCATACAAAATTGGACTCAACTTGGAATTACTTGGAACACTTATGATGGTATCCATGCTTGGAATACTGCTGGTGCTCTTGGTTTGAATACTGATTATGTTACTGCTGGTGGTTCTTCTGTCGCAAATCAGAACCCTGGATTTCTAACTTGGGACGTTACTACATTTATTCAAGGATACGCAACTGGAGCTTTTCCTAATCAGGGTTGGAAATATTTCTTTAATGGTTCATCATCATTCGATCAGTTCAACACATCTAAAGCTGGAGGCAATGTACCTGTTTTAACAATTTGGCAAATTGGAAATGGTGTTGTTGCAGATAGTTCACTTCTATCAAATCATGCTCTTATCAATGGAGCTCCTGTATTTGGTGCAGAAACTATTTCATCTTATGATTTGGATTCTATAGAAGTTCACGCTGGACTACCAACTTCATCATCTTCTTCATCAAGTTCAAGTAGTTCTTTGTCAAGCTCTTCAAGTTCACTAAGCTCAAGCTCTTCTTCATCAAGCTCAGCAAGTTCTAGCTCAAGTTCTTCTTCAGCTAGCTCATCAAGCTCAAGCAGTTCAAGCAGCTCAAGTTCTTCGAAAAGTAGTTCATCAAGTTCTATAAGTTCTAGTTCATCGAGCTCATCATCTCGATCGTTGAATACTACTACAGTGACTATTCAGGGAACAGGTGTTACTGATACATATATTGATTATGGAAATCCTACAACAAACTTTGGAACTTCTACTTTCTTAGAATTTTCTCATCCTTATACTGATAACACTTGGCAACAAAGGCCTTTAATAAGGTTCGATGTTTCAAGCATTCCCAACTGGGCTACAGTATTTTCTGCTCAAATGGGATTATATTGGTATTCAGGAAATAACGGTAATACGAACCAAGCAAGCTTGGGAGTTCGTAGAGTATTTAAGCCTTGGAACGTAGGACAAGCAACTTGGAATAATTGGGATACTTCAGATGGTTGGGCGACATTTGGTGCTCAGAACCAAAGTGATACTGGTGTAGATAATAGTTTAAGTATGAATGGAGCTGACTGTGTTAACACTCCAGAAAGCACTGTTATTATTCCAGGTTTACAAGCAGCTAGTGGTTGGCTATATTGGCAGATTCCTCAAACAACTCAGAAATGGATTAATGGAACCGCTGTAAATAATGGTGTTTTAATTGCTGGCTTACCTACAGATAACGCATTCTTATTAAATGCTTTATTCTATTCTACAAACAATACTTCAAACCCTACATTGCAACCAGTTCTTGTAGTTACATATTATGGAGCTTCTTCTTCATCTTCTTCAAGCTCTAGCTCAAAAAGCAGTTCATCAAGTTCTGTAAGCAGTTCATCTTCAAGCTCTAGTTCGAAAAGTAGCTCTTCTTCATCAAAAAGCTCTTCATCAAGCTCAAGTTCATCAAAAAGTTCTAGCAGTACATCACTGTCTAGTTCATCAAGAAGTTCTTCATCGATAAGTTCATCAAGTAGTTCTACAAGTAAAAGTAGCAGCAGTTCTAGCAGTTCTTCTATCAGCTCTAGTAGTTCTTCTTCAAGCAGCTTATCAAGTTCTTCATCTAGTGCTTTTGTATTAACGCAAAGAACTTATACTCGTGGTGATGTTCCTAATATCAATGGAGATGATACGAACTTGCCTATAGCATTTTCAACATCAGATTATAATAATGTTGCTACAAATGATGGAACTCCAGTTATAAATCCAACTGTTGGTCAATACAGCATGTTCTTATTTAAGAACATAAGTACTGGAGGAGTAAGCCCATTTACTGTGACATGGATAGGGCAATCAACAATAGCTCCAAGTTCTTCTGCAATTGTATTGCAAGCGTTTAATAAGTTAACAAATATATGGGTTACACTAGCTTCAAATAACTCAGCAGCTATCAACACTAATGTAACATTAAGTTCGTTTGTATCATCAGGATATGCTTCGTATTTCGATGCTAATTTCTCAATCTCAACGAGAATTTTCCAACAAGCAGTATAGGAGGTATTATGAAAAAGTTATTGTTTTCTATTTCACTTTTAATCGTTGCTTTAGCAAGTGGCATAGCTAACGCAACACCAACTCAATACACTTGGCTTGCTCTTCCAACTATAACGTCTAATTGTACGACGTTAACTGGAACACCAGCTCTCACAAAATGTCTTGAATCAGACAACTTGGAGTATGACTGTTATCCTAGTGGAGGTGTTACAAGTACATGCCAAACTCCAAGCGATTGGAAATTAGTTGGAGGATATTGGGTTGATAATGGTGTTACAATCTCAATGAAAAATCAGAGGAACTTAAACATTGGTACCGGTTATCTTATGGGTGACCCTACATTAGGTATTACTCTAAATCCATCTGGAGATGGTGTAACAATTCCAGTAAGCTTTTTACCTAATGGTCTCATGGTAACTCAATCAGGAATTCAATATGTAGGCCCTGATGCTTTTGCAAACTTTGATCGTCCTGTAGATAGACCAAGTCCTAATACTGGAGATATGTGGTTTAATACTTCAATTTTAGGTTGGGTTTATTGGAATGGTATAGCATACAAAAGAATTCCTACTTTGCAAATTTACGCTAATACTTTTCAATCACCTACATCTTCAATGAATAGATTCTTATTAAGAGCACCTGTTGGATTAAAGATTGAATCGATCAACTGTATTGTAGATACTGGATCGATTCCCATAACAATTCAATCATGTTCGTCAACAGGAACAAGCTGTTCAAATATTAACACTTCAATTACGTGTTCTTCAACTGGTGGTAATGATGGTGGACTTATTTCAACACCTAATATCACTTCAGGAAACTATGTTAATTTAAATGCTGGTTCTACATCGGGTTCACCAACTAGCTTAAACGTAACAGTAACGTATTCTCAAAACGAACCGTAAAGGAATGTCTATGATTAAAAGAGTTTTACTATCAATTGTGTTTTTAGTTGCTTTGTGCAATCTATCATTTGCAACTAATTATTATGTTAGAGACGGTGGTTCTGTACCAGCAAACTGTAATGGTTTAACAAATGCAGTTTATGTATCTTCTCCATCAAATTCTCCAAATTGTGCATTCAACCATCCAAGATACGTTATGGGTTGGGATTCTGATAACCCTCAAACTCAAAGGTGGGGAAGTGGAGACACAATGTTTATTGATGGTGATAGTGATACTACTCCAGGAGCTCAAGCTCAATATGTAGTTGGATACGATGATACAGGAGCTAATGGTACACCTGATTGTAATACTGCTTTCCCTTATGATTGTACACTGACACCTATTCCAGGTGGTATTAGTATCACTCAGCAGACAAATATTATAGGAACAGGAACACACAAGCCTATGCTTTGGGGAAATGAAAGAGCATGGCAAGTTCTATCTATGGATACGAATTACGTTAATTTACAATGGCTAGAAGTTACTGATAAAGCAACTTGTTCTTATAGTAATACTAGAAATGGTTGTAATTATGGTGGACCCTATCCTTATGGACAATGGGCTGAAGACGGTATATTTTTAGGTGGCACAGGAAACACATTAACAGACGTTTATGTTCATGGTTTAGGAAGATATGGTATTGCTACTGATAACGTACAAAACATAACGTTTACTAGAGTTTGGGTTATTGGAAACGGTTATGGTGGAATTACAGTAGGAAATAATGGTGATACTTCTGCTACTGGTACACTTACATTTAATCAACCTGTTATTGAATGGAGTGGTTGCGTAGAAGTAAAACCAGTAACTGGTGGTATTGATAACCCAGCTAACTACATTGATTGCCATGGACAGGATACTAACCCACCTGGATATGGAGATGGTCTTGCTTTTGGTGCTAGTGGTAATGAAAACGCTGGTAACTGGATTATTACTGGACCTGGTTCTTTAAGCTGGAATATGCAAGATGGCCTTGATACATTACACGGTAATGGAAACGGGTTTATAGAAATAGATAAGATGCACGTTGAAGGTAACGCTGGTAACCAAGTTAAAATGAATGCTTTAACTGGTTCATTAACTAACAGTGTTGTCTTTGGTAACTGTGGTTGGTGGTGGGGTTCTGCTCAACTTAATCCTGATGATGATACTGGAGATATTTGTAGAGCTGAAGGAAATACTATTTCTTACTTCACAAATGCTGGTGGTGGTAATGTTTATTCATTCTATAACAATACAATGACTGGAAATGGTAATGTTCAGTTATTGCAGAATGGAACATGCGATCCTACAGATATATTAAACGTGAAGAATAACATCTTCATTGGTGGACCTTATTGGGGAGATGATACTGCATTTAATGGTTCAGGTGGAAACTCATTAGTTAACTATATCTATGCTGGTGGACAGATAGGTTCGAATACAGGATGTAATGAATTCGCTGGTGGTCAAACAGTTAATGAAGACTATAATCAGCTCTATAATATGCAGACAGGTGATTATTGGTGTAATGGTTCTCATGACATTTGTGGTACTACACCTCAATTTACAAATGGACCTATTCCCATGGGTACAGTAGGAGCAGGAAGAACTACTTACTATAATGGTTGGTCAGGATTGACATTAGTTACTCCTACAGCTTCTAATCCTGGAGTAGGTGCTGGTATATCAGGATTATCATTTTGGAATAACTCTAATGATATTTACAACAATACACAAACATCACCTCCTTTTATGGGAGCTGTAAAAGTAAGTTCTTGTGCTGCTTCTACTTATTTTTGCCAATATAATTCATCGTGTTGTAGTGCTTCATGTACAGCTGCAAACATGTGTTCTGGTTCATGTGGAGTCGCAGGTTGGTCATGTTCTCAAGGAAGTCAATGTTGCTCAGGAATATGTTTTGCTACAACATGCGTCTCTTCTGCTCCAACAATTCCATCAACATTTTCTTTTAAAGGAGCACTAAGAGGAAGCTTAGGGAGATAATATGGCAACTCAATACGTTTTACAAGACAGGGTTACAGCACAGAATTATGCAGTTGAAATAGTTTCTGGACTCATTCAATTTGTTCCAACTGCTTCTGCTAACCAGCCAGAGCCTGTTGTCCAAGATGTTGGGAATCCCAATAATTTTTGGCAAATGTATCTTTACAATGGGAACTTTAGAGCTGACCCTAGTGGAATTCAAACGAACAGTCCCATTCTTATCAGTGATGTGAACACGAGCAAGCCTTACATTGTTACTGTTTCTAATGGTGACCCTTCATACTTTGTTTATCTTTTACTTTCAACTTATGAATATGTTGCAAGCTTCTCAACATCATCATCTTCTTCAAGTTCGTCAAGTAGTTCTCTTTCATCAAGTTCAAGTTCGTCAGTAAGCTCAAGTTCGTCAAGTACTTCTGCTTCAAGCTCATCATCATCAAGTTCGCATTCATTCTCATCATCGAGCAGTAGTTCACATAGTTCTTCTTCATCATCAAGCAGTAGTTCGCTAAGCTCTTCAAGTTTCTCAAGTAGTTCTAGTTCGAGTAGCTCAAGCTCAAGTAGTTCTTCGCTAAGCTCTTCGTCATCGAGCTCAAGCAGTTCTTCACAATCTTCTTCATCATCTAGTTCGATGATTTCATTCAGTTCTTCAAGTAGCAGTTCATCAAGCTTGTCAAGTAGCTCAAGCAGTATTTCATCATCGTCATCAAGCTCAAGTTCATCGCATAGTAGTTCTAGCAGTAGCAGCTCATCCAGCAGTTCTAGTTCATCGTCTAGTAGCTCTAGTTCCTTCTCTAGCAGCTCATCAAGCTCTAGCTCGAGTATATCATCGTCTTCAAGCTCGAGCAGCTCTAGCAGTTCATCTAGTTCATTAAGTAGTTCTAGTTCTTCAAGTAGTTCTAGTAGTTCGCTATCTTCTTCATCAAGTAGTTCTTCGTCAAGTAGCTCATCATCAAGTTCATCTGTTACTGATTTAATGGACGACTTAGAAATGTACTGGACGCTAGGTTCTTCTTCTTCATCATCAAGTTCGTCAAGTAGTTCGAGCTCATCTTCATCAAGTCAATCAAGCAGTAGTTCTTCTAGTTCTAGCAGCTCAAGTTCTTCGAAAAGCTCAAGCAGTTCTTCGTCAAGCTCATCAAGCTCAAGTTCGAAATCTTCAAGCTCAAGCAGTTCATCAAGTATGTTAAGTTTCTCATCAAGTTCATCGAGCTCAAGTTCGCTAAGTTCTTCAAGCTCAAGCAGTTCGATAAGTTCAAGTTCATCAAGCAGCAGTAGTTCATCTTCATCAAGCAGCTCATCAAGTAGTTCTGTAAGCTCAAGTTCGTCAAGCAGTTCAAGTAGTTCAAGTAGTTCGTCATCTTCAAGTTCAAGTTCGAAATCTTCATTCAGTAGTTCGTCAAGTTCCAATAGTTTATTCAGTTATGTTCTTCAGATTTTAAGTTTCACAATTGAATCACCATTTGAATTAGATTCATACATCGAGAATATCTAAGGGGGAGAAATATGGCAATCAATCCGTCACAACCAATAAGGGGAAGCGCAGTAAGGTTTAAGCTTGTCATTAACTCTCCTGTTGCGCAAGTAGCAAGATGTTATGTCAATATGACTAATGGAACACCAATTCTTCCACAAGTTGATATGAAACTTCTTTCTCCTGGCGTTTATTATTATGATTTTCAAACAACAGCTCAGATGCCATTGACAACATACAATGTTTATTGCGTTGTATCTCTTAATGGTATTTCTTTATTAGATAAGAATTCATTTATACTTTTAGCGAATTAAATAGTTCAAAAAAAGTTGCAAAAGCTCAGCTTTTTGGAATATACTAGTTATGCTTCTTTACTACTAGCTTCTAGCTCGTTGCTCTTCGCTGGTTTTCCCGAGGGAAGAGCTTTTAGTAATATAGGGAGACTCTAGGCGGCGGATTTGTTTAAGGCTTCTAGATTAGTAGAAAGATTAAAAAATATCTTACTCTATCTAGATTGTTACACATAAATAATAAGAACATCTATTATAAAATTATATTAGCGGCGAGAAAACGCACTAATATAAGGAAGAAACCAACAACGGGAGGTACGTATTATGGCTTCAATTATCCATGGTTTGTTAATCGCATTTTATGGTCTGATAGCGGCAGTTCTTACGGCAATTGGCGTTGCTGTTGTGAACTACCATCCTGTTGACCAAACTTCGCAGATTATCTTAGCTTCATTCGTTCCTATTCTTACAGGACTGATTGCAGCTGGTGTTCATTTCTTCCAGAATTTAGCTGGAACGACACCTGTTACACCGGCACCAACTACTACGACTACAAAGTCATAGTAAAAAATAAAGTTGCAAAAACGCATAGTTTTGCAATATAATATAAGTGATGAATAAATTGGCTGTAGTTTAAAAAAGATACGATACATAAATTAGAATGCAGAACGAGCTTGACCCATTAGCTTATGGGGACAGCCCAATGAAAAAAGGGCAGGACTGAGGTGCAGGGTGGAGAATCGGGAATCCCTGCCAGCCAATTTTTGTTTTTAACATGGAAACAGGAGAGTGAACAATGCCTTTCAAAGTTGCTGCAGGTGCAAAACGTATTGCCAATCACAAAGGTTTGGAAATTTTTATTGTAGACAATCCTGCTAAGAAAACAGGCAAAGACAGGATTTGGATACAAGTTCGTCAGAAAGACCCAAAGCAATGGAAAGTTGTTGCTAGTCTTTCGTATCACAGAGCTGTTGATGTTCAGTTTGAAAAGGAAAGTGGTAAGTAAATTTTAGTGGGCCCGAGGCCACAACAGTTGTGGCGTTCTGACGCTAGGTAAGATTTCGGATAGGGTTGTTCAGAACTACCCAATGCTGGAATGCAAAACTTCTTCCATTGGTTAGGACAATTAACCGGAGCAGGAGTGGGGAATCCCTGCCAACTGTTGATATTTATTAAAAGGAGAGAGAAATGAGATTAGCAATGGTTTTTTGTTTAGCAATAGCAATAGCTTCAGGCCCATCAATATCTAATGCTTGGCCAGGTTGGGGTGGATGGGGACATCATGATAGGTATCGTTATCATGATGGTGGTTGGTGGTTAGGTGGAGCAGTGGTTACTGGGTTAGCTGTAGGAGCTATTATAGAAAGCTTGCCTCCTCGCCATGACATACTTTATGTTGGTGGAAATCCCTATTATTTTGATGGGACATATTATTATCAACAGACTCCTCAAGGATATGTTGTTGTTCAACCTTATCCACAGCCTGTTGTAATTCAGCAATCACAATTAAGAGTAGTTGAACCACCAGCTGTTGTTCAGGGTGTACCTCCAGGATTTCTTCCTGTTATTGTTAATCATAGTAAGTACTATCTTCATAATGGGACTTGGTATATCTATACTTCATCTGGACTTCTTCGCGTAGAAGACCCAACAAAGTAGAAAGAGGAAATCTTGAAAGATGTAATGTTTGATTTAGAAACACTTGGAAGTGATTCAGGAGACATCATTGTTCAAATAGGAGCTTGCTATTTTGACAGAGATACTGGTGAAATAGGAAAGACATTTTCTAGAAATATGGACATGATTGAATCACATCGTCTTGGTTTTACTCATAGCATGGACACTGTTAAGTGGTGGCTATGGCAAAGTAAAGAAGCTCAGAAATCTGTTTTTGAAGGACAAATGACACCAGTCATTACAGCTCTTATTGATTTTTCTATTTTCTGTAAAGGCCTTGACACAGCATGGAGTCATTCAACATTTGACCAAGTTCTTCTTTTTGCTTATTACAAGAAACTTGGATTGGAAATTCCTTTCCATTATAAGAATGGTTCTGATTTAAGAACAATCACAAAGCTTGTTAAGATTGACTTGAAAACTAGAGAACGAAAAGGTGTTCATCACAACGGAGTTGATGACTGCATTTTCCAAGTAGGATATACAGTTGAATGTTTGAAAGCTTTAAATCAGAAATGAAAGGATTAGATATGAAAGCTATTGATTGGGATTTAATCTGGAAACATTATGATTCTTGGCTTATAACAGCTGTAAGACAGAAAATAGACATTACAGATACTGACACTTGTAGAGGGAAAATTCAAGAATTAGTTGAGTTTCAGTTAAAGTAAATGACAGACATCTCAGGTGGACAGTTTCCTGTAGAACAACAAGAAAGAATGTTCGATGCTTTCAATGGTTTTTGTGCTTTTCCTGGTTGTCTTGATAAGATGTCTGAGTTTCATCATAAGCTTCCTAATACTGTTGCCAATCGTAATAATTTTCCTTTGTTTATTTGTAGCCCATTTAATATGTGGCCATGTTGCAGGAAACATCATGTAGATGGTAACAGACCTAAGATAAGGGAAAAGGAGGCACAAATCTATGAACAATACTTACAGAAAATCCAAGAAGGAAGTTGAAGAACAAAAGAAAGAACCAACTGATTCAGAACTTCAGAATTCAGTTATTCTTGACACTGACCAAGAAGGAAATCAAGGAGACGTTCTTTGAAACAAAGACGGATGGAAAAATTACAAGTCGTTCCAAGACAATATAGTTTAGTCAAATTTATACCTCCTAAGGGATATGAGAAGATTTATGAACAACAGGGAATGTATCCCTATCCAAGAATTTACATTTTTCTTGGAGAAATACCTAACATGCAAGAACATTGTGTAGTATTTGACAGACAAGCTACAACAATTCGTTCTTGTTTTCATACAAGTGACTTTGTTGAACTCACTGAGGGTGAAATATAATGGACATCAAAGAAAGAATTGAAAAAATAAAGAATGTTCAAAATGTTCTTGAAATGAATCGTGATAGAGTCTATCCTGATGCTATGGGAGATGCTCACCAAGGTGGAAACCTTAAGGGAGTTTGGTGGTACCATTTACCAACAAAGACTTTCCTTTATTCTTCTACAGCTAATTCTCACATGGATTCTAAAGCTTTCCCTGAAATAAACAACCTTGAACATTGGGTTCGTGGGAGAGTATTCACAAACAATGGTCAAAACTTTGTATTAATGTATTCAGATGATT
>Ga0210388_10005099_pt1 | contig 10261 bp, 7 predicted proteins | sample IncBWC19OmetaG_FD_155485 | JGI IMG/M metagenome (GOLD analysis project Ga0210388, IMG submission 155485) | Forest soil microbial communities from Barre Woods Harvard Forest LTER site, Petersham, Massachusetts, United States - Inc-BW-C-19-O ...
GCTGCCGCGGAAATTCAGGCCCTGCTCTCGCCCGCCGCGATTACCGAGCCTGTGCTCGACATGGGCGCCGCGGTTCCAATTGTTGCCGATATTGCCCGGCCTATTGATGGTGATGTTGTTGTTGCCCCAATTGACGTTGCCGCGCCAATAGCCGCCTGAGGCCCAGCGGCCGAGCGCATAGCCGGCGCCGAAGGCAATGCCGGTCGCGATGATCCCGGCAGCGATATAGCCGGGCGCCGGCCAGTAATACGGCGGATAATCAGGATACGGCCAATCGCCATAGACGACGGCCGGATCGTAATACGGCACATAGACCGTATCGGGATCGGTCGGCGCGAGTTCGATGACTTGCCTACCCTGGTTCTGCCTGACGGTGACCTTCTGCTGCTGGGTCGATTGCAATTTGTTGTTGGCTTGCGCCTTGGCGCGCAGACGCTGGATCGCATCCATGACGTCGGCCTGTTGCGCGATCACCGCATCGCCGAGCTTCTGTGTCCAATCGAGCTTGGCACTCATCATGTCGAGCACGGAGGGCGTCGCCACCAGCGATTTGATGCTGTCGTCCCAATCCTGCTTGCCGACCGCCTTTTTCAGCTCATCACCCTTCAGGTTCTTGTTGGCGCTCACCCAGCGCTCCGCCTCCACGATTTCGAGCGGATAGGTCGACGCCATCAGGACTTCGGACAGCAGCGAGTCTGGATAAAGCGCGATCGGTGCGACCAGCTGATCGAGCTGCGCGGGCTTGAGCACCTGTTGAGCTGCCGCCGCGGGCGGCGGGTTTGAGGTCTGAGCTCTCGCAGCGCACGGCAAAAGAACGAGCGCAAAGAACAAAAGAAACCTAATCGACGATAGAGTCATTTCGACCTCCCGTCGGCCAAGAGCGCTTAACGTTAGCATATTTATTTCGTTGCCGGCCACAGGCGCGTCAGTTTGACCGGAACCAAATGCACCGCAGCGCAACATCGACATTCGATCGCCGCGCGATCTCCGGATATTTGATTAGATCAAGAGATCAAGAGATAAACTGCAGCGCGACGATTGGTTGCGTCACAATACCGAACAATTGAACTGGTATGAGTTCCTCAAAGATTTTGGCCAAGTCGCGCAAAGTTGCCATGTCTATGGCGGCCGGCTTCAAAAGAGCCTACAGTCGCTAGCTTCAAAAGAAAACAAAACAGCAAAAGAAAAAGTGGAGGAATGAACCAAACAAAACATTGAAATAAACAATGAAAAACAACCCACAGGGAGAGTGCCATGGAAGGAACAGCCGGGATTTCGCACAGTTCCAAGGGCGAGCACTGCTGGAGGGGATTCAATTCAGGCAATTGGCGCACCAGAATCGAGGTGCGCGACTTCATCATCGATAACGTTACGCCTTATCTAGGCGATGAGAAATTCCTCACCGGCCCATCCAAGCGCACCAAGGCCGTCTGGGAAAAGCTTCAGCCCTATTTTCAACAAGAAAGAAAAAAGGGCGTACTGGCCGTCGACGCTCACACGCCGTCGACCGTGCTGGCGCACAAGGCCGGCTATATCGATCAGGCGAACGAAGTCATTGTCGGTCTGCAGACCGACCAGCCATTCAAGCGCGCAATATTCCCATACGGCGGCTTGCGCATGGTCGAGGCGGGTCTAAAGGCCGCCGGATTTGAGGCCGATCCGCAAGTCCACGAGGCGTTCACAAAATACCGCAAGACGCACAATGACGGCGTGTTCGACGCTTACACGCCGGAAATCATGCGCTGCCGCAAGTCCGGCATCGTCACCGGCCTGCCGGATTCCTACGGCCGCGGCCGCATCATCGGCGACTACCGGCGCGTCGCGCTCTACGGCGTGACCCGGCTTCTGGAAGTGAAACACGCCGAGCGCGCGCAACTCGACGATATGTGGCCGACCGACGAGGTGATTCGGCAGCGCGAGGAACTCGCGGAGCAGATGCGGGCGCTCGAAGATCTCGCCGAAATGGGCAAGCTCTATGAGTGCGATATCGCGCGTCCCGCGACCGACGCGCACGAAGCCGTGCAGTGGACCTATCTCGCTTATCTGGGCGCGGTGAAGGAGGCCAATGGAGCGGCAATGTCGATCGGCCGCATTTCGAGCTTCCTCGACATTTTCATCGAACGGGACTTCCGCGAAGGCATATTAGATGAAGCCGGTGCACAGGAATTGTGGGACCAGCTCGTCCAGAAGCTGAGAATCGTTCGTTTCTTGCGGACGCCGGAATACGATGCGCTGTTCAGCGGCGACCCGTATTGGGCGACCGAGTGCATCGGTGGCATGAGCCTTGACGGCGAACCCCTGGTGACCAAGAGCAGCTATCGCATGCTGCATACGCTGACCAATCTCGGACCGGCGCCGGAGCCGAATATCACGGTGCTATGGTCCAAACACCTGCCGGCGAATTTCAAGCGCTATTGCGTGAAAGTGAGCCGGGATACCTCCTCGCTGCAGTACGAGAACGACGACCTGATGCGGCCGCATTGGGGCGACGACTATGGCATCGCGTGCTGCGTCTCTGCGATGCGGCTCGGCAAGCAGATGCAGTTCTTTGGCGCCCGCGTCAATCTGGCGAAGGCCCTCCTCTATGCCATCAATGGCGGCCGCGACGAGATATCAGGAGCGCAGATTGCGCCGGCCAGTCCGGCGGTGACGGGCGAAGTACTCGAATACGATGATGTGTTCGAGAAGTTCGATCATTTGATGGAGTGGCTCGCGCGCACCTACGTGCATGCGATGAACTGCATCCACTACATGCATGACAAGTATTTCTATGAACGCCTGGAGATGGCGCTGCATGACCGCGATGTCCTGCGCACCATGGCGTTCGGCATCGCCGGTCTGTCGGTCGTTGCCGACAGCCTCGCCGCGATCAAATATGGCAAGATCCATGTGATCCGTGACGATACCGGTCTGATTGTCGACTATCACAACAAAAGCAACGATGCGGTGCCACAGTTCGGCAACAATGACGACCGGGTCGATTTGATCGCCGCCGATATCGTCACGCGGTTCATGCAAAAGATTCGCAAGCATCCGACCTATCGCGATGCGACCCATACGCAAAGCGTCCTGACCATCACGTCGAACGTCGTGTATGGCAAGCACACGGGGAACACGCCGGACGGCCGGCGCAAGGGCGAGCCGTTCGGACCGGGCGCCAATCCCATGCACGGTCGCGACAGCCACGGCTGGCTGGCGTCATGTCTCTCGGTCGCGAAGCTCCCCTACAGCGATGCGTTGGATGGCATCAGCTACACGGTGTCGGTCGCGCCGCAGAAGGCGCACTTGTCCGATGAACAGATCGTCGACGAAGCGGTCAAGGCATTCGATGTGTATTTCGGCGCCGGCGGATTCCACATGAACCTGAACGTCCTCGACAAAGCGACGCTCGAGGACGCGATGAAGAACCCGGACAAATATCCGCAGCTCACGATCCGGGTCTCCGGCTATGCCGTGAACTTCGTGCGGCTGACGCGCGAGCAGCAACTGGACGTGATCGGCCGCACCTTTCATGGTCAAATATAGCGTTCTGCGACGCCGACGAGCGGCGTCGATCCGAACCGCAAGGCTGCCCGCTTGATGCGGATCAAGATCAGTCCACAGCGGCGCAAGTTGCAGTGCAAGAAATAAAAGCAGGAAATAGAACCCGGGAGATTGAAATGCTCAAGGCCAATTTAACGCGCGTCGCTATTGTGCCGGTCGCTTTCGCGCTGGTGTTTGCAACCAGCGCTCCGGCCTCTGCGAAGAAGAAACAACCGACCCACCCTACTTACGAGCAAGCGTGGGGTCTCTGCACCAAGGAAATGGATCGTAACCACATCCTGCGGGCGGACGCCGGCCAGCGCCAAGCCGCAGGCGGAGCCTGCATGCACAGATATGGATATCGCCTTTGAGCGATGGGCAGCGATTGGCGAACCGTCCGCGGTCTATGGCGCCGGAGACTGGTGCTGAAGGCAGAGACTGGGGAGGACGCTCATGTCACAGGTTGGAGCGCTAGAGGCGGGTAGCCGGCATGATCTGCATGTCGGCATCTCGCCGGACGCGCCGGACGAATCTCAATCACAGGACTCCGACGGCGCATTCGGCTACTGCCATTCCTATGAGACATCGTCGCGATATGACGGGCCAGGATTGCGCGTTGTCCTGTTCGTTTCGGGTTGCCTGTTGCGTTGTACCTATTGCCACAACCCAGACACTTGGCACCTGAAAGACGGCACCTACGTTTCCGCGCAGACGGTAATCGATCGCCTCAGCAGTTTTGCTCCCGCAATACGCGCACTCGACGGCGGCCTCACGATTTCCGGGGGCGAGCCGCTGGTGCAAGCTGCGTTCACACGGCGAATCCTCGCCGCAGCCAAGGACATGGGGTTGCACACCGCCATCGAGACGTCGGGCTTTCTCGGCGACCGCGCCGACGACGGGTACCTGTCCACACTCGATATGGTGCTGCTCGACGTCAAGAGCTCCGATCCAGACACCTATCGGAGAGTCACCGGCCGCGAATTGGCGCCGACGTTGAAGTTTGCCGAACGGCTGACCGCCATCGGCAAGCGGGTCTGGGTGCGCTTCACATTGGTTCCGGGATGGACCGACGATCCGAACAATGTCGAGGGCATCGCGCGCTTCGTCGCGCCGATGAAGAACGTCGAATGGGTCGAGGTGCAGCCTTTCCACCAGATGGGTTCGTTCAAGTGGAAGGCGATGAACCTTGAATACAAGTGTGAAAACACACAGGCGCCGACGCGCGAGCTGACCGAGCGCGTCATCGGCCAATTTCGCGCGGCTGGCTGCAACGCCCGCTGAGCAGCAAAGGGAGCATGGGGATGCTGGATTTAGCACAGAACATTATCGGCACGCAGCCGATCCTCACCGTATTTCTGGCAATTGGACTGGGCTATCTCGTCGGCCAGATCAATTTGGGCGGATTCTCCCTCGGCGTCGGCGCCGTGCTGTTCGTGGGTCTTGCCTTGGGCGCCTTCGCGCCCAAGGCGCAGATCACCGGCCCGATCGGGCTGATCGGCTTGATCATGTTTCTCTACGGCGTCGGCATTCTCTATGGCCGGCAATTTTTCGAAGGCATGATTGGTGCGGCCGGCCGCAAATATAATCTCCTGGCGTTTGTCGCCGTTATCGCCGGCCTCTTCGTCGCACTCGGGCTCGGACACATATTCGGCATCAAAGTCGGCCATACACTGGGTCTTTTCGCCGGGTCGATGACCAGCACGGCCACCCTGCAGGCCGCGCTCGACACCATGCGCAACAGCGAGCCGTCGATCGGCTACTCGGTCGCCTATCCGTTCGGCGTGATCGGGCCGATCCTGTGCATCTATTTCATGACGCGCGCGGTCAAGCCGAAATTTCCGCCGAAAGAGCCGCAATTGCACATGGCGGAAATCACGCTCGGCCCCGATTGCGCCAGTCTGACGCTCGACGATCTCAGACAGAAGATTCCGAGCGGCGTTCAGATCGAGATGGTGCGCAAAGGCCACCAGAATTTCTTGCCCTCGCCCGATCTTTCCCTCGCCGCAGGCGATGCGCTATTGGTGATCGCCGAACGGCAGAACGACATCAACGATGCCGCGGCGCGCGTCGGAAGACTAGAACCCGGGCGCGTTGTCAAGGATCGCTCGGCGCTTGATTACATCCGCGTGTTCGTCGGCAAAGCCAATCTGGTTGGCGTGCCGCTCGGGCGACTGCCGCTGCCAACCGGCTTTCCCGTTCAGATCCTGCATGTGCGGCGTTACGACACTGACATCGTGCCAAACCCCGACCTGCTGCTTGAATTCGGCGATCGTGTCGGTGTGCTCATGCCGCCCGACCGCAAGGACGAAATACGAAAATACTTTGGCGACACGGTCAAATCCGCTGCCGAGTTCAGCTATGTGTCACTTGGCGTTGGTATGGTGCTCGGTGTGCTTCTTGGTCTCATCCCGATTCCGGTCCCCGGCGTCGGAACGGTGACGCTCGGCATCGGCGGCGGGCCGCTTATCGTGGCGCTCATCGTCGGCAAGCTGCGACGGACGGGTCCGTTGCTCTGGGTGATGCCTTTGCCGGCGAATATCGTGCTGCGGAATTTTGGTCTGGCCTTATTTCTGGCGGCAGTCGGCGTTAATGCTGGGCAGCCGTTTCTTAAAACTGTAACGGAGACCGGGCCGACCCTGCTGTTGATCGGTGCGGTCGTGTTGCTGGTCACGGTTCTGATCGTTCTTCTCGTCGGCTATTATTTGCTTAAAATACCTTATGACGATCTGGTCGGGGTCGCATCCGGCGCCACCGGAAATCCAGCCATTCTGGTCTATTCGGCGCGAATGGCACCGACCGAACGGCCCGATATCGGATACGCTATGATTTTTCCGTCGATGACAATCGTCAAAGTCATCGCCGTTCAGATTGTCGGCTTATTGCTGGGAACCGGAGTCACTTGAACCCGAGCTTCAACCTTATGGAGCGACCATGCCAAACGAGCATCCCGTCGGCGCCAAATACGATCGCCTGATCGCCAGAGCCAAGGAGGTCCCGTCGGCGAAGACGATTGTCGTCCATCCCTGCGACGAGACCTCGCTGCGCGGCGCAGTCGAAGCCGCCGAGCTCGGGATCATCGTGCCGACGCTGGTCGGCCCCCGCGTCAAGATCGAGAGCGTCGCCCGCGAGCATCGCCTCGCTATCGGTAAATACGAGCTGGTCGATACGCCGCACAGCGATGCCGCCGCCGAACGCGGCGTTGAGCTGGTGCGCGAGGGCAAAGGCGAAATGCTGATGAAAGGCAGCCTGCATACCGACGAGCTGATGCGGGCCGTGACCGCGTCAGCCACCGGCCTGCGCACGGCGCGGCGCATCAGCCATGTCTTCATCATGGATGTGCCGTCGCATGCTGAAACATTGTTCATCACTGACGCCGCGATCAACATTTTCCCCGATCTCGACGTTAAGCGCGACATCATTCAGAACGCCATCGATCTGTTTACTCAGGTCGGCCTCGGCACACCGCGGGTCGCCATTCTTTCCGCTGTCGAGACGGTCACATCCAAGATTCCTTCGACCATCGACGCGGCTGCGCTGTGCAAGATGGCCGACCGCGGGCAGATCACCGGCGGCATCCTCGACGGGCCGCTGGCATTCGACAACGCCGTCGATGTGGAAGCGGCGAAAATCAAAGGGATCCATTCGCCGGTCGCCGGACGCGCCCAAATCCTGGTCGTGCCCGATCTCGAAGCCGGCAATATGCTCGCCAAGAATCTCATCTTCCTGTCGAAGGCCGATTCCGCAGGTTTGGTTCTCGGGGCTCGCGTACCGATCGTGCTGACGTCACGCGCGGACTCGGTGCGCAGCCGCATGGCATCCTGTGCTGCGGGCGTGTTGTACGCCGCGGCGCGCCGGGCCGGCGCAAACCTCGTCGCGGCCTGATCGTCATGGACACCGTCCTCGTCGTCAATGCCGGATCATCCAGCGTCAAATTCGAAATTTTCGAAGTCACGACGTCTGGCGACCCGCGCCGGCGTCTCAAAGGCCAGGTGGACGGGATCGGGACACGGCCGCGCTTGCGTGCAAATGCGCGCGACGGTTCACCGCTGATCGACAAATCTTACCCGTCCAGCGAGATCGCCGATGTCCCCGCGGCAATTGCGGCGGCGGCGGAATGGCTGCGCGCAACGCAGCCGTTCGATTTGATCGCGGTCGGCCACCGCGTGGTGCATGGCGGCCCGGAATACGACCGGCCGATCATTGTCGATCATTCCGTGTTGGCGTGTTTGGAGCAATATAACTCGCTGGCACCGCTGCATCAGCCTAATAATCTCGCGCCGATTCGACTGCTGTTGACGCGCCGTCCGGAATTGATTCAGGTTGCTTGTTTCGACACCGCGTTTCATCGCACGCACAGCGCCGTTGCTGATCATTACGCTATTCCTGAGCGCTATTATGCCGAGGGAGTCCGCCGCTACGGATTTCACGGGCTCTCGTACGAATATATCGCCGAACGTTTGCGTGAAATCGCGCCCGATATCGCCAAAGGTCGCGTGATCGTGGCGCATCTCGGCAGTGGCGCCTCGATGTGCGCTCTGGCCGACGGAAAGAGCGTCGAGAGCACGATGGGATTCACCGCGCTCGACGGCTTGCCGATGGGGACGCGGCCGGGGCAAATCGATCCGGGCGTGTTGCTGTATCTCATGAATGAAAAGGGCATGACGCCTGACGCGGTGCAGAATTTGCTCTATCGCGAGAGCGGGCTTAAAGGCCTTTCCGGCATCAGTAACGATATGAGAGAGCTTGAATCGAGCGCCGCCCCAAGCGCCGCGCTCGCCGTCGACTATTTCGTCTACAGAATAAGCCTGAGTGCGGGAATGCTCGCGGCCGCGCTCGGCGGACTCGATGCGTTCGTCTTTACGGCCGGGATCGGCGAGAACTCGGCGACGATCCGCGCACGCGTAGCGGAAAAAATTGGCTGGCTCGGAATTGCGTTCGATGCGGAAGCAAATGCTGCAGGCAGACCACTGATTTCACGGCCCGAGAGCAAGATCCAGCTCCGTGTCGTGCCTACGGATGAGGAACTGATGATCGCTAAACATACCCTCTCCCTCTTGTCGAAAGCGCAGCCGACCTCGGCACGGAGGACTGGTTAGATCTGATCATTTTATCATTTTCTTGCGGTCTATACTCGAGGCGACACGAAGCTGAGATACCGATACACTTGTCCGCCGAGCACTCTGTTTTGCCGGCCGGTTCTGAGACACGGGAGCGTAGCATGCGGACCCTCCAAACAGTCGAAGGGACACCTCGATGTCTCGTCCGCGTTCGGACGCGACCAGTATGTTTGACAGCATTCGTCTTGATTTTGTCGACCGCAAGCGTTGGCGCGCAGCAGCCACAAGCCGTACCTGTCGGCACGATCTACGCCGAGCGGCAGCCGATTGCGCAAACGCGAGCGTTTGTCGGCCGTATCGAGGCGACTGATCGGGTCGAAATTCGCGCCAGGGTCAAAGGCTATCTGGATGCGGTGCTGTTCAAGGAAGGTGAGATCGTCAAAAAGGGCGACCCGCTTTACCGCATAGAAAAAGGCCTGTTTCAAGCCGACGTCGTCAATGCGCAAGGCGCCTTGGAGCGGACCAAGGCTGCAAAAACTCTGACGGCCATTCAATTGCAACGCGCGCAGGATTTGCTTGAGAAAAATGCCGGCACCGCGGTGGCGCGCGATCAGGCGCTGGCAGCCGACCAGCAGGCCGAAGGTGCCATAATGGCCGACCAAGCGAGTTTGGACACCGCGAACATCAATCTCGGTTATACCGACATCGTGTCGCCGATCACGGGAAAGATCAGCAAGACAAATATTACCGTAGGAAATGTCGTTGGACCTGACAGCGGCGTTCTCACGACTATCGTAAGTCAGGACCCGATGTATGTGACCTTTCCGGTCAGCCAGCGCGAACTGCTCCAAGCGCAGCTCAGGAACAGCCCGGCCGATCTCGCCAAGATTAAGATCAAGATACGCTTTGCTGACGGCTCAACCTATAAGCACGAAGGAACGGTCAATTTCCTCGATGTTTCGGTGGACCGCGCCACCGACACAGTGCTGGCACGCGCCACGATACCGAATCCGGACGGCCAGCTGATTGATGGTCAACTGGTCAGCGTCGCGGTCGAGGCGGGTGAGCCTCAGGAAAAGGTGGTGATCCCGCAGGCGGCGCTGATCGCGGATCAAGAAGGCGTCTACGTCTTTGTGGTCGAAGACGGCAAGGCGGTGGTCAAACGAGTCAAGACAGGCGGAGAAAGCGGGGCGAATGTTGTCGTCGATCAAGGTTTGAACGGCGGCGAGCAAGTCATCGTGGAAGGAATTCAAAGCACCCGCCCCGGCCAGCCGGTCCAAGCTGCGCCGGCGCCGGCAAGCCTCAAAGGGACTTAGTCCCATGTTCTCGTCCATTTTCATCGATCGTCCGAGACTCGCGATCGTCATCGCCGTCGTTACGACGATCGCTGGTCTGCTCGCGCTCGCCAAGATTCCGCTCGCCCAATATCCGGATATCGTGCCGCCCCAGGTATCGGCCACGACGACCTATCCGGGCGCAAATTCGGCGGTTGTCGAAGCAACCGTCGCGCAGGTCATCGAGGCGCAGGTCGTCGGCGTCGACAAGATGATCTATATGAAAAGTACGAGCGGCGATGACGGCAGCTATACGCTGACCGCCTCGTTCGAACTCGGCACGGATCCGGACATCGACGCGGTCAACGTCAATAACCGTGTTCAAATCGCATTCCCGCAGCTCCCGCC